>Ga0114922_10002796_pt1 | contig 16279 bp, 9 predicted proteins | sample AartaG_FD_100975 | JGI IMG/M metagenome (GOLD analysis project Ga0114922, IMG submission 100975) | Deep subsurface microbial communities from Aarhus Bay to uncover new lineages of life (NeLLi) - Aarhus_00045 metaG | ecosystem: Environmental > Aquatic > Marine > Oceanic > Sediment | place: Aarhus...
GCACATGAGGATCAAGAGGCTTTCATGATTATCTTACCAAAAAGTGAGACGTTGTTCTGATTAAAACACGCTGACCAACATTTTGGCACAACGATCTAATATTTTGCACGTTGTATTAGAACGACAACCTACTTCTTACTCTCTATTATGTCCTATTGGGTCTCAACGTTATCATTCAACCCAAGTCCTCGAAGGGCTGCTTTGATTTCTTCTATCTGCTGATCCGCAAATTGTTCTTTCATTGTAGCCTCAATACTGACACGAATTCTGAGATCACCTCCTGAAACGAGCTTAGTCAGAACTTTCATATAGAGGTTAGTCCATTTCTGGGGAGCGACTTCACCACTCCATGCCAACTTTCGAGTTCCTGTCGGGGGAGATGGAGGTCTTGGTTTCTCTTCTTTGGTAATAATTACTGTTGCGGTACCCGTCACACCTTCCGATTTAACAGATACTATGAAATTACCCTCATCTGGACCCGAAGTATAGACACCATCTAAACCGATTTCTCCTCCAGTAGCACTCCATTCAAGATTTCCCAACTGGATACCATGCCCAAATTGATCTAAAGCCTCCACAACAAATGTTTGTTTCATACCAGGTTTCAGGTAAGCTTGCTCAGGAGCTAATAGCAGGCGCGTAAGACACGGGGGTTTGATATGTTTTTCAGCCTCATTAGATGTAATAATGAAGACATCCTCTGCAATTTCAACATCAGCTGCACCCAAGGTTGTTTTATATAAGAATGGATCATAGCCTACTGTTGGAGACTTAACGACATACGCAACTTGTCCCTCATAAACACCGCGTGAGATAGTCTCTTTAATTGTTTCAGGATAAAGAAGCCGTGGAAACTGAGGCGATGCAAAGAATGCATCGCGTACACCCTTTGTACTCCACTCAGTGAAGGCTGGTGGCCAGTTCCTTACCAAATAGCGAGGGGGCACTTCTTTAGCAATAATATCCTTCTGACGTAGTGCAGACATGATAAATTTTGTTAGTGATTCAGCGGCACTTGATGTGACTAATCCGAGATCCATGGTTTCAATCTTATTATCCTTACCGAGGTACATGACATTTTTATAGGTTCGCCATACGCTTTCTGTTAAATCGCGTCTTGCTTTCTTTATACTTGTATTAAGCTGTTTCTGCTGCGTCTCATCAAGTTTTAGTTTTTCATCATTTATATCCTCCCAAGCGATCAGTTTGCGAGCTTCTTCGCATAATTGTCCGCCTGATTCCGGAACAATCCAAAGCAGCGCACTTTTATAGGTACGTGCAGATTTCCCGTACTCTCTGGTCATGTTCTCGACTTTATTATGGATATCAGGATCCTCCTGTGATGATTGATCTGGACCCATAATGATCATTGTTATTACAGGCCGGTCTGAAATCTGACCGCTTTTGTCTGGAAAAAAGATTCTTTCCACTCCTTCACATGCTGGAAATACCTTTTGAATCTCCTCGCGGACACGCTTATCGATATCATCATCTCTGACACTGGCACGACGGTCAGCGAATCTTTTATTTAAATTTTCTTTCATGCTAAAGCGATATCGGTTCCCTTCTGCTCTCAGGTAATAACAGGCATCGGTTAAGCCTTCCAATGCGGTCTCTACATTTCCTAGGTCCATTTCAGGTCCAGCTACAGCAAGGCGGATTTCCGGAAGACTCGCCTCATGCTTGGTTTGTCCACCATTGGACTCGAAGAAAATTGTAGTTGATACTTTTTTATGCAATTGAGCTTTCTTGATCGTATCGACTGCCTCCTGATCCAAACGTACTGCATGTGAATCCCTCTTCCCACAGATGTCTGTTGTAAGTGCCCCTTCCAGGCGGGATTCCCCCAACTGTTCGAATACTGCCGAGCGGAATTGAGGGTCCATTAGGGGTGCGGACCCAATATCTATAAGCAGATCGTGCTGGGCCCCTTTAAACCCCTGCTGGTATGCATGAGACACCCAAAGGGCTAGCAGACGAAGAACAGCACGAGTTCTCTGGAAGCGAGGTAGCTCCTGCCATTTGCGCTCGAATACAGATAGAACCATCGGGTGAAATGGATAGGCTGCCTGAAATGTAGACTCTGCGTGATCGATGGAAAACCAGTTAGGAATCTGCGGACGATTATCATTCAACCATTTGGCATATTCCGCACAGGTAGCTATGGCGTCTGATGTGAGGAGCATTCTTCCGTCACCGCTCAAATTTCGAGGGTCCCACTCGAAAAGACGTCGCCGGATTATCTCCGAGGTCTCCGACTCGGCGGCCATGAATACAGCCTTCCCTAACCGATCCAACATTTTTTTAAAACGTTCGTAGTCTGATCGATCCTCGGAGGACATCTCCAATTCAGAGGCAGGAATTGAAACCACGAGCACTACCTTATTACTACCGCGTGTTTCTTCTGATAGGTTTTGAATGAAATTGTATAGCTGGGTCCCGAGCCCACTCTTGCGGTTACGGCTTATGTAATTCATAAGCTCATCAATAAGTATTAAGCATGGTTTTTCTTTAGGAATAAATTTCCGGATTACTTCACTTGCTGGTGCGATCAATTTTTTCTCGTGCTCTAGCACTATATTGAAGCCATCTTCACCTGAAAGTTGAAAGGCAATTTCTCCCCAAGGCGTCTTTCGATTCGGTGTACCATCGTCGCCACCTCGGCCATAGATAGAATCGAATTCGGTACCCACGAAAACCGCAGTCTCGGCCTTAGGCACCTCCTTAATCCCAGATTGCTCGAGAATTGACGAAATGCCTTGCCACTTACTTGATTTTGGTCCATAAGATGCTAAGTGGTAGAGGAGCGTCAAAGCATGTGTCTTTCCACCACCAAACTGAGTGGCCATATTAAAGACCGGCGATGTCTCAGTCTTCTCTCCGGAAAGCCGGCGTACTACTTCACCTGCCATTTGACGGAGGTTCTTGGTTAAAAATGTACGCTCGAAGAAAAGTACAGGGTCCTGGTATTCCTTATTAGCCCTTCCGTCACGGACCTGATCCAGATGCACCGCAAACTCAGATGCGTCAAGTGGTTTACCTTCCCTTAAATCTTCACGAGGAGTAACGACTTTATACCAAGATTTAAGCTTTGCCATCTCTGTTCCTCAGCTTTCTTAATGTTTGTTAAAGGCCCAACCCTTTTTTCCTGGCCAGCACGCCGTCGACCCAACGCTTTTCATCTGTACCTACTGGGTAAAGTGCGGAGAGAGCTTGCGCGAGCCGCCAGAAAAGCGGGTTGCGTCCTACACCTTCCTCGACCAGAAAGCGTTTCATCGCCTCGCCGTGTCCTGCAGCAAAGAGAATCATGCTCTGGTGGAGCTGGTCAAGGACCGTGGATCCGGCTTTACCGCTAAGTTCGCCAACCCAGTCGCCTGATTCCTCTTCGATCTGTTTTACGTCTTCCTCAACATTGAAGAGCGCTAACTGGCTTGTCTTCTTTTTCCGTTTCCCCTTTGGCGCTTCCGCGGCATCCTTGCCAAACAGATAGTTGGTGCGTGCAGCGACAGAGAGCAACATCGCAGTATTACCTTTGATCGCGACCAGATGGGACAGATTCTCCAAATGCGCGCCCAAGCCCTGTGCGATCTTGCGGGCTGCGTCATACTCAAGACTGTAACCTGAAAGGCTTTTCGTCGGCGTACCATTTTCATCTACGCCATTTCCGCCGTTCACCGCCGTCCGCATGATCCACAGCCACATAGCCGTAAGGCGGGCATCCTCTTCGAAACCGGAAGCATCAGCACCCTCGAAGATCATGTTCAGGGCCTCGCGTGAAACAGCGGCCCAAACATCTTCGAGGTACTCACTTAAGCTCACCTTTTCTCCGCTGGCTTTTTCCACCGAAGAGTAACGGGAATAGATTTCCAGCGCCGGACCAAGGCAGGCAAAGATGGCATCTGCGCCGACTACCCCTTCTTCCGCCAGGCGGGGCATCCATTCGTAATGCGCTCGGGAAGTTCGGTTAATACATCTCGCCAATCACCAATATGATCTGTAATCAATGATCCATCCGGATTTTCACGGGGACGGCATATCAACTGTATGGAAGATGCTAATACAGCTGAATTTATTGCACGTAATCGTGAACTTTTTTCTGTATCAATGGGCCAAGACGCAGTTATAATCCAACCTGCATCAATCATCGATTTCAATTGTGCTTCCCAACCACTAGTAGTTTTATGAGCAAAAAAGACAAGACCAATTCCTTGAGGTTTTAAAACTCGCCTTCCATTTATCATTGCTTGAGTCATAAGTTTTTCAAAGTATTCTTTAGTTTTATATCTATAATTTTCATTACGCTCTGCTAATTGAACAATTTCCCCATCTTTTGTTGTTAGAGTTGAGGTAAAAAGATAGGGAAATAATTCCCCAATCGTCCTTTTTAACCAAACGTAAAAAAAATCAGAAAGATCTGCAAATGGAACTGCATCATAATAAGGAGGATCTGTAATTAAAGCATCAACAGAATCGTCTGGTAACGGATGTGAAACTGCTGATGCTATTTGGACCGTACCATTTGACAAAGAAGAATCATTTAATTTCTCAATAATTCTTACAATTCGTTTAATTGACCCAATAAAAGATCCCATCGAATTTCCAATCGGGATGGTTTCAGCGAAATCCCAACTAATAGGCAATGCTTGCCTTCCAAAAACATGGCTAACATCAAGAGTAATAGGCCTCCATGCACCAAGTGTAGAGTTGTGGTCTGCAACGCTATCAAGAGCAAAAGCTAAACAAGTCGCTATTGCTTTCTTGAATTCGTTTTCTTTACTTTCACTTGCATATTCTCTTATTATTTTTGTAAAAACCAATAATGATAATAATTGTCGAGGAGAAAATAAATCTATCCAATTATTAACATCTAACAACTTTATATTGAAAATGCTTCTTAAATATGGAAGAGTTTCATTGGGAATAAGATATGAGAATTTATTGTTTTTTAAATATACACTGTCTAATTCTTTTGTCGCGTCTTTGACAGCCTGAATGTCGATTCCAGTAGGTAGCTTAAACACTCGCCCTTTTTTACCCTTTTTAGAAGAATATACTACAGCAATAAGACGCGCATTATTAATTCCTCCACTTCTTCCTTTGAATTGCTTTTTCACATTTGACGCTGAGGTTGTATAGTTACATATAGGACAGGTGGCTGCACCCCTTTTAACAGTTCCTTCATCAATGTCTTCAGATGTAGTTTTGTTTTTTATTTTAAAAGTAATTTTTTTTTCATTTTTATCAGCTAAGATTTCTAAAGCACATTTATTTTTTTTCTTAGATAACCATAATTGCCCTATTAAAGGTATTTCCGTACCACAACCTGGTCCTTCACAACGTATGGTTCTCGCCCAAAGATATGAAATGGGGATTAATTCATTAGATGATGATGTATAGTAATATTTAAGTTCTTTCTCTGCTGATTTTCTTATTTCTTCACCAACTATCAATAATTCTTTTACTAGCTTCTTTCCAAACTTTGGTATATAATCTAATATAAGTTTATTGATAAGCACTGCGACAGGATTAAGGTCACTTGAAAAACTTTCAGCACCTATCCTTAGTGCTTCCAATGGAATCGCTCCACCACCAGCGAAAGGATCCACCACCAGCGGGCGTAAGTTCGGCTCTCCTCCCAGGGCTTCGTGAGCCGCCTGGGTCAAAAGACGACTGATCTCCAGGTACTCAGGGACCGTCGAGTTGTCCCAATTAGCGAAATCGGCAATGAAGTCCAACAAGGCTGCTCGTAACTCGAGCAGATCATCCAGTTTTTTTTCCTCTTTGGAAATAGCTACAAATCGGGACCAACTCTCTTCACTTAGCAGGCTTAGATGGTTTTTTGCCCACTTTGTCATCTGCTCCCGGGCAACCTTGCGGAACATATTCGGACACAGATCGTCCGCCGGGTCCGGCCAGAGCGAGGCACAAATTAGTGCTCGGCACGCCGCCAGAGGTCGACGTGCCCACCAAATATGTATACTACTAATATGACCTTGTTGTATGGCTTTCTCCCGTTGAGCATGCGCCGATATCCGCTTGATCGGAAGGTCCACTTCAATTAATCTTTTACAGTATCTATCCATTTTTTATCTCTGATTTTAGAATCTCGTTAGCGCCGACCTGATAATGTTCAACCTTTACAATGGGTTTCCAGCCCAATCGTGCTGGGTCTTGGATTACATGCAAATCGGGGTCGGTGGCGCAGTTGAATGCCACATAAAGCCAATAATCCGATTTAAGCCGTTCTGCAGTCTTATACTCATTGGTGGTAAGAGCCACTTCTCCGACATGGGAGCGTCCCTTCACTTCAATGAACCGGACTTCGATAGCAGTATCCGGGTCTTCGGGATGGGGCTTGCGTGAAATCAGGTCAAATCCGCGGTTTTCGTCTTCCACACTTAGAACTCTCCAGCCGCGAGACTCCTCATATTTGACAACTGATTTAATAGCGATTTTTTCGATTTCCGGATCACTAACCATATTCTTGACTCCTGGGGTTTCCCGATCCGGATGCGGGAGAACCCAGGCACTGCCGAGATGTTGTATATTGCTGATAGTACATTGCTTTTCTTTCTCTAATTCCTGCAGACGTTGTTCAAGGCGGGTATTCAATTCGTCAAGTTTGTCCTCTAACATTTTAATCCGACCATCCAGGCCCGACTCATGGGAACCGGATGCCTTCTGGTTTAATAGTTCGCCTAACTGGATCTGAGCCCGGTCGATTATAGCATTCAGGCTGATTTCCATATGCTCAGAGATGGTCTTTACCTCTTTGACACGCTGGATACGCTCTTCATCCAGGAGGGGAGTGAGTGCCTGCTCGTAGAGTACTGTTTCGGCTTGATCCTTACCTGGAAGGTTATCATTATCAGGAACTCTTGTTCCCTTGGGTGCAATAGAAAGATCAAGGAAAATGGTAGGCTGTCGAATAGTAATGGTGCCTTCCTGGTCGGTTTGAGCTACGAAAAGACGTTTGTGCAGAATATGTCCACGGCCGTCTCGAATCTCTCCGGAAAAAACGTCAAGCATAGTGGGCGCAGATCGGTGTAAATCATAGAAAACAGCACCCCGTCGCAAGTCCGTCTGTACTTTGTCCTGTACCATGGCACGAACACTCTCGAATAATGGATGCCCCGGTGTAACCCATTCCAATGTCGGGTCTGTTACGAGCAGGTCCTTATCGAACACGATCTGCTTGTACTCACGACCAAGTGTACCGAAATATTGTTCTAACTGTTCACCATATGGCATGAGGATGCGCGGCAACCGCCCTATTCGATAGACATGCTCATGCGTTCTATCCGGCTTCGGTGAAAGGCCTGTCAAAGGAGAAGCGCTCACAAAAAATTCTTCGATTACCTCAGGTACGAGACGCCGTTCTTTTGCCTCCTCGGATTTGCCTACAATTACAGACAGGTTTAACTCACGCTTGGCCAAGCCCTCAAGAGTTGAGTCAGTGATTTGCTTCAATCGCTCTGTATCTACCTGCTGTATGATCCTGTCTTTGATAACGGCTTCGGTGAGGTTGCGAGCGTACATATCACGCAACATACGCTCTAGCTGGTTAGCCGGAAAAACGTCGCCCAGTACGTTGAAAACTTTGCCTGTCCGATCCGGGTCAATGTCGTCCTCTATCCGGCTGATACGGTCGAAAAGTTTCTCAAATACACGGCCTTCTCGTGTGTTTGTACTGACGAAGTTGCTTATCAGGCAATCCTTCTCCTGCCCGTAACGATGGATGCGTCCCATGCGCTGTTCAAGGCGATTGGGGTTCCATGGAATATCGTAATTGATCATGTACCAACAAAACTGCAGGTTAATACCTTCTCCGGCTGCTTCAGTGGCGGCCAGTACCTGACAGTCCTCCCGAAACTCCCGCTCGGCGTATATTCGGGTACCGGGGATGTTTCGGTCGCCTATCTTCATACCACCGTGGATTTGAGTAACATTTAGACCCCACTCGCGCAGCTTTCCCAAGGGACGGCCATCCCTGCCATCGCCAGCCAGATAATCCAAGGTGTCCTTGTGTTCGGTGAAAAGCAAGAGCTTCATCTTTTCATCTTGAAAGACACCTCCCTCTGTGATAACTTCCCTGAGCTTGGTAAGCTTGGTTTCGATTTCTCGCTCTTCCAGCAACTGGGCCTGATCTACCAACTTCCCGAGCTCTGTAATTTCTTCCTGTAAATCTTCTGGATTAACTGATACGACTATTTCCTCGAGCCCATCTAAAATCTCCTGTTGTTCATTCTCAGGAAGCTCATCGAAATCATCTGGAACTTTTTTAAGAATCTGCTCCTGTCGGTACGCCTCGGGATCTTCTAGTATTTTTTCCCGTTTGGCCTTCATCCTCTCCAGTGTACGACGGACGGCATAAACACTGGATGCAAATCTACGCTGAAGCAACGCCATAGTAAATCCGAGCGCGCGTCCCCTTGCAGAATTATCCTGAGATGCTTTAATAGACTGATCTTCTACGTATCGAGTTAGATTGTCGTAGAAGTCGAGCTCATCGTTATCGATCTGAAAACCAACTGTATGTACGTTCCTTTTCGTGAACAAACTTTTCGCTTCTCCAGTGTCCGGATCTGGAAAGGTTACCAAGGCTTCTTTCACACGACGCAGATAAAAGGGGGCTACCCGTACAACCATGGCTTTTTCCAGACTCTTCACATCACCATAGACATCTCTATCCAACAACTTGAGGAACAGACTGAAATTTTTCGGATCGCCCTTGTGAGGAGTAGCTGTCATAAGGAGATAATGATCGGTCATCTCTGATAATGATTCACCGAGCTGGTATGCCAATGTTTTCTTTTCTTCGCTATAGGCACTCATTTTATGAGCTTCGTCTACTACAATCAAATCCCACCGACTACGCAAGAGGCTCTCTTTTGCATCTTCAACTCGCGAAACCCAAGAGACTGAGGTAATACACTCATCGATATCCTGCCAAGGATTTGCTCCGTAAGTAGCGCGCAATATGTCACTTCGGATGATTCGGAAATTCTCTCGAAATTTATCTTTAAGCTCCCGCTGCCATTGAAATGAAAGGTTAGCAGGTGTAACTATAAGAATACGCTTAATTAATCCACGGACTTTTAATTCTTTAATAAGCAGACCTGCCATAATGGTCTTGCCAGCGCCAGGATCATCCGCTAGAAGGAAACGAATTCGTGGTAGTTTTAAGAAATAATCGTAGACCGCTTCGAGCTGGTGTGGTAGGGGATCAACACGTGCGATAGAAAGACTGAAATAGGGATCATATTCATAGGCTAGACCAAGACGAAGTGCCTCTATACCGAGGCGAAAATTTTTTGAGTCCCCATCAAATGGTGCGATTTCCAGAGAAATATCTAGTTCTTCAAGTTGTTTCTTTGTTAAGATAGGACTGTAAACCCTACTTGACTCTAGTCCCTCACCTATCAACTTAACAGAGTCACCAACAGGTGTTGAGGTAATGATTTTTACAGGTTCTGGGAATATAGATCCCCTAACAATGAGATCGGGCTTAATCTCATGGGCCTGCATAAATCACTCTTTATTGAAATATCTTACATAATCTTTCTCAATTTTTATATACAATCATAGCATGCCCAGGTAATTACTTCATGCTTTAAAAGTTAATTAATGATTAGGATTGAAGAGAATACAACCTGTTTTCAATCATCGGTCTAATACAACTGGTGAAATATTAAATCATCTATAAATCTGCCTCTCGTGATCAACAATTGATAAGAATGAAAAGCTACTATTTATTTTCAGGGGCAATAGACTGTCTGATAAAAAACCACTCGATTTGCGTAAATACATATAAAATACGAACTGATTATACCGTAATGGGTGCAATATCGAGCAGTGTTCTCATTGTTCTCTCAACATTGCCCAACCGTTACAGTCAAATATATTGATCTCAGACATTATCTTGAATCCATGTTTCTGATACCACTCAACGTTTTTCTCAACCCAAGCTTCTAGATAGCAGTTGAGAGTCTCATTATCAACATGCCGAAGCATACTGGTTAGTAACTTTGTACCATGCCCCTTTTTCTGTTGTTGAGGTTCAACTGCAATAAAATTTAAATACCAATGTGGCGAGTTAATAATAGACACATGGATTTCTTCTAATTCTTTTACAACGTGCGTAAACCTATTCATTATCTCTTTGGAGACACTTCGTTTAAACCTAAGATATCCTGTGAGTAATGCTTTCAAAACACTCGTTTTTACAGTTTTTAAGCGAAACCAAATTGAAACATCATTTATTGCATCTGATGTTGATACCACCTCCCCATATCTAATACCATATTCAGAAATAAACTTCATCATCGGAGGAAAATACCGGGATATCTTGTCTGGGGAAGGTATAAAAACATTTACAAATGGATCATCTCGAAAAGCCTTATACAAAACATTTGATACCTTTTCGATATCAGTTTTATTAAGTCTATAAAGTGATTGAGGGATGATTGACATAATGTCCCTTATATCTTTAGCCTTGTAATTTTTTATATAACCGTTTTGTATTTCGTCTAACAATAAGCTCGTATATAATATGGCAACGTTAAAGAAACCCAGCTATATAATTCTTAAAATGATAAAAATTAAATGCTCTCAATGATATAACAGCCGGTTTCAAAAATGGGATCTCGATGAGTGGTGAAACAGTGTATACTCAATATTATATGAAGTCCAGGCTCGTTCGCTTGTTTAAAATGAAATGCTAATCATCTATTGATATAAACTCATCCAGTAATTCAGATGGTACTACAACATTATTATGTTTTTCACAATACTTATTGATAAACCAAATCCAAACCTTCCTTGTTGTTTCAAGGAATTCTTTTACAGTTTGTTTGGACAACGATATTACTTCTTTATTGATTTTATTAAAATCAGTATGCCGAATATTTGTTGAAAAGAAATCGTCGATTTCTAAGAGACTTCGATATAAATCTGGTCTTTCATTTTTTAATTTCCATTTCTTCACCATGTCAATCAAGCAGGGTGTCTTATAATCTATGTCTTTTTTCTCAAAATTAACTCCGAATAAAAATGTCAGACTTAGAAAGAGAGATGTAACCACTAGAACAAGATGCTCAATATGTTGAGAGTCAATTGGCTTTACGAGGGTTAAATACTTATTCTTGGCGTCTTTCCAGAAGGCAAGTTGAACGTTAACATTCTGTTTAATATCACTTTGCTCGTGAATTGCTAATCCTTCGTCTTGTGCCTTCGGATCCGATGACAGATAGATAGTGGCATTCGTTGCAGTTGATAAATGAGCAATATCTAAATGTGAGAAGTCACGATTATAATTCATAGCCTTCTACTTCATTTATGTGAGCCGGATTCCGGTTTTCTATCAAACTCCTATTTTAAGTAGTTGATTCAGTAGTAGATTTGTCGGTATATGTATTATAAAAACCAGTAATACTTGTAATTATTTGAAGTGAAATCCAAATTGTCAACATAATAGTGAAGGAAATGAAAGATGATTTTATGATATAAGTGCGAGTATCTGATCTAATATTTTGCTTCTTGTATTAGAACGCTATATCCTCCATACACACACGAAACGAAGTGGACTATACATAATTAACATCACTTAACTATTTGAGTGCCTCATCGGCTCCCATATCTGCTGTAGCAGTTCCATTATCATCACCATCGATGATTCGAAGATCACCCTCAAAATCCTTTTCAGGAATTGAGGGAGCACCATTCGTTCCTGCATCTATGCACGGTGAATCTGGCTGGAGGTGATAATCGTCGTTTGCGAAGTCAATAAAGAGAGGGTCTCCTTCAATATTTCCTTCGCCATCCCAGCCCCCATCGACGAGACAGTATGTTATTAGAGAGGTTCCAGAATCACCAATTTCTGGTCCGGAGGGTGCGTTATTTCCCCAAAAGATACAATTCGTAACAATTGGCGATGAATTCCAATTCTCCATACCACCACCGGACAAGAAAGCGTCATTTCCATAGAATGTACAATTCGTTATAATAGGAGAAGGGGCATTCCAGTTAAATATACCAGCGCCATATTGGCCTGCTGTGTTTCCATTGAATATGCAGTTTTGCACAATAGGTGAGGAGTTTTCGTTGAACATCGCCCCACCATTCCATCCAGCATTGTATTCAAAAATACAGTTTCTCACTATTTGAGGAGAATTGGTGTTTTTATTTATCATACCAGCTGCTTCAAAGGGCCCAACATCATCCTCTGAGGAGTTGCCTCCTGTAATAGTAAATCCGTCAAGTACTGCGTCGTTCGCTCCTGTAACTACTATATCAATATTCTCCGCATTGTTCGTGAATCCTATGTCATCCCCATTGATATCTCCGCTCAATACAGTTAGGTGAGTGGTCCAGTCACGGTCTTCATGAGACCCTTCTGAGCCGCTAAAACCACCGTACAAAGCTACACCTTCCTTTAATTGAAAAGTATAAGTATTATCGGGACCAGGCACATACGTACCCTCGGCAACCCAAATCTGATATCCTTCTTTGGCAGCGGCTAATCCTTCCTGGATGGTTTTAAATGCGCCATCCCAGCTTTTCCCATTACCTGACTCAGCTACATCACTGTCAACCAACAAAACATCACTCGTCGTAAATGACCAGGAGTAATCATTTTCCAGAGGATTACCGGCAAGATCCTTGGCTTCAGTTGTTATTTGTGCCGAATAGATATTGCAAAAAAACAAGTCAACTGAAGGATTGAATACAGCCGTATTGGTTGAACCGTTATAGGTAACTTGTCCATTTATTCTATATGGCCCATCGGAAAGAACAAATGTTGAATCAGTAATTGTGTCAGGATCCATTGATTCGCTGAAGGTGACCGAAATGTTTATGTCTACTGCTGCTACAATTTCATCATTATTGGGGCTTATTGCAAGCACAGTTGGGGGTACAGTATCTTCACTTGCAATCTTTTTAATCGTTTCATACAACTCTGTCGTGCAGCTAATAAATTGGAACATGACAATGATAACAACGATCATGGATATTACAGGATATATACTTATCTTTTCATATTTTCTGTTTTTCATTACTCTGCCCATATTACCGCTCCTTCAACCCCAGAGATCCGAGCAGCTCTCAGTGATTCTTCTCCCCGTAAATCGAGATATGAATATTGCTGAGCTAAATCTGGGGCAACACTCTTTAGTTTCTTGTATGCCTTCTTTGCAATACCATAATTTTCAAGCTTATGATGTGCACGAGCAACACAGAGCAGGACGCTCGGATTATTTGGATCAATCTTTGATGCCCGGTCATAGTATGACAATGCACTTTCCACATCATTTTGAACATACGATACATTTCCCATATTCAGCAATGCCGGCACATACTTCTCATCTTTTGAAATAGCTTTACCGAATTCTAGCTTTGCGCTTTCAAATAAGCTGTATCTGGCATACAAAATACCAAGCTTATTCATTAACTGAGATGTTTCTCCACTCTTTCTGATCTCGACTCTGAGTTTTGAAACTTGGGGATCCAGTTCCCTGTTTACAAATTCCATTACCTCTTCATTGAATGCCGTGACCACTTCTACAGCAGAAGGAAGTGTTAAACTAATTGTCTCACCTGGGAGAGCCACAGGTTCATATACCTTCCATGACTCATAAACAGGATAAAACAGAGCATTGCCACTCATCTGTGACTGCCTCCAATTCCTTGCCCCTGTTTCCCATGCTTCTAAAAATCCTTTGCCGAGCTCCGTCACTTCCACAGGGATCCACGCCTTCCCTTCCTTGAAGATAAACTCATCGGATCTCGTAAATTCCTTTCTCGCCTCGTCAGGGCTCATATCAGCTGAAAATGCAATGAATATATGCCCCGGTATTGTAATAAAAGCAGTCTCAATTCCAATTGATTCGAGAAGAGCATTGTATAAAACTGACAAATCGTCACAATCCCCTGCCTTATACTCAAAAGTCTGTCTAGGAAATTGAAGGTAGTCTATAGCTTGTTTGTCTTTGGAGAGTTCTTCATATGGGGTTCTCGGATCTACAACATAACTGACACCATACAATGAAAGGGCTTCAAAAAGCGCAATAGCTTGTGTCAAGCTCTTATTGACTGACTGATTCCCTTCACTTTTTATATACCCCATGGTATTTTTCGAGAATTGTAAAACAAGAGGATCTTTCGCTGTCACGAATACTGCGGCTCTTCTATCATCATCCCAGACAATCGCATTTCTATCAAAGATACGAATTGTTTCTCTATAATCACTTTCATATTGCACACCATTTATTATGTACTGAATCTTTATTTCCACACCAACCTTTGTGCTTTCGGTAATCTCAAGAATAGTATCTGTAAAAAGAGCACTTAAATTCACCTGGATCTGTTCATCCGGATTCAGTGCATCATGAACTAAGCATTGTTTAGGGATGTCCATATACTGCTTCACAAAGAGGTCAACGTTGATGTCTGTTGCAACATCACTCTCCGAATTCCACAGTGTTGCTGTACCTATTGGATGTTCATCATAGTATTTATAAAAAACAGGCAGTATATCATCAAACTCAACGTGTGATAGGTTAAGTGGTTTTAGCTTTTCAATAGGCTTTTTTTCCTGTTTCTCTCCCTGATCGCTTGTCACACCACCAATTTGGAATGACGTACCCAAAGAAAGCGCTATTCCACTATATAGACCAAAATAGTGTTTATACGACGACTCAATACCAAGATTGAATCTTGGTCTGATTAAGTAATAAAGACCAGTTCCTGCTGTTATATATGGATTAAATGCATGCGTTTTCCCCAAATCACTCTCTTGCGATAGATATCCATAATACCCACCTCCATTTGTAAATAGTACCAATTTTAACTTAGGACTTAAACCAAACCTAACTCCACCTCCTGCACCGAACGAAATAAGCGAAAGCAAGTTTTCAACCTCGATTGGTGAGCGCATGTAATCAACGTTGCCACTCAAAAAGAATGGTCTGTCTCGAAGATTGTAATCCCCAGATAGACCAATGCCATATCCCAGGTTGTAATAATCAGTGTTCTCCCCAACAGGTGCGACTATGGATGGTGTTATTTTTATGAAAAACGAGGAAGGTCTCTCTTCATTTGCAAATACAGCACAAGAGGTGGTTACAATGAAAAGTGCAATAATAAAAACTAGAATTTTATACATACCAGATATCTCCCCTTGATTTCATCACAAAGACAGATTGGCATCAATAACAGTCCATTGGTTTTCTAATGTTGCCACCTAAACCTTTCAATCATTAATTACAATCATGAAATAATATCAGTTCTGAAGGTATTGAGATCACATTGTTCATCATTATTAGTATCATGCTTCTATCACACAATCAAGTGATAGACGCCACGTTTTTGCTTTACTGCGTATGCCCTTAAGAGCCCCTCTGCTGTAAAGAGAGTCATTTGCGTATCGTCTGTGATGCAGCCTCTTCCATCGGTAAACTCGACATAGTCCTCAATGCCCCGCTCACCATGATGGGCCCGTATACCCTCCAAAGACAGAAATTCAACAGGTGCGCCTAGCGCATCGCCCACCGCACCACCGAGCAGACAGCCCCGTATCGCGTCAAGACTCGCCTTCATGAACCACCCCTTTTGCCTGTTAGCTTAGCACATTCATGGGAGTTTTACCACGAAAGACCTAGGAGATAAATTTCCGCAGGTACGGCGAGGCGTCCTCCACCTCGTAGATGTAGTGCTTCACAAGCGTACCGATATTGGCGTGACGGGTCTTGGCCTGTATGGCCTTGATACCCATGCCCGCCCGATACAGGCAAGTGGCGTAGGTACGCCTGAACAGGTGCGGCGAGATCACTATGTCCCGCTTGATGACACCCTCCCTTTTCGCTTTAAGGCCTAGGGTGTGCACACGGTACCAGAGCGTCGGGTATGCCATTGGTCTGGGTCGATCGTTCGGGTAGGCTGGTACGGTCCAGAAGAGCGCATCCTCTCCCCGTGGTTCTCGCCCAAAGGCCTTCTTGAAGTATGCTTTACACGCCTCAACCGCCGGTGCGTACACCTCCTGCTCTGCTGACCTGTCGCCCTTGCCGATAAAGCTAGCGGTCCATCGCCCCTCGAAGTGCTCGAGATCACCCCAGCGCAGACTGCACAGCTCCTCCCCCCTCAAGCCCGAGGTCACGAGCATGAACACGATGGCGTAGTGCTCGAGCCCCTTGAGCGAGGCATCCTCCCGGAGCCATGTAAGCAAACTCTTCACCTCGTCGGGGGTCAGGGTCTTCTTTGTCTTCGAGCGTTTCTTGGTGGC
>Ga0114922_10002797_pt1 | contig 16279 bp, 9 predicted proteins | sample AartaG_FD_100975 | JGI IMG/M metagenome (GOLD analysis project Ga0114922, IMG submission 100975) | Deep subsurface microbial communities from Aarhus Bay to uncover new lineages of life (NeLLi) - Aarhus_00045 metaG | ecosystem: Environmental > Aquatic > Marine > Oceanic > Sediment | place: Aarhus...
GACAATCCAGGATAAAAAGGGGCGCAGCACGCCATGCCTTTTTTATTGTCTCAAATTTACAGCTTAGTTAATACTTATCACCGCACGCACGCTTTCCCCACTCATCACCTCTGTAATCTCCACCACCCAGTCCCCTTGCGGGTCATTCAGGGCGGTTCTGAAACCGGTGCTGCCCGAGCTTGACTCAATGTCCCGGTTCCCGCTGTAGTAGCGTAACTGGCGGCCTGTCGGATCAGTAACCATCACCCTGGCCACTGAACTCAAGTTTTCCACACCTTCCACCCGCAAACCGATTTTGATCTCTTCACCCAGACCAGCGCTTTCCGGGGCATCAAGCGCCAGGGCTCCCAGCCTGCTTGCCACTGTGGCGAACAGCCTCGGCACCCCTGGTTCGATTTCGGTTTCGAAAGCCGTGCCGGTTCCGAGGTAGCGTTTCTCCCGCACATCATAGACAGAGGCTCTCTGTGGAAGGCTTATGCGCACTTTTTTCGCCTCTTTCATTCCCATATCCGGTACCAGGCCGATCAGACCGGTAGTTCCGTTGTTGAAAAGGTATCTTTCGCAGTCGGTTACCGGCTCGCCGCCAAGGGTTGTAAGCCGCATCTTTGGCTCAATCCCGGCTGCATCGAGCACTTTTGCCATTTTCTCCAGCCAGGGAAGAGCACGGCCTTCGAGCTTATCCCGGGGGTAGCTGTCGGGGAAATAATTCAGCAGAAAGGCCTGTCCTCGTCCGTAACGGTTATGAAGCAGGATCGGCCGGTCTGCTTGTTCTGCCATGGCGCGGGCGCCTTTGAGTTTCAGTTTCGGCTCGCCGTTCATTGCGATTACATCTTCTCTAGCCGCCTGCGCCAACTGAACCCCGAAAACATCCTGCAGCACTCGATTTTTTCTGAACGTGCAATGCTGATCCATCACCCCGGGAAGTGCATCGGCAATCAAGGTGCCCCCCTGCTCAACAAATGCCCGGATTGCCTCAACTTCCTCTTCACTCAGGGCAATGCTCATCGGCAGAACGAAAGTCTTGTAGCGTTTGGAAAGCAACTCGCCTTTTTCCACTGCGCTGTAAGCAATGAAATCGAACTGAAGGCCTGAGTCCTTGAGGGTTTTCACCCACCCGTCCCGGACAGCATTGAACCGGTTGAATGTCTTGCTGGTGTTGTAGCTGACCCTTTCGGAAATTTCTCCGTCCACTATCCATGCACCGTGGATACTCGGGTAGGAATAGTGAATCGCGATACCGTGGTTGTCCGGCACTGCTAACCCCACCAGCTTGCCGATCCCGTCACCCAGCATCTCCTGCAGGCCCACCACCATATCTCTTCCGCTGCCGCAGAGAGTGAGGTCAGGATCGAGGCAGGAATACTGCCAGAAAATGTATGCCCCGCCGTTGCAGCCCTGGAAAAGCTGCCTGTAAAGATTGTAAAGCACACTTTTGCCGTAGACCCCATAGCCTGTACCGCCGGAGATTTTCAACTCGGGATTGAAACAGCGGTGGAAATCGAGCTGGTTACCGCCGGTATAGGCATTGAGATGCCTGGTGTACAAGTTCATCCGGCTGTAGTCGCATCCGTTGTGGGAGCCGGAAATCTGGGTCCCTGAGTTGAGTAGAATCCCCTGGGGATCGAGCTTGTGCAGCTCTTCAAGTACATAGCGGTAGCAGTCTGCATAGCTGATTTCCATGAATGTGCGATGGTCTGCCCATGAGGCATAGTTGCCGCGGGCCCGGGCCTCGTAGGTATCGTCCGGGATCACCTCCTCCCAGGCGGTGAATCGGGTGCCCCACTGGGCGTTTAGCGCCTCAAGGCTGCCGTATTCGTCTTTCAGCCACTGGCGCATTGCCTCGAGGCTGTGCTGGCTGAAACAGATATCCAGCGCATCACCGTAACAGGTAAACGAGGGTTCCTCGTAGACATAGTAGGACAGCGGCGAGAAAGGCACCCATGGCTCGACCCGATTTTTAAGCTGCCTGGCGATGAGCTGTCTGTATTCGGGATCGTGAAGGCAGTATTCCCTGATAAGAACCATTTTGTCTTTTGTCTGGGCATACTTTTTTTTCATCGCATTGTAGTAGTTCCGCCGCGCGCCGTCCGGGGATTCCTGGCCGCTGATCCCAGTCTGCGCCTGAACGTTGTAGTTTGCGTTCTTGCACAGGCTTATCGGGTAGGAAGACAGGGTTGTGACATTCAGCCGCTGAAGCTGGCGGTCTATTGTCGGCCAGATACCCGGTATCGGGTTGGGGCCGAAAAGGTACATCACAATATCGTAATCATCCCACACTCTGGGCTGAAGGACAAACACCTCACTGATCCGCCGATCCTGAACCAGCCCGCCGGTTTCGATTTCGCAGTCAATCTTCGCAAGATGGCTTAATACGCCTGATGAGCTAAAGCTGAAAGAGGTCTCAGCCTGGCCGGTGACAGAAATTTCTCTAACTTGTTGATCTACCAGTCGGCCATAATTGTCAAAAAGTCTTACTTTCACCAGACACTTGCTCTTTTTATCAGCAGTGAGCTTAATCCGGCCGGAGATTTTCTCTCCCAGTTGGACGCGATCAGAATCCAGCGTGATCGAATGAATATTTACTCTGGATGCTTCTTCAATGATAAGCGCAGCCCAGTCCAGAACTCTGTCGTCTGAGACCAGCCGAAGATCGACGAAATGCCGGCCTGCAGAAAGGGGCGTGGGAAGAGCCAGTGTCGCTTCATTTTTTCCTCTCGGTACGTCCTGATCGATTTCCTTCTCTATATTGCCGAAGCTATCCATTAACCGGGCCAGCAGGTTACAGTTTTCGACAGCCGCATCCAGGCGCACTTTAACGCCTTTTTTCGAGCGAATCATTTGAACGATTTTGGCCTCAGGTTCACGTCCTGCGGCCCAGACCACCGCCCGGGCCACCAGGGACCACATGTACTCGTGATACGGGTAGTGAAGTCCGGTTTCCCAGATATTTTCGAGTCGCGGGATCATCCCGCCTTCCGTGTAGCTGAAAGCGACCACCCTGCCCTTACCGAGCTTTTTCACAGCCAGGATCGGGGTGCCCTGTTCGGTTTGCAGCAGCACCTGGCCTGCAGGCTCACATCTGTCCACCCCGATCTGCCCCCAGGGAAAGGCATCGAACGGGACATTCCTCGTGATATAGTGTTCCTGCGTGGTGCGCCATTTCGATAAATCCCCTCTCTGCCCCCCACCTCTCTGCATCTTTAATGGAGATATTTCCCAAAGACCCGAGCCATCCTCTGTTCTGCTGGAAGGATAGAACAGTACCAGTCCCGCTCCTGCCTCCACGCGTTTGCGGATACTTTCGCGCACCTCCAGAGGGAAATCGTTCCAGGGATGAACCGATGGCCAGAGGATTACATCGTAATCCGGCCCGTTCATCAGGTCATCGGCCAGGTAGGTGTAGGCCATTGTGAATCCGCTGCCTCCACCCCGCCGCTGGGTGTAGAAATCGCCGAAACCATACATGTTCGTGCCTGCACGCCTTCCGATAGTCGTGGCCTTGAGATTCAGTTCGAGACGCTGGGCAAGTTCGATCACACCCCTTCCCTCAGCAACCGGCGCGAGGATATACGCCTTGATCGGTCCGCCGTCCAAGGGCCGGCCCCAGGGGAAATGGGACGTTTCCACTTTCATCGTGTAATCCACATCCCAGCGGCCGCGCTCCTCGATAATCGGGTGGAAACGGTCCAGGGCGAACATGTCCATGTAAAACCTGCCCGGACCGCGCGAGACCAGCTCTATCGAGCGCATCTTTCCCAGAGCGAGTGAGCTCGCCCGTTCGAGCTTGACCTGAATGTGATTCCCCCCGGTTTTAAGCGGGAAGGTCTTGAAAAACGAGCTCCCGTTCGAGTCTGTAAATACCAGGTCGAGCTGGGCCGGCTGTTCGCTCCAGACAAAGGCCAGCAGCGCCTCACTCCTGCGCCAGTCGGTCGGAATGCTGTTTAGGGCGATCCTCCCCCCTTCAACCGGATAGGCGACTTCCATCGAATTATCGCCCCATACCGGAAAACGGGAGGACTGCCTGAGGAGCACCTCTTCGGATGTTTCCACAGCCTCTACCTGGGCTTGATCCTCGAAAGAGGCAAATACATTGATTCGCTGGGCCAGCGCTGACCCGACACCGAAAAACAACAAGCAGGCAAGCACCGAGACAAAAACTCTAAGCGGGCTAATCATTTCAGTCCTCCCTTTTTTAATGTTTTTAAAAAACAGGACTATTTAGACGGGAAATTTTCCTAAAGAATCAAATCTGAACATTGTTTCTTTAACAACCCTGGACTGAACAGCGGGCTTTTACATTTGCAAGGAGAATGAATTACCCTTCGCGATTTAAGCGGCACTAATCCGGACTCAGGCAAGCTCCACCCTGCTTACCCGCAGTTCATGGCTTCCGTCTTCACGGGTGTATTCGTAGTAATACCAGAGAGTGTTATCCACGATCAGGGCGTCCATGTAGCGGATACAGCCATACGGGCTTTTGATCCACGGGCCGTTCGTGCTGACCCGTCTCCAGTGCTCGAGGTCATGGCTGATCGCCACGCCGCAGTGTTCCTCGTACATGTCGTAGAACGTGGTGCCGCCGTCGAAAAAGCCCACGTAGAGCGGCGGCAGGTAGATCACGGAATTAATCCTGGCCCGGCAGTGGCCCCATTCACCTGGCCCCCCGCGCCCCGGTTCAAAGACGTACTTGAAGTCCTTGAAATAGCAGCCGTCAGCACTGATCATCAACCCTGTGGCGTCACTGCCCAGCGGGTGGCGCACGCCGTGCTCGTCCTCGTAAAACTCATCCTGCCTGGGCTTGACATCCACGAACACATAGTACAGACCGCCCACAATATAGGCTTTCGGGTCCTTTACCGAAGTCAGTCCATATTCCTCGGGCTGCATCACCGTGCGGTGGTGCCAGGGGTCGAAATTTTTCGGGTGGTCGGCCTCGATCAAGTCCACGCGCCAGGGCCCGCCTACTTCTTGGTAGCTGATATATAAACGCCAGATCCTGCTCTCCGGGTCCCTGATCAATGAGCCGACCTCAATCGACTCTGCGTTGAACTGCTCCTTGGTCGCCTCCCAGATATCCTTGAACTCGAGCCCGTCTGAGGATTCGGCGATCCGGCACTTGCCACCGCGCCCCTTGCCCAGAGGCATGCGCACACGGTAATAAAGAAAGAATTTTTTCAGCTCCGGATCGTAGATCACACTATGGCCTCCCACCCAGTAGCCATAACCTTTTCCTTCCGGTTCGCGAACAGTTGCGCCTTTTTCCGGATCGAATCTGGGCGGCAGTCCGAAATACCGCTGACTGAAAGATGACATTTAAACTCCAGGAATACTTTTAGAGCAACACCTGTTTATAAGAGGATGAAACTTTAGATAATTTAGATTTCGCATCCGAAAAAAGCAACCTTGGGAAAAACCTCAATTCTTATTGTTGATCGCTCACATACCCCCGCAATGGACACCTCTTTTTTCTGAAACAGGCTCTTTGAGTGCTTAAGTAACAATTGTTGCAATGCTCTCGTCCAATCATTAACTTGGAGAGCGATCAGACCTTAAAACCTCTGTGACCTGACTATATCCCTTTGCAAACTGCTTTTACCAGAATATTTAAGGGGGCTGTGAAAAAGCATTTTCACAAGCCTCTTAAATCATTGCACATTTACAATCATCTCTGGAGTCCGGTAATGGGAAAAAAGGGGAAACTTTCATTGAACCGCCGTTCTTTTTTCAAGGCAGCCGGTGTGGGGATTGCCGGCGCAGCCGCCGAGGGATTGGCACCGGGATATTTAACCGCCGAGCAGGCTTCGGTAAGCAGTCAGCGGCCGAATATCGTGCTGTTGATTGCCGATGACACCGGCTGGCGGGATGTGGGCTACAACGGTTCCGAGATCAAAACATCGAATATCGACAGGATGGCCCGCGAGGGTGTAGTGACGGACCAGTTCTACGCCTGCCCGACCTGCTCGCCCACCAGAGCCTCGATACTCACCGGCAGACCGCCCAGCCGCTACGGGATCCTCGGGCCGATCGCCGGAAGAAGTAAACTCGCTCTTACCAGCGAATACGGCACTCTGGCCTCGTTGCTGAGTGACGCAGGCTACAGAACCGCTCAGATCGGCAAGTGGCACCTGGGCTTGAGACCAGAGGTCGGCCCGCGCATGTACGGTTTCGACTCATCCTATGGCTACCTTCACGGCCAGATCGACCAGTTCACCCACATTTATAAAAACGGCGACCGGAGCTGGCACCGCAACGAGGAATTTATCGACGAGCAGGGCCACGCCACGGACCTGATCGCCAATGAAGCGGTAAAGCTGATCAGGGAGAGCGCTGCCTCACAGCCATTCTTTCTCTACACTGCTTTCAGCGTACCCCACTACCCTCTGCAGGAAAATGACAGGTGGATCAAACCCTACGAGAAAAGTATCGCCAACGAATCACGAAGGCTATATGCCGCCTCGATAACCCACATGGACGATGCGATCGGACGTGTACTGGCCGCTCTCGAGGAAAAAAATCTCGCTTCCAACACCCTGGTGATCTTTATCAGCGACAACGGAGGCCAGCAGGACTGGGAAGCCACCAGCGGCGAGTACAACCTTCGCCACGGACCCTACGACGTGCTTGGAGACAACCGGCCGTTTCGCGACTGGAAAGGTTCGCTTTACGAGGGAGGAGTCAGGGTGCCGGCAGTGTTCTACTGGCCTGGTACGCTGAAAGCGCGTAAGGTGAGTTTTCCGGCCCATGTGATGGATTTCGTGCCCACCCTGGCAGCAATAGTCCGGGCCAATGTGCCTCCGGAGATGCAGGTGGAGGGTATCGATATCGGCCCTGCTCTTCACGGTACAAACATGCCTGATGAGCGAACGATTTACTGGAACACCGGCAGGCAACTGGCAGTGCGCTATGGAGACTGGAAACTGATACATCATGGGAATGCAGTAAACCAGGGCAAATCCGAGCTTTACAACATAGCCCGGGATCCCTATGAAAAAAACGACCTGGCAGATGAGAAGATTACCCTTACTGCTCAGATGCGGGAGATCCTGACCCGCCACAGGGCACTGGATCGAATTGCTGAGTGATATTACGCTGCTGCTGCTAATAAAAAAGCCCGGCCTCGCTTTAGAAGAACAAGCGGGCCAGGCTTATCTCTGGAGGCGGCGGGCGGGATCGAACCGCCGAATAAAGGTTTTGCAGACCTCTCCCTTAGCCACTTGGGTACGCCGCCAGAGATAAAAATGGAGCGGGAAACGGGACTTGAACCCGCGACATCCACCTTGGCAAGGTGGCGCTCTACCACTGAGCTATTCCCGCTGGAATGAATCGGCCTGTGCAAGAGTGTGTTTGATAATAAGAATCGTGATTATTTTTGTCAAGTGAAAACAATCCTGTATCAGATCATATGAGACCTCAATTTATTATCATGTCGAGCATTAGCTGTCTCTGATCTTTGAATCAAGACACACATTTTTATTTTCTTAATTCCTCTGGTTTGGTTTATTAGTTCAGACTAAAGCAGTAAAATCAAACTGTTTACTTCAGGCTATAATTTTGTATTTTACCGGCTAAATTTTCAATGCTGTATAACTGCGCCACAGATTTATCGATGTGGCGGCTGGAAAACCGGTATTCCTATGTTCAAAAGAACAACTGCATACGCTTTGAGTTTTTATAAGCGGCGCATTGTGCCGCTGGTGGTTTTTTTCAGCTGGTCGGAGACACGGCTGATCCTGATTGTTGCCATTGTTATCGGACTGTTGGGCGGCATGGGCGCGGTGGTCTTCCGCTGGCTGATCGGCGGTCTGAAGGAAATATTTTTCGGGCCCGGGGAAAACCTTCTGGAACTTGCCTGGAACCTCCCCTGGTGGCAACGGGTCGCAATCCCTACTGTTGGCGGGCTGGTGCTTGCCCCGTTTATCAAGTACTTTTCCAGAGAGACCAAGGGGCATGGAGTTCCGGAGGTCATGGAGTCTCTGGTCATGTGCGCCGGGCGGATAAACCCGCGGACCATGGTCACCCGGGCGCTTGCATCGGCAATCACTATCGCCAGCGGGGGGTCGGTGGGTAGAGAGGGCCCGATCGTTCAGATCGGCTCGGCTATGGGCTCAACTGTCGGCCAGTTCCTCAAGGCTTCCGAAAGCAGAATGAGAACCCTGGTCGGCTGCGGGGCTGCTGCCGGCATGGCGGCTACTTTCAATGCTCCGATTGGCGGCGCTCTGTTCGCAGTGGAGGTGATCCTCGGTGATTTCGGCCTGGCCCAGATCACCCCGATAATTATCAGCAGTGTCTCGGCAACCGCGATTTCCAGGCATTTCCTGGGAAACCACCCCGCATTCATGGTTCCCCCCACCTCCCTTGTCAGTTACTACGAATTTTTTTTCTACGCCGCCCTGGGCCTGTGTGCCGGGGCACTCTCCTGGCTTTTCGTCACCGTGCTCTACGGCAGCGAGGACCTTTTCGAGCGAATCCGCCTGCCGGTCTGGTTCAAACCCACCCTCGGCGGCCTTTTTGTCGGGATCATTGCGGTCTGGTTTCCGCATATTTATGGAACAGGCTACGAGACGATAGGTCTGGCTCTTAACGCCCAGTTCCCGATAGTTATCCTGTTTGCCCTGGCCTTTGTGAAGCTATTGGCCACCTCGATCACTATCGGCAGCGGCGGCTCCGGGGGTATATTCGCGCCGGCACTTTTCCAGGGGGCAATGCTCGGCGGCTTTGTCGGCTCACTTTTCAACCTCGCTTTCCCGGAGCTTACCGCATCCTACGGTTCCTACGCGCTGGCCGGGATGGGAGCGATGATCGCTGGCACCATGCACGCGCCAATTACGGTAATCCTGGTTATTTTCGAATTGACCGGTGACTATTCGATCATACTGCCCGTGATGACTTGCAGTATTATCAGCACCCTCGTCGCTTACAAATTGCTCGGCGGCCAGTCGATTTACACCCGCAAGCTGTTCAGGAAAGGAATCGATATCTACCGCGGCAAGGATCTCAATATACTGCGCGGGCTGAAAGTGGGTGATGTAATGGTCAAGGCCCCGGAAACAGTCAACGAAAACACACCGCTGGCCAGGCTGATACCCAAAGCGCTCACCAACCCGCATTCCAGTTTCATCCAGGTCGATTCAGAAGGCCGGATGACGGGATTGATCCCGCTGCAGAAAATACTCGCGGTGATGCGGGATGAAAACCTGCGCGATATCCTGGTGGCCCAGGACATAGCCTCTTTCGAGTACCCGGTACTCAACGTGGACGAATCTCTCGATGAGGTGATCCGCAAATTCGGCGAATCAGAGATCGAGGAGGTTCCGGTTGTCGATCCGGCAAATGCCCGGATCCCGATTGGGGTTCTTCGCCACAACGATGTAATTCAGGCTTACCGCAACGCGGTAATCAGGCAGGATGTAGGCGGTTTCGTGGCAGACCGACTTATCCGCGACCAATCCGTAAAGGATGTGGATCTGCTGGACGGCTACCGGATGATCGAAACCGAGGCTCCGAGACAGTTTTTCGGCAAAACTATCCGTGAGCTGAAAATCAGCGAGATTTACGGGGTGCAGGTGATACTGATACGGAAATCTGCCAGAGCTGGAGGCCCGGATGAGATTGCAGGGGAACAGATGAATTTCGTGCCCCGGGGCTGCGATATTATCGAACCAGGCGACTGGCTTGTTCTTGTGGGTAAAACCGACAGCCTGAACAGATTTCCCAAACCTTAACTTGAATTAGTGCTAATTATCCTTTTCGTGCAACTTCTTCCCTGAATGGTAAATTTATACATAGCGTCATAAATTATAGCGCATAACTACAATTTCAGATTTAATACATATTGATAGACAATCGTGTTTGAGGAGACAGGAGACAGTAGTCAGGAGTCAGGAGAAAGAACCGGAAGGCGCGTAACGCTGGAGATCAGAGCACAACGTTCTCGACATCTCTCCCTCATTCCGGTTTATATCCGCTGGGCACTCATAAGCTCAGGATTTGATGTATTTGGGCGGGGTTGTGGGGCTTCTGACTTCTGACTCCTGACTTCTGACTCCCTGGATATTTTAAATGGAGTCAGAAAATTCATCTTCTTCATACTCTATAATATTCGCAGTTATTTAAGTCGCTAAGTATAAGATACTTTCTCGGCACGAAGATATATCCTTTCGAACCAGTTTAACAGATACAGTTTTCATAACGGTTTTCGGCCCGAGTTCCAGCGATTTTCATTGATCATCAGCCCAACAACTAAATCCTTATACCTTTTAACCAGCAAGGAGAAACAAATGCAAAGCTATAAGGTTACCCTGATTCTGCTTTCTGCCCTTCTGACACTCAGCCTGGCACCGGTGCTCGGACAGACAAAGGCCAAGATCGCTGTAATCCAGGCGGATGGCTCGCCCCGGCAGGATCCGTTCAAGGCAAGTTACGATTTCGCCAAGGTAAAACCTATGAGCCAGGCCCACCTGGATAAACTGCTCGGCTTGCTGGAGGAAGCGGGCAGGATGGGAGCCGACCTTGTCTGCGGACCCGAGGACATACAGCATATCGGCGCCTATGGCCTTTATCTCAATACCAGAAATCCCGATACCGGGGAGATCCTTTTCAACTCGCTCGCAGTGCCGATACCATGCCCTCTGACCGACCGCCTGGCCGACATTGCCCGCCGCCACGGGATGTATATCATCGCCCCGCTCTACGAGCGCCAGGGTGATAAGGTTTTTAATACTTCTGTTATTTTCAGCCGGAAAGGAGAGATAATCGGCAAACACCGCAAGACCTTGCTGCCTGTTATGGAGACCTGGCTTGTGACTCCAGGGGACGTATATAATGTATTCGAGCTGGATTTCGGCACGATTGCAATAGCCACCTGCTGGGAGATCGTTTTCCCGGAAATCTCCACGATCTTTGCCCTGAAAGGAGCCGATATCATTTTCAACCCGACCATGGGCAGGGAAAACAAGCGGGGTGAAAGCCTTGCCACCGGCCACCGCTATTTAACCCGCGCCGTGGACAACAGGGTTTATATCGCTCCGGTAATTCTCGGCTCGGATGGCAACGGGTTAATCGACTTCCACGGCAACGTGGTGGCTGAAGCCGTGGGAGAGAAGAACACCGTTATCATGGCTGAGATCGATTTTTCCGCCGAGCCGCTTTCTGAGGGCACTTGGTGGCCGACTATCAATGGGACCGCCAATGAAAAGGCGATCCACTATCTTTCCCGGAGGCCTGAGACATTCAAGCTGCTGGTAGACCCCACCCCCCCGCTTTTGGAGCGCTTCAAGAATGTGAAACTCACCACAGGTGACAGGGAAGCGCAACTGAGAGCGGTGAAAAAAGTCGATTACGGCCCTTGATATCTGAGAAGTAAGCCCTGGCTTCCGATTCAAAATCAGCTCAGAAAAAAACTTGACACTTTTCCTGACTGCTATAATGTTTCAGTTGGCCTGACAGCCCAGGAACGGACAAGCTGTTGCCATGTTTTTTAATGGCTTTGAAAGTTGATATTACATTTGATCTCTTTCACAGAGCCGCAAATTAGCCGAAAACTCACTGTAATTCAACATGGTACTGGAGAAAGCTGAACATGGAATTAAAAGAGTTATTCAATGAGTCCAATGTCGAACTCAATCTGGACGCGGACGGGAAGGATGAAGTACTGCTGTCTTTGATCGGTCTTCTGAAACTGGACGACAAGGCTAAGGAAATGCTGTTCAAAATGCTCAAGAAGCGGGAGAATTTAGGGTCTACCGGGATAGGGAAAGGATTTGCTATACCGCATTGCCGTTCACTGGTGGTGGATAAATTGAATGTGGCTTTCGCCCGGCACCCTAATGGGGTGGATTTCAATTCTATTGACGGCAAGCCCGCAAACTTTTTCTTTTTGATCGTTGCTCCCCCGGTGGAAATATCCAACTACTATCTTCCGGTGTTGGGCAAAGTGGCACAATTTTGCAAGACACCGGAAATCGTTTCCAAGCTTCGTTCTCTAAAAACAGTGGACGATTTCCTGGAATTGCTTGATAAAGCAAGTTCTTAATTATCGACTTTGGGCAAGGTTTATCATGCAGGAAAGTCAACTCAGGCTTTTAATGTTTCTACAGGACCTGCTTTCCCTGAAAAAGGAGATACAGGATTTCCAGGTGGTCGAAAAATACGAGGAGATGGGCTTCGCTTTCGACAGAAAAGAGAGAATCGAGGAGGCTATCAAAGAGGTAACCGAACAACTCGATCCGGAACTTTACCGGCGCTTCCTTCAGATAGCGAAAAAATACGACCGGCCGCTGGCACCAGTTATAAACGGGGTGTGCTACGGTTGTTTCGTTTCCACTCCTACCGGGAGCAAACTCGTTACCCAGAATAAGGATGTAATCGAGTTCTGTAACCACTGCGGAAGAATCCTCTACCGAGCAGGCTAAGCCTCAGTGTTAAAGTTGCCCACCAACACAGAGATTGCCCGATTCAAATGCAACCTGACCGTAAGAGTGTCCGGTTAGAGTGGATTTCTATTTTGAAGTTCGATGAAAAAGCCTCTTTTTCCGAGTTGGGAAAAGAGGCTTTCATTGTATAGCTTGCAGTTGCCGGGTATGTCTTATCTTTTTGGTGCGAATTTCAACCGGCGGGCGGCTTTGCGCTGAATCTGGTAGATAAATTTCATCAGCGTTTCCTGTGTCGTATCTGTAATATGGTAGAATTTTGCCTGTACAAGGTTGATATCTTTCTCTTTCTCCCTATCCTTCCCTGTCCAGACTATCTCGGCCAGAACCGGCTCCCAGTGCTGATCGCTGAGCATCTGGAAATTCAAGTATAGATAGTCTCCCTTGTTAACGCGCTTCCTGGTATTGAAAGCAATCCCCCCTCCGCTTATATCAACTGTACTGGCCATGAACACCGGCAGAATGTTGCAAGATTCAAGATTGGAGTCGACTTCGATCGGGTTGAATTTATCTTTCGGCAGGTAGTAAAAACTGAATTTGAAAAAGGCTTCCATCCTGGAGAAATTTCTGGTCTGAACGCGACTGAGTTTCTTGGGGTGTTTCAGGTAAATCAGCTTCTCCTCGGCCACAGGTGGTTGCGACAGGGTAGTGGTAAAACTGTAGCCTGCATCCGATTCCCGGTAAAAATCGACCTCAATCGGTGTCTGCATGCTCACTAGTATTAAATCCAAATCGATTTTCGAGGCATCGAGTACTATGTGGTCATTATAGTTATTTTCCACCCGGGAGGAATATTTGTATGGCTGATCGCCTTTCTTGAGGGTGATTTTAACCTCTTGGCCTTTGCGGATCTCCCCGGTCGACTGGAGCCGCACGGCCTCTTCGATCTTAGTGAACCCAAGTATTTCCTTTATCTCATCGACCATTTGATGGAAATAACTGTTCTCGTGCTCTGTGAATTCAACCTTTTTACGGTAACCTTCCACCAGGTGCTGAAAAACATCAAAAGAGTAGAGTACCCTGTAAGGATGGGAAAGCCCGGTTATCTTGATTGCCTCGGAGAGAAGCTTGATATGTTTTTTATTCAGCTCCTTTTCCGCTGCCTTGCGCTCGAAATAGACTCTCTCGCGTTCTCGGTTTTTAGCCGCCTCTCTCCGGGAATTGATTATCGCAAAGGTTAGCAGCCCGACCAGTAAAATGCCAAGCGTCCACATTATTATAGGAGCGGCCTTGCTGGATGACTCGGCCCAGCCGGTTTGGATATCCTTCCATCGCTGGGCACGGGGCAAGAGGTGGTAAAGCGTTTCTCCCGCTAAATAATCGACCAATCGGGCCAGAAAAGATAGTAGCTGGTTCACTGTTACCTCCTCATTCCGGATGAGGAAATATCAAGCCGTGATCTCAATGCCGGAATTAATTTTTGGATTGAATGGCCTCTGGGGAAAAAGATTCTTTTCTTCGTACCCGGTCAACACCGCGAATTCGTTTAAGCGAGCCGATAATCCGATTCAGTTGCTTAAGGTCTTTGACTTCCACAACAAAAACGGCTGTAAACTCGAATTCTCTGGTTTTGGTAGTAGCGCTGCGGATATTGGTTTCTGTCTCGGTTATCGCTGTGGTGAGATCAGCGAGCATTCCCTTGCGGTCTGTCCCGGTGACAAGAAGCCGCGTGATAAAATCCTGATCGCTGCCGGCCTGCCAGTCAATAGCCACTCTTCTGTTCGGGTCGGTATTCACCCGCAGCAGGTTCGGGCAATCGGCACGGTGAATCGAAATACCTCTTCCTCTGGTAATATAACCCACCACTTTATCTCCGGGAACCGGCTGGCAGCATCCAGCGTAAGTTAACATCAGGTTGCCGATCCCTTGGAGCTTTATACCCGTGCCGCTCTTTCTTATTTTATCGACAAGCCTGTCAAATGTCGGAGTTCGCGGCGCCTTTTCCAGCTCCTTATCCTCCGGAAAAAGCTGTTGGAAAACCTGAACCAGCGAGATATGTCCCCGGCCGATTGCCTCAAAGAGTTTCGCCACCGGCGGGCTAAGATCGAATATCTCCAGAAGTTTTTTCAAGCGGTTGTCATTTACCCTGGGCTTGCGCTGACGTTTCAGTTCGCGATCCAGCATTTCCCTGCCCAGTTTGACACTGTCGGCGAACTCCTGCTCCCGGATCCAGGAGCGGATCTTACTGCGTGCCTTGGCCGTGCGCACGAATTCAATCCAGTCCTTGCTGGGCTTGGTCTTGGCGTTGGTGATAACCTCAACTGTCTGACCGCTCTTGAGCCGGGTATTCAGAGGGGCGATCCTGCCGTCTACTTTGCCTCCTGAGCAGTGAAGGCCGACCTCGGTGTGCACTGCGAATGCGAAATCGATCAGGGTGGAATCGGCAGGAAGTTTGATTAACTTGCCTTTGGGGGTAAATACAAAAACTTCATCGTGAAACAGGTCGATTTTAAAAAACTCCATGAAATCCTTGGGATCCTTGGCCTCGTTCTGCCATTCCAGTACCTCGCGCAGCCAGGTTATGCGCTTGTCCATGTCTCTTTCTTCCTGCTGGCCCTCTTTGAACTTCCAGTGTGCGGCAATACCGTACTCAGCGGTGCGATGCATCTCGTTGGTCCGGATCTGGACCTCAATCATCTGGCCGTTTGGCCCGTAAACCGAGGTATGCAGGGATTGATACATGTTGGATTTCGGCGTGGCGATATAGTCCTTGAAACGGTCGTGGAGTGGAGTCCATGTAGAGTGCACGATACCCAGGACATGGTAACAGTCGGCCACTGTATTTGCGAGCACCCGGAGGCCGAGCAGGTCATAGATTTCCTCGAAAGACTTGGCCCGGTGTTCTATTTTCTTATAGATACTGTACAGGTGCTTGGGCCGGCCGAATACCTCGGCCTGGATACCGGCCTGGGTGATCGCTTTCTGCAGCGGTTTATTGAACTGGTCGATCAGGCGTTCCCGTTCCTTGCGTTTCTGTGATACCTTTTTAGCGAGTTTATGGTATTTTTCCGGCTCAAGGTACTTGAAAGCAAGATCCTCGAGTTCCCAGCGGATCAATGCTATACCGAACCGGTGCGCCAGAGGTGCGTAAATATCGAGCGTCTCCCTGGCGATTCGTTTCCTTTTCTCCTCCGGCAGGGCATTCAGGGTGCGCATGTTGTGGAGCCTGTCAGCGAATTTGATCAGAATCACCCGGATGTCCTTGGCCATCGAAAGGATCAGCTTACGGTAGTTTTCCACCTGCGCTTCCTGGGCAGAGCGGAAAACATAGCCGTCCATCCGGCTGATCTTGGTCAAACCGTCCACGATCCCTGCGATTTCATCACCAAAAGCTTGCCGTATTTTCTCCAGGGGACAGCCCGTATCCTCGATCACATCATGAATCAGCGCGCTGGCAATCGATATGGTGTCGTATAGATTAAGGTCCACGAGTATCCGCATGACTTCGACGGTGTGAAACATGAAATCCTCACCGGATTTCCGTTTCTGCCCTTCGTGCGCCTGGGCAGCGAATTCGTAGACGCGCTCGATCAGTTCCATGTCAAGGCCGCCGATATCTCGGAGCGTCTCTATTAACTTATTTTTCGGCATATCAACCCTGAGGAAAACAGTTGATTTGAATCCTGAAGTTCTCTGTTCCAGTTTTTTCTTTCGAATAATTCTTCTATTCTTTTTATAAGATTATTAATGCCATTGAGCAAGAGGTTCGAAAAATCAAGCTGTAATAATCGGAATGGAATAATGCAAGCCCTCTGGCTGCAGGAATTGAGCGGCGGGGAATTTTAGTGCATGATTCTATTCTCGAACGGGCAATCCGAGTCTATTTGCTAACTGCCCCGGTTCTTACGAAA
>Ga0114922_10002798_pt1 | contig 16278 bp, 14 predicted proteins | sample AartaG_FD_100975 | JGI IMG/M metagenome (GOLD analysis project Ga0114922, IMG submission 100975) | Deep subsurface microbial communities from Aarhus Bay to uncover new lineages of life (NeLLi) - Aarhus_00045 metaG | ecosystem: Environmental > Aquatic > Marine > Oceanic > Sediment | place...
CGCTCAGACTTTAAGACTCGCAACTTTTACTCAATTGATGAAAGAAATTAAGCCGATTGTTCAGGCGGTAGGTCGAGAATTAGGTATATCTGCTGAAGATGATTTAGAGAGGATGAAAAATTAGAAGAACAAGGTCAAGTCTTAATATTTAATATAATTCCATCCAAGTATTAACATTCTAATATCGGTAGACCTTATAAGATTATCTTTTGAAAATACTTTTTATCATATTAACACCAGAGGGAATCAGAAAGAGAAGATATACTTTTTTATATCGCTCTTTAGCCATCTATTTAATCAGACATTTTACTCCACTTTCTCTCTCTGAAATAGGTGAACTCTTTAAGATGGATTATATAGCGGTTTCCCGGACTGCCAAAAGATTTGAATAAAAAGCACAGTGAATGATAAAATAAAAAAACATGCAAAGGATGATAATTGCCTTAAGAAAAGTATAAATGTCAAATGTTGAGACCTGAACCCAATGGAGAAGGGTTGAATTTTAAAAAATGATAAGGAGAAAAGGATAAATGATAATAGCAATGAATATCCTTAAAATCATTGGTATCATTATTGGAGCATATGCCGTCTTTATGTTGATCGTGGCCATTATTCCCGGTTTTTCGGTTCCAAAGCAACCCTTGGAAAAAGCGAAGCAAATGTCCAAAGGCGCGGACGCAAAACCATCCTGGTTAAGAAAAGATGTAAGTTTTAAAGTCAAAGAAACATCATTAAGCGCATGGCTCTATCTACCTGAGAATTTGTCTGCTCCGGTTCCTTGTATCATTATGGGGCATGGTCTTGGGGCAACCAAGGATGCTGGCTTGGAACCTTATGCTATTCGTTTTCAGGAAGCCGGTTTTGCAGTACTCGCATTTGATTACCGACATCTTGGCGAAAGCGAGGGTGAACCTCGACAGCTGATATGGATTCCGTACCAACAAGAAGATTATACAGCTGCAATCAACTATGCACGAAGCCTTAAAGAGATTGATCCGGCAAGAATTGCTCTGTGGGGTACTTCTTTAAGTGGCGGACACGTTATCGTGACCGCGGCAAGGAACAACAAGATTGCCTGTGTGTCCGCGCAGTGTCCATTGCTGGACGGGGATGCGGGAGGCATGAAGGTCGTGAAAAAAATAGGCATCTGGTATATGCTCCGGATGGCGTTTGGTCACGCACTGCGTGATCTGGTTAGATCCTGGTTAGGTCTCTCGCCCCATAAGATACCTCTTGTAGGAAAACCAGGAAGCATTGCCGTGCTGGCTGATTCAGATGCCTGGGACACTTTCAACAAGCTCGTGCCGGATGATTTCATCAACGAAGCTTGTGCTCGTATCATTATTCGAATGGATAAATATGAGCCGGTCAAATACGCCGCCAGAGTGCGTTGCCCGGTCTTGCTTCAGGTATGTGACAATGATATTTCACTTCCGATGAGCGTAGTTGAAAAAGCCGAGAAGCGACTGGGGAAACTTGCGGAAGTCATCCATTATCCCATAGACCACTTCGATATCTATTTGGGAGAGAATTTTGAAAAAAGTGTAAGCGATCAACTTGATTTTTTTAAGAAGCACCTTTAAAAATGTCGAGGGGACAATCGAAATATTAAGAGGATAACTGTCCTCTTGGTAGTCCAAGGAGAAAATTAATTTGAAAAGAATGACCTATACAAGCCTAATAAACAAAACATTGGAAATTTATATGAAAGGTGATTATTTGGAAGCATATAATTTTATAACCGATAATTATAAAGGTATAAAAGTTAATCTTGCTCAAATATACAATTTTCGATATACAATTGCCAATAAAGCAGGATTTGAAGAGTTGGCGCTGCAAATAATGAGTGAGGCGATAGTAGAAAAAGGATTTTGGTATCAATACAATTACTTAATTGAGGATGAAGATTTAAAGTCGCTTAATAAATATAAAGAGTTTGATGAATTAATAGATATGTGTAAAAAAAAGGAACTAGAAGCAAAAAGAAACGAGAAGCCAGATTTAAAAATAATTGCTCCCAAAAAAATAAATGAACAATATAAGTATCCCTTATTTATTGCTTTACATGGTGACCAAGAAAATATTGAGATAATAGAAGACTATTGGAGTTCTTGTATGAATGAAAACTACCTATTAGCATTGCCACAGTCTTCTCAAATTCAGTTTTCGGAAGGTTATGAGTGGAAGGACATTGAAAAGGGTTCACGAGAATTGAAGGAACATTATGAAAGGATTTTAGAAAAGCATAAGATCAATTCTGATAATACTATTATCGGTGGATTTTCCGCTGGTGCGCGAGTTGCTTTATATTCAATCCTGAAGGATATAATTCAGGTAAAAGGATTTATACTTGTGGCTCCATGGTTACCTGAAATTGATGAATGGGCGCTATTGGTAGATAAGATAAGGGAAAAGGGGATAAAAGGTTATGTTGTTTGTGGTGACAAAGATGATGATTGCTATGAATGTACCAGAAGATTCACTGATTTATTAAGCAGTAAAAAAATTTCACATGAATTAAAAATCTTTAAAGGTTTGGACCATGAATATCCGGATAGCTTTGATGAAATACTACAAAAGGCAATTGAATTTATTTCGAAGAATTAAATAATGATTAAAAATAGTAGAATTGAAAATACCAAAGAGACGACTGTATTAGCTTGATAACTCTGTATAGACACCAAAGACAAAAACAAAAACGGAGAGGAGGCATCGGTTCAATATGGAATTTGAAATAAGATTTCCCCTCATTTTTTATATCTTATCAAAATATTGCTTTAGGTTTTGGTCCGAAAAAAATATAAAAAAATATCAAGAAAAGAAAACAAAAAAAATTGCAAGATATGCTGTTGAATATTCAAAATTCTTTAAAGAATATTACAATAAGTATGACATAAACGAATTTTCATCTTTACCGATAGTCAACAAAAGAATAATGATGGATAATTTGACTGAATATAACACCCTGGGACTAAATAAGGATGATTTAATCCATTTTGCTCTCAATATTGAAAAAACCAGAGACTTCTCCATAAGATTTAATGGTATTAATATAGGCATGTCTTCCGGAACAAGCGGCAATAAAGGTATTGTTATAACCACAAAAGAGGAGGAGAATTACATCAAGGCAATGTATGTTTCAAGATTGGTTTTACCAAAAGGTGAAAAACTAAATTGTGCATTTATTTTAAGAGTAAATACGCCGGCATTTAACTATCATCAATCAGGAAACAAACTGACTTATATAAACCAGCTACAGCCCATGGAAAAAATAATGGAACAGCTTGAAAGACTGAATCCCAATGTTATGTCTGCACCACCAAGTATGTTGAAATTATTAGCAACAGAACTGATAAAGGGAAAACTAAAAATAAATCCAAAATTACTATACTCTTATGCTGAAGTTCTCTACCCGGAGGTTAAGGAATATTTAGAAAAAAATTTCAAGTGTAAGGTTCATGAAGTTTATCAAGGTAGCGAAGGATATTATGCTTTAACCTGCAGATATGGCAATCTGCATATCAATGAAGATATGGTTTTTTTTGAGCTCCTTGATGATAAAGAATTACCAACAAAAGATGGTGAGCCATGTTATAAACTCTTGGTTACTGACTTACATAAAAAATCACAACCAATAATAAGATACAAACTTAATGATATAATAACCATAAGCAAGAAAAAATGTAGCTGTGGTTCGAATTTTAGAGTGATTAAACAGATACAAGGAAGAGCAGATGATATGTTTTGGGGAGAAAAAATAGACTCCAAAGAAACTCAATTTATATTTCAAGATTACATTAGCAGAGCAATAATTTCTACTTCGGAAGACATTGAGGAATATCAGGCAACGCAAGATAATTATACAGAAATTACCTTGGGCATACAATTAAAGAAAGATTCAAATAAAGAAAGAATCAAAGAACAATTGATACAAAGATTAAAAAAAGTATTTTCAAAATACAATTGTGTGGAACCAGAAATTAAGATTATATTTTGTAAACCAATATTAAATATAGAATCAAACAAACTTATTAGAATTAAGTGTAATATAGGAGAGAAAAATAAATAAAAGGTTAGATTCATTAGATTTTTTAAGAGGGATATCTTTAATCCTGGTAATATTTTTCCACACCTCTATCTATAATTATGCAAATATACATAAAATTGATTTTAATAATCCACCTATCATTGTGGTAGTTATGAGCTTTTTAGTTTTGTGGGGTGGTCTATTAATATTCTATTCCGGAATTGTCAATACAATCATGTTTTCCAGAAGAAGCGAAAAATTGGGCAATTTAACACATGTTGTTTTTTCCTTCATTGCTGGAGGTATTTATATAATAATTCATTATATACTAAATATTTTTCTCGGTAGATGGAATGTCGATTTTATCAATAATCAACCAGATATGACTATGGTGGCAAGCTCAATCAGGCATATGCAACTGATCTTCCCCCATATAACTAAATTCTTTGAGGGTTCTTCCATATCAACAATAGGGCTAAATCTGATAATTGTAGCATCATTATTATTCTTTTTATTTAAAAATAAAGGGTTTGAAAAAGAAAAAAGAATTTACTGGATGCTAGGAATATCGGGTTTTGCCATAATGATCTTTTCTTTTACAAGAATTTACCTCTATGCCATAGTAAGTCAATCAATCCAGGCAAAGAATTATTTATTGGCTACCATACTTAGTTTCGTTATAGCAAATCCTTATCCGTTGCTGCCCTATCTGGGATATGGCCTATTTGCCTCTATCATGGGGCTCATGATATACAAAAAAAGGAAGAACTTAATTAAGAAAGTAATTGTTCCAATTGGGATTTTCTTTTTTATATATGGATTGGTTGGGTGTATGAATTTCCCAAAAACCATCTCGAAAGCAGATTATTTTTGGTATTTCAAAACACACCTGGAGTTGGGTATTTTTATTTTAGTTATTGCATTTTTCTTGTTGATTTTTGAGTTTAGAGATAAAAAAATTATTAATATACCTTTTATAAAATGGTTTAGCAGGATAGGTTTAACTGTATACTTATTTGAGACGCTTCTCTCCGAGATATTTAGAAAAATACTCAACTATCTTATACCTGTATGGAATCAAACGATAAATGGGTGTTTGGTTTTTGGGGCTTTAAATGTTTTAGCTTGGATTTTAATATTATATATTTGGCAAAAGACTAATTTCAAATTTAGTATAGAATATTGGTGGGTGAAATTATTCCACAGATTAGGCAAACAATCAACAAAAATGGATTTTCCGGTCAAGGGAATGTAAAAAGTGCGGTTATACTGACAATATAATACCAAAAGGGAGAAAAAAATATAATGAATTATGATTTTGATAAGATTATAGATCGCAGAAAATATCATTCAGTGAAATGGGATGAGTTGGAAACAATCTTTGGTGTTCAAGATGTTCTTCCTATGTGGGTTGCTGATATGGAGTTTAGGTCACCTAAGCCGGTAATTGAGGCCATTAAAAAAGCAGCAGAACATGGTATTTATGGCTATACCTCAAGACCGGATTCCTATTGCCAAGCAATAATTGATTGGATGGTAAAAAGGCATAATTGGAAAGTAAAAAAAGATTGGTTATCTTATAGTCCGGGGGTGGTTCCTGCCCTAAGTTTTATTATCAGAGCTTTTACTCAACCCGACGATAGGGTCATCGTTCAACCACCAGTTTATTACCCCTTTTTTCGAGTAATAGAGGATAATGGTTGCCACATAGTAAATAATCCCTTAAAAGTTGAGAGCAATAAATATGTTATGGATTTTGAAGATTTAGAAATAAAGATTGATGACCCACGGGTAAAAATATTAATTCTTTGCAGCCCTCATAATCCTGTAGGGCGGGTTTGGCGAAAAGAAGAGCTTAGCAGATTGGGAGAGATTTGTTTAAAGCATAACTTAATTGTAGTTTCCGATGAGATCCATGCTGATATTTTATTTGAAGGATACAGACATACTCCTTTTGCTTCTATTTCTCAGGAATTTGCTCAAAATTCCATTACTTGCACTGCTCCCAGTAAAACCTTTAATTTGGCTGGGCTTCAAACTTCTGCCATCATTATCCCCAATAAGAAATATTGTAGCATTTATAATAATATATTAAATAGTTTAGCGCTAAACGAAAACAATTATTTTGGCCTTGTAGCATTAGAAGCAGCTTATAGATATGGTGAAGAATGGCTTAATCAGCTATTATCTTATTTAAACGAAAATTTAGAATTCCTGGTTAAATATTTTAAGGAAAGAATTCCCAAAATTAAAGTCATAAAACCCGAGGGAACTTATTTGGTCTGGCTGGATTACCGGCAATTAGGATTCAATGCTAAGGACTTAAATGATTTTATGCTTAAAAAAGCTAAGGTAGCCCTTGATGATGGATATTGGTTTGGCAAAGAGGGGGAAGGTTTTATGAGGATAAATATTGCTTGCTCCCGGTCTTTTCTGGAGGAAAGTTTAAAAAGAATAGAAAGAGCGGTTAACGGTCTAGGAAGTCAATGATATAGTTGTATTTGTTCAATAACTCGAAATTATTTTCCGAATTTTATTCTGTAAAATTAAGAGGGATTGGTATAAAATGGGGACTACCGGTTACGCAGTTGCGGTACATAGTAATGGGATTATCAAAACTATAGTGAGTAATTGCCTGCAGGATTTGGTAGGAATAAATTAGGCAAATAATATAGAGAGGGCACAATACATTATACCCCTACAACCTAATTATAACCAACAAATCCAAAATTACTATCAACTAACTTACGATACACTGTGTGTATACTATGCTTTTAAATATTTTTTTAACTTTTTGAGGAATAATCATATTATAATTTAAAAAAGGATTTGAGATATTAATTAAGGAGGTAAAAGATGGACAATAGAATAAAAAAACTTGCAGAGGTACTATTAAAGTATTCACTTGATATTAAAGAAGGAGAAAAAATAGCAATTGTGGGTGATGTAGTTACCTTGCCTTTGATTAAAGAAAGTTACCGTTTGGCTGTTGAGTTGGGAGCCCTTCCTCAAGTTATGATAAACAGTGAAGAGTTGAAAGAGATATTATTAAAAGGTGGCAATGATGAACAGATAAAATATGTACCTGACAGTGTAAAAAAGGCTTTCGAAACAGTAGATGTGGTGTTATCCTTTTTTGGTGGGTCTAATACCAGAATGCTAAGTAATGTGGATCCCGAGAAATTGAAATTAACAGCTCAGGGTTCAAGCGAAATTACCAAGATATTTTTTGAAAGAGTCGCAAAAGAAGAGCTAAGATGGTGTGGCACAATGTTTCCCAATCAAGCAAATGCCCAGGAAGCGAACATGTCAATTTCAGAATATCAGGATTTTGTCTATGGGGCAGGCTATATCGATAGAGAAGATCCAGTAGCAGAATGGAAAGAAATAGAAAAAAAACAGGAAGGTATCTGTAATATTTTAAATGGTAAAAAACATCTTAGAATAGTATCTAGAGATACTGATTTAAAGATGTCCATTGAAGACAGAAAATGGGTAAACTGCTGTGGTAGAGTGAATTTCCCCGATGGCGAAGTTTTTACCGGACCGGTAGAAGATAGTGTAGAGGGTCATATAAGATTCAGTTTTCCCGGTATATACGGGGGAAGGGAAATCGAAGATATTCAATTGGCTTTTGAGAGAGGGAAAGTCATTAAAGCTACGGCTGCTAAGGGCCAGGAGCTGTTGAAACAGCTTCTTAAAACAGATAAGGGAGGAAGATTTGTTGGGGAGATTGCTGCTGGAACAAACTATAATATAGAAAAATTTACCAGGCATATGTTGTTTGATGAAAAGATTGGAGGGACAGTCCATCTGGCAATCGGAAGGTCTATACCTGAGTCGTTGGGTAAAAATCAATCGGCCATACACTGGGATATGCTCTGTGATATGAGAAAGGGCGGAAAAATATATGCGGATGGCGAGCTGATTTACAAATATGGTAAATTTTTAATATAGACTAGAATATATTTTTTATTAGTTCGTTTAGTTTGATAAATCGTTATATTTTATTTGTTTTATTTATGAAAATACTATAAAATTGATACGTATATTAATAAAACTAAAAGCACAAAATGCAAAACCAAAATCCAAAACTTAAAATTAATGAATTTAGTAATTTATATACTTGTAAAAAAATACCTAAAAATGAAATAGATGTACTATCTAAAATAGTTATGAATTTTTAGTTATATTCAGAAAATAGATTACTATAGAACAATTTACTTCATCTAAAAACTAAAAACGGTTTTTGTATGTTGCATTTAATGCTAAAGACTATTCACTATTCACTAACGACTAATTGAAAGGTGCGATGATATGAAGAAGAAAGAATATAATGTGATTATTATTGGTGCAGGTCCGGCTGGGATTTTTACCGCTCTTGAGCTGACCAAGAAAAATAATGTTTCAGTATTGATATTAGAAAAAGGGAAAGAGATTAAAAAAAGAGATTGCCTGATGAGAAGTAAAAATGGCGGATGTTTTCATTGTTCACCATGTGCAATAACTTCCGGATGGGGAGGAGCCGGTGCTTTTAGTGACGGTAAATTAAATTTATCTACTGAAATTGGGGGACAGTTAGATAATTACATTAATAAGGACAAAGTAGCCGAATTAATTAAATATGTAGATGATATTTACCTTGAATTCGGGGCAGATAAAACTGTTTATGGTACAGATGAAGAGAAGGTAGATATTATAAAGAAAGAAGCTTCTCTGGCAAAATTGAAACTGATACCCACCAGGATCAGGCATTTAGGGACAGAAAAATGCACAGAAATACTGAAGAAGATGCAAGGTTATTTAAAGAGTAAAATTGATATCAAGACCGATACAAAGGTCAAAAAAATATTGGTGGAAAAAGGAAGAGCAATAGGAATTGAAACGGAAAAAGGTGAAATAATAAAAGGAAAATATATAGTAGCTATGCCTGGGAGGGCTGGTTCTGAATGGCTAAAAGAGCAGGCGGAAAAGATGGATATAGAAATAGCTAATAATCCGGTAGATGTTGGTGTAAGAGTCGAAGTTCCTGCTATCGCTATGAAACGCTTAACTGATGCGATATACGAATCAAAGTTAATCTATTATACTCAGAAATTTGATGATAGAGTCCGTACTTTCTGCATGTGTCCTTATGGCGAAGTGGTTACTGAATTTAATGATGGTATCGCTTCGGTAAACGGGCATAGCTATCAGGAACATCGGACTGACAATACTAATTTCGCCGTCTTGGTAAGTACCAATTTTACCGAACCTTTTAAAGAACCGATTGCTTATGGAAAATACATCGCACATTTGGCTAATATTTTAAGTGGAGGAGTTATGGTGCAAAGATTGGGGGATTTGGAGTTAGGCAGGAGATCTACGCCCGACAGGCTCAAACACTCTATAGTTACTCCTACATTAAAAGAAGCTACTCCGGGGGACCTCAGCTTCGTCTTGCCCTATAGAATACTTTTCGGAATCCTGGAAATGTTAAAAGCTATAGATGAAATTGCACCCGGGGTTTATTCTAAACATACTCTATTGTATGGAGTAGAAGTAAAATTTTATTCTTCACGCTTAGAACTTTCCGACTGTTTGGAAACAAAAGTTACTAATCTGTTTGCTGCCGGTGATGGCGCCGGTATAACCCGTGGACTTATTCAGGCTTCCACTTCAGGGATTATAGTAGCTGACGAAATATTAAAAAGGAGAAATTGGAATAAGTAAATTATGAAAATACTTTTGACCAATGATGATGGAATATACTCGGAAGGGATTCAAATATTAAAAAAGCAGTTAGATAATATTGCAGAAGTTAGAGTAATTGCACCCGATAGGGAAAGGAGTACAATAGGCCATGCCATAACTCTTCGTAAACCTTTAGGAATTAAGAAAGTAAAAGTAAATGGTAATTTTTGGGGATTTTCCCTGGATGGTACACCAGCGGATTGCGTTATTGTTGGATTATTGGAAATTATGAAAGATGAAAAGCCTGATCTGATCATATCGGGGATTAACCAAGGTCCGAATCTGGGTGATGACATTATTTACTCGGGAACAGTTTCTGCAGCAATGGAAGGGGGCATGAGAAACATACCTTCTTTGGCTGTTTCCATAGCTGGCTTTAAAGATTTTAAATTTGAATCGGCAGCCTTATTTACTAAAAAAATAGCTTCTAATCTAATGAAAAATAATTTGCCCTCAAACTTAGTCTTAAATATTAATTTTCCCAATATTAATTATGAACAAATTAAGGGGGTAGAGATAACCAGACACGGGAAAAGAGCATATCAGGATGAATTAAAGATAATTCATGATCCTAAAGGCACTACCCATTACTGGCTGGGAGGAGATTTGCCTGAAGGAAAGATTGAACCCGATACTGATTTTGAATCAATTTATAATAATAAGGTTTCTATCACCCCGCTTTCTTTAGATTTAACCAATTATAAAATGATGCTAATAATCAGAGATTGGGCAGAGAAATGGAGTTTTAAATAGAATAATTATGGGTCGGAGAAATTAAAGAGATGAATGACCAGATATATTTAATTTTAATCTTAATTTTTATAATTTTAGTGCTTTCCAGATTTATAGTAAGGTTATATGGTGCCGATCATTCAAAAGCTAAAGGAGCAATATTTTTTTTTCGTATGCTGCTCGGATTCCTGATAGCTATGCTCGTTTTTGTTATAATAGAAGCGATAAGGGGCAATAATGTTGTAGAACGTTTTTTCGGCAGTTAAACTAAGTAGCGGATACTAATAAGAAAAAATGAAGTGATATTTATGAATTTCGAAAAAGCACGAGAAGAGATGATAAGACATCAGATAAAGGGAAGAGGCATCAGAGATGAAGGGGTACTTTCTGCTATAAGTAGTATTCCCCGGGAAAAATTTGTCTCAGAGGGAGAAAAAGATAATGCCTATCTGGATTGCCCTTTACCTATAGGTATGGGGCAGACCATCTCTCAACCTTTTATGGTCGCCTTAATGACTAAATGTCTTTCTCTTAAAGGCACGGAAACTGTTTTAGAAGTGGGAACCGGTTCGGGTTATCAAACAGCAATCTTGTCTAAATTAGCTAAAATGGTTTATACTATAGAACGTTTTAGCCTCCTGGCGGATAGAGCGAAAAAAACATTTAAAGAATTAGAAATAAAAAATGTTAGAGTAATAGTAGGAGACGGGAGCAAGGGCTTAGAGAAATTTTCTCCTTATGATGGTATTATAGTCACTGCCGGAGCTCCGGAAATACCAAAAAGTTTAATAGATCAATTAAATGAAAAAGGGAGAATAGTAATCCCGGTTGGCAATTCTTTTTCACAGGATCTCTTGCGGGGAATTAAAGAAAATGGTAAATTGAAGATAATAAATTATGGTGGTTGTGTTTTTGTCCCCTTGGTGGGTAAATATGGTTGGTAGTAGTAATGAAAAAAATGGAGCGGGAAACGGGGTTCGAACCCGCGACCTTTGGCTTGGGAAGCCAACGCTCTACCGCCTGAGCTATTCCCGCAATTATTTTGCCTCAAGATATTATACCTAAATATTACTCAATTATCAACTTATTTATTAACACAGTATCGAGTTGAGAAAGAGAAGGGAAAGATAAAAAAAGTAGCATTCTTCTTTTTATCTAATAAATACCCCATCCAAAGTTTACACTAACCTATAGTAAAAGTATTACGTATCGAGGATCGCGTGAAGAAAAAGAAGAAAAGTTTTCACTAACATTGTGAAAATATATAAGAAATAGGAAATAACAATAAAAAAGGAGTATGGTTTATTGAGATATTATTCCAAGAAGAAAAAAAGAAGTAAACTTAAGATAAAGAAAATATTTTTATTTTTAATAGTAATAATTGTTGCGATAAGTTTAGTTAATGCCGTTGATATATATAGAAATAGAAATAAAATATTCCCCGGGGTGTTAGCCTTTGGTGTTGAATTAGAAGGATTAAAAAGGGAAGAAGCTCGGGAGATTCTTGAGCCCATTACTTCAAAAATAATTGATTTCCCCCGTATATTAACATTTGAAGATAAGGAATTAAAATTTATTCCTTATAAAGAAATTGATGCTTTTATTGATTTAGATCGAGCAGTTGAAGAAACCTATAGTGTCGCCCGTACTGGAAACATTTTAAGACGGATAAAAGAGAGAATTGTAGTTTGGAGAAAAGGGTATGAATTACCTTTCAGGACCGAATTCAATACACAGAAGTTTGAAGATTTTCAAAATAAGGTAATCTCCCTGATAGGCCGCATGCCCAGCGATGCATATATAGATGGTAACAGAATTATTGAAAGCAGGACTGGGATAAAACTCGATTTAGGAAGATTTAAGGAAAAAATTATCGAGACATTAAAATGTTTAGATGAAGAAAAATACATTTTTGATATACCGGTGATTACTGCTGCCCCTCAGATTACTACCCAAAATATTTTAACAGAAACAGCTATATACGAGGAATTCGGGACATATTCTACATCATTGGAAAACAAAGAAGAAAACACTATATATAATATAAAATTGGCTTCTGAGGCGATAAACGGCATCTTAATAAAACCACAAGAAGTATTTTCTTTTAATAAATATGTGGGACCTGCTGAAAAGGCAGACGGATATAAGGAAAGCACTATTATTGCCAATGGTATATTCGTTAATGGCTATGGTGGCGGTATTTGTCAGGTATCGAGCACTTTATATAATGTGGTTCTTTTAGCCAATCTACCGATAGTGGAGAGATATAATCATTCCATTTACGGAGAGGCGACTAAATATGTCCCTTTAGGGCAGGATGCGGCTATATTTTACGGATATAAAAATTTAAAATTTAAGAATAATTTAGAACATGAGATAGTAATTTTTGCTAAAGTTTTAGGAGATAGATTGCAGATAGATATTCTTGGACAAAATAAAGATAAATCCGAAGTAGAAATTATTAGTAAAGACCGAAAAGTGATCGATTACCAGATAATTAAAGAAAAAGATCCTAAATTAGAAGCTGGTCAAGAGATAGTTGTGCAGGAAGGGGTACCCGGTTACCAGATTAAAACTTACCGGATTGTTAAAAAAGACGAAAAAGAGAGAATTGAGTTTTTAGCGGAAGATACTTACAAGAGTGTGCCGATGATTATTAGGGAAAATTAGCGTAGAGCGGGTGGAATTAGTTAGCTAGTTAGTTGGTTACCTGGTTAACTAGTTAAGAAAATAAAAAATGAAAATAAGAGATAAGAAGTCAGAAGATAAGATAGTAGCGAGTATATAGTATCTAATTAAGGTAATAAGAGATAGAAGCAAGAGAAGATATCATCTCAAAGAAATTGGTAAACTGGTAAACCAGTAAACAGGGTAACTGGGTAACTAATACGCAATATACGATGCTAAATTACTATACGTTAAACGCTGTACGCTATAGGTTAAAAAAGTTTATAATTTTGAGTTATGGTTTTACGCTTTACGTTTTTCGCTTTTCGTCCTATTGTTATACGCTAATTAGTGTATGCAGTACACTAGAATAGAGATACGATTACAAAATGAGGGTATTTTTTGTTTTGATATCTATAAGAAAATATTTTAGATTCATATTTATAGCGCTAATATTATTATTCTTTTGCTTTAACCAAACTGCTTTACTGCAAACGGCTTCTGTTGAATATATCTGTTCAGGAACAGATTATAAAACTCCTGCCTATATAATTAAGAGTGATTATATAGAACCGATAATTATGATTGTAGCTGGAACACATGGGAATGAAAAAGCCGGTATTAAAGCTGCGGAATATTTAAAAGACAATATAAAGATTAAAAAAGGAACTTTGATAATTATACCAAGAGCAAATATTTTAGCCTGTAAAAAAGCAGTAAGAAATTTCCCTCCGGATGTTAATTTAAATAGAGTTTATCCCGGAAATCTCCAGGGTAATTCCGTAGAGAAATTAGCTTACGAAATATTTAATTTGATGAAAAAATACGATATCGGTCTATTACTTGATTTACATGAATCGATAGAGTTTTATAAGAAGAATCCTAAAAATTATGGGCAAACTTTAGTGATAGATTCCAATGATGATTATTTAAACAAGCTTAGTTCTTTTATTGTTGAGGAGATGAATGAGGATATTGTTGAGGATAGTAATAGATATCAGGTTTTACTGGACCCGATCAAAGGCAGTATTGCTTATTGTGCTCTTCATCACCTTGGTATTCCTGCCTTAACTCTTGAAACATGCAGAAAATTACCCTTATCCTTCCGAATAGGAGAACAAATTAAGTTTGTAAAGATAATTTTATCTAAATGGAATATGCTTGCAATATAGAGGTAATCCCGAACTCGATGAGGAACCTACATTTCATGGAAATGGCAGATGTAAGGGCAGAACCTTTTCTCAGCACTTAATGAGCAATTGTTATAGGGGAAGAATGCATCGTGCCCAGAGAGGGAAAACGGGAAAAATACAAATATAGAAAGGGCATAATTTATTATGCCAATACAAATTGGGAAAGATAGGTTCTCAATACCCGTTATTACCAGACTATCTTCATAAAAAAAGGGGCTATATTTTAGCCCCTTTTTTTATTTTAATTATAAGAGTAAATCTTTAGTTGTCCTTTGAAGTATCCTTAGCATCATCGGTTTCAGTTGTCTCTTCTGAAACTGTTTCATCTGAAGTTGCCTGTTCCGTAGAATCTGAAGCTTGATCTTCTTCCGCAGAGGATTTTATCGATTCAATTTCCGCATCAAAATCATAATTATAAACAATAACAGCTTCTTCTCTTAATTTTGAGATAAATGTTGATACTACTTCGTTTTCCCTTTGGTACTTCAGAATATTAATAATATTTTCTTTTGCTTCCTCAAAGGTAGGAGAGTATTCCTCTTTCTTCTCTTCGCATTTAATAATATGGAATCCAAATTGTGTTTGAACTACTCCGCTAATTTCGCCCGTCTCTAAAGAGAAAGCTGCATCTTCAAATTCCTTTACCATCTGGCCTCTGGCGAAAAATCCCAGGTCTCCGCCGTTTGGGGCAGAAGGTCCTATCGACTTTTCTTTAGCCATTTCTGCAAAATCGATAATACCTTCTTTGAGCTGTAGAAGAAGATTGTTTGCTTCTTCTACAGTTTCTACTAATATATGGCGGGCGTGAACTTGTTCGGGTTCAAGGAAACTTCCCTGGTTTTCATTGTAATATTCTAATAATTCATCATCGGTAATACTTACTTGGCTCTTGGTTTCTTCTAACACTTTATTTATGGTTAATTGTCTTGTTATATTTTCTTTAAGTTGAGCAAGGGTAATATTATTTGCTTTCAGAGCCGAATCAAACTCTTCAGGAGAAGAGAAATTATCTTTAATTTTGTCTATTTCTAAATTAATTTCATCATTTGAAATCTTAACTTTTTCTTTTTGAGCTTGCTGAAACAAAAGTTCATAGTCAATTAACTGGCCTAATATATTCTTTTTAAAAGAAACAATTGTCGATTGGTCAAAGCTGGAAAGGGTAGCATCATCATATTGTGAGATAGCGTTTAAAAAAGAATTTTGCAACTGGTCAAAAGATATTCCCGACTCGTTTACCTCGGCAATATAGTATGTTCTCTTCTGGTTGGATCTGTATTGGCCCAGGCCATAAAAAATAGATATGCCAAAAAAGGCAATCATTAAAATTAGTACAAATTTCATCTTTTTTCTCAATATTCGCAACATAGTCTATCTAAAATCTCCTTTTGATTTAATTGTGTTTGTTCGTTAGTTAGTTACTTGGTTACCTGGTTAATTGGTTAATAAATTATTAGTATTTAACTAGCTAACTAATTTTATAATCTTATAAAACAATATTTTTATTACACTCAAGCTTTTGTGTTATTCCCGTATAGTCTGTCCTCGGTCTGACCGAGGAAAGGGAACTAATTTTCTTTGTTTTTTTCTATCTGTGGGTACGATGCATTGTGCCCAATTTCTTTCTTCCGTTATCTTAACCAATTAACCAGGTAACCAACTAACTATATAACCAATGTATACGCTCTACTCTAGTTCTGTTTATTAACGACTAGTTAGATTGATTGTATATAATATAATATTGTAAATGGGTTTTGTCAAATTATTAAATATAGTATCGAGTATATAGTATTGAGTATCGAGTGAAAAAAGTGAAAGAAAAGATAGAAAAAGAACGATTCTTCTCTTTATCTAACTACTTATCTCCACTAAAGTTTACACTAACATTCGTATCGCGTATTGTGTAATGCGTATCGTGAAAAGAGA
>Ga0114922_10002799_pt1 | contig 16275 bp, 13 predicted proteins | sample AartaG_FD_100975 | JGI IMG/M metagenome (GOLD analysis project Ga0114922, IMG submission 100975) | Deep subsurface microbial communities from Aarhus Bay to uncover new lineages of life (NeLLi) - Aarhus_00045 metaG | ecosystem: Environmental > Aquatic > Marine > Oceanic > Sediment | place...
AGGTTGTGGTGGGCGTAGGGTGAGGCCTCATTGACCGCCAGGATCCGGCGGAAGCAGTCGCCGGCCTGCTGGGGGCGGTTCAGGCGGAGCAGACAGTTGCCCGTGGCCATCAAGGCCGGCTCGCTCTGGGGGGCCTGAGCCAGGGCCTTTTCCAGGTGGGCCAGCGCCTCGCGGTCATGACCGGCCAGCAGATGAGCCTCGCCGAGCTTCAGCTCCAGCATCGGGTAGCTCGGGTCCACCTTGGCCACGGTCTCCAGCGCTTGCAGGGCCGGGGCCGGCTGGTCCATCCGCAGCAACACCTCAGCCAGAGCGAACTGGGCCGCAGTGTGCTCCGGCTCCAGTTCGATGATCTGCCGGAACTTGGCTGCGGCGGCGGCGACGTCGCCGGCCTGCAGCGACATCTCGCCCAGCTCGAACAGTAGTACGGTGTTGCCCGGATCCTCTCGAAGCTCGGCCAGATAGTGTTCCCGGGCCCGGTCCAGGTCGCCCTGGGCCCGGTAGGCCTGGGCGATGCGCTGGTGGATGCCGGCGTAGTCGGGGTCGATCTGCAGCACCCGCTCCCAGCATGAGATGGCCCGCTGGTACTGCCCGCGGATCGCCAGCGAGACCCCGATGTAGCCGAAGCAGTGGGGGCAGTCTTCCTCGAGCTGCTGAGCGAGGTAGAACATCTCCTCAGCCCGGTCATGTTCGCCCAACTCGCAATAGGCCACGATGCGGTGACAGTAGGCCGGCTCATAGTCGGGATGCCGCTCGGCCAGGTGCTCGAATACTTCGATGGCCCGGGCATAGCGCCCCGCGCGGATGAGATCGATCCCCAGGGCGGTGGCCACCTCCATCTGCTCGCCCGAAAGGGCCAGGGCCTGCTCATACGACTCGATCGCCTCCTCGAAACGATCGAGCTGATCCAGCAGGTACCCGCGATGGGCGTGCCACAACCCGTTGCCCGGATTCAGTTCCAGGGCGGCGTCGATCTCGGTCAGGGCCTCGACCCAGCGCTGCGACTCGGACAACTGCTGAGCCCGCTCGATTCGCCGTTCTGCGTCGAACCAGTCGTTCATAACGCCTTCTGCCGGACCAGGAGACCCCCTTTTCAACTCTCCCAGCACATTCTACTTCTGTTATCGGGCAGGAGCAACTGTCTAGCCAAGCCCCAAGCCGCACTTTCAGGCGAAAAACGCAGGAGGCCGGCGGCAGAGGCCCCGCCGGGCCCCGGCTGTTCGGTCTGGTCTGGTATTGACGGGCTCCCACTTTTGGGGCATACTTGTTACGGCGCGTGATAAAGGATCACCGCCTTAGGTATGCGGGTCGCCCGGGCAAGAAGGGCCATCGCAGGAGCATGGCCGATCCTCCGTGAACAGGACCGTCCCACTTCTCGTTCCCCCTTCCCATCAGGCAATCCCCGCACGGTCCTTGGCAAATGGCCGTTAGATTATGGCCTGCCCCTGAACTGGAGGAACTCGCTCATGCCGTTTGAGGACAAAATGATCGTTTGCGCCGACTGCGGCCAGGAATTCGTCCATTCGGCCGAAGACCAGGCCCGGTACGCCGAGCGTGGGTTTACCAACGAACCCAAGCGTTGCCGGGAGTGTCGCGACAAACGTAAGACCCGAGGCGGCGGCCGCGGCAGCGAGCGTGCGCCGCGCGAATCCTACGAGGCGGTTTGTGCGGAATGCGGTGCTCCTACGACCGTGCCCTTCAAGCCGACCCAGGGCCGCCCGGTCTACTGCCGCGACTGCTTCCGGTCCAAACGCACGTAAGAGCCTGATCCGGAACCTCTCCGGAGTCGGCTCTCAACGGCGGGCCGGTCAGGCAAAGTGCGAAACGGTGCGGCAGGGTGCCGCACGGCGCTTCGGGTCTGTTCCAACGGGACGGCCTTGCGGTGAGAACGGTCCGAGGTGATGGCCTCGGAGGCGTCGGCGACGGTTCCGGCCTTGGGCGCCCAGTTCGAGCTCCCGGACCCTGGCGGTACACGGGGCCGTTTCCCCGGCTGCCGGTCCCTGAGCACTGGTCTTGACCGGGGCTGACTTCGGCCTAATCCGGGCCGATCGGAAGTGCGGCCGTTCCACCGGCTCGGGGTGACCCGGATTGCGTAACCCTCCGGGAGGCCCACGCCCGTCGGCAGAGCCCGCTGAGGTTCCTCAGGCGTTTGGCGGCGGCCTCCCAATCCGGTCCGTTCGAGAGGGCCTCTTCGTCGGCGGCGGCCCGGCTGATTTCGTCGAAGCCGCAGCCGCCCGAGCCGCCGGCGATGGCTTTGAGTTGCTGCACCTCCGAGACCAGCGGTTCGACGTCACCCGCGGCGACGTGCTGTTCCATCGTGCGGATCCTGTTGGGCAGGCCCGAGAGGAACTGGGCAAGGAACTCGGCCAGGTCCGCCTGTTATTCGGAACAACCTTTCTGGGCTCAGGACGGCTCGGGCCCGCCCGGCCCACAGTTCGGAGCCGGGCCTCATCCACACGGATGACCCAGCCACCCGCGCTTCGCTCAGATTTGCGGTGCCGCCTTTCGGGTGGTCCCGTCTGGCCCTGCGGGCTACCTTGTGACAATCGTTCCGCGCGGGTAATCTTGCCCTTGGTCAGACGATGGTCCCGGAATGAGGCCATCGCCTCGTAGGAACCTGGACATACCTTAGGAGGCCTAGCCTTGTCCACAAATCGCTACCTCCACCAGTTGTTGCTTTGGGCCGTGGGGACCGTGATCTGCCTGCCGCCAGCGGCACGTGCCGGGGGACAGAGCTCCGGGGTGCCCACCCGGGATGAGATCCCCGAGAAGTACAAGTGGAACCTCCAGGCCATCTATCCGGACCAGCGCGCCTGGGAAGCGGATTATGCTCGCTGCCAGGGGATGATCGACCAGCTCAAACAGCGTAAGGGCACCCTGGCCGGGTCGGCCCAGGAGCTTCTGCAGACCCTCGAGCTGCGCGACGAGACGATGTGGCTGGTGGACAAACTCGTGGTCTACGCCAACCAGCTCTCGGACCAGGACACCGGCAACGGTGTAGCCCTGGGGCTCAAGAGTCGTGCTACCACGTTGGGGGTCGCGTTCAACCAGGCGTCCTCCTGGATCGAGCCCGAGTTGCTGGCCCTGCCGGCCGAGACGTTGCGCTCGTGGTGTCAGGAGCATTCGGGCCTGACGGTTTATGGACACTACCTGGACAACGTGATCCGCCAGAAGGCCCACACCCTCTCGGCCCGAGAGGAGGAGCTGCTGGCCATGGCCGGGAGCCTGGCCACGGCGCCCAGGGACACCTTCACCGTCCTGAGCAACGCGGAAATGAGCTGGCCCGCGATCAAGGATGAGCAGGGCAAGGAAGTGACGCTCAGCTCCGGGCGGTTCAACAAATATCTCCGTTCGATGGACCGGCGCGTCCGCCGAGAGGCGTTCTTCGGGTGCATGAAGGCGTTTAAGGCCTTCGAGAACACCTATGCGACCACGCTAAACGGGGCGGTGCAGCGCGACCTTTACCCGACCAAGGCCCGCCATTTCGACTCCTGTCTGGAATACACGCTCTTTCCCGACAACCTGCCGGTCAGCCTCTATACGAACCTGGTGCAGACCATCAATCGGCATCTGCCGCTGCTGCATCGCTGGGCGAAGCTCCGCAAGGAGGTCCTCAAACTCGACGAGCTGCACGTGTACGATCTCTATCAGCCGGTGGTCGAGGGCGTTGACCGGGAGATCGAGTACGACGGCGCGGTGGAGAGCATCATCGCCGCCCTGGCGCCGCTGGGGGCAGAATACTGCGCCCCGATGAAGCGAGGGTTCGCCTCGCGGTGGATCGACGTTTTCGAAACGCAGGGCAAACGCAGCGGGGGCTATTCCTGGGGGTCCTACGACACGCCGCCCTTTATCCTGCTCAACTACAACAAGACCCTCGACGAGGTCTCCACCATCGCCCATGAAATGGGCCACTCGATGCACAGCTACTTCACCCACCGGAATCAGCCCAAGGTCTACGGCGACTACAGCTACTTCGTGGCCGAGGTGGCCGCGATCTTCAACGAGATCCTGTTGCAGGAACACCTGCTGAAGAACACCGACGACCCCCGCGAGCGGGCCTTCTTGCTCAACCACGCCATCGATCGGCTTCGCGGCACCGTTTTTCGGCAGGTGATGTTCGCCGAGTTCGAGCAGGGCGTCCACGAGCAGGCCGAACGCGGCCAAGCCCTGACCGCCGAAACCATGGGCAAGTTCTATGTGGACGTCTTCCACAAGTACTGGGGACCGGAACTGGTGCGCGATCCGGAGCACGCCCCCTACTGGGCGCGGATCCCGCATTTCTACCGCTACTTCTACGTGTACCGCTACGCGACCAGCTACTGCGCCGCCGCCGCTTTGGCCCAGGGCGTGCTCGAGGACCGGCCCGGGGCCCTGGAGGCCTACCTCGGTTTCCTCAAGTCGGGCTCGTCGGACTATCCGCTGGAGATACTCAAGAAGGCCGGCGTGGACCTGACCACCCCGGCCCCGATCGAGGCGACCATGGAGCGCTTCGAGCGGATGCTCGACGAGATCGAGCCGCTGCTCAAAGGCTGAAGGAGCGCGTGCGGAGGTGCGACGTCCGATCGCTGCCTCCTTAGCAGGCTGGTCAAGGACAGGCGCGGGCTTCCTGACCGGTCGCTTGCGCTCCCGGCTCGGATCTGACCAGCGAACACTGCCCGACTGCGTCGGACAGTGCCACCCGCCCGGCCGACTCGGAGGTCGGCCGCTACGATGGTCGGCGGGTGCAATGGTCGAGGCACCCGTGGCCGCGGGACGGCTCGCGTTTACTCGACGGCAGGGGTGTTTATAATCCCCCTACCAAGGTTTGATCGGCGGAGATGACCATGGCCCTTCTGGGTGTCAACATCGACCACGTGGCAACCGTTCGCCAGGCCCGGCGTACGGACGAACCGGATCCCGTATGGGCGGCGGCGGAAGCGGAGCTGGGCGGGGGCGACGGGATCACCTTCCACCTGCGGGAGGATCGTCGGCACATCGGCGACCGGGACGCCCGGCTGCTGCGAGAGACGGTGGGCGTCAAGCTCAACATGGAGATGGCCATCGCCCCCGAGATCGTGGACATTGCCTGCGAGCTGGGCCCGGACCAGTCAACGCTGGTCCCCGAACGCCGCCAGGAGCTGACCACCGAGGGCGGGCTGGACGTGGTCGCTCACGCCGCGGCCATCGAGCGGGCGGTTCGCCGGCTGACCGACGGTGGCGTGACGGTCAGCGCGTTTATAGAACCCCTTGAGGATCAGATTCGGGCTGCCGCGGATTGCGGCTGTAAGGCGGTGGAGTTATGGACCGGTGCCTACGCCCACGCCGAGGGGGCGGATCAGTTGGCCGCCGCCCTGGACCATCTGCGGGCGGGGATCGAGATCGGCCACCGGGCCGGCCTCGAGGTCCACGGTGGTCACGGGCTCACCTACCGCAACATCGCCGCCGTGGCGGCCCTGGAAGGTTTCGGGGAATTCAACATCGGGCATTCGATCGTTTCCCGGGCCGTGTTCGTGGGCCTGCGCGAGGCAGTGCGGCAGATGAAGGACCTGTTGGAGCGGCACGCGCCGCGGGAGACACGATGATGAGACGTATCGTGGTTCTGTTGCCGGTGTTGGCCTTGGGGCTGGCGGCCTGGCCGGTCAAGGCAGAGTTCGCCCTGACCGACGGCGACCGGGTGATGTTTTTTGGAACGACGCCGCTGTGGCCCGCCTCGTTCGGGCTGCAGACCGAGACCTTCGTGCGGGTCAAGTATCCGCAACTCAAGACGCGGTTCTGGCACTGGGGACCGATGCAGCCCTGCACGATCGTTCGGGGCCAGGAGCGTCTCGGCGATCACCTGCAGGCGTTTACCCCCACGATGGCGGTGCTCTGCTTCGGGCTGCACGACGGTGGGTCCAAGCCCTTCGACGAGTCCCGCCTGGCTGAGTTCCGCAAGGAGCTGGCCGGGCTGATTGAGCGGTGCCAGAGAGTCGGGGCCAAGGTCGTGCTGGTCACGCCCAACTCCCCCGAAGCCTATCGCAAACAGATCCTGAGCAAGGCCAAGTACGACCAGGTCGTGGGCCGGTACGCCCAGGCCGTCCGCGAGATCGGGACCGAGCGAAACCTGCTGGTCATCGACTGGTTCGCCGCCACGCAGGAGTCTGCCCGCCAGCACGCCGGTGACAAACCCGGCAAGAAGGCGTTGACCACCGACGGCCTGCGTCCCACTCCGCTGGCCAACGGCCTGGCCGCCGACGCGCTGCTCCAGGCCCTAGGGGCCGAGTCCCACGAGGTGGAGGTCCACATCGACTGGGCCAATACCGAGGCGACCACAACGGTCGGCTCGATCAGTGCGACGCGGGCCGGCGACTCGGCGGTGACGGTCGAGTTGAAGAACTTCCCCATGCCCTGGGTGGTCCCCGAACGCGGCCGCGTCAGGCCCCGAAGTTGGGGCGAATCGCCCCTCTGCCGGTTCCTGGTCCACGTGCACAATGCCCCGCCGGGGGGGGTGTTGATTTCGACGCCCGGCGGCAGGCCTACACCCTGGCTGGAGCAGATGCTCGAAGAGGGGTCTGATATGAGCGTGATCGGTCCGTTCGTGGCCACCGAGCCGCTGTTGGAACTGATGGAGTTGATCAGAAAAAAGAACCGGGGCTTGGATAAGTTCGACCTCTGGACGAACGAGCCGCTCCCCGAACCGGAATATGCCGAGGCCAACGCCAAGTACACCGCGGCCATGGTGGCCGAGACCGAGGGGACAGCCAGGATCATCGCCCGCACGCCGCGGACCACGGACCTGACCCTGAAAATCACGCTGGCCAAACCGCCCGTGAAGCAAAAACCAGTCAAGTAGGACCTGCGGTGCGACAAGAAGGGCAAGGTAAAAATCGTACTTCCCCGGCTGCGAGGCGGCGCCCAGTCGTCGGTCGGTAGCACAACGCCTGCCCACAGTGCCCGACTCATGGAAAGCGCGGTCGTGTCGAGTTACATCCATCTTCGTCCTCACGATAAGGTGCTGTCTCTGGTCGCCTGGGCCATCGCCGTCGCTCTTTTCGCTTCGGTGGGCTGGATGGCCCTGCAACCGGACGATCCGCGCGGAGCCGTGAGCCTGCTCACTCGCGCGGGGGCGTGGTTGACGATCCTCGAGATCATGGCCCTTTCGGCGGTCGTCTCGGGTCTGGCCACGGTGCTCGTGGGGCGCAAGCTGCCGGACGCGGGCGTTTTTGCGGTGGCCCTGGGTTTGGCGGGGGCCGCCCTGCGCGGTGATACGACCGCGTACCTGCTGATCAACCTGGCCAACAGTGATACCGCGGCCCGCGGGGCGCTGGCCTGGAAGCTGGCCGGCGAGGGGATGGTCTGGTTCCTCGTCGTGGCGGTGGCCATGATCTCCGCCGGCGTGGTGACGCGCTGGCACGCGGCCGGCGCAGCCCGAGCAGCGCCCCCCGCGTGCCGGGCGATATGCCTGGCCGACATGCCGGTCCTCGGCGGTCTGTTGGCCCCGTCCGGAGCGGATCAAGCCCGGCGGGCCCGCTTCGACGGCTTGAAGACCATGTGCGTGTCTCTGGTGGCCGCAGCGATTCTGTTTCGGCTCTTCGTCACCGGTTCTCCGCTGGGCAGCGTCCAACACGGACAGACCTGTTTCGCTCTGGTGGCGGCGTTGTATCTGGGCGGGCTGATCGCCTATGAGCTGTACCCGGCCCGCAGCGCTTTTTGGGGCTGTCTGTCGGTCCCGCTGTTGTGCCTGCTGGGATACGTCATCTGCGCGTTGAGTTCACCGCCGGGCGGGCAGTACAGCGACATCGCCAGTGTCCCGCCCAGCAGCTTCTACCGAGCCTTGCCGATCCAGTACATCTCGGTCGGGACAGTCGGCGCCGTCGCCTCGTTCTGGTCCGCGCGACGTTCCGCCGCGCTGCGGCAGGTAGGGGCCGAGGCCTCCTTGACACCCCGGTGTCAAGGATAGGCGCGGGTTTCCTGACCGTGCCCGCGACTGACGCCCGACCTTCGTCCTATTGTCCGGTCTCGGTCTGCGACTCGATGGTGATCACTTCGGTCGTTTCCGTCTCCTCGCAGCGGGCGACGGTCACGGGTCGCGCCGGGTGTTTCTTGAGATCGACCACGTAGATCTGCTCGTCGAGGACGACGGCCGACTTGCCCCAGAGGGTGTGTTGCGTCCTGGTAGCGACAATGCACCCCGAGCCGGCCAAACACACCGCCAACGCCGACAATCCGAGTAGACCGAAGTTCCGGATACACCTCCACGACCACGGGCCGACCGGCGCCGTCGGTCAGCACGCCATAAACGGTAATCGGCCGACCCTTCTTGCCCTCGGGCCGTCTTTCAGCAGGTGGAACGCGTCCTACCTTGGGCGCAGCCTACCGGGCTGCCATACAGAGGGTGCGGTCTCGGTCTGTGGGGCGCTGGGCGCGCTGAAGCCCGCCGTTCAGCCTCCGGCCGCCGGTGAGCTGGGGGCCAGGGACGAACTCTCCCGCGTCTCCTTCTGCTGGCTGTGGGTTCGCAGATAGTCCTCAACCGCGGCCGGAATGCCCTCTTCATATGAGACGGTGGGTTTCCAGCCGAGCTGCTCGCGGGCCTTGGTGCAGTCGAAGAAGCACCGCCGCCCGATCAACCAGACTGAATAGCGGGTCACCAGCGGCGGCTTCTTGAGGCGGAAAGCATGGCCGATGCACTCGAAGATCAAGGCCGCCGTCTTGGCCACCGCGTATGGAACTCTGCGCTTCAGCGGTGGTTCGCCCAGTGCTTTGGCCACCATGTTGAAGTACTGGGCCTGGGTCAGCACGCCATCGTTGCTGCAGTTGTAGGCCTGTCCGACGGCGACGTCCGACTCCGCCGCCAGAATGGCCGCCTCGGCTACGTTGCCCGCGTGGACCACGTTAAGGCGGTTGTCGCCGCGTCCGATCAGCTTGGCTTTTCCTTTGCGGATCGAATCGACCAGGCGGCCCATGGTCGCCCGGTCCCGCGGCCCGTACAGCCAGCTCGGGCGGATCACGGTGGCCGCGATTCGCCCTTGCCGGTGGGCCTCCCAGATCAGCTCCTCAGCCGCCACCTTGGCCCGCGAGTAGTAGCTCCAACGGTGCAGGTTCCGCCCCAGCGGGGCGGTCTCGTCGAGAACCAGCCCCTCGCCGTCCGGATGCCCGTAGGCGCTGATCGAGCTGATGTGCAGGAAGCGGCGGACGGACGCCTGGGCGGCCGCCTCGATCAGGTTCCGGGTGCCTTCGATGGTGACCTTGACGAAGTTGGCCCACGGCCCCCAGTCGCCTACCTGGGCGGCTGCGTGGTATACCCGTTCCACACCGTTGCAGGCCCTCACCAGTGAGGCCCGATCAGTCACGTCTCCCTCGACCAACTCCACCCTCTGGCTACGCAGAAAGCACAGGTCCGACCCCGGCCGAACCAACGCCCGAACACGACGCCCACCCCGTACCAACAGCTCGACGACGTGGCTGCCCAGCAACCCGGTCCCGCCGCTTACCAGGTTCAACGAGTTGTCAGCTTCCGCGTTCAAAACGCGGCGCAGGATATAGACAGCGCCGCCACCGGTCAAGATCGGCTCTTCCTTTCAGCGTCGATCCCTCTCGGCTGCCCGGATGTCGATCCGATCGCTGACGCTGCCCTCCGGGTCTGGAGGCTGAACGGCCTGTCCGTTGCCGCTCGATCGGGCCTTTGGCGACGGCGCCACGATCTTGACCCGCATGTCCACCGTCCCCAGCGACAGCAGGTCATCTGACTGGAGCGTTGAGAAAGTGACTGCCCGGCCGTTGACCAGCGTGTCGTTCTGGCTCATCAGGTCGAAGATGACCACCCGCGAAAGATAGGTAGAAATGATGGCGTGAGCCCGGGAAACACTGCGGTCTTCCACGACCAGGTCGCAGCCGTGCCGGCGCCCGATCAGGTTCAGCTCTCGGGTCAACTGCCTGACCCGCTTGGTTCCGATCTCCTCGAGGGCGATCACCGCCGGAGCAGGCTCCAACCCCAGGCCGGTCACGTCGCTGGAGTCGTCGAGCTTGGGCACGACCACCGCCACCCGCAACTGCCAGGGGCGAATGGTGATCACGTCGCCGTCCTCGAGATGTTCCTGCTCAGCCCGAAGGTCGTTCAGATAGGTGCCGTTGCGGCTGAGCAGGTCGCGGATGTAAATCTCGCCCCCGGTGTTGATGACGGCACAGTGGACGCCCGACACCGCATTGTGCTTCAGCAGCACCTTGCACCCCGGTCTGGAGCCGATGATCGAGGCCGCCCGGCGCAGAACGATGTTTCCACCCGGCCCGGCACTGCGGGCCACCGTAAGCCGCAGGCGCGGCGAATGGCTCGATACCACCGGCGCCGGAATGGTCTTGTCGTCCTTAGACCGGCTGATCGCGGTTTCGTTCGCCGGGCTCGCCGTGGTATCGTTTGCCCGGTTGTTCTCGTCGTCGTTCGAACTCAAGGTTCTCGCCCCTGATCTGTCCGAATCCCACAGCCCCTATTCAGTATAGGAGCCAGGACCCTCGCCGGTCTAGTGACCGAGGGGCACACCGCCCTTGCGAAGGTCGGAGGTACCAATAAGGCCGGTGCCGTCGACCAGGATGGCCTGGACCGCCCCCGTGCGGCGCTGCTCCGAGATCCGGTGCCCGCGTGCCGTCAGATCCCGGACCAGCGAATCCGGCGGAGATCGATCCCAGAACACCTCATCCGGCCGCCACTGGTGGTGGACGCGTAACGCCTCTGTGGCCTGGGGTAGTGACCGGCCGAAGTCAGTCACTCCCAGCAACACGTTCAGCACCGAGCTGATGATCCGCGGACCGCCCGAGGCGCCCAGCAGCAGGTAGGGCTGGTCATTTCGCAGCACGATGGTCGGCGACATGCTGGAAAGCGGCCGCTTGCCGGGGGCGACGGCGTTCCGGGCGGATTGCACCAGCCCGTATGCGTTGCCCCGGCCCGGCTCGGCGGCGAAGTCGTCCATCTCGTTGTTCAGAATCAGCCCCCACTCCCCCACCGCGGCCAGCGAGCCGAAAGAGGTGTTGATCGTCTCGGTGCTGACCAGGTAGTTCCCCCAGCGGTCCACCACGCAGAAATGCGACGTGCCGGCGTCGTCGGGAATGACGTCCGCACCGTAGGTGTCAACGTCCTGACATCGCAACGGGCCGATCCCCCGGGCCAACTGCCGGGCGTACGTCTTCGAGGTCAGCAGCCGCACCGGGACGGCGGTGAAATCGCTGTCGCCCAACCAGCGGGCCCGGTCTGCGAAAGCGTGCTTTAAGGCCTCAATCACATAATGCTGCCCCAGCGACGGGTACCGCTGCCAGATCCCCGGCAGGTCCACCGTCTCCAGGATGTTGAGCGCTTGGGCCAGGCAGATCCCTCCCGAAGAAGGGGGCGGCATGCCGATCACCGTGTAGCCCCGATAGGTGGAGACGATCGGCCGGCGATTGGCCGCGACCCGGTAGGCCGCCAGGTCGCCGGCCCGCACGATCCCGCCGTGGGCCCGCATCTCCCGCTCGATCGCCGCCGCCACCGGCCCGCGATAGAAGAACTCTGCCTCCTCGGTGGCAATCGCTTCCAGCAGCCGGGCCAGCTCCGGCTGCACCAGTCTGTCGCCCGGACGCCGCAGCGCTCCCTCACGGAGGTGGACCCGATAGACGTGGCCGCACGAATCGACCAGACGAGGATACTCGCGATACCGCTCAAGGACCTCCGCACAAGCCTTGACGTAGTGCTGGTCAACCTCGAACCCCTCGCGGGCCAGGCGGATGGCCGGGGCCAGCACCTCGGCCAGCGAGCGCGTGCCGTAAGCCTCCAGCATCTGCACCCGCCCGGCCAGCAGACCCGGCACCGCCACAGCCAGATGCCCGTACCGGCTCGGCGGCGGGCCTGCCGCGTCGCCGCCGCGCGCCTCGACGTACATATCCGGCGTAGCACCCGCCGGGGCCGTCTCCCGAAAGTCGAGCAAAACGATCCGCCCGTCGCCGGCCAGACGGGCAATCAGAAACCCGCCCCCGCCCAGCCCGGTGCTCTCCGGGCGGGCCACGGCCAGGGCGAATGAGACGGCCGCCGCCGCGTCGAAGGCGTTGCCGCCCGCCCGGAGGATCTCCACACCGGCCTGCGACGCATAGATCGAACCGCTGGCTACCATGGCCTGCGTACCGGTGGCCACCCATGACCGGGCTGGCGTGCAACCGCCTGCCAGGCCGATCGCCAAGGCGAGCGCTGCCGCGGAGAATCTACGGTGCATTCATCAGTCCTCGGTGCCTACCGGCAAGTAGCGGCCGACCTCCGAGTCGGCCGGATCTACACAGCGGCCGACCTCCGAGTCGGCCGCGAGCGCAAGCAACCGGTCAACGGGGTCGGGCGACAGGCCGTCGCTTGCCCTCACGTTGCCAAGAGGGTGCCGCACGCTCGCACCGCCGCTTCACATCCGATCCCACAGCGCTGCCGCCACCTCAGCCGCCGCCCGGCGCTCAGCAGTCTCATCCAGACCGACCACCCGCCGATCCCGCAGCCGCCACTGCCCGCCGATCATCACGTCCTTGACGTGCCGGGCCTCGATCCCGAACAGCAGGTGCCCCGGCACATTGTCATCGGTCATCGGCGTCGGCGGAACGTAGTCGGTCACCACCAGGTCGGCCGCCTGACCCGCCTCCAACCGCCCCAACGGAGTGTCCAGCGCCCGCGAGGCCCGCCGGGCCGCGTTCGCCAGCGTGGCCAGAACGTGCCCCGGCGCCAGCCCGGTGCCCTCGTCGTGGGCTTTGAAGTACGCCGCCCTGGCCTCAGCCAGCATGTCCGAGCCGATCCCATCCGTACCCAGGGCCACCGGGACCGCGCCCAACATCCGGTGCACCGGGGCGTAGCCGACCGAGTTGTTCATGTTCGACCGGGCGTTGTGAACCACCGTGCAACCGACCCGGGACAGGGCCATCAGGTCATCGTCGCTGAGGTGCGTCCCGTGGGCAAAGACCGCCGCCGGCTGCAGCAGCCCATGGGCCTTCAGCCGATCCACCAGGAACATCTGGTGGTCAGCGTTGCAGGTCTCCTCGTCGCAGGCGTCCTCCGCCAAATGCAGGTGCAGGCCCGTATCGAACTCGCGCCCCAGATCGCCAAGCTCCTTGAGCGTCTGGTCCTCCAGCGTAAACAGCGCATGGGCTCCGACCAGCCCCGCAAAGCGCCCGTCACCGCGCCGGCTGCACTTGTCGAGATAGCGCTTCGTTTCGTTAAGCCCGGCGTTGCGGCCCTCCGGCCCGTTGCGGTCCGTCACTTCGTAGCACAGCACTCCGCGCAAGCCGACCCGGTCCATGCCCCGTTCGATCAGATCGAGCGAACCGCCGATGCAGTTCGGCGAGGCGTGGTGATCGATCAACGTCGTCGTCCCGCAGCGCACAGCCTCGATCGCCCCGATTACCGCGCTGGTCTCGATCGCCCGCTCGTCCAGGGCCAGGTCCAGCTTCCACCAGACCCGCTCCAGGATGTGCCGGAAACTCTCCGGCGGCTGCTCCGGCGGGGGCATGCCCACCGCCAGGGCCGAGTACAGATGCGTATGCCCGTTCACCAATCCCGGCAGGACCACCGCTCCGCCGCAATCGTGAACCGCATCGCCCGAACCAGGCGCCACGCTCTCGCCCACTGCCGCAACCTTTCCCTCCTCCACTCGCAGTTCACCGTAGCGCGCCCGCGGTGAATCAATATCGACCAGAATCGCATTTGCGAGGGTGACCGGCATGCTGCGCTCCGTGTCTACGGGGTCGGTGGTTCTTGGTCCTCGCCGATCGAGGTGGGTTCAGAAGCCTGAGCCTCATTGCTGCGGGCGATCAAAGATTGCAAAAGCGATCTTACCTCGTTTGAACCCAGCACTGTCTCAATTACCTTGAGGAATTCGTCTTGGGTGCTTGCGGCGCCGGGGTGCCGGGGCTTTCGACCCAGCAGCACAGTCTGAATCGCCTGAAAATCGGCCTCTTTGTGCTCTCTGCGAAAGCATTCTGCGTCGACGATGACTGGGTACACCACGTCTTTGCCATGTCTGGCGTTCAAGACCCGGTGTGTGGACCCCAGTACGGGCGCGATCACATCGAGCTCGTAAAGAGCTTCCCGATCGCTTTCTGTACGTGTCACCCGGGCGTGCAGGAGTCCTTTGGTCTGTGTTCTCAGGTTCTCGGCCTGAATGCGCAGTATGGCCTGTGGTGTGACTATGTCCAGCGTGATATCCTCAGGCCAAACGTTAGGAATCTCATTCGCCATGGTAGTTCCCCAATTACAGATCCAGTCGAAAGAGGATGGGCAGGTGATCGGAACCGTTGGATGTGCGCGGTAGCCCATCGCGAGTGAGCAGCGAAGTTGTCCCGTCGTTATCCAGGACACGCAATTCAACAAGCGTGTCCATTAAGTCCGGGCGGAGAAGAACTTGGTCGTACATCGCCCAAAAGTAGTTTAGCGGTTTTGAACTGCTCAAGTAGTAGCTACCGGGTGGACCCGGCGTACGATCACCGAAACAGCCCCACATGGGATTATAAAAGTACCTGAATTCTGCACCCCTTACGACCCGATCCCTTTTGCGGGCGATGGTTGTCGCCATGACACCGTGCAACGCGTTCGCGCCAGCACAGCCCGGGTCGAAAGGATGCATATTCAAATCCCCCACGAGGACGGTCCGCAGGTGGCCGACCTCATCCTCGGTGCGAGCTATGTCTCTGGCAAACGTCGTCGCTTGCAGTGTTTGATCGTCTCGCTCCCAGTTAATCTTACCGGGGAGATGAACGACAGCCAACAGCACTCCCGGGTATCGTCCGACCTTCAGTTCCCAAATGGATAATGCTCCCAAGGGATCGTTGAACCTATGCTCCACCGCTGCATCCGAGAACCGACTGAAGATGCGTACCTTTGCCCCCGGCGCGTCGTGGTGCGAGTAGGCCTGCGTCTCGGGTGTGTTGAGCGCCTCCAGTACGCTTCCCGGTGAAACCTCGCCACACTCCGCGAGCATAAGCACGTCAACGCTGTGCACCGACGCAAGACGGGCAACGCGCGGCTGAAGCGGCTTCTTGAAGACGTTCCAAAACAGAAACGAAACGCTCATTAGTGGGAATCCGCTGCACCAAATCGATTACGCATGCCAACAGGGGCGCTCGCCCGGGCGTTCCCGTCATGGCGTATCGGCGTCCAGAGAATCTGCTACTACATCTCTACCCACTTGGCAACGGCTTCCAGGTCCGACGGGACGTCGATCGGTTCTCCGACGCATCGGCGGGCTGCGGCAATGTCCTTCAGGCCGTTGCCGGTCAGCATGGCCACGACCGATGAGCGCGGGCCGATGATGCCCTCAGCCAGCGCCCGGGCGATGCCGGCGATGCTGGCCGCCCCGGCCGGCTCGGCGAACACGCCGGCCAGATGACCCGTTAGCCGCATCGCCTCAGCAATCTCGTCGTCGCTGACGGTTACGAACGCCCCCTCGCTCTCGCGGACCGCCCGGACGGCCTTGCGCCAGTTCCGCGGCACGGGGACGTTGATGCTGTCGGCAAAAGTGTCGCCGTCGCACGGGTCGAGCCGGTCCGTCTCGAACGCCCGGGCGATTGGGGCCACGCCCTCGGCTTGCACACCCAGCAGGCGCGGCGACCAGTCGATGATCTCCAGCTCCCGCATCTGCCGCAGGCCCTTACCGATGGCGGCGATCGTACAGCCGTCGCCCACGCTGACCGCCACCCAGTCCGGCGGATCGGCGAAGCACTGCTCGGCCAACTCCATCCCGCCGGTCTTCTTGCCCTCGACCAGGTAGGGGTTGTAGGCGCAGCAGCGGTTGTACCAGCCGAAGCGCTCGCAGGCCTGCATGCACAGCTCGTAGGCCTGGGCGTAGGTCCCTTGCACCTTGAAGACCCGGGCCCCATAGATCAACAGTTGGGCCAGCTTGCCGGCCGGAACCGACTGCGACACGAAGATGTTGGCCGGCATGCCCGCCAGCGCGGCACAGGCGGCCATCGAGACGGCCGCGTTGCCCGTCGAGGCGCAGGCAATCGCCTTGGCGCCCGCGTCCAAGGCCCGCACCACGCCCACCGACGAGGCCCGGTCCTTGAACGATCCCGAGAGGTTCCGCCCTTCGTCCTTGACCCGCAGCCGCTTGACCCCCACCTCCGCCGCCAGGGCGGGCGCCTCGGTCAGGGGCGTCCAACCGATGGGCCAATCATACCCGGCGTGCTTTTTCTCCAGGGGCAACAGCGGCCCGTACCGCCAGTGACTGGCCGGGGCCTCGCCCAGGTCCGACAGCGTGAGGATCCGCCCGACCGCAGCCAGGTCGTAGGCCACGTCCAGAATGCCGTTGTCCGGACCGCAAGCCGGGCAGGTGA
>Ga0114922_10002800_pt1 | contig 16274 bp, 16 predicted proteins | sample AartaG_FD_100975 | JGI IMG/M metagenome (GOLD analysis project Ga0114922, IMG submission 100975) | Deep subsurface microbial communities from Aarhus Bay to uncover new lineages of life (NeLLi) - Aarhus_00045 metaG | ecosystem: Environmental > Aquatic > Marine > Oceanic > Sediment | place...
AAAAAGGGTATTGGTAACCGGGGGAGGCGGCTCTATCGGTAAAGAGCTCGGCCGGCAGATTTGTAGGTTTGCGCCTGAGAAATTAACTTTATTGGATCACAGTGAATATGGGCTTTTTCATCTAAATCTTGAGCTTAAAGGGAAATGGCCGGGTTTGGAGATTGAGTTGGTGGTGGCAGATATTAGAGACCGAGAAAAGATGGATAAGATATTCAAGAAGCTTAAGCCGGAAGTGGTTTTTCATGCGGCAGCTTATAAGCATGTACCGATGATGGAATATCATCCTGATGAAGCGATTAGTAGTAATATTATAGGAACTAAGAATGTGGGTGAACTGGCCGATAAATATGGGACAGAAAGAATGGTGATGATCTCCACTGATAAGGCTATTAATCCTACCAGTGTAATGGGAGCGAGTAAACGGGTGGCAGAGATGGTGGTAAAGGATTTGGAGAAGAGGAATATAGAAGTCAAGGAGAGCGAAAAGAAGACTAAATTTGTAGCGGTTCGTTTTGGAAATGTGTTAGATAGCAATGGCAATGTAGTGCATATGTTTAAAAGGCAAATTGCGGAAGGTGGGCCGGTTACCTTAACTGATGAGAGGATGAAGAGATATTTTATGACTTTACCGGAAGCTAGTCAATTAGTACTACAGGCAGGAGCCTTAGGTAAGGGCGGAGAAGTATTTGTTCTGGATATGGGTGAGCCGGTAAAGGTGTTAGATGTGGCCAGAGATTTAATCTTTTTGTCCGGTCTTGTGCCCGATGAGGATATAGAGATAAAGATTATAGGGTTAAGGCCGGGAGAGAAATTGTTTGAAGAGTTGTTAACTAAAGAAGAAAAGAGTAATGGGCTGGGAGATACTGGGCATGAGAAGATTTTTATTGCTCAGGTTGAGGAAGTTGATGGAGAAAGATTAGAGAAGGATATTAAGGAATTGGAAGTGTTGGCTAAAGAGATGGATATGGAAGGTATAGTGAGAAAGCTGCAGGAGGTTGTACCAAGTTATCAGCCTAATAGGGGGATGCTGGAATAGTCTATAAGTTTTCCGGTTGGCCACAGTATACAAGTTGGTATTAGTCACCCGACCTACCAGTATACCAGTCAATTTTTATAGCAGATAGCGTATAGAATACAATAATTAGTAATATGTAATGAGCAATAAGTTAGGAATATCAGGAATCGTATACCACGTAGGACAGGCGTCTCGCCTGTCTTTTTTTGTTTAGAAAAGAGTATATGGTATAATAATTTAAAATAAATTTTGAAATCAAATCCTTTTTGTAATATAATTTATTTAAGTTCATATATTGAACACATAACTTGTAATTTAAACCTTATTTTTACAGCCTGAAAATTATTACCCGAAGACCAAAGTGTACAAACAAAATACGAAGAGGAGGAAAGAGTATGCAAATCACAATTATCGGTACTGGTTACGTTGGCTTAGTCACAGGCACCTGCCTCGCTGACTTTGGCCTTCAGGTGACCTGTGTTGACCAAGACGAAACAAAAATTTCTCTTCTTAACTCCGGGGGCGTCCCTATCTATGAACCCAACCTTGAACCCCTCATCAAAAAGAACGTCTCAGCTAACCGACTTATCTTTACTACAGATTTTGAAAAAGCGGTAAAAGAATCAAAAGTCATCTTTATCGCTGTAGGCACACCTCCTAACCACGATGGTTCAGCTAATCTCAAACAGATTGAAAAGGTAGCCCGGCAGATTGCTCACCATCTAGATGAATATAAAGTAATAGTAAACAAAAGCACCGTCCCCATCGGCACCGCCGCTAAAATCAAAGAAATAATAACTAAAAATCAGAATGTCATTGCGAGGGAGCAGAGCGACCGAAACAATCCCAATCTCAACCGTAGGACAGGCGTCTCGCCTGTCTATCCTATTCCCTTCGACATCGTCTCCAACCCCGAATTCCTCCGTGAGGGCTCAGCCGTCTATGACTTCACCCATCCCGACAAAATAGTAATTGGCACCGAAAGCCCTAAAGCCTTAAAAATAATGCAGGAAATCTATCGCCCCCTCTATCTAATTGATACACCTTTTGTGATTACCAATTCGGAAACAGCGGAATTAATCAAATACGCTTGCAATGCCTTTTTGGCTACCAAGATTACCTTTATTAATGAAATTGCCAATCTCTGTGACAAAGTAGGGGCAGATGTGCATCAGATAGCCAAGGCAATGGGTTTGGATGGAAGAATTAGTTCTAAGTTTTTGCATCCGGGACCCGGTTATGGCGGCTCTTGTTTTCCTAAAGATACCGAGGCTTTATGTAGTATTGCCGACAGTTTCAGCTATGAATTTAAAAGTTTAAATGCGGTTGTTTCAGCTAATAACAGACAGAGAGAGCTGATGGTAGAGAAAATAAAACACTTGTTGGGTGATTTAAAAGGAAAACAAATTGGTATCTTAGGCCTCTCCTTTAAGCAGAATACCGATGATATTCGCCAATCTCCCTCTATTGATATTATTAAACTCTTACTTAAAGAAGGCACACAAATAAGATGCTTCGACCCCTTAGCAATGGACAATACCCGAAAAATACTTCCCAATCTATATTATTGTCAGGACGAATACGAAACCGCCCAAAGTAGCGATGCTTTAGTAATAGCCACAGAGTGGAATCAATTTAGAAATCTTGATTTATTAAGAATAAAGAAATATCTTAAGAAGCCTATTCTGTTCGACCTAAGAAACTTATACGACCCAGAAAAAGTAAAATCATTAGGGTTTATCTATGAAGGAATAGGAAGAAAGTAATAATTTACTATAATTATATTAAAATAATAAATAAGAGAATAATTTGGAAATATTAACTAAAAGATTAGTAAAAGGAACATTAATATATTCTATATCAAGTCTATTTACCCAAGCAGGAGCAATATTATTACTTCCAATTTTTACAAGACTATTAACTCCTGAAGAATATGGAGTTTTGGGTCTTTTAAATCCACTAATAGGCTTTATACCTTTGTTTTTTGTTTTTGGACTTTATGTGGCTCAGATGAGAAATTATGTTGAATATAAAAATGATAAAGCAAAATTAGGAAGCTATATATTTTCTTTGAATATTTTTTTATTCTTAGCAAATATAACATTTTTTATTATTTTTATTAGTCCTATAGGTAGAGTATTAATAGGTAAAATAATTGACTATCACAAAATACCTTTTTACCCTTTTGTTGTTTTGGCATTGGTAATAGGTTTTATTAAAATATTTGTTCTTATGGCTGATAATTATTTTAGGACAATTCATAGTTATAGTAAAATAGCCATTGGAAATATTTTAGGTTTTGTAATATCATCTTGTGCGGGTATAGTGTTAATCTATTATTTTAAATTTGGAGTATTAGGAAAAATTGTTGGTGTTTTTTTAGGAACAATATTTTCTTTTATTTTCTTTTATACCAACTATATAAAAAATGCTATAATAAAATTTAATAAAAATTATTTAACAGATAGCTTAAACATTGGGTTGCCAGTGATGTTAAGCTCAATAACGGGAATAATATTAAATTATAGTGATAGATTTGTTTTATCTAAGTACTTAACTATGGATATAGTTGGAACTTATTCTTTGGCCTATACCGGAGGGATGGCTTTATCATTATTTATCTCATCTTTCAATTCAACCTGGCTTCCTTTGTTTAATGAATTGATGGCTTCGGAAAGAGCAGATAAATTTCAAATCATCAATAGAAGACTAATACAATTTACAACTCTGTTAGTATTATTTTGTCTTATTGGCCAATTATTTGGAAAAGAAATTATTACATATGTTCTTCCAATAAGTTACAATAGTACAGTAATTTATTTTCCTTATATACTCTTTGGAGTAGTTTTTACCGGGATTAACCATTTTTTTATAAATGTTTTCGTTTATTATAAAGATACAATATATTTACCATTTTTTACCTTATTTTCAGCAAGCTTGAACTTAGGTTTAAATATAATATTTATTCCTAAGTATGGTTCATTAACTGCAGCTATTACTACAATTATTTCATTTGCATTTAGCACCTTAATATTGGCATATATAATAAATTATAAATATAAGAATATTAAATTTTCTTATATTAAAATCATCACAATATTATTATTCGCAATGAACCCATTTTTAATTATTTTATTTAACATGGAAATTAGTATTTTAGCTGCAATATTCAAAACTATTTATTTAGCTATTTTTATGTTTATTTTTATAAAACCAATGGGTAAAAATTTATTCAAGCTTATTAATGTTAAAAAAAGGAATAGCAATAATGAAGAAATATTTTTATAAAAATATTTTAAGGACTGTTTATAGATTTTATAAATATTAAAAAAGGAATACTATTTTAACTTATATAAATATATTATTGGTGTATTTAGATTTATAAAAGAGTATAAACTCTTTTTAAAAGAAAATAATCCGAAATACAATATATCAATTAATTATTTTTTACCTTGTTTAAAAGATAAAACAGAAAAAACTTTAGTTGAACCAATTTATTTTTTTCAAGATACATAGGCTGCCAAAAAAATATTTCAAGCTAATCCTAAACACCATTATGACATTGGTTCTGCTGTAAAGACCGTTGGTATAATTTCACAATTTGTACCAACCACTATGGTTGATATACGCCCTATAGATGTTTCGTTGGATAATTTATTTTTTGTAAAGGGTTCCATATTAAACCTACCATTTAGAAATAATTCTATTGAGAGTATTTCATCATTGTGTGTGGTAGAACATATAGGTTTAGGACGATATGGTAATGTCATTGATCCATATGGAAGCGAAAAAGCCATAAAAGAATTAAAGCGGGTTTAAAAAAAGGGTGGGAAATTATATTTTTCTGTCCCTGTAGATAAAGAATGCAGGGTATATTTCAATGCACATCGTGCTTTCACCCGTTCATATATCCTTGAGTTATTCAACGATTTAAAATTAATTGAAGAAAAATATATTTATGGGAAAAAGGTTTATAATAAATACAATAAGGCAAAGGGTTTTGGTACAGGATTATTTCATTTTTGTAAAAAATAACCACAAATAATAGAATAAAGGATTGAGAGTATTGAAATGTTAAATATTAAAAATGAAAGTAAAATTGTAAAAAAAATTAAAAACCACCTAATAAGAATTACAAATTATTTAGAAAATAATAATAAATGCAATTTTAAAACTAACGGAGAAGAAAAATTTATTTCTGATTTTTTTTCAGTTTATCAAAATTCTAAAATGATCATTTTTGATATACGGGGAAATGTGTGAAATTATTCAGAAATAATGTTAAAAAAATGTAAAGAATATAAAATTGATTTCACTATACATATTTTTGAACCAACAAAATCATGTTTTTCAATTTTAGATAAGAAATTTGGTACAAACAAATCTATTATTGTAAATAATTTTGGATTATCTAATGTAAATATAAAGACATCAATATATTATGATAAAGAAAATAGCGGATTAGCTTCTTTATATAAGAGAAATTTAAAGTCATATAACATACAATTGAATCAATCAGAGATGATAGTTCTAAAAAGACTTGAAGATTATATAAATGAAAGAAAAATACCAAGAATAGATTTTTTAAAAATTGATATAGAAGGGCATGAATTATTTGCCTTTAAAGGTTTCGGTAAATATCTTAGTAGTAAATTTATTACAATAATACAATTCGAATACGGAGGTGCAAATTTAGATTCGCATACTTGCCTTATGGAAATTTATGAATTATTAGAAAAAAGAGGATTCGAAATATTTAAAATTATGCCAAAATACATTGAAAAAAGAAAATATTATCCCTATATGGATAATTTTTTCTATTCAAATTATGTTGCAATTAGCAAGGAGTTTATAATTGATAGAATTAAAACCAAATACATATAACAAATTTTTATGTCCCGAATGTAAGAATAATAATATAAAGGTTATAGGCATAATTTTTCAAGGGATTCATGTATTAGCAGATTGTAAGTGTAATATTTGTAATTTTGAATTTTATCATGATTTTCCAGTAGGTCATGCTTTATTACATCCGATAGCAATAGGGAAAATAAATAAATCAATTTATGGTAAAAATAACGTAAAATGGTTTTCAAAGCCGTTGAAAGATTTATTGTTATCTAAAAGTAGAGATAAAATTAAAATTGAAAAGAAAATCTTTTTTGATAAAAAAGGTGTAGTAATTTTAAATTGTATGGATTATCTATATGGTCATGTTCTTTTAAAACTATTTAATGCCCAGTATTATATTGATAATTGTAAACAGCATGGAGTGATAATTATTATACCTAAAATATTTGAATGGTTATTGCCCGAAGGTATTTCTGAGGCATGGATAGTTGATATTGGTTTAAAGGAAACTCAAAATCGGTTTATACAACTCGAGGATTTTGTAAAAAAAGAATTTGAAAGATTTGATAAAATTTATTTAAGTTTAGCATTTTCTCATCCTGATCCTTCAAAAATTGATATTGAAAGATTTACAAAGATAAAAAGATTTGATTTGGATAAGTTTTTAGAAAAAAAAATAAATATTACTTTTATTACAAGAGAAGATAGACTTTGGTTTAATTCAAAATTCGAGTTGTTTATTTATAAAATATTAAGAAAACTAAAACTTATAATATATTTTAATAAATATTTTGTATATTTCCAAAATGAATTAATAAGTAAAACTTGTAAACAAATAATAAATGAATTACCGAGTGTAAATTTTAATGTGGTAGGATTAGGAAGAGGTGATAAATTTATAAAATATATAAACGATTATAGAGAAAGGAACATTTCTAAGGAAGTTGAAATTAAATGGTGTAAAATTTATTCAAAAAGTCATATTGTTATAGGAATACATGGTTCTAATATGCTTCTACCTACAGCTCTGGCAGCTGGTTTTATAGAGATATTACCCAAAAATAGGTATGGAAATATCATTCAGGATATATTTTTACCTTATAAAAAAAGAGAATTGTTTTATTTGGGGCGATTTGCTAGGGAATTTGCAACTCCTGATGAAATTGCTTCGCAAGCAATTTCAATAATTAAACATTTTGTTGGTTTTAATAAAAATATGAATGATAAATATTTACGGCATAAAATATATCATGATGTATCCAGATTTTCAAAATAGGATAAAGGAGGCTTGAAATGAAAAAACGAATTCTCATAACCGGTGGAGCAGGTTTTATCGGCTCACACCTTTGTGAAAAACTTTTAGGTGATGGAAATGAAGTAATCTGTGTGGATAATTTTTTTACCGGAAGCAAGCAGAATATAATTCATCTTCTTGATAATTCTTATTTTGAAATAATCCGTCATGATATCACCTTCCCTTTATATGTAGAAGTAGATGAAATATATAATTTAGCTTGCCCCGCTAGTCCTGTCTATTACAGTTTTGACCCGATACAGACTACCAAGACATCCGTAATGGGAGCAATTAATATGTTAGGTCTGGCCAAAAGATTAAAAATTAAGATATTACAAGCCTCTACTTCAGAAGTATATGGAGATCCAGAAGTACATCCTCAGCTAGAGAGTTATCGGGGCAATGTAAATCCTATTGGGCCAAGGGCTTGTTATGATGAAGGTAAAAGATGTGCAGAAACATTATTCTTTGATTATTATAGGCAATTGAAAATAAAAATTAAAGTAATAAGGATCTTTAATACTTACGGACCTAAAATGCAGCCAGATGATGGAAGAGTTATTAGTAATTTTATTGTTCAGGCTTTAAAGAATAAAGATATTACTATATATGGTGATGGAAGTCAAACGAGAAGTTTTTGTTATGTAGATGATTTAGTTAATGGAATTATTAAGATGATGAATAGCAGGGATGAGTTTGTAGGACCGGTGAATCTTGGTAACCCTAATGAATTTACAATATTAGAACTTGCTAAAAAGATAATTAAATTAATTAATTCAAAATCAAAAATTATTTATAAACCTCTTCCCGAGGATGATCCGAAACAAAGACAACCAAATATTGAATTAGCTAAAAAAGAATTAAACTGGCAACCTAAAATCCAACTTGAAAAAGGTTTAATAAAGACAATTAATTATTTCAATAAATTGTTTTAAAGGGAGGTAGTACAATAAAAAGAGCTTTAGTTACTTTGGTTATAGGAGATAAATATATTCAACGATTTAAAAAATATTGCGCGGCAAACTGGAAAGAATATGCTGATAAGTATAATTATGATATTGTAGTTATTGACAATTATATTGATGTATCATGCAAGGCGAAAAATAGAAGCCCTTCTTGGCAAAAATGTCTAATATTACAGCATGAAAAAGTAAAAAAATATGACCAAGTGGTGTGGATTGATTCTGATGTAGTAATAAATTTTAAAAATGCTCCGGATATATCTGAAGTCGTTCTATTGGAAATGGTAGGAGCTGTTGACGCGTATAGTATTTTAGGTAGAAATATATATTTAGCAATGTTAAAGAGGCAATATATAGAATGGGAAAGACAGAATGTTAATTTTATAAAGAACTTATCTCCAAGTGATTATCATAAGGTATATGGACTTGAACAAGATTTTAATTATGTTGTCCAAACTGGTGTAATGGTTTTAAGCCCGAAATATCACAATGAAATAATGTCACGAGTATATGAAAAGTATGATGATAAAGCTGGTCCAGAGTGGAATTATGAAATGCGGCCGTTAAGCTACGAGTTGCAATTAAATTTTGATATTAAATGGCTTGACTATAGATTTAACTTTTCTTGGCTGACTTTCCAGCAATTTGCTTATCCCTTTTTCAGATACAATATTTTTCAAAAAGTAATGGAAAAATTTGGTATACAATTTTTTTCTAAAGATATAAAGAAATTTGTAAACACAGCTTTTAAAAATTCATATTTTTTACATTTTGCTGGTTCACAAAGTTTTATCAAGTACGTTATTGACTGAATATGCTTGATAAGATTTGGATTATGCAGTTTGAGTTTAAAAAGTAGGAGGAGAAGATACCCTTGATCAATTTTAATCCACTAAACCAACTTCATACTCCAATATTATTTTTATTATTCAATAGACCCGATACTACCCAGAAAGTATTTAATACTATTAAAAAAGCTAAGCCACGTCAGTTTTTTGTGGCAGCTGATGGACCAAGGCCAGACAAAGAGGGTGAAATAGAAAAGTGCGAGCAGGTAAGAAAAATAATAGAGCAAGTAGATTGGGATTGTGAAGTAAAAACGTTATTTAGAGATAAAAATTTAGGTTGCAAAATTGCAGTCAGCTCTGCCATAGACTGGTTTTTCGAGAATGTGGAAGAAGGAATAATATTAGAAGATGATTGTCTACCCAGTCAGAGTTTTTTTTGGTTTTGCCAGGAATTATTAGAATATTATCGTAAGAATACCAGAATTATGCATATTAGTGGTGATAATTTTCAATTTGGTCACAAAAGAGGAGAGGGAAGTTATTATTTTTCAAATTTTGGTTTAATTTGGGGCTGGGCTACTTGGAAGAGAGCTTGGAGATATTACGATGTAGAAATGAAAACTTTTCATCAATTTAAAGATAAAGGTCAGATAAGAAATATTTTTTACGATAAAAAAATGCAAAATTATTATATGAAGATATTTGATAAAGTATATAAAGGAGAAATAGATACATGGGATTACCAATGGTTATATTCTAGATTGATAGCTGGAGGTATTTCTATACACCCTAATGTTAATTTAGTACAAAATATTTGTTTTGGAATAGATTCATCTCATACTAAAAATGGTGATAAAAAAATACGAAACAATCTATCCAAAAATTTACAGTTTCCACTTAAACATCCTATTTTTAAACTTTCTAATAAGATCGCTGATGAATATATATTTAAAAATGTGATAGATAGAAAAGGTTATTTATCATTAATTATAAAAATACTAAAATATATATTACCTAAAAAAATAATAAAATTATTGAAATATTTAAGGAAATAAAAATATAATGTATTAAAAATACTATCAAATTTTTAGATAGTCAGATTACAATAGTCTTATATAAGCAATGTTAATAGAGGTAAATTTAAAATTTATGAAAAAAATATTATTATTTGATACCTCAGTTTGTACGGATAATTTAGGTGATTATTTAATTGTGGAATCAATAAAAATAGAATTAAGAAAGTTTTTTCCTGATGATTTTTTTATTAATATCCCGACTCATGATAATGTAGGGAAAAACAGTATTAATAAAATAAAAATTTCTGATTTTAAGTTTGTTTGTGGTACAAATTTGTTATCCTCAAACATGAATAGTTATAGCCAATGGAAAATAAATATATGGTATTCAAGGTTTATAACTAATGTAATATTGATAGGTGTTGGATGGTGGCAATATCAAAATTCTCCCAATTTTTATACAAGAATCTTATTAAATAGAATAATGAATAAAAAATATTTACATTCTGTTAGGGATAACTATACAGTTGATAAATTGAAAGAAATCGGAATTAGAAATGTTATTAACACAGGCTGTCCAACTTTATGGAATTTGAATAATAAACATTGTTCTTTGATACCAAATAAAAAATCAGATAATGTTTTATTTACTTTGACTGATTATAATAAAAATTGTAAAAGAGATTTAGAGTTTATTAAAATATTAGAAAGTAATTATGATAGAATATATTTTTGGCCACAAGGTTTAAATGATTATGAATACTTAAGTGCGATATTAAAGTCTTGTAAAAATAATATAGTATATATTAGTCCTAATATAAAAGGATTAGATAGATTATTGTCTTCGGAAATAGAATTAGACTATATCGGAACTAGACTGCATGCTGGTATTAGAGCACTGCAATATAAAAGAAGAACAATTATAATAGGCATAGATAATAGAGCAGTAGAATTAGCAAGAGATTTTAATTTACCAGTAATAAAAAGAGAAGAAATAAATTGTTTATCAGACAGAATAAATAGCAGTTTTAAAACAAATATATACTTGCCAACTGAAAATATTAATAATTGGAGAAATCAATTTATCCAGGAGTAAAATATGAATGTAGTACAAATAAGTACTTCCGATATACAAGGTGGGGCGGCAAGGGCAGCTTTTAGATTAAATCAAGCGTTAAATAAGTTAAATGTTAATTCCAAAATGCTTGTACATTCTAAAGCAGGCGATGATATAAATGTTAGAAGTATTGCTGAGACAAAAATACAAAAAGTATTAGCAAAGATTCGTCCTTATTACGATATATTACCTTTAAAATTATATAAAAACAGACAAAAAGTTCCTTTTTCTGTCGCAAGAACTGGTGTTGATATTTATAATAATAAGTTTGTAAAAGAGGCCGATTTAATTAATCTTCATTGGATAAATGTGGGTTTTTTATCTTTAAAAAATATTAAAAAACTCGGTCTATTAAAACAGCCTATTGTATGGACATTACACGATATGTGGCCTTTTACGGGTGGATGTCATTATAGTGGAGGTTGTACTAAATATAGGGAAAAATGTGGGCAATGCCTCATATTAAATTCAAGTAAAGATAGAGATTTAACACGGAAGATATGGGAGAAAAAAAATAAATATTATAAAAATATAAATTTAACTATCGTGACTTGTAGCAACTGGCTTGCTCAATGTGCTAAGAATAGCTCTCTTTTTAATGATTTAAGAATCGAAGTTATACCAAATTCCGTCGATATAAATGTTTTTAAACCAATAAAAAAAGAGATTGCCCGGGATATTTTAAATCTTTCTAAAAATAAATATTTAATTTTATTTGGAGCAATGAGTGCTACAAGTGATAAAAGAAAAGGCTTTGACTATTTAAATAAGGCATTAAATAAAATAAAAACTACTTATCCAGAATTAAAAGATAAAATAGAATTAATAATTTTTGGAGCTTCCTATTCTGAAGATATTGATAATTTATCTTTCAAAACACATTTCTTGGGTAGCTTAAACGATGAGTACAGTTTAGCTTTATGTTATAGTGCAGCTGATATATTTATAACCCCTTCTTTGGAGGACAATTTACCCAATACAATAATGGAATCTCTATCATGTAGTACACCTATCGTTGGTTTTAAAATTGGAGGTATTCCTGACATGATTGAACACAAACAAAATGGATATCTTGCAGAATATAAATCCGTTGATGATTTAGCGTGCGGAATTTGTTGGATGTCAGAAGATAAGAATAGACTAATTGAGTTAGGAGAAAATGCTCGCCAAAAAGTTTTGAATAATTATACTTATGATATTGTAGGGAATAAATATTTAAAATTGTATAAAGAATTATTAAATGAATACTAATAAAAATAGTAAAATTATTTTTGGAGGCTTATATTATGAAAAAAGCACTAATTACCGGCATCACTGGTCAAGATGGTTCCTATCTGGCTGAGTTTTTGCTTTCTAAAGGATACGAAGTTCATGGTATTATCAGATTAAGTTCTTTTAGTACCTCGAGGGGTAGAATATCCGCAGGCATGCGTGGGTATTCTATTTATCCTTTATATTTTTATTAAATAAATCTTGTTAGAGAGTGTAAAGTGAGAAATAAAAATATTAAAAAAAATAAAGATTTTAATGAATCATTATTTAATAATAAGGTTATTTGTAAAGGTGGTTTACGATTTCAGAAAACTTGTCATAAAAAAGATATACCAGGATGTCCTCTTCTAAGCATTATAACGATTTGTCTAAATAGTGGAAAATATCTTGAAGAAACCATTAAAAGCGTAATTAATCAAACTTATGATAATATTGAATATATTATCATTGATGGTGGCTCGACTGATAATACTTTAGACATAATACAGAAATACGAAAACAAAATTGATTATTGGGTTAGCGAGAATGATGATGGAATTTATGATGCAATGAATAAAGGGATAGATTTAGCTACAGGTAAATGGTTAAATTTTATGAATGCTGGGGATAGATTTTATGAGAACAATACAATAGAGAGAATTTTTTTGAGGAAAAATTATGATGTTGATTTCATATATGGAGATTGCGAAATTGTATATAACCCAAAATTTTCAAGAATCCAAAAGGCTGGAGAAATAAAAGATCTTTGGAAGGGAATGATTTTTTCCCACCAAAGTTTATTTGTTAGAAATTATATTGTAAAGAAATATAAATTTAATGGTAATAATAGAATTGGAGCTGATTTTGAATTTCTTTTTACTTGTTATATAAATAATTACAAATTTTGTAATGGCCACATTCCTATTGCTACAGTTTTAGCTGGTGGATTGTCAGATACAGATAGGTTGGGGAGTATTTTATCTTGGTGGTCGACTGTAAATAAATTTCCAAAGAATTTTAGAGTAAATATCTACTATTTTATATTATTTTTCGATACCTTAATGAGAATAGGCATGAAAAAAATATTACCTGATAAAGTGTATAGTTTATTATTAAGAGGTAAATACAATATTTTTATGCGTTAGAAATATTTTGGTAATTGTGAAAAATAGAGGCTGTTATTTATGATAAAAGTTAATACTTTTTCGAATATTCTTTTATTTTTAGTTTTATTTCCTTATTTATCACTAATTCGAACACCATTTGATACTCTGCCATTTGCAGTTATATTTTCTATTCTGATTTTTTCAATATTTCTAATTAAAAAAGATGATAATTTATCTTTCCCATTCCCTTTATGGACATTATTTCTTATTTTTTTATATGCTCTTGGGATATATTTTATCAATTCGGATTATTATTATGGAATGAGGTCTCTTACGGGTTATGCTTCTGTTTTTTTTATTACTCTTGCGAGTTATAATACTTTTAAATATATCAATGTAAAAAATTATATTTTTTCTATTTACATCTGGCTTTTTTTTGGAATAGCTCAATTATTATTTAACAAAAACTTTGGTAGGTGGCTTGTCCCCCGCATGTCAACTTCGGTAGAGCGTGGTGTAACCTCTTTGGCTGTCGAACCATCATATTATGCTACAGTTTGTATATTCGCTCTTATTTTAAATGAGTTGTTTTATAGAAATGCAAAATATAATCGTAAGTTATATTACATACTTATGTGTATATTAGTATTTCAGATAATTATCTCATTTTCTGGTTTAGGATTTTTATTTTTGTTAGTTTTCTTTTTTTCGAAATGTATTTCATTAATATTTTTTAACCGAGGGATTAAAAGAAACCAAGTATTTTTTCCTTCAATAATAATTCCTCTTTTTATTATTTTTTTATTCCTTTATTGCCTGCATTACAAAATACGCGGGCTGGTATATTGCTTAGAAGTGGATTAAGAGGCCCTACGACATTATTGTTTACTGATCAAAGTGTAGCAGATAGGGTTTCTCATGTTTTACTTTCATTTTATAGTTTATTTTATAGTTATGGAATCGGGTTAGGGTTAGGTACTTGGGGAGATTATTCAAATTTATTAACTGCCTCTGCTGGAGGAAGGATAGAGGAATTAGCCAATGTGTGGTTATCTACAGGGGGTCGAATTATGAGCGGTTGGGGTTCAGTTATTTATGAGATAGGAATATTTGGCGTATTATTCGTTATGGTTTTTTTGTGGATTATGTTTGTGGGATCAAGAAGAAATAAAGAAATGAAATCAGTATATTTTATGAGCATGCTAACAATAGGATTTATTATGTTAATGGCTGTTCCAATAGCTTTTCCATTATTTGGATATACATTAGGTGTATTTTTGTATTATGCTTATAGAGGTAAAGGTCAAGAATTTCAAAAGTTATAAATTGTAAAAATGATAAATAAAGTTAATACATGTATTTTACGAACAATTAGAATGTTTAAGAGAAAGGTTTAATTTATGAAGATATTGACAGTAAATACAGAGTTTAATAGAGGTGGGGCTGCCCAAATAGCACGAGCTTTATTTCAATCTTTAAATAGAAAAAGTGTATTTGAATATCATTTTGCTTATGGTAGAGGAGAAAAAATAGATAATGATAAAACAATAAGGTTTGCTTATTTACCAGAAGTATATGTTCAAGGGTTATTGACTCGCTGTTTTGGGTTGCAAGGTTATGGAAGCTGGTTTTCGACTAAAAGGTTAGAAAAATTCATTATTAAAGAAAAATTTGATTTGATTCATTTAAATAATCTTCACGGATATTATCTGGATTTGAGGTTTATTAAATTAATAAGCAAATTAAATATACCTGTTGTTTGGACTTTGCATGATGGCTGGCCCCTGACTGGTCGATGTGCTTACTTATTTGAATGTGATCGCTGGAAAACGGGTTGTGGAAATTGTCCGAATCTATCCTGGTATCCAATGACTTATTTTGATTCTTCTTCTTTTATGTGGAAAAAGAAAAAAGAATATTTTACTTCGGGATGGAATCCTGTTATTGTTTGTCCGTCGAAATGGTTGGCAGATAGGGTTAAAGAATCATATTTAAAAAAATATGATATTGTAGTTATCCCAAATGCTGTTGATACAAAAATATTTAAACCTAGAAACAAAGATAGTGTTCGTAAAAAATCAGGGATATCATCGAGGGAAAAAGTTATTTTATTTGTAGCAAGCGATTTGAATGATAAGCGAAAAGGGACAAGATTTTTTTTGAAAGCTTTGAAGTTTATTAAAGACAAAGATATATTAGTATTAACGATGGGGAAGAAAATTAATTTTCCAGAAGAGGCTAAGGCTTCAATAAGCTTTAGACAATTAGGTTATATAATTGATAAAGAAATGATGTCTGAGGTTTATAATATTGCAGATATATTTTGTATAACTTCTTTGGATGAAATTTTTGGATTAACAGTAACAGAATCGATGGCTTGTGGTGTCCCTGTGGTTGGATTTAGAGTTGGTGGAATTCCTGAGCAAGTTACAGAGGGTTGTGGAATTATGATAAAACTAAAAGATACTGAAGCTTTAGGTAGGGCATTAGAAAAATTGTTAAATGATGATGAGATGAGAAGGAAATTTAGCGAAAATTGCCGAAAACGAGCACTACAAAATTATACTATTGATAAGTTTACAGATAGTTATATAAAAGTTTATAATAAAGCACTAAGGAGATTAAATCAATGAAAAAAGCACTCATTACCGGTATTACCGGCCAGGACGGTAGTTATCTGGCTGAATTTCTACTTTCTAAAGGATATGAAGTTCATGGCATGATAAGGCGGGCCAGTACCTTTAATACCGGAAGGATAGACCATATCTATAAAGACCCTCATGCAAGGGGGGTAAAATTACATCTACATTATGGAGATTTGAGCGATTCGAGCCAACTTACCAATCTTATCTATAATATAAAGCCTGATGAGAT
>Ga0114922_10002801_pt1 | contig 16270 bp, 32 predicted proteins | sample AartaG_FD_100975 | JGI IMG/M metagenome (GOLD analysis project Ga0114922, IMG submission 100975) | Deep subsurface microbial communities from Aarhus Bay to uncover new lineages of life (NeLLi) - Aarhus_00045 metaG | ecosystem: Environmental > Aquatic > Marine > Oceanic > Sediment | place...
ACCAATCAGGTAACTTTCTTAAATAGTACTGCCAATGCTCAAATTCGTGACGTCATTCTTGGGAATGGACTTGAATGGATTAAGGGCGCCGCGTTCTATCAACTGGTCAAAACCGAGAAGAAGGTCCAGGATTACAAACTGGTAGCCCTTCGTGTGAAGACTTCCGGTAAAGTATATTGTGGGCAGGATGCTCGTGATATGCTGGGTATCGGTGGGGCGGTTGGTACAGTTCGGTTGGTTCCAGGTGATCATGGAAAATTTGATGTGTTCATTCAATCGACCAGTGTCAACAGAAAGATTCCGGCCGGTTCAGAAGTCATGTATTGGCCGAAGGTTGGTACGCAGAGGAAGTAGTATAGTTTTTGTGGCACTCAGGGCATCTATCTAATAAGTCCTTGAGTGCCACATCTTTATCAACCTCCCAATATTGTTTTTCTATTGACAAATCAAAGATACAAGCACATTCTTCTTCACGAATATCACTTTTATGATTATATCCACGCTTGGTCATTTCATCCCCTAAGTCTTTATGTCTTTGATATAATGATCTTGGTTCAAACAAATTATTATTTAAATATCCATCTATTTTTTTGTTCTTTTTTAATGAACCAAGAAACATATGCATTTCAACGTGTTCACCACACAAATGTTTTTGACACATAATCTTTGGATCACATAACCACATTCTCATATTACCATTCCTTTTTCGCTTTTCGTTTTTTAATTTCCATTGACATTTGAGTTCGTAATTTTGAAATACAAGGATGTTTTATTCTCCCAGTCCTAAAACCTGTACCTGTCAGATAATTCATTACAACTTTTATTTGATCGTTAGAAGCTTTACTTACAGATCCAAGATATTTTCTTAACTGAGAACAGCACCATTCAGGTCTTTTTGCCCACTGACCCAATAGACTTTTTCTTACAGCTTGCCAATTTTGACTTCTAACTAATTTATTTTTGGGATTTTCATCACTCATTATTTAATCCCCCTCATCCATTTCTAATTTATCAAGGCAGTATTTACAAGTTACATTATTTCTATCGTTTGTAGCTACTATCCTTCGTGCAGTTTTGCCACAAATTGTGGTTTCGCCATTTTCATTTCTTTTTAACATAGGCACATGCCCACCGAAACTATAATGTACCCATCTATACCCTTTCATTTAATCTCCCTCATCCGTCTCTGACAACTCAATAATATCTTCTATGTTGCCACCACGACGCATATAATCTTTTCCACCGTCAACAAAAATTGAATGGCAGCTACACCACTTAAAATCGTGTCTATCACGTGATTCAATTATATCTTTACACTTATTACATTGAGCTTTATTTTTAAAAATCGCCATTAATTACTCCTAGAATGGATCGAACTCTTCCAGTATTTTTTTACAACTATATAATTTATTTGACCTTTTTAAACCACTCAGAACGTCTATAAACTTCTTTCCCATCATCCACCTATATAAGGGGCATGTTTCATTTATATGTCCGTCCTGACCTACTACAACTCCTCCACAACCATAATTTGTATCAAGGCGATACATGATATGCTTGTAGCTCATCCTTCGACCATCATTTCCTCATGATCAGGGTCTTCGTAATCAGTACCTTCCCACAAGAATCCTCCAGGCATATAGATAAGCATTGATTTGTTGAATAGTTTTCTTGCTTTCATTCGCCACTCTTTTTTTGGTGAGATAAGAGCAATTATTACAATAAACCCTTGACGCTCTGCAATTGCTGCGAACTTGGCGATTGACATTATATGTTTCTCACGCGCTTCATCATCATAATTATTATCAGATGTGAGGTCTCTAACTTCATCACCATCGAGAAATAGAACGTGAGTACCAAGAGACTCAAATTCTCTTTTAAGTCTCTTGGCATACACAGTTTTACCAGAGCTTGATCTCCCAGTTATCCAGTAGATCATTGTGCTTTTGGAACTGCCTTTGCTTTCTCAGCAGCAACATCCTTACTTGCAAAATACTCTAATACGTTTGCAATTCGATTTAGATCCGTTTGAACTCCAAGTAATAGATAGTTAATTGCTTTTTCTCTATCATTTGGATACGCATCAAAAATCTGTTTTGGGGTCAATTGTTGAGGTGCGTTCGGTTTATCCTCACTTTCTGTTTGTGCTTTCTCTGCTGCTTGTACTTCTTCTTTTTTCTTTTCTTCAGACATAAATCCAATCTCCTTCCTTTTTATCATAATAACATCTATAAGAGTCCGCATCTTCATGATGCGTTGATGCTTCAACAAATTTGCATGGGATTGATAAAGCTGATGTAAACCTATGTTTAACCCCAGGCATTACTCGATAGGAGTCGTTTGTGTGCAAAGTCGTCCTTTCATATTCACCATCATCTTGGGCGATATCTAACCACATAGCTCCTTCAACTACAAAGAAAGTTTCATCTTTTATTTCGTGGTAATGAAATTTTCCTTCTGAGGACCATTTATCATGTTCGACAACTATAAGTTTTCCACAGTATTCTGGTGTGTTGGCAAACCACAATTCAAATCCCCAACTTTTTTCAACTACATTATTGTCTTTCGTATGTTCTACTGTTTTCATTGGATACACTCCATTCTTAATCATATTCATATAGTTCATATATTGTGGGTTCATTTGCCAGAACATTAGATATGTGGAAGCATTTGCAGAATGGAATAAAATTCCATTGCACATTTGTTATGGGTCATAAAATCACCAGATGCAGATGAGCAAAACATTTTATCAACATACCAGCAAACAATAACACCTTCTGTGACCCCTTTTTTTACTTCATCATAATGATCGGCAATTCTGTCAGTTAGTAAACCACAAGTATTTCTTACACCTTGAATTGTTCCATTAACAAATCCCATTTCTCTTGCTCTATCCATTATATCATGCACAACTGTATCTAAATCATTTAAATTAGCATCACATATCATTCCGATGTACATTGGCCATTTTTCCATTTGATATTTCCTTATAATCAAAGGACTGTAATGTTTATCAAGTAATCTCGTTGAAGTTGTACTATCATCTCTTGCCAATCCTTCATTAGCCATTGTACTCATATCTTGTTTATTCGTTTCAATTACATCTGGTTTTGTCATTTACTCTATTCCCCTTTCTTCACACTCTTGAATAAAGTCTATTACATCTTCTTTACTGCTTTCGTTTAAATAAAATTTAGTTCGCCCAGTAAGATTTATCCAGACTGCCTCTGGAAATTTTTCTAATAGCAGTTGTTCCTCTATATAACTTTCTGCCGTTATTTCAACAACTGTTCGCTGTTTCATGGTAAGTACCTCATTTTTTTAATTTTGTTCTTCGGCAGTTTGTTCTAATCCATTATATTTATTCATTTCATCTTTTTCGGCATATATCTGCCACATAGTAATCCGTCTACTTCTCTCAGTTTCATCCATTAAATCAAGAGTATAAGGAACACGATCATCAGTACCAATCTTATGTTTTTCATATTCCATTAGTGCCATACAGTTCCATGCCGCATGAGCAAGATGATGTAAACCACTTTCATCATCATATTTTTCCCCACGCACCCATTTCCAAACATGACGAAAAACACATCCAAGAACATCCTTTTTCCACTTTAGTCCTTTCCACCAATTATCATCATCATATTTGATAGTTCCATATGTATAGACTTTAGCAATTTGATCCATAGCCCAAGGTGCAACTAAATCATAACGAACTTTATCTGTATTAAATCTTCCAGCAGTTGATTGACCCATTTGAGCTTCTTCTTCCTTAGAGCGATTATACGCTTTAATTTCGCCTTCTTTTGGTGGTTTCCCATATTTTTCTTCAATACCATTTTCAATTTCTCTTTGATTCATACCTATTCTCCTCAAAAATATTTTATCGAGAATGTCTTGAGTTTTTATTGCCATTGTTATAGTCCATTCACAGTTGTAAAATATTGCTCAACAATAGAAGCTGCTTCATATTCATTGTTACACCACGTAGTTACAGTCTGTTGAACAAATGGATGTTGACATTCATAATCATCCAAATCTTCGGCAAACCCGATAACAGTTTTCTCTGGCATTGTAAAATACCATGATAACTCGAAGTATGACCCCAGTAGAGGTTTCTTGGGATCATAATGATTCATATTAACAATTGACATAGATGATCGTTTACAGAAGGTATAATCCTTCGCAGGTAAAACATCAATTGCATTAACCCGTCTTTCTTTAGATACAGCATATTCTTTTTCTTCTAATACCTTTCTATTAAACGGATTGTTACATGGGTTAATAAATTTAATCTCTTCACTATCTTTAAATTGATCTTCGAGATTTTTTCTCCATTGATATGTTACTTCATACTTCGGTGAAATTTGTCCTACTAAATAAATAAGTTCCATTATTCTCTATCTCCTCCCTTTAATACTCTTTTCGGATGACCCCAACCTTCTAGTAAACAAATAGAATCAAACTGATTCCATAAATCATCAGGAAGCGATCTTAATCTATATTCCTTATTCTTATCATTACAATCATCAATTCCCAAATCCATTCCTTTTGTAATTCCCAAATCCACATAGAAATTTGATTGTTCTGCTACATCTCTCCAATAAAATCCCGCTTCAATTCCCAGCTTACGTTCCTCAGGAACACCATCTCTTAACACAAATTTTTGTGTGTAAAGTAAATGGGAAGCATAAGGACTTTCATTATGATTAACCAAACAATCATGCATAGCTAATCTTGCATAAATTTCATTCATCTGGATCTGATCTTCATCTCCAGCATACGGTGATTCAACTACTACTCTTTTCATCTTTTTGCCACTCCTTCCATTCTTCCCATTTTCCATCTTCATTTAATGCTTCACATTTTAAATTATTAGGATCCATCATTTCAGCAACAACCTCATCTAATGTTTTACCATCAATGACTTCTTTACATTTCTTTATATTCCACATTTTGAATTTTGAAGATTCAACAAGTCTTGTGAAAGCAATTTTCTTATTCTGATGTTGACTTTTAGTGTTTCGACATTCACCAACCGCACCACTCTCAATATGAGTTATACGAACTCCGCTGTCAGTCTTATTCTGATGTTGACCACCAGGTCCACCTGATTTAAAAGTCTGAACCTTAAAATCCTTTTTCGTTAGTGAATATAACAATTCCTTTTTCTTTTTCATTTACAACAACTCCCTCCACATTTGGGCGGTTCTTTTTTAGAAGCTTTTTCAATCCATTTCAGGAATCTTTTCCACCAATTATCTTTTTTCTTTTTCATTAGAATATCATCCCCACTACTACACCACCAAGAGCAAAGAATGCTAAATCAAGTAAAGTATCTCCCCAATCATTTATGGGCCACTGATCAACAAACTCTCTTGGTAAATCAAGAAGCAATGCTGATAAAACACATGCTGGTACTGTAGCTCCCCAATAGGCTACTGGAGTCAAAGCAATAAACGCCCACAGAAAGTGTAGTACTTGATCTAAAATTTTACGCCATTTTCTTCCAAATTTTTCATCTAACATTTTTTTGATACTCATATTATTATCCTCAAATCAATCTTATCGAATTTATGAAAATTACTTATTGTATTTTCTGTTCCGCCCTTCCTATCTTTAGCAACACACGCAATTAAAATATCTGAATGTTTAGCTATATCTCTATTCCTTACAAACCCAGCACCTGTCTTATACTTTTCCCATTTTGGGTAAAATATAAGAATGGGAACTCCAAACTTCTTAGCGATAACTTGAGCAAATCTATCGCCTCCTTTCCCACAACCACCGCTTATAATCCAGTCTCCTTGTTCATATATCTCTAAAAACAATTCTTCGACTTTTTTATAAGCTTCTGGGTTGTCTCGTCTTCTTGATCCTACTATACCTATCTTTTTCATGATTAACCTTTCGTTTTCTTCTTTTTGATGGAGGTGGAAAACTTTTAATATACTTGATATATTCATCAAAAAACTTATAAGTACTAACACCATTTACAGCATTTTCAACCAACTCTGTTTTCGTATCTACCATGGTGAACCTCCACTATTTTAAAACAGTTTTACAAACGCCACACGTTGTTTCTTTCGAAATTGGAGTAGTATAAGTTTCATCATGTTTACATAGATGACTGTAAACTCTAATTGGTATTCCGCTTTCCTTCACTAAATATTCAGAAGACTGATCGTAGAAAGTCATCTTAGAAACAATTATTTCTGATACTCCTGCATTTATAATCTCAACTAAACATGGTGTACAGGGAACTCCACAGTCCATATAAATTTTTGTTCCCTTAGTTGAGATACCAAATCTCGCAGCATTAATCAATGCATTTCTTTCTGCGTGACCTGCAACACACCACTCAAGCCCCTCACCTGATTTAAATCCCATCTCAGGAACATAACGTGGGCATTTACCTTCTAGATGTTCTTTATAAAACGATTTACTTACATCTTCAAATGGTGATAGACCATCATTACCAGGATGTTTTATTGCTTTATCAACTGCCGCCTGTCTCAATTTTTCATCATATATCCACCGTTCATCACAAGTCCTGACTCCTCTTGGAGGTCCATTATAACCTTGAGCAACAACAGCTTTATCTCTCACTAGAATTGCTCCAATTTTTCTAGATAAACATTGACTCTTCTTTGCTACAACTGTACATAACTCGTGATACCATTCATCCCATTCCATACCTGTTCTCATCTGTTGTCTCCTTCCCCATGAATCTTATTTCGTTTTTTTCTATCTAACAATTTCTCTATATTCGCTTCCGCTACTTCATTTAAATCAATATCAAACCAATCAGCTAATCGAGCATGATACCAGAAACAATCTCCCATCTCTTTCTTAATTTCTTCTAATTTTTTATCTGTTATTTTTCCGTAATCATCTCTAAAATGCTTCTTAACCTTTTCAATGAGTTCTCCTGTTTCGCCACCAATTCCTAATACATAATATAACCATGGTGGACTAATACCATGCTCGGGTCCAGGTCCATGATCAGTTAGTCTGGTCTTTTTTTGATATTCTCTAAAGTCCATTAATTCTCCCATGTGTAGTCTTTTAAAAAATCATATTGATTTTTAAGTTTTATTACTCTATTCTTTTCCTTCTCTGTCCAGTTAACTGAATCTCTTGTCTTTCTTGGATTACTCCATACAATACTTTCACAGTATACTAAATGATCTTCTATTAATGGTAATTCCAGAAAGTCAAATATTTCTGTTACAACCTCTCTTACGTTTTGAACTAAATTTTCATGTTTCACATTCAGAACATCTTCGCCTGCAAGAGCATCTGTCATTTTAATCCCACCAAAATAATAACTGATTGCTCGATCTATATTTTTCATATTCTTACCGAGTTTCACAGGTTTTGGTCTTTGACTCTGATTATACATAGTTGCTATATTATCAAAAGGATTCCGATAGATATTAATGAACTTTATTGGAATTGACAAAGTCTTTTTCAATTTATAAAATCTTCCCATATCTCTTGGGTTTCTAACTAAAGTTCCTTGTCTTTTGGTTCCGATAACTTTCAAGACTTTATATTGTTTAATCCATTCCCAATCACTTTTTCTATGTGGTGGCCAAATATATCGTCTATCATCAATTGTCTCTAAAAAGTAATTATATAATTCAAGTTCATTTTCATAGTGGAAATCAATAAACTCCTTCTGATGTGCTACTACAGCATTTGGATGTGAATTTATTAATGCTCCGCACAAACTAGATCCGCTTCGCCCTCTTCCCAAGAATAGCAAAAAACAATTTAAGTTACTTATTTCTTGAGTACCAATCATAAATCTCCATAACCGCTAAAGATTTCGTTCTCGTTGATTCCTTTTGAATCTAACATATCAAGAATCGTTTCTTTTGTTAAACCTGCTAATGGTGCTTCAAGTTTGATTGGTTTTGAGCCGTTGATTTCTAAAACATCATTCATTGCCCCAAACCAAGGTTGCATACAGTCTGGAAATTTATTAATGAAATCAGAGAAATCTGCTCCATACCAAACTGTATCAACACCCATATCTTCAGCTACTGATGCCGCAATTCCAACAAACATTAAATTTCTGCTTGGAACATGCATCTCATGAACTCCCCCAAATCTTCCTTTTTCACCTCTACCTGTAAGTCCGCTCTGAATTCCAAGGTCATGAAGTTTTACAGTTCTGAAAGGGATGTCTTTAATTCTTAAATATTTTTCAGCATATCTTAACTCACCAATATGTAGTTGTTCATAATCAATCATAACACAGTATGGAATTTTTTCAAATGCTAGTGCCATCTCTACCATCAAAACACTATCCGCACCACCACTAAATAAAATTACCATATCAAATGCTGGTGGCTCTTCAAAGTCTTGAGGTCTGGCAGGATACGTTGGTTTTTCTTCTTCTGGTACTATCTCTGCTTCAGCTGCTGCAGTCAATCTTTTCATTAATCGTTCTCCTTTCATTTTAAAGTTTGTTCTTATTGTATAGATAAAAATCCCTATGTTTTTCATCCATTATAATTTTTCAGATTATATATATTAATACTTAATGATGAGAGGAATGTTTGCATTTATCCTCGTTACTAACTAACCCAATTTATTTAAAGGAGGATGTTTATGACAACACCGAAAGCTAAATCGACTGAGGCCAGCAAGAAAAGCAAGACCGTCAAAACTCCGGCAACCATCACAGCAGCCGAGAAAAAGCTGGAAGCCGCGATCAAGTATCGGGACAATGCCAGTGATCAAATGGTTGATGGCGAAACCCCCGAAGCCATTGATCAGGCATACAGCGCTTACCTGGCCGGCAAAAATCGTGTCCGCAAAGCCAAGGAAGAATTGCGGGCGGTAAAGAAAGATGAGAAAAATGGCGAAACCCCGACCTGGAGGAAGGTTGCAGGATTGGGCGCATTGATCGGCACCTGTATCATCGCCGGAGCCGCCGGAGCAGTTGTGTACGACAAACTGGGCGAAGATTCCGAAGAGTCGGATACCGTCTAAACCCCTCACCCTCGCAGTCCTACATAGTAGGAAAAATAAGGATTCCGATTTACTGGATCCTTATTTTTTACTAGATATTTTTAAAGTAATTTTTTTGTTCTATATATATTAATAACTAAGAAGAATCATTTATTAATCTAAACTCGGAGGTGTTAAATGGAAAACATTGCCAGGAAATTCTTTGAGGATGATACAGCTCTTAGTCTTGAACAGCAGAGCATTCTGACGTTTCTTGCTGATAACTATCTGGTTATCATGGGAACATACCGAGCTATCGAAAAGCAGAACATTCTCACTGCTAAGAAACATGACAAAGCTCATCGGGAAATTAAGAAGCTTCGGGTTTTAGAATCGAAGTTGCAAAAGAAACGGTCCACAGTTGAGAAGAATGAATGGACAGAGTTGAATGAAAATATGGATCATTGGAAAAAGATCAGAGAAGAGGATGATGTAATTTATCATTTGGGGAAACCCCTGCGTGATAATTCAATTACTCAATTCATCTTCAAACATCCAGCGCTCATGCAAGCTCTCGATCATCTTGATTCATCGGCTCGACCGCAAATTGGAAGAGGTGTAAGTAGGATTGCAAAAATTGCAACCTGGCCTCTCAAAAAGCTGATCTTCGCCGCCATGGTAATAAGCGGGCCGGACAGTGCAGGAATGGATTATGGTTCACTTGCATATAGTTTAATGGAATCAATCCCGCATGTACTTGAAGCCAGAATTGCAAGCATCGATCCTGGTAGAACATCCGGAAGTAATGATCCGGAAATTGATGACCTTGGGGTACAGGAAGTAAAGTATAGCATGTAACTTTACTGTCCTATCCGAAATATAAGTCTGCATTAGTAGACTTATATTTTTATGCTATTCCATCTACTGATATTTTTTTGGCAAATTTGATCAAATGAAATAGTATGTTCAATAGCATAATCAACTTCCCTTCTTAACTGATGGTAATTTTTAAATGCCTGCATTATTTTTTTCTCAATATTTCCAAGGGTTACTTCAACTACCCCATTCTTCTTGTAATAATCAATGAGTCTAGTTTCATTTCTTACAATCAATGGAGTTCCCGACATAAGGATTTCTGTTGAGATTCTTGGACATCCATCAACTCTATTACTCATACATAACCCAAATTCGCTTTTATTTAATACCTCATTTAATGTTGGTCTATCCACTGGTCCCATAAATTCAATATTCGTTACATTGTATTTTTGGCATAATTTTTTACCAACACCTGGTTTATTCCCACAATGAACAATTCTAAGAGTTTTTAAATAAGATGACTGACTTACAGCTCTGATAAAATCTTCTTGCCCTTTATGTCTTATTTGAGAGAAATTACATGGCCAGCATATATGTATATTTCTATCAGGCCAATCAATTAGTCCGTCTGGGATTGGGAAGAATATCTCTGGTGATGCAGTTTTGTAAAAAGGAAGGCAAGTAAATCCAGGTTTGAAGTCTCCGGGATCCTCTTGTAAATATACATCATATTTACCTCCCCATTGAGGGTAGGTACGTCTCCCAGTCGCTAGATAAAGTTTAAGACCGAAATGGTTAGGATTCTGTTTTGTTACAGCATCGTACTCTTTGAATCCCCCTCTAAAAAATGACATCTGTGGTTTTGGATATTTATAAACATCTGAAAAATTCCTAACCCATCTCTGTGAATACATCTTATCGCCAACACTAAAATTAATTTCTTTGATAGGACGGTTTGAAAGTCTCCATATCACAACTGTATCAAAGTAGTCATGTCTTAATAACCAAATAGGAAATAACATATAAAAGTCATGGCAGTTTTCTTCAAAATCTTTAAGGTTGTCATATTGATGATAATACTCTAAGTGTTTTATGTTTGATCTAAATAACCAAAATATTCTCATTTAAATTCCTTTTATTGTATGTTCTTAATTCTTAAAAGATAATCTTTGATTATCTTAGTTGATATATATAGTTCGATTTTTATCCATTATAATATTCATATCTATATATATTAATTACCAGTAGTAAAGAGTTATTAGTATCTTCACGTTACACCTCCGAAGCATATGGGGAGGTTAAACTATATGCAACCTCAAAGTATGTTGCGAGGATAAACATATATGCGTTCGTTATATAACATTTAATGAGGAGGTCATTATGACTGATTTATTCGATGAAATAGACGATCAGGTAGAGGAAGATAACTGGTTAGAAGAAAGGGTAGAAGAGCAAGAAAGGCGGGGTTGGAAGCCAAAGGCACACCCCACGCTCCCTATGCCGTGGAGAACCAAAACCATAATTCCCGGACGCTTTCATAAAGCAGATTAACCCGGGCATCTTTGAAAGGAGATGATAAGAACATTGACTGATTAAATTCAGTCCGGCACATTACCTTAGGCAAGTAATGGTCGTGATAAATTGCCTTAAGAAGTTGGGAGTTTTAGTAGGGATAATATGTTGATCAGACATACCCTGGCACTCCGTCACAAAAAAGCTAACCATCTGATCAAGACATCATGGCCAAGATGGAGAGAGCCCGTTATCGAAATGTAGGCACCAACATGGAGATAATTGTAATTGGTTATGCTTTGTTCCTTAAAAGCAAGGTGTCATTTAAAATTGAGAGAATACGTAACTCTCAATTTTTTTGTTTAATATTTTGATTTTTTGTGTCTTAAATTATAACCCTGAACTTCAAACCCATGTTTCTTATAGAATGATACTGCTGCTTCATTTCCACCTTGAGTACCCAGTTCAATTTCTCTAACTCCATTTTTCCACAACCATTTCAAACCTTTTTTGATAAGAACGCTTCCTATTCCTGATCTTCTATAAGAGTCTAATAAATGAAAACTTACAATCAACCCACTTCTACCAGTTTTAGATACTGATGTTTGAATATATCCTACTAGTTTTCCTTTATCCCTAACAATAAACAAGACAACTTTTTTTGCTCTGTTTATAGATTTAACAAGCTTCTCTTCAAACATTTTTCGATTTGGAGTTTTATATGGGAAATTTTGAATTTTATTTACATGCTTTATATGATCTATCCAAACTGGAGCAAATTCATCTTTGATAGATAATGGGTCAATTTCATCTTCATAACTTATATCAGCATCCAATTCTAATAAATACATTTCAACTACATTATTTTTTTTGTACTTTTCAATCATTCTTATATGCTCTTTATCTTTTGGTCTTCCCATACATCTTTTCCATGCAAGAACATCATCTATAGATTTAAAATAAAAACCATTTACAACGATTGCTCTTTTTAAATAATTTTCAAGTCTACCTTTTGTGCAGGGGAGATTTGATCCTATTTCAATATTTTCATCTTTTGTTTCATATATTACATCCCCATGTTTCACGGTTCTTACTAATTTTCGATCATTCGCCATTCTTTTATGAACATCTTTAGTAGTCCAAATATCAATATCATCATTCTTTTTTAGACCCAATAATGCCATTGTACCGGACCCAATAATTAACATTTTATTTAAAGGATAACCAAGTCTCCTTAACTGTTGAATATGATTAACATTTTTTAGATTCATAATACCTCTTATAAACTAAATAAACTTTTTTCCTCTTTCAATAACTCTTTTGTCATGCTTACATCTTTACACGCCCAAGCATCCCATAAGAAATCATTGATATATCTATAAGTTAAAAAACCATAACCACGACTACCCCAACCTTTTCCCCAACTGTTTTTAAATGTCACTATATTCTGTGAATCATTGTATCCAGTCACACATATTGCATGGCCACCGTAAATCATGTTTGGGTTTGCTGGGTATGGAACATATCCTGTTTCATCTGTATAAAATATTTCTTCAAAACATGGAATACCAATAACAACAGGACCTTCTAATAAAGCCAATTTCAGTTCTGATAAATTATTAATTCTCGAGTATGATTCAACTCTTGCCCACCTTGCGATCAATGGCGCCCAATGTTCTGGTTTTCCATAATCAACATCATTATATGGCCACGCTTCCTCACATGGAGTCCCTAATGCTCTAATGACTTTCATCCCACAACGAATTGAAGTTCCTTCCTCATTTGGCCAAGGATCGATTTTCTTTGCGTTCCAATAAATCCATGATTCAGAAAGATTATACTGTTTCCCCTTTCTATGATCTACTTTACCTGCCGAAACTTCTGCTTCATGCTCAACCTTCTCTTGCCATTCTTTAACAGCTGCCACAGCAAAGGAGACACAAGATCCTAATCTTCCTTGATCTCTAACCCCTGTCATTTTTTCATTATGACTAACTATGGATGGAGCTACTTTAATTCTCTTCTCCACAGTATCAGGAACAGTAGTTGAAAAACTATAATCCCTTTTGTCTGCTTCATCTTTCTTACAATTTAAAACCTGTGCCGCATTCTCTTTTGTTAGTTTCATTATATTTTCTCCATTAATAATAAACTGGTTTAAATTTAGGAACCTTGTATTCTTTTATATCAGCACCGGGACTTTTCATAACATCCTTTCTTAAGAAGTTAACTGCTTTTTGAAATATAGAAAAATTTGTCCTGACAAAATAATATATATCTCTCCAGCCCTTTGCTGTGCCAGGAACAGTTCCATCTCTTTTATCTGCTCTTATTCCTGCCTTGATAGCAGACAGTCCAATTAGAATCATTGGTTGATCTATTATAAACTTTCTCAGTTCAGGTTTTTGTTTATATAGAGTTGCTATCTGACCTCCCTCTATAATCATTCTCTTTGTACTTTTTAATGCTACTTCCATTCCTGATTTATCACTAAAGAAATCTACTTTATATTTCTTAGCTAAGTATTCTCCTAATGATGTTTTACCTGATCCCAATACACCAACGATAAGAAGTTTATGTTCATCTAGTTGTTCAAAGTGTTTTAGATTAACTGATATGGTCTTATCACTCAATAGATAACCCTCTTGTATTTGATTCAAATATTCTTCTAACATTATATCTTTGCCTCCCGAGGATTGAATACATCTAATCTCATATACGGAACTTCCATGCACTTCATTCCCCAAATAGAAAGAGCGTGAAGTGTCACATGATTACATCTTAAACAATTTCTTCCCAAGTCCAAGTTAGGAACTCCGGATCTTCTTTTTCCGCCAACTGCATATATTCTAGTTAATTCAGAATCAGATAAAAATTTTTGTAGAAGAAATCTCATTGTATCAACTTTCATTCTTCGTTCAAAATCACAAATAATATGAAATGAGGATTTACCTGTGAATCGTATTTGAGCCTTTTTAACAACTGGTACTTTGTCCATTATAAAATCATATGTATCTTTAGTTGCTTTCTTGGCCCAACTTAAACCATCTCTTTCATCAACGTCAATATCAACTATTCCAAATGTTGATACTGAAGACATCGCTGTATGAATGCTAAGGGTCCTACCAGTTATAATCTGATCGTAATTTTGTGGAGTTAAACGAATTGTTCTACTTCCAAGCTTTCGACGTATGACTGGTTTGTTCAGATCAGTCATCAATACAAACATCAAATCCTGATTCTTAGTTACAGCAAGAAGTTTTGGTTTCACACTTTGATAATAATTCCAAACATCTATCTCACGAAGACCCCGTGGATAAAATTTGTTTTTAAGTATAATTGTTTCTGGGTTTTCCGGATAACTCATACGACTCCTTTTTTAGTTTGTTCTATTATAAATAATCATTTGCTATATATATTAATTAGTGTATCAAGAAAACTATTCTTTTGTTTTCATGATTAAATCTCCTAACGCCTTAAAGGAGGGGGCGAAAATGCTTTAATAACAATCTCAAAAATTTGAATAATGATCAATTGCTGCCGGTTTAGGTTGCATAGACGAGCTGAGCGATGGGATGATAACCTTAGCGACTGCGATGATGCTATGCAACCACGACCGTCAACAAGAAACTCTAGCAGTGGTAGCATGAGCCAATGCATCCTTTTAAAAGGATACTCGGGATCTAACTAGTAACCCGACTGCTGTACTTTTATAGAGTTAAGGGTGACTTCCCTATCAACTGGCTAATAATGGGTCGCTGGGGCACCGGCAGATCACGCTGGGGGGAAGTACTCCTTGATTGGGTTGCCAGTTGCATATCCATTTTGGGTATGAACTGGAAGGGAAACCCAGTTGAAATTAGAGCAGAGAGAACCCTAATCTCTGCTCTTTTTTTGCCATCATGAATAATTGATACACCAGTGAGCTTTGTTTTCAACATTAAAAACATGCTGGATTTCTACTCGAAGAATGTCTCCTTTTTTAAAGGGGTGTGATTTTAGAAGAGGTACTATTACTCTACCAAGATAATAACAGGTACAGACTGCTGTGACTTTCAACCATATTCTTTCTCCATTCTCACGAACCTGAATACAGTCTCCTACTTTAACATCATTTATGCTGCCGATTGCGTATGCCTCTTGACTACAACCATATGCCGCTTTAGAGTCTCTATATGTTTGCCAAGCATCCTCACAATCAGTACAAACGTATGCATTAGTATCATCACAAGTCATAATTATACCTCATACTCCGGCCCTGGAAATTGATTGAGTATTTCCAAACAGTCATCTATATTTTCACTAAGAATTTTCATAAACTCATTTTTTTGCTTATGTACTCTCACATCATGAATCTTAAATCCACTATGTTTATATACAAAAACTCTTCTTTCTTTCATACGTTCTTTGAAAAAATAATCAGAAGATAACCCACAATGCTCATAAATTTGCGGAACTATTATTTTAGAATTTAATATAAGGTCTTCATATTTAACAGTAAAACAGTTTTTAAATTTTGAGATTGTTTCAAAATATATCGGAATAAAATCAAAATACTTTTCTGTCATTCTAGGAATTGAGTGTTTTATATTTCTATTAACATATTTTTTCATTATAAGTGAGTTCCACACATCATATGGATGCCTTATAATTTGAATAATTCTTGCTCCTTTCTTGAATCTCTTATTCCACATTTTACAATAATCAACTGGGGTCGGAGAAGTTGATAATTTACCCATTCTGTCTTTCTCATATATAATCTTTTCACCAACCGTTTCACGAATTGGAAAGAAATGATTTAAAGTATTTTCTGAATCTGTACCAACTCTCTTTAACATATTTGCTTCAAAAAACATTTTCCTCACTTCTGGATGTTGTTTTATAATTCTATACATCAATGACGTTCCACTTCTTGGAAAACCAATAATTAATATTTTTCTAGATGTGGAAACCATTAGTTAATCTTCCACAAACA
>Ga0114922_10002803_pt1 | contig 16263 bp, 11 predicted proteins | sample AartaG_FD_100975 | JGI IMG/M metagenome (GOLD analysis project Ga0114922, IMG submission 100975) | Deep subsurface microbial communities from Aarhus Bay to uncover new lineages of life (NeLLi) - Aarhus_00045 metaG | ecosystem: Environmental > Aquatic > Marine > Oceanic > Sediment | place...
GATCATGCGCAGCTGACACTCAATGGCGTCACCGATTTCCGCCACCAGTGACGGCATGTATTTACCGCCCTTTTTGAAATAGCCACCGCGCGGATCAAACACCGAACGCAGCTCTTCGACCAGGAAAGTGACATCACCGCCTTTGCGGAATACGGCCGACACAATCCGCGTCAGCGCCACAATCCACTGGAAGTGGTCCATGTTTTTTGAATTGATAAAGATCTCAAACGGACGCCGCAACTCGTGCTTCGTCCCTACATTCAGGACCACATCATTAATGGTGATATACAAGGCGTGCTCTGAAAGCGGTGTTTTGACCTTGTACGTCGAACCCAGCAGCATTTCAGGCCGCTTCAGTTTTTCATGCAGATGGACAATCTTGTCTTCTTCTTTAATCTCGGCCGTTACGCACTCTTCAGCCTGCTCCGGCTGCTGCTCCTTTACTACTTCGTAATCCACAATTTTCTGTTCAATTTTCTTCGCCATGTCGAACTCCTGTGACTTCTTGCCTTAACCAATCAGAACTTGCCGTAATAGCCTTCTTTCAAGGCATCGTACAGATTGGCCGCAGAATGGGTTTCTCCATCGTATTCGATTTCTTCGTTGCCTTTTAACTGCACAACGCTGCCATCTTCCAGGGTGAACTGATAGGTGGTGTTCTCGAGATCTTTCTCTTTGACCAACACGCCCTGAAAGGCTTCCGGGTTGAAGCGGAACGTTGTACAACCTTTCAGGCCCTGCTGATAGGCATAGCTGTAGATATCCTTGAAATCTTCAAACGGATAATCAGTCGGTACGTTAGCAGTCTTGGAAATGGATGAATCCACCCATTTCTGCGCCGCCGCCTGGATATCCACGTGCTCTTTGGGAGTGATATCGTCGGCCGAAACAAAATAATCCGGCAAGCGTTTGCTTTCCTCTTCAGTCTGCGGCACGGCTTCAGGATTCACCATAGCGCGATATGCCAGCATTTCGAAAGAATACACATCAACCTTTTCCTTGGTCTTGCGGCCTTCCCGTATCACGTTGCGGAAATAGTGGTGTGCAAAACTGGGCTCAATGCCGTTACTGGCATTGTTGGCCAGCGACAGAGAGATAGTGCCGGTTGGAGCGATTGATGAATGATGGGTAAAGCGTGCTCCCGTTTCTGCCAGATGATCCACCAGTTCCGGCGCCACTTCGGCAATTTTCTGCATATAGCGGCTGTACCTCGCGTGCAGCACCTTGCCCTTGACCTTATCACCCAGCCGAATTCCGTCCTGCTTCATCTCCGGACGCTTGCGCAGCATTTCTGCAGTCACTTCAAACTCTTCTTCAAGCAGCGGTGCCGGACCTTTTTCGCCGGCAAGATCCAGAGCAACCCGCCAGCCAGTCAAAGCCAGCTCACAACTGACCTTTTCAGCAAACTCAACCGAATTGGTTGAACCGTATTTCATACGCAACATGGTCAAGGTTGAACCCAGCCCGAGAAAACCCATGCCATGACGGCGCTTGCTGATGATTTCCTCACGCTGTTTTTCCAGCGGCAGACCATTGATCTCCACCACGTTGTCCAGCATACGGGTAAAGATCGCCACAACTTTGCGAAACTCCTTCCAGTCAAAATGGGCGTTTTCGGTAAAAGGGTTACGTACAAACCTGGTCAGGTTGACGGAACCCAGCAGACAGGAACCATAAGGCGGCAACGGCTGTTCGCCACAGGGGTTCGTGGCGCGCACGTTTTCCGCGAACCAGTTATTGTTCATCTCGTTGACTTTGTCGATAAGAATGAAACCCGGTTCGGCAAAATCATAGGTGGACGCCATTATCATGTCCCATAAATGACGCGCCTTGATGGTTTTGTATACCTTGCAGGCTGCCAGGCCGGTTTCGTTAGTCAGGTAAGCATTCTTGTCCGGCCAGTCGCGCCAGACAACCTGGCTCGTATCATAGAGATCAATACCTTGTTCTTCGACTTCCTGCTCCCTCAACGGAAACGCCAGCCTCCACTCGCCGTCCCGGTTCACGGCATCCATGAATTCCTGGGTGATCAACAGGGACAGGTTGAACTGGCGCAGGCGGCCGTCTTCACGTTTGGCGCGAATGAAGTCCATGACATCCGGATGGCCCACATCAAACGTTGCCATCTGCGCACCACGACGACCACCGGCAGAAGACACGGTAAAACACATTTTGTCGTAGATATCCATGAAAGATAGTGGCCCGGAGGTGTAGGCACCCGCCCCGCATACATAAGCCCCCTTGGGACGCAGTGTCGAAAACTCGTAACCAATACCGCAACCGGATTTCAGCGTCAGCCCGGCTTCGTGTACACGCTCCAGAATATTATCCATCGAATCGTGGATAGTGCCGGACACGGTGCAGTTAATCGTTGATGTCGCGGGCTTGTGCTCCTGCGCTCCGGCATTCGAAGTGATACGTCCGGCAGGAATGGCGCCGTGGCGAAGCGCCCACAAAAACTGCTCATTCCAGTGCGCTTGCTTCTCAGGGTTTGTTTCCACATCCGCCAGCGCCCGCGCGATGCGCTTATAGGTATCATCGATGGATTCGTCGACGGCGGTTCCATCTTTGCGCTTCAGGCGGTATTTCTTGTCCCAGATATCCAAAGATGCGCCCTGCAGCGGGATATCGGCCACTCCGCTCGAAACAGACTTCAGCTGAACTGATTTCATTGCGACTCCTGACTCCTTGTAATGGATTTTACCGCAGTTGTTGCCGTTTCCAGGTCCATCCCCGACATATCGGTACGATCTTCAAGGCAACCACAATATGTTGTATGTGCGGATGATTAGATTAAGCGCCACCCGGGCACCTGTCAAGCTGAAATCGAAAAATAATTTATATTATTATTACTTTTATTTTTCAGCATGTTATATATTTTTACCTGGTTGCCAGCTTAAGTATATCCGGGTAAATACCAAGGCAGCCAACTCAAACAGAAAAACACTATATATTGTGGTACTGATATACGAAAATCTGCTGCAGTTTGCCGCCAGACAGGCACGAGCTGACGCCAATGTGCTCACAAACCGCCTCCTGAACTCAACATCGGGAGGTATTTCTTCGACTTCACCCTAAATTGTCAATGAAATTTGACCCGTCTAACTTTTAAGTCGTCAAGCGACGGTATATGTCCGACACCTTCAGCGGCAGCTTGCGCACTTCGTCGATCACCGCATAGTTCACGGCACCGTACATATGCGGCAGGTAGTCGCGCGCCTCGTTATCGATGGTAATGCAAAAGGGATGAATACCGCTGCGTTTGGCTTCTATCAGGGCCATACGGGTATCTTCAATGCCGTAGGCGCCGCGATAAGTATCGTAGTCATCGGGTTTTCCGTCGGACAGGGTAATCAACAGCCTGGTGCGCGCCTCGACCTGGTTGAGCAGATAGCTCAGATGCCTGATCGTCACACCCATGCGGGTATAATCCTTTGGTCGTATGCCGCTGATACGCGCCTTGACATCGTCATCATAGGGGTCGTCAAAGCTCTTGACGCGGTAGACCTCGCAACGCTTACGCGTCATACCGGAAAACCCGTAAATCGCATAGCGGTCACCCAGTGTTTCCAGCGCTTCGCACAACAACGCCAGTGCCTCGCGCTCAGCATCGTTGATCCAGCCCTTGGTGGAACCGCTCATGTCCACCATAAACATCACGGCGATATTGCGCTCCAGTTTGTGCAGTTTGACAAACAGGCGATCCGTCATTTCCTCGCCGTGCTGTGTATCCGCCACCGCTTCGACCAGCGCGTCGATATCAACGTCATCCCCATAAGATTGCCTCTTTAACAGCTTGTCCTCGCCACGCAGGGCTTCAAAGGTGCGCCGCAGATCCATGGCCAGGCCACGATACTTGTGCAAGGTCCTGCCAATGAAATGATCGTGCGTCGGATGCACATCCATTTCACGCAACACCGCCCAGTTCTTGCGGTAGTTCTGGCGCTCATAGTCCCACTCGTTATAGAGAAACGCGCCCTCCTCGTGATAGGTACCCTTCCATACGTCCTCAGCCCGGCGTTCGCCGATATCGCCGGCAAAGTAGGCCCCGTCGCCCGCCGCATACAGATACTCTTCCGGAATATCGCCCAGATCCTGGAGGATGGACGCCATGGTACTCTTGACATTATCCGGCGCCGGCAGCGGCCTGCCGTCCAGCTCGATTTCAAAGGTAAATCCATCCGCCGTTTCTTCCGCTTCGACTTTGCGAAGAGCGAATACCGGCTTTTCATCGCCGCTCGCTTCAGCTGTGCTTTCTTCCTGTATTTCGTCCTCGTGCTGCTCCGCCTGCCTGCGATTTAAATCATTCTGCATTTTTAACAGACCAATGCGAAAGGCCTGCTTGTCCGTCTGCATACGCGCCTTGCGCACCTTGCGGACCGCATTCGGGTGAAGCACACCCTGGTAAAGCGGCGCTACCGGCAAAGCGCGGTCAATGGTTGCGCCTATAAGACTCAGACTGTCCCGGACTGTCGCATCCGCGCGCTCTAATCGCCGCGCCGCCTGCTGCCAGGCTTCATCCATTGATGCATCCGTTGCCTGCCGGAATTCCTGAATATGGCGATAAACGCCGGGCAACATCTGCCCGACACGCGCATCCAGGCGTAAGGTCTCCAGGGCGTGAAAACACTTCAGCGCCGACTGGTAGTCCGGATAACGGTGCAATGCTTCGCTGATATCGACGCGCCAGGTCCCATACCAGGTCTGTGCCCACTGGTGCACCGCCATCGTTTTATATAACTGAAAGTTTTTATCCCGTTGTTTGAATCGACTGATAGCATTCGGCAGAAACAGGGATTCGCTATCGGTAAAGACATGTTCGCCGAATTCCACCTTCAGGCGGCGGCCATTGAGGCCGTGCACAAAGGCTTCGAGTACGTTCACGACCTCATCCAGTGCCAGCCCGGTAGTACGCTCCCTGTGCCCGCGCGCGAAATTGTCAACATCTTTGAAGGCAGCGACAGCGGGATGCAGGCCTTTGGTATCGTAGATATCCATGCAGTGCAGCAGCCAGGCTTCCACACCTGATTCATCCATGAGGCGTAGCGCGCCACAGACATGCGACACAAAGTTGAACGCCATACCGGAACTGGTACGCGCCACCATGCCTGCGCAACGCAATACGAAATCCTGCTGTTCGCGTGAATAGCCGGCCAGTGCGCGTGCAGGCTCTTCCGCAGCACCCAGGGAGACCATATGTGTATCAAGACGTTCTTCCAGCTGTGCCGCTGTCAACGCTATACCACCGGTTTGCAGAAACGCGGTTTCGTCATACCAGCGCGCCGCGATACCGGCCGCTAATACCCGGCCATCCGCTGTCGCCACACCCAGGTTCAGAGGCTCTATAGTGCGACCGGGCAGGACCTCGTGCAGCAACTGGCCGAGGCTTTCAGCTTTCCAGGTGATGGCCCCGCCGTCGGTCGATAACCAGATCCCCAGACAATCGTCGGTCACCAGTCTGGGCAAGTGTTTCACCAGTCTGGGCAAGTCCACTTCGCGATCCCAAAGCTGTCCCTTCGGGCCGTGCCCAAGATCCGGGGCGGGTAACACGATCACATCGAAGCGCTGCTGGCGGCGCAGCAGCGCTTCGACAAAATCCATGACATTGTGCTGAACGTACTCCACGTTTTGCCGACCGGCCTGCAACTGCGCAAACTCCAGCATGTCGCCGTCGGCCTCGACGTGCACCACAGTGGCACCCGCCGCCAGCGCCTGTGCCGTCACATAGCCGTTGCCGGCGAACAGGTTCAAAACGGTCAGCTCTTCGAGGTCATAGCAACCTTCGATGCGTTGGCGAATCCAGCCAGCACACAGAATATCCCGCCCGGGCAGGCCAACACGGCCCCGAGGTTCAAGGCGGCAGACCACGCTCGCCTCCCCCAACTGCACTGTCCATTGCCTGTCGAGCCCGCTGCGGGTCGGCTGCCAGTGACCGCTCTGCCCGACGTCATCAACATAAATCCAGTCGGCCTGCCACGACAGCTTGTCGGGCTCACCCACAGCATGCCGGTCCAGCGTCTCGGTGACATACGGGCCCCAGCGTTCCAGCTTGCGGCCACGGCCGAAGTCAATCAGTTCGTAATCATCAAGCGGTGTTTCCACCAGGGCATCCCGGGTGGCGGATTCGGGAATGGTCGGGAGCTGGACCATCAAAAAACGGATGCACTTAACTCATTGACTGCAATAAGCATTTCTTCATCGTCGGTGAGTGCCTGGGCAATACTGGCACGGCACGCCACAACCGGCTGAACACCACTTTTTACCAGTTTTGCAGCATGCACCAGCAAACGTGTGCTGGCGCCCTCCTCCAGACCACTGCCTTTGAGATTGCGGGTCATGTGCGCAAATTTCACCAGTTGCCCGGCCAGTTCAGGCTCGATAGCACCTTCACTGGCAACGATTTTTGCTTCCAGCTCCGCGCAGGGATAATCAAACTCCAGCGCCACGAAACGCTGTCGCGTGCTCTGCTTCAAATCCTTGAGCACGCTCTGGTAGCCCGGATTGTATGAAATAGCCAGACAGAAGTCGGCACCGGCTTCCAGCAACTCACCGAGCTTTTCCATGGGCAACACCCGCCGGTCATCGGCCAGCGGGTGAATAACCACCGTGGTATCCTTGCGTGCTTCGACGACCTCATCCAGGTAACAGATACCACCCGAGCGCACCGCCCTGGCCAGAGGCCCATCCACCCACACGGTTTCGCCGCCACTGATCAGGAAACGTCCCACCAGATCGGATGCCGTCAGATCGTCGTGGCAGGAGACCGTGATCAGCGGCCGCTTCAGGCGCCACGCCATGTGCTCCATGAAGCGGGTCTTGCCGCAACCCGTTGGCCCCTTCAAGAGTACCGGTAACTGATTCCGGTAGGCGGCCTCAAAGACCTCGACTTCGTTGCCTACCGACTCGTAATAAGGCTCTTCAGTAATAAAATATTCTTCTGGTTTGAGGACTTGCGCTGTCATCGCCATCTTCCTGTCTGGTCCTGGACAAAGGTACCCTGTCTCCGCGCCGCCAGCAACAAAGCCCACAGATACAGGGTGTTATATATGCGTTCTATTTTGTTATCGAAAGATTCGATGCTCTTTATATATACATTCTCTGGCGCCGCCATGGGCGGAGGAGTATCGTTGGCCTCCTGATTTTTCGCCCCGGTCCGGTTCCCGATCGGCTCTGGTTTTTCAGTCACAGTGACCCTGCGGAGGAGTATCCAATGTCAGAGGTTATCGCAACCAACCAGTCCATTCTGGTGGTAGGTGGCGGCATCAGCGGTATGACAGCCGCCCTGGAAGCCGCCGAGTGCGGCAAGCAGGTGATTTTGGTGGAAAAAAATCCATCAATCGGCGGCCGCGTAAGCCAGCTCTACAAGTATTTCCCCAAGCTCTGCCATCCCAAGTGCGGGCTGGAAATCAACCTCCGTCGCATCAAGGGTAACCGTAACCTGCACGTCATGGCCATGACGGAAGTCAGCAACATTGACGGCGAAGCCGGCAACTACAGCGTTACGCTGAAAACCAGCCCGCGTTACGTCAACGGAAACTGCACCAACTGCGGCGCCTGCGGCGACGCCGTCGAAACTGAGTTTGATGACGAATACAACTACGGGCTGAGCAAGCGCAAAGGCGCCTACCGCCCGTTCAACCAGGCCTACCCGGAACGCTTTGTGCTGGATTCGCGCATTATCGGCACGGCCGACGCAGACACGGCGAAGGCAGCCTGCAAATACGACGCCATCGACCTGGATATGCAGGAAGAAGAAACCACCATCACCGTTGGCGCTGTCATCTGGTCCACCGGCTGGAAGCCTTACGATGCCGCCAGGATTCAACCCTACGGTTATGACCGCTTCGCCAACGTCATCACCAGTGTCGAATTCGAGCGCATGCTCGACCCGCACGGTCCGACCGGCGGCAAGATCCTGCGACCCGGCGACGGTAAGGAAGCCAAAGACGTGGCCTTTATCCAATGCGCCGGTTCGCGTGACCTCAACCATCTCAAGCACTGCTCGCGCATTTGCTGCATGGCCAGCCTGAAACAGACCACCTACCTGCGCGAACAGTACGGCGACGACGCCAAGGGTACGGTGTACTACATTGACATCCGCGCCATCGACCGTATCGACGACTTCTACCAGTCGGTGCAGGAGGATTCAAACATTACCTTCACCAAATCCAAGGTCGCCTCCATTACCGAAGACAAGGAAACCGGCAATCCGGTCCTGCACGGTGTGGATACAGAGGGTTACCACCGCTACGCCAACCCACACGAACTGGTGGTGCTGGCCGTGGGCATGGAACCCAGCGTACCTGCGGATGGCTTCCCCATGGAAGTCGTGCTGAACGAGGAAGGTTTTGTGGAACTGGATGAAGCCAACGGCGCATTTTTCGCCGCCGGCTGTTCGTCGGATGCGCTGGACGTTAACCGTGCAGTGCAGAGCGCAACCGCCAGCGCATTGCGCGCCATCCAGGTTGTCAACAAAGTTGCCGGTGCGGAGGGTTAGACCGTGTCAGATATGAAAATCGGAGCCTATGTGTGTAAGGGTTGCGGCCTGGGCGAACGCCTGGACTGTGACGAACTGGCCACCATCGCCCAGCGCGACGGCAAGGCCCAGGTCGTGCAACAGCATGACTTCCTGTGTTCGGAAAACGGCATAAAGATGATCCAGAGCGACATCGACAATGAAGGCGTGAACCGCGTTGTGATTGCCGCCTGCTCCCGTCGCGCCAAATCCGAAGCCTTTAATTTTGAAAATGTCACCATTTCGCGCGCCAACCTGCGCGAAGGCGTCATCTGGATCCGTCCGGACGAGGACGACATGCGCGAAACCACCCAGGAGATGGCCGCGGACTACGTTCGCATGGGTTGTGCCGAAGCCAAGTTCGCGACCCTGCCTGCCTCGGAGCAGGAAAAGGGCAGCAACGACAGCATCCTGGTGGTCGGCGGTGGTATCACCGGTATGACCGCCGCCATCGAAGCGGCAAAAACCGGTTACCCGGTCACACTGGTCGAGAAAACCGGTGAACTGGGTGGCGCCGTGGGCAAAATGTGGAAAGACGTGCCTTCCCACAGCCCCTATACCGATCCGGTCGATACCCGCGTTGCCGATATGGTGGCTACGATCGAGGCGAACGACAAAATCACCGTTCACCTGAACTCGACGATCACCAAAACCTCCGGTGCACCGGGCCGTTTCTCGGCTGACATCAGCACCGAATCCGGCGCGACAAACACCGAGAACTTCGGCGCCATCATCCAGGCCTCCGGTGCCACACCTTACGATGCCAACCAGCTGCCCGAACTGGGTTACGGCAAGAGCAAGGACGTCATCGACCGCAGCGAGATGGAACACCTCGCCCTCACAGCCAACGGCGGAGCCATCAAGCGACCATCCGACGGCAAGGAAGTGAAAAAAGTCACTTTCGTGCAGTGTGCCGGCCAGCGCAGCAAGAAAGAAGGCCACCTGGATTATTGCTCCGGTGACTGTTGCCTGACCTCCATCAAACAGGCCATGTACTTCAAGGATCAGAACCCGGAGATCGAAACCGAGATCCTGTACAGCGACTTGCGCACCCCGGGCGCCCCGGGTGAAGACTTCTACCGTAGCGGCCAGGACAAGATGGTCAGCTTCCGCAAGGGCACGGTCAGCGAAGTGGTCGCCGGCAGCAACGGCCCACTGGTCAAATTCAAGGACCTGATCCTCGACGAAGACCTGGAAGAGGAAACCGACCTGGTGGTCCTGGCCACCGGCATGGTCGCCAATTCCGGTGTCGATATCGATGAAACCCCGCAGAACGAACCCGGCGAGTGGGAAGTCAGCGTCGACTCCATCCTCAACCTGAACTACCGCCAGGGCAAGGACCTGCCACATCTGAAGTACGGTTTCAACGACTCGCATTTTATCTGTTTCCCGTACGAAACCCGCCGCACCGGTATCTACACCTGCGGCCCGGTACGCCGGCCGATGGATACCCAGCAGGCGATCGAGGATGCCACCGGTGCTACGCTGAAGGCCATCCAGTCGCTGGAAAGCGCCAAGATCGGCCGTGCCGCCCATCCTCGTTCGGGTGACCTGTCCTACCCGATCTTCCGCAAGGAAGGTTGTACCCAGTGTAAACGCTGCACGGTGGAATGCCCGTTCGGTGCCATCGACGAAGACGAAGCACGCTTTCCGGTGTTCAACGAAAGCCGCTGCCGCCGTTGCGGCACCTGCATGGGCGCCTGCCCGGTGCGCGTTATCTCGTTCGAGAACTATTCGGTGGACTCCGTCGGCCAGCAGATCAAGAACTGCGACATGCCCGACGAGTTCGACGAGACGCCGCGCATCCTGGTGCTGGCCTGCGAGAACGACGCCTACCCGGCGCTCGACATGGCCGCCCAGCAGGGTAACAGCTACAGTCAGTTTGCTCGCGTGATTCCAGTGCGCTGCCTGGGTTCGGTCAACACCATCTGGGTGACCGATGCCCTGAACTCCGGGTATGACGGCATCATCCTGATGGGCTGCCAGAAGGGCGAGAACTACCAGTGCCACTTCGTCAAGGGCTCGGAAATGGCCGGCGTTCGCATGAGCAAGGTTGATGACACGCTGGAAACCCTGAGTCTTGAAAAAGAACGCGTGGAGACCTACGAGGTCGCCATCACCGATATCGAGCGCGCTCCCCGGTTGATCAACGACATGGCCGAAGCGGTTGAGAAAATGGGCATGAGCCCATTCAAGTTCTAGGAGCAGTCATGAGCTACAACAACGAAATGGTCGAAAAGTACCGAGGCAACTTCCTCAAGGAAGTCACGGACAACGTGGAAGAAGGCGACTGGGTGAAGATGTGCATGCAGTGTGGCGTCTGTTCGGGCTCCTGTCCGCTGGGCCCACACTGGGATCACCCGCCGCAGGAGATCTTCATGATGATCCGCGCCAACAAGCGCGAGGAAGTGCTGGAATCCACTTCCATGTGGATGTGTACCTCCTGCTACAACTGCATCGCGCGTTGCCCGCGCGGTCTGCCGATTACCCATATCATGCACGGTCTGGCGACCTACTCGAAGCGCCTGGGTCTGGCCCCGCAGCAGCAACCGACCGCCAAGTTCGCGCAACTGTTCTGGGATAACCTGACCAAGACCGGCCGCGTCAACGAACTGAAACTGGGCCTGTCGCTGTACTTCATGAACGGCTTCGGTGAAGGCGTCAAGACCGCGCTGAAAATGAAGGACGTCGGTCTGGGCATGATTAAAACCAAACGCATGAGCCCGATGGAATACTTTGGCGGCCATGGCTGTAAAGACGCCAAGGGCCTGCAGGCTATTCTGAAGAAAGCCGAAGAGCTCGAAAACGCCCGCATCGGCAAGAGCGGGAGCTGAGGAGAACTGACATGGCAAAGAAATCCTATTCCTTTTACCCCGGTTGTTCCTCGCAGAAGGCGGCATCTTCGTCCAACTACCAGGTATCGGTCGATACCATGTGCAAAGAGCTGGATATCGAGCTGAACGAGATTCCGGACTGGAACTGCTGTTCGGCTTCCATCGGTTACGCCGGTGGCGGTGAGCTGCCGCGCCTGGCCCTGTCGGCACGCAACATGGCCCTGTCCGAACAGGCCCACCCCGACCAGGACATCGTCGCCACCTGCGCGGCCTGCTGGTTGTCCACCAAGGAAACCCAGGAGCGCCTCAACGACGACAGTGGGCTGATGGCGGAAACCAATACGGCTCTGGCCGAAGCCGGTCTGACCCTGAAGAACGACAAGAATATCCGCCACATGGTGGAAGTCCTTATCGAAGACATCGGCTACGAGGAACTCGGCAAGCACGTCACGAAGCCGCTGGAAGGCCTGAAGATAGCCGGTTACGTCGGCTGTCAGACCAACCGCCCGTTCGGCATCGACGGCGAATCCTTCGAAAACCCGAAGTACCTCGACAAGCTGATCGAAACGGTCGGCGCCGAAGCCTGTGACAACTACGAAAAGAAAGTATCCTGCTGCGGCGGTGCGCTGGCCTTCTCCGAACCGGAAAAGAGCCAGGCCCTGATCAAGGACATCATCGAATCGGCCTATGACAACGGTGCCGACATGATCGTCACGCCCTGCCCGGTGTGCCAGATGAACACCGAGGTATACCAGGACCAGATCAACGCCAAGTACGGCACCAAGTTCAAGATGCCGGTGGTCTACTACAGCACACTGATGAGCGTGGCCTATGGCAAATCCGCCAAGGAAGCCGCGCTCGACGGGCAGGTCATCCGCGTCAAACAATTGGAAGATATTGCCGGCAAGTAACCGTTGAGACTCTTCTCAGATCAAAAGCCCCTCGTTGAGGGGCTTTTTTATAGGGTCTTCCCCGCATGGCACTTACTTAAGCTGGCTCTTCCCGTTGATCTAGTGGGTCATTCGGGCCTTGTAGAGCCTAACCGGTTTTGCTTACTGACACACTCTAACAGGGGAAGACCCCTTTGCTGCGCTTGATTATTCCAGCCATGACCGCACAACAGGTCACTTAGACACATTCGCACAGAGAATATCCGTTATGATTCGGTTATGGAACCGATGCAGAACAATCACCCCTATGCACGCCTGACACCCGACCTGATCCTGAACGCTCTGGAGTCGGCGGGTTTTATCTGCGATGGACGTCTGTTGGCCCTGAACAGTTATGAAAACCGTGTGTACCAGATCGGCATAGAAGACGGGCCACCCGTCATCGCCAAGTTTTACCGGCCGGGCCGCTGGTCGAAACAGGCAATACTGGAAGAACACGCATTCTCACAAGAGCTGGCGGCACAGGAAATCCCCGTCATTGCGCCAGTTACAGACAGTCATGGAGAAAGCTTGCACGAACTGGAGGGCTTCCTGTTTGCAGCCTATCCACGCTGCGGTGGCCGCTGGCCCGATCTGGACAACAAACAACAGCGTCAGCAGATGGGCCGTTTTCTTGGCCGCATGCACGCTGTTGGTGCTACGCGGAATTTCCAGCACCGCAACAGACTCGATATTGAGACGCTCGGCGATGCCTCGCGCCGCTTTGTGCTCGAACAACAATTTGTACCCGACTATTTGCTGGATGCCTATGCGACGCTCAGTGATGACCTGCTAACGCAAATCAGAGTCATGTTTGAAACAGCCGGTTTTGTTACTCAAATCCGCCTGCACGGTGACTGCCATAAAGGCAATATCCTGTGGACCGACAAGGGGCCCCATTTTGTCGATCTCGATGACAGCTGCAGCGGACCCGCCATTCAGGATATCTGGATGCTGCTGTCCGGCGAAGCTGAGGAAATGCGCATTCAGCTCGAAGATCTCCTGGAAGGCTACCGGACCTTTTTTGAATTTGATTATTCCAGCGTAATACTGATAGAAGCCTTGCGCACCCTGCGCATACTCCACTACGCTGCCTGGATAGCGCGGCGCTGGCAGGATCCTGCTTTTCCGATCGCCTTCCCCTGGTTCAGTTCACCACGCTACTGGGAAGAACATATCCTCAGCCTGCGCGAACAGGCTGCAGCACTGAATAACCCCCCGATTGTTTAACAGTTCCCTGCTCTTCTATTGTAAGGGCAATCGCTCTACACTATTCGTCCGGGAATTAAAAAGCAGCGTAGGAGCGGCCGCTTGGCCGCGATATGGCGCCGAAGGTCGGCGCTCCTACACAAGTGTTATTTTATCATTGGTTTAGTTGTGTACGCTCAAGGAGAATCAGGCGCATGATTCGTTACATCAACTGCTTTCGCAAAAAATCCGGTGTTTCTGCGGAAGAATTCCGCGAGTACTGGAATGGCCCAGAATACATTGAACTGATCGAAAAAATTGCGGCTTTTTACCAGGCCGCACGCTATGCCAAGAACCTGACGCTTAAAGTTGAAATGGGTCAGAAGCTGATCAGTGATCGTGGTATGAATGAGCCCTATGACGGCATTATCGAATACTACTGGGACAATGCACAGCAGCTTTCTGCCTTATACGAATCACCGGAAGCACAGACACTGGCGGGACAGATCAGCAAATATCAGGGCGAATTTATCGACTTAGCCCGATCGACAGCCTTTTTTACCGAGGATCAGGGTTAACCCAGGCAATAATCCAACAGCTTGCTTCAATAAAAAAGGCGGCCCGAGGCCGCCTTTTTTATTTCCTTTCGGTGTAGCGTCAGTTTACGCGTGCGTCCAGCTCACCTGACTCGTAGCGCTGGTACATGTCTTCCAGGCTGATCGGCTTGATCTTGGAAGCATGGCCTGCGCAGCCGAACGACTCGTAACGCGCCTTGCAGATATCTTTCATGGCCGCCGTGGACGCCTTGAGGAATTTGCGCGGATCGAAGTTTGACTTGTTCTCGGCCATGAACTTGCGAATCGAGCCGGTGGAGGCCATACGCAAGTCGGTATCGATATTGACCTTGCGCACCCCGTGCTTGATACCCTCGCAGATTTCTTCTACCGGCACGCCATAAGTCTCACCCATATCACCACCGTAGTCGTTGATGATCTTGAGCCAGTCCTGCGGTACCGAGGAGGAACCGTGCATGACCAGATGGGTGTTGGGCAGGCGCGCATGGATTTCCTTGATCCGGTTGATCGCCAGGATGTCACCGGTCGGGGGACGGGTAAACTTGTAGGCACCGTGGCTGGTACCGATGGCAATCGCCAGGGCATCGACACCGGTTTCCTTGACAAAAGTGGCTGCTTCTTCCGGATCGGTCAGCAACTGGTCCATGGACAGTTTACCTTCCGCGCCATGACCGTCCTCTTCACCCATTTCGCCGGTTTCCAGCGAACCCAGGCAACCCAGCTCACCTTCGACGGAAACACCACCGGCATGGGCCATGTTGACAACAGTACGGGTAACGTCGACGTTATATTCGAACGTCGCAGGCGTCTTCATATCGGCCATCAGGGAACCATCCATCATCACCGACGAAAAACCGGACTGGATGGAACGCAGGCAAACGGCGGGCTCTGAACCGTGATCCTGGTGCATGACAATCGGAATATGCGGATACATCTCAGTCGCTGCGGTAATCAAGTGACGCAGGAAAGGTTCACCGGCATAAGAACGTGCGCCCGCCGATCCCTGCATGATGACCGGGCTGTCGGTTTCATCGGCGGCCTGCATGATGGCGTGCACCTGTTCCATGTTGTTGACGTTGAAAGCGGGCATACCGAAACTGTTTTCAGCTGCATAATCGAGCAATTGACGCATGGATATCAAGGCCATGATGGTCTCCTCAGAATTTATCTGTAATTAAGTGTCATGGAAATTGTGTATTTGTGGGGCCGAGCATCATTCCACTTCGAGGATGTGTTCGCCCACGCGAATAATCTTCATTGCGTTAGTGCCGCCGTGTACACCCATCAAATCACCTTTGGTGATAATAACGAGGTCTCCATCACGTACCGCACCACGCCTCACCAATTCTTCGATGGCTTCGCGATTCAGCTGCCGATGACTGCTGATCGTAACGTCGAAGCTCACGGGGTAAACACCCCGATAAAGGGTTACCTTTCTACGCGTCTCCACATGGCGCGTCAAGGCATAGATCGGGATTCCGGAACTTATACGCGACATCCATAAAGGTGTCGCACCGGACTCTGTCAATGCCGCAATAGCCTTAACATCTGTATGGTTAGCGGTATACATGGCAGCCTTGGCAATCGCCTCATCGACCTGCTTGAAATGCATGGCACTGCGCCTCTCATGGGACATATCCATACGCTGGCGTTCGGCGCCACGGCAAATGCGGTCCATAGCTTCGATGACCTTGGCCACATGCTTACCCGCGGCCGTTTCCGCAGACAGCATAACGGCGTCGGTACCATCGAGAACGGCGTTGGCAACGTCGAAAACCTCAGCCCGCGTAGGGATTGGGCTTTAGATCATGGACTGCATCATCTGTGTGGCGGTAATCACTACGCGGTCCATGCTGCGTGCGATATGTATGATGCGTTTCTGTACAGCGGGTAACTCCGCATCACCAATTTCGACGCCCAGATCACCACGCGCGATCATGACCACGTCGCTGGCTTCTATGATCTCGTTGAGAGCCTCCATGGCCTCAGCGCGCTCAATCTTGGCAACGATACCACCGTGCCCGCCTGCCCGGTAAAGTAACTCGCGCGCTTCATTGATATCAGCAGCTCTGCGCGGAAATGATATGGCGACATAGTCAGCCTGCATTTCAGCGGCCACCCTGATATCGGCGCGATCCTTTTCGGTAAGTGCCTGTGCCGACAACCCCCCACCCTGCAGATTAATACCCTTGCTATCGGATAGCGTACCTCCAACAACGACA
>Ga0114922_10002804_pt1 | contig 16258 bp, 12 predicted proteins | sample AartaG_FD_100975 | JGI IMG/M metagenome (GOLD analysis project Ga0114922, IMG submission 100975) | Deep subsurface microbial communities from Aarhus Bay to uncover new lineages of life (NeLLi) - Aarhus_00045 metaG | ecosystem: Environmental > Aquatic > Marine > Oceanic > Sediment | place...
AAAAATCTATTTTTCTTGAATTTTTTCGCAGGACCCCCATTGTACACCCAACCTTCTTCTAGTTCTTGACCTACCATTGTAGACGACCAAGTGTTTAAAATGCAGTTTTTTCCTATATGGGTGCCTGGCATAATTATTACATGTGCGCCTATTCTAACGTTTTCTTCAATGATAGTTTTTTTAATAATTAAAAAGTTTCCTATAATAGCCGAAGATTGAATTATGGCACCCTGACCAACAACTACATTTTTACCGAACTCGATATATTCAGTATCCACCCAACCTTCAAAAAGAGAGTTAGAAAATTTTGTTTTTACTCCAAACACCTTGAAACAAATATTGTCTAAAAATGGAAAGGGAAATTTATGCGCAAGCCAGGTTGGCCACTTTTTAATCGTATTTCTAAGGCTCCAATATCTATAATCTTTGTCTGCGGAATCCCTTAGAAAAACGCCTTCTCTTGGTTTGTGAAAGACATTAACTATAATTAATAAAATTTTAGCAAAGAAAATCGCAGCAAACACAGTTGTGATATACATCACAATAAAATAAAGAGGTAAAAACACATAAAAATGAAGTGGTCTTAAATCGTACCACAAGATCTGCCAATACCACCAAATTTCCAATATCGCAGGAAGTAGACTTATCCATATTAAAAAAATGTACAAAAGCAAATATTTTTTCTTAGCCAATACGGTTGCACAAAAAGGACCAACTCGCATTGAATTCGGAACGCTCACTTTTTAACGCCCTCCTTGTTTCCTTTAATTAAATGTTTTTTATCTTCGTCAATATTAACTTCGTGCTCTACTTCAGTTTTTTCTTCTTCGTCAACATCTACTTTTTGTATAATATCTCTTCTCATTTCAGCGTATTGATTAGGCTTTAATTTCCTAGCAGGAATACCTGAATATATCCACCCGTCTTCTAATTTTTGATTAAGAGTGGTAACTGATACCGCACCTAAAACAGTGTCTTTTCCAAAGTGAGTTCCAGGAGCAATCGTGCTTTGTCCTCCAACAAGGGAGAAATCTTCGAATGTTATTCTTTTAATGATTAGATAATTACCTACAACCATTGAGCTCATTAAAACGGCCCCTTGGCCGATTGTTACGTTGTTTCCAAACTTAATAAATTCAGCGTCGCACCACGCATCGTTCAAGTGGCTCGAAAAATCCATATTTACCCCAAACCAGCGAAAAGCTAATACGTCTATCCAAGGTAGAGGCCAGTTTCTTATCAACCACAAAACAATTTTTTTTATTTCGTTTCTTAATCTCCAAAATTCAAAATCCGTGTCGCCCTTCTCAGTTCGGAAAATTCCTTCTTTGGGAAGGTGTATTAAATTTATTAAAATTAACAGAAGCTTACTAAAAAAGAAGCAACTAATAATGAAAAGAAACATAAATGCTAACAATAAAATGGGTAAAAATAACAATTTAATAATCCATGGTTCTGTACCCACAGTGTAGCCGTACCAAAAAGTTGCTACAATAATACCTGAAAACCAAAAGATTGGTATATATACTATTAAAAACTTAAGACTAACTCTGTTAATAGCAGAACTCGTAGTAAAATCAATGTTAAAGTCAGAGTCATCATCTATGTTTTCAGAGCTTTTATTCTCATTTTCTATATCTTCATTCATTTTATCTCACGCCTTCATTTTTTACTTTTTTTTTTTCATTTTTTTCTACTTCTTTTTGTATCCTTTCTAACTTTGCGTTTTCCTGCTTAACTCTTAATTCTTCAGCTTGAATTAAATTATCTTCGCTAATCTTTAAGTAATTCATAACTTTCTTCCTGAATATCCTGCGTAAAGGCATACCAAAGTAGTAGTTATCTCCTTTCAGTAAATTGTGCTTAGTTGCTGCTGCCATTGGCAATAAATACGAATTATCTCTTAGCTCGCATCCTGGCGCAATGTTATTAAAACCTCCTAAAGTAACGTTTTCTCCTAGCTTTATTTCGAAATACACTATATTTCCGAAGATTCCCTCGACAAAATGGCTAGAGAGCGCCGAATTAACTCCAATATAGCAGTTTTTTCCGACATTTACGTTTCTATCCGTAACTACTGATTCCTCGAGTGTAGAGCCCTTTGCAATCACGCTTGTTCCTACGAAGTTGAAGAACCAATTGGAAAGCCACGGGAATATCCCTTTCATGAAAGCATTCTTTCCGTATTTAATCATAAAGGATCTTATATGGTATAAATTAGCCGTTTTAGAAGGGATGTTTCTTGGAATGACGCCGTCTTTACTTGGTGAGATTTTTTCAGTGTATCTCCAGAAAATTCGCGAGATCAAACCTATTAAAAATAAGTGGATTAAATAACTCACAATAAGAACTAACGGTAAGGCTAAAAAAGCTATTAAAGAATCAAGGTTCGTAAAGACAACAAACAAGTTATCTACCCTTAAAAAGAGAGGGATAAAAACTAATATCACATACATCATAAAGACAATTCCCGGTATTACATATGAACAATAGTATATAACAAAAAATATACTCAAATACCAATGGAATTGGAGTTTTATTTTTTCTTTAGCAACTTCACCATCAGAGTCATTCATATCAGGCGGTTCAATTTCGTCTAACAATTTTTACTACACCAATATTATCGTTAAAATCAATTATTTTTAATATTTGCAATTTCTAAATCGAATTTAAAATTATTAATATTAATAATATTGTAATCAATTTCAATTTTTTTTTAAATGTGCTAATCAATAAAAACATATTGTTAATGATGGTTTCTATATGTTAAAAAAACCGACGTAAATAGATTAGAAAACCATAGGAGATGTAATATAGATTAATCGTTAAAAATTTAAACTAATTGGGTAATTGAATAGTAGATGTAAAATTATATGAAATACGCAAGATTTTAACAGATTCATCAATCGCTTAATAAGATTGAATCAATAATTTTATATTATATTATAACTTAAATTAAAAATTAGGTTAAGGCACTCAAAATTTAGATATTTTGTATAACGCCGATAAAATTAATGTATTAACCATTATCGCAATTAAGGAGTAAAATAATGACTGATAATTCGTTTTCATTAGTAGATTTGTATCCAAAATATGTAATAAACTCGAAAGGCGAAAAGAAAAAATTCGAAGTTTCTAACATAGCAAAAGTATTAAACAAAGAAACTGGTCTTGATATAAACATTGCGGAAAAAGTTACGGAAGATGTTATTCGAATAATTATTGGTTTAGGAGTTGACGAGATCACTACTAATTACATTAGAGAATTAGTGTGTGTCGAGCTAACCCAACGAGGTTTAAATAAATATCGAAATCTGTTCGCGCGAGCTATTAATTTGGAAAATATATCTTTCACATTAGACGACAATTTTCTTGCTAAATTTATAGGGAAACAACCTGATTGGGGGCCTTTAGGGTATATTACGTACAAAAGAACCTACGCAAGAGTTGTAGAAGGAGAGAACAGAAAAGAAGAGTTCTGGGAAACGATCAGAAGAGTTGTCGAAGGTTGTTATTCAATCCAAAAGGAGCACTGTATTAAGTTAAGTTTACCTTGGACCGATGCTAAAGCTCAGAAATCTGCTCAAATAATGTACGATAAAATCTGGAATTTTAAATTTCTGCCACCTGGTCGAGGATTATGGATGATGGGGACCGAATTTATCGCGCGGCACGGTTCTATGTCGCTCAATAACTGTGGTTTTGCCTCTACCGACGATATTAACTTAAAATACTCGAAAGCGTTTCAATTCGTGATGGATGCGCTAATGTTAGGTGTGGGGGTCGGTTTTGATACGAAAGGAGCGGGTAAAATTACAATTAAAAAACCTATAGAAGATCATTTTACTTTTCAAATACCCGATAGCAGAGAAGGTTGGGTGGAAGCACTTAAACTTGTTATAGAAGCGTATCTTTTAGGTAAGCGAATTCCAAAGTTTGATTTTAGCTTAATCAGGTCTGCAGGTCAGCCAATTAGAGGCTTTGGAGGAATTGCCAGCGGTCCAGACCCTTTAAAGGATATGTTGATGAATATTCAAAAAATCTTAGAAGCTCGAATTGGTCAACCAATAAGATCACTTGATATTTTGGATATTATGAATCTCATTGGAAAATGCGTCGTCGCAGGCAATGTTAGGCGCAGCGCTGAGATAGCCTTAGGGGAAGCCACCGATTTAGAGTTCATTAAGTGCAAACAAGACAAAGAAAAACTATATTCGCATAGATGGGCAAGCAATAACAGCATATTCGCAGTAAAAGGATTAGACTATTCTTTCATAGCAGATCAGATTGCTGTGAATGGAGAACCTGGAATTCTTTGGGTAGAAAACGCAAAAGCATATTCTCGAATGGGAAACCCGCCAGATCATAAAGATAAGAAAGCTGCTGGCGTAAACCCTTGCATTACAGGTAATACATTGATTGCTGTCGCTGATGGTAGGAATGCTGTAGCAATAAAATTATTGGCAGAAGAAGGAAACGATGTTCCTGTGTACTGTAAAGATGATAAAGGATTAACAGCAATAAGAATGATGAGAAATCCAAGAATTACAGGCTATAATGAGAAAATATATGAAGTAAAATTAGATGATGATAGCACAATAAAATGCACAGGAAATCATAAATTTTTTCTAAGGGATATGTTACAAGTTGAAGCGCGAGATTTAAGAATTGGAGATAGTCTTATGATTTCTGGAATCCCTAAAATAAGCTCTAAAAAAATAACACAGAATAAGCAATATGCTAAAAAAATAGCTGAATTGCTAATTGAAAATGGCTTAATTTATAATCATAAAATAGCCTCAGTTAAACGATTAGGATATGATGTTGTTTATAATGGTACTGTAGACGACTACCATAATTATGGAATCGTATTAAATGAGAAGAAAACTAAAACAAATAGACCAAAATTAGAAATGATTTTTACAGCGAATTGCGGAGAACAGACGTTGGAGTCATTCGAGCTTTGCTGCCTTGTGGAGACCTTCCCTTCAAGGCATGAATCATACAAAGAGTATCAAGACACTCTAAAGTCCGCTTATTTGTACGCCAAATCTGTAACGCTCGTAAATACGCATTGGCAAGAAACTAACGCAGTTATGCTTAAGAATAGGCGAATGGGAATTTCACAAACGGGAATAATTGAAGCTTTTGTGAAACATGGGAGAAGGACTATGTTAGACTGGTGTGATAAAGGCTATAAATATATACGGGAATTGGACGAGGATTATTCCGATTGGTTGTGTATCCCAAAATCGATAAAAATCACAACGGTTAAACCGAGCGGAACCGTTAGCTTACTTCCGGGAGTACCTCCAGGAATTCATTATCCTCATTCAGAATACTATATTAGAAGAATTCGCATTTCAACTAATTCTGATTTGATAGAACCCATTAAAAATGCGGGTTATTACATAGAGGAAGATTCTTATTCTCCTAATACTATAGTAGTCGAATTCCCTGTCCACGAACAATTATTCGAACGTTCCAAGGACGATGTTTCTATATGGGAACAAGCGGAAAATGCCGCAGACTATCAAAAATATTGGTCCGACAACCAAGTGTCAATAACGATTACTTTTAAACAAGACGAGGCAAATCAGATTAAACACGTGTTGGAGTGTTTTGAGGATAAGCTAAAAAGCGTAAGTTTTCTACCGATTAAAGAACACGGCTATAAACAAGCTCCTTACGAAGAAATCACAAAAGAAAAATTCGAGGAAATGATTTCAAAACTTAAACCTTTAGATTTGGATAAAACAAAAGACAGAGCAATAGGAAGTAAGTTCTGTGATTCGGAGTCTTGTGAAATTCAACTTTAATTTAGTATTTAGTTAATTGTAATATCTTTTCTCTTTTCTTAACGGATATCTTGCTTAAAAATTGTTAACTTAAAACGATAAAATTATTAACTTCAAACAATATTTGTATAACTAATAAAATTCTTAAGAAAAAAAAGTCTTATTAAGAAAAAATTAAAAGCTATCTAAAAAATTTAATTTTAATACAAGAATAAAATAATGGAAGAGTGAATAAGTATGGAAAATGATCCTGAAGAAGATAATAAAACGAGAAAGGCAAGAGCGAAGGCAAGGGCTGTTCCTACTAAAAAAAAAAAAGCACCAGCACCAAAAAAAGGTGAGGAAGTTCAAAAACCCCGAGGAAAAACTGTTTATAAAAAGATAAAAGTCAATTTTTGGAGAACTCGTTTGCACGACGAGGAATTGGGCATACATCAACAGCTCAAATACACCGCAAAAACACGTTGGTTCTCTAAAAACTTCGATATCGAAGGCGTAATTGAAATAGACGGCCAAAAGAAAAATATCATTGCTTTTAATAAGGAGCAATGGGAAGAGAACCCGTTAGAGGAGAAAAGACTCATATGCCGCTATTTTACGATTATGGAAGAGACCATGGAATCAACGGCTAAAGGTGGTAATTTTAAAGGGGGAATAGAGTTAAGCATAGCTCATTCTCTCATTCAGAGTTTTGAAATTAAACACCCCGGACCGGTTTTTTACGCACAAGTCCCAGGAGTAAAAAGTTTAATTCGATTCGTAAGAGGATGGAGATTCTGGGGTTCACGTTGGACGTTCCCCCTCCTTCCCGAAGAAAAAGGCGATAAGCTACAAATGGTTTTGGCAAAAGGAGTTATCGGTCCCGGGAGGAACTATAAATTTTTAATCGGAAAGAAAGTAATTGCGAGAGTAGATGGGCATCCTATACAAAAAGAATATGTTATTGAAATCTTCGACGAAGATTACGCAAAAGACAAAACTTTTATGCGCTACATGATACTTTTTGGCTTGGCTTGTAACTTTATGGACGAGGCTAAAAAAATAATTAAAAGATTGTATAAAAAGATGAAATCAACAGGTACTACGGATTACAAGATACCTAAAACTGAGCTTGACCTTTTCCGCAACCCCAGAATGATGAGAAGGTAAATTTTACTTTTAACAAACTATAATAAACTTTTTTATTTTTTCTAATTTTTTTAAAAAGACTTTTACAAGCAGATAAACAATTTAATACTTATTTAAAAATTAATAAAAAATTAAGAAAAAAAATAAGAAAGAATCTTTTTTATTTTTTGAGTTTAGCTCAACATTTTGCGTTTCCAAGACTTGTACGCTTTAGTTTCTTTTCCTCGATACATCGCTTTTTTTCCAGTTTGTTTCTCGTAGACTTTTTGAAGACTTTCGTCGTCTTCCCCTTTTAACTCTTCCCTTTTAATCTCTTCTTCGATTTCTTCTTCTTCTTCTATTCTTTTAACGCGTTTGAGCACGATAAAGACTCCATGGTTCCAAATAGCAAAACCCACATACACAAGCATCACAATAATAAATAGCATTAAACCGACAAACAAAACCCACTCTCCAGGGTTGAAATGCGTTATAATGTAATACCAAAAGGCACTAACGATTTCTAAGAAAAATGAAGGAACTATTACGACAAATAATGTTATGAGAAATAAATAAACACTAATTAGTGTTACTGCTATTAAAAGTCTTAGCGTTGTGTAGTCTTCGTACTTCTTGGCTAATACTCTATCCTTGAAGAGTCTCTGGCATAATCTAAGTATACCTCCTCGAAATAAAATATAAAATAGGACGAGTAAAAACATATGTAACACGATTATCCCAACGATAATTAAAGCGACGACACCTGCACCCAAATCTGCTATCTTATCCCATCTACCCGATTCTATTAACCATCCAATAATCGTTAGCCAAATACCTAAAATCGTGGTTGCTGAAGAAACTATAATTGAGTAGTAAATCGTTTTAGCAATGCGTAAATCCCAAGTTGAATACTCGTCTAAGGGATTAGCTGCTCTCGTTGGTTCTTTTCTTGGTTTTCTTGGCATAATTTTTTCACTCTATCAAATATTTTTAATTAGATTTTCAAATTTTTATTATATTATATGTCTTTTAGTTTATTTGAATTTTTACTATTTAATTATTAAATAATACTTAATTGATAAGATTCTAAAAATTAAAATTAATAAGGTGTTTTTAGTGAAGAATGGCAATATGGACATTTCACAGCGTCGGGTTTTATATCTTCTCCGCAGTAGGGACAAAATGTTTGATCTTCTTTTTTCTCATCGGTTATTTCCGATGGCGCTTCTTCTTCCTCCTTTTCTGCTCTCTTCTTAGCTTCTATTTTTTCTCCAGCTTTTTTGAGAATTTTTTCTTTTGTGGTGAGCGGCTCCGTTTCTTCCTCAGGTTTTTTATGTGGTTTTTTTGAAAAATCTACTTTAGCTCGACAGGTAGGACAATAAACCTTCTTCTTATTCATGTAATAAAAAGCAAAAACGATACCCGCGATTCCTACTGTTGCAATCGTTAACATCACCCATATTATTTTCTGAAAAGTTTCCATTGGCTTTTTTACGGCGTGATCGATTTCTTTATCGCAAACTTTACAGTAAATGTACTTTGTCATAATTTTCCACTGATTAATTAAAATATATTAATTCTAATTCTAATAATAGATTAGTTTAATTAAAAAAATTTCCTTTATTTAAAGAAGATCGTTATTTCTTGATTTGAAAAATTATTACTTTACTCCTTAATAAAAACTTTTTACGCATATATCATTTTAATAGTTATATACTCGTACAGATTTTAAAAAATATGGAAAAGAATTTATTTTACATAGAAACTTACGGATGTACGTCAAATAAGGCGGATTCCAACATTATTTCTAACCTTTTATTTAAATCGGGATACACTGAAACAACGCTTGAAGGCGCTGAATTCGTAATAATTAATACATGTGCCGTAAAGCAACAAACCGAAAATAAAATAAAATCTCGTCTGAAAGAATTGTATAACACTTACAAAAAAGAATCAAATAAATATTTCATCATCGCGGGTTGTTTACCACATATAGAACCCAATTATATTGATGTGGTCAAAAAAATAATCCCAAACTTTTCTGCTATTATTGGTTTAGATAATTTAAACGACCTTCCTTTAATTTTTCAAGATATCAAATCTGGAAAAAATAATCTCGTTTTTAAGTCCAAAAGTTCGATTGACAAATCAACATTTTTAATCGAACACCCTAAAGAAAAAATTACTGGAATTGTGCCAATTTCGGAGGGATGTTTAGGTTCTTGTACTTATTGCTGCGTTAAAAACGCTAGGGGTCGATTAAACTGTTATGATCCGATAAATATTGTAGAGAATGTAAAACATCAGTTAAAACAAGGAATTAAGCAAATATACTTAACATCTCAGGATTGTAGTACTTATATATATAATAACACGAGATTAGTCGATTTAGTTCGAGACATTGTGTATTTGGATTACAAGTTCTTCTTAAGAATTGGAATGCTAAATCCAAAGTTTATTGTTGATAATTTTGATCAATTAATTTCTATTTTCAAACTTGATAAAGTGTACCAATTTTTACATATTCCCATTCAATCTGGAAGCGATGCTGTTCTCAAAAAAATGAACCGTCCTTACCTAATTTCAGATATAGCAGAAAAGCTAAAAATTTTGAGGAAAGAATTTTCTTACATGACCATCTCGACGGATATAATATGTGGTTTCCCGGGAGAGTCCGAAGAAGATTTTAATCAAACTATAAATTTAATTAAATGGATAAAACCCGAAATTCTCAACATTTCAAAATTTACTCCACGACCAGGAACAAAAGCAAAGGATATGGAACAAGTCAATAGCAGAGTAATCAAGGAACGTTCAATTAGACTATCAAAAATTTTCAGGGAATCCTTGATTACAATAAACGAAAAATGGCAAAATTGGGAAGGGGAAATTTTAGTATTGCATGAAGGACTTAAACCAAATCAAGCTTTTGGTAGAAATATCGCTTATAAAAATGTGTTTGTAGAGGATTATACAGGAGATTTTGGGAAATTTGTTAAAATTAAAATTTATGAAATAGACGGGTTCAACTCATATGGCTTTTTAAAATAAAATATATTATTAAAATAAATTATTTAAGCCCGTTTTTTTCTAGAAATTCCGTTAGTCTAGCACGGTGAAACTTTAATCCAAGTTCGTCGGGGTTCATTCCGAAAGCTAAAGCGTATAATTCGGTTAAATATAAGATTGGTATCTTAAATTCGTTATTAGATTGAGTTCCTGCTTTCTTTTGGTTGGTATCCATTTGTTGGAAACAAGCGGGGCAAATAACGACAAAAACATCCGCCCCAGCCTTTACCGCGCTAGAAAATTTATTTGCTAACATTTGCATCGATGGTGCTTCTTCAGCGTTACCAACACCAGAACCACAACAAAGCATCTCTTCGGCGTAATCTATTGGTGTTGCTCCTGTTGCAGCTACTAATTCCCTTAATTTTACAGGTTCCATTGGGTCGTCCGTTTGAACGATTTCAGAAGGCCTATTATAATGGCACCCTGTGTGGCACGCAACTTTTAACCCTGAAAAATCGTGAGTAACAAATTCTTTTATTTTCTCGGGACCGTAATCGTGTAAGACCTCTACAAAATGCTTTACGTTAATTGAACCCTTGAATTCTTTTCCAACCTCTTTTAAAATTTTGTTTATCTTTTCTTTTTCGTGTTCGTTGTGGTTTAACTCTACATTCACGAGCTTTAGGGTTTGAAAACAACCATTACATAGCGAAACAATATCTTTTCCTTCAGCTTCGGCAAGCGTTAGGTTACGAGCGCCCATTGCCAACCAACTCGTATGGTCAACAGAATTAAAGCCAACTGGATCGGGACAACACGCAAAAGCAGCGTCAGAAGTCTTTATTCCTAGCTTATCAAATACTTTACGGGCGCTAGCTTCTATGAACGGAATTCTGTTGCCAATAGTGCAACCAGGAAACAGTTTATATTCTTCTTCAACTTTAGCCATAATAAATTCTCTTTTCTTATTTATTTATAATTTTATTTAATTTAGTTTCATTTAATATTGTTTTGACTTCTTCAATGTTTGGAGTTTCAACTTTAGGAAGTCCTAATTGTTCTCTTCTTCTTTCAATTGCGGGTTGGGGTGGGATGGCTTTTCCACTATCGTAAATCGCTGAAGCTTGAATCGTATAATATTCTGGTCCTTCACCCATAGCAATTGACATATTTTTTAGTACAGTAAATATGCCAGTTAATTCGATTTTTTGAGGACATATCTCGTCACATGTGTCGCACATAGTACAACCCCATATATTAAAATTATCGTCCCCTCTAAATATGTTCTCTCTCAATCCCAGAAAAGAATTTAAGATTAAATCTCGAGGGTTGTATCTATTTGGTGCGAGATCCGCAACGGGACAAACATCTGTGCAACGATTGCATTGATAGCAATATTTTAAAGCGTCGTGAATGTTAGCATCCATTACCTTTTTTTTTAATTCGTAATCGATCATTACCATTATTCTTCTTCCTCTATCTTATCGTGGTATTTATGACCCAAGACGCTAGCTGCTAAAGTAAATCTATTAAACAACCCTGCTGGATCTTTTATCGCTTTCATTACTTCGTCGACATCGCGGTCGGCACAGAGAGAACCTAAAGAACTAATAAATTTTAGACCTTGATCCTCTACTCCCACTGGAGGGCCATAACATCCTAAACAAGGTGCGTTCGCTTTATTTGGACAAATTGCACCGCAACCGGCTTGTGTTACAGGTCCCAAACATATATAACCTTGCTCTAAAAAACACGTATCCATGGAGGGTAATCCTTCGTAGTCTCTTTTCAATTCAGTTGGAACTTTATCAGCGACTTCTCTATCGCAATGGCTACAAACCGTTTTAGAACTGAATTTAAAATATGGATCGTTCTTTAATAGGAACAATGAAGCTCCTACAATTTCATCAATAGCATTAGTCCCAGTTGGTTCGACATCTAAAATTAGTTTTGGGCCTTTCTCAGTTTCAATTTCCTTTACTTTGAAACTATCGGGTTCGTAGGCTAGTCGCTGCAATAAATCTCCCCTAAAATAAAAGTTGGTAATATTTGACGCGCCTAAGTACAGATTAAGAAAATGCTGTAAACTAGCTCCTGTTTCAGCGTCTAATTCTTCTACACCATCTAATATCTGTTTTAATAGCTTAAACTTCTCACCCGGCTTATTTGTGGGTTTAAAGCAGCCTAGACACATATCTCCTTCGTGGGGACACATTAATTCACATCCCGCAGCTGTAATTGGACCATAACACAATTTACCTTTATCTAAAAAACAGCCTTCTTTGAAAAGGTCGCAATTATCGCATACGCACTTATTTTTGTCGAGAGAGCTTGGTCCCTCGCCAACTAATGTAAACAAATAGGTTATCGCAGCTACTATGTTATCCGTCGTTGGTGGGCATCCCGGGATAAATACATCTACATCAATTATATCTTTTACATTAACAATAAATTCCTCGATTCCAGGTACATGTTGGCTTGGTTCCTTAGGTTCTTTATCAGTAATAGATTCGGTTTCCATAAATTTTCTTTTTATCAATTCGTCTTTATCAAACAAATTTGCTAAACCTGCTACACTTCCGTAACAAGCGCAAGTCCCAAAAGCAACTATTATACTACATTTCTTTCTCATTAATTTAATATTGGCTGTATCTTGTTTAGTTCTAGCTACACCTTCTAAGAATCCAACAACAATACTTCCATCTTTCCTTGCTTTCAATGAATCGTGCTTGAAATCAACTACAGCCGGCCAATAGACGATATCTAAATTAGGTAAAATATCGAGTAGTCCTAGATGGGCGTTTAATAAACTCTGATGACAACCCCAACACGAACTTAACTGCATAAACGCAACGGGTACAGGCATTCTTATAATCTCCTCAATACAATCATATATCTTATTTTATATAATAATTATATTGTTTTAATGCAAAATTTATTAAAAAATTTGGTAAATCAAAATTTAGTTTAATCTCTTTTATTTACTTCTGAAATTAGAAGAAATCTTTTTCTAATATATGTTTCAATACTTGACTAAATAAATATAAAATTACTTTTATTCCTTAATTTCTTCATTTTCTTTAACACTTCTAAAGTACTTTTCTTTTCTTCAATGGCTAATATGTTCAATTTACCAAACTTTTCTAAAACGCCTTTCTTAAATTCTAAATTATATTCAGCACGTTCGAAAATTCCGCTGTAATTTTCTTTCTATTATATCGGGGGCAACGCATAACTGTCATTTTTCAATTACTGATCACATTCTTTAAAAATAATAACATCTTAATATTAAAAAGATATCTTTAAGAAAATTTAAGACGGTGGTGTAAATAAATGCAGAAATCAAAAAAAAATAAAATCTCGCTGATTATTTTATTTATTTCAATGTTTATCGTAATTCCAAATTTGTTAATAAGTTTACAGAGAGATATCTTAATTCCCATTGAAGAGAAGAATCCTAACGAGAATATTAATACGCAACCACTCCAAGCATCTACTGTTTACTACGAAGACACGACAGGATCTGCACGTGGCGTTTATGTGAGCGGAGGTTACGCCTATGTGGCAGATTACGATTCGGGTTTGGCGGTTATCGATGTTTCCAACCCTGCAAACCCGGGAACGCCCGTCTACGAAGACACGACAGGATCTGCACGTGGCGTTTATGTGAGTGGAGGTTACGCCTTTGTGGCAGATTACGATTCGGGCTTGGCGATCATCGATGTTTCCGACCCGGCAAACCCGGGAACGCCCGTCTACGAAGACACGATAGGATCTGCACGTGGCATTTTCGTGAGCGGAGGTTACGCCTATGTGGCAGATTACGATTCGGGTTTAGCGGTCATCGATGTCTCCAACCCTGCAAACCCAGGAACGCCCGTCTACGAAGACACGACCGGAGGTGCAAATGGCGTTTATGTGAGCGGAAATTACGCATATGTGGCAGATTACGATTCTGGTTTGGCAGTCATCGATGTTTCCAACCCGGCAAACCCAGGAATGCCCATCTACGAAGACACGACTGGAAATGCACGAGGCGTTTATGTGAGGGGAGATTACGTCTACATGGCATGTACCGATAGATTGGCAGTCATCGACGTTTCCAACCCGACAAACCCGGGAACACCCGTCTACAAAGACACGACCGGATATGCATGGAGCGTTTATGTGAGTGGAAATTATGCCTACGTGGCGGATGGCGATTCCGGTTTGGCGATCATTGATGTCTCTAACCCGACAAACCCGGGAACACCCGTCTACGAAGACACGACAGGATATGCAATTGGTGTTTACGTGAGCGGAGATTACGCCTATGTGGCGGATGATCGTTCCGGTTTGGCGGTCTTTGATATTTCCGACCCGATAATTCCATTTGGTAATTCTTTCTTATTATTCATTGGATTTAGCGTAATTTGGTTAATTTTTACCAAAAAACGCCAAATTGTCTGTGGATCCAGATAACAAATCAAAAATCCAACAAATTAACATTAGCACCTTTTAGGTGTTAAAGTATTTTTTTTTCTCAATTATTTCTAAAATGTATATTTTTTTCCTTTTTCAGGCAAAATTACTTTTCCAGATAATCCAAATTCTTGAAATGTTTCGGGATGTTCCGTATGTACGGGTATTATATTTTCGGCATCAATTTTTTGAAGAAAATCCATTAGGCCATCTACGGTGCAATGCCCTGATGAATGAACTGTTTCAGTTTTCGATATTCCGAATCTTTTTAGCCACATATCTAACTTCTCTTCTTTTATTGTCATCTCTTCATTAAATGGGTCAGTAACAGAGTTTAGAAATAGAGTTTTACCAGGTTTTTGATCTAAGTCTATTAATTCACTCAGCATAAAATAATCAAGATAGAGTAAATATTTTTCAGGTTCTTTTTTAACATCCTTGTATGTAACATAGTTACCAATTTTAAGGATATCTTTTTGATACCCTTTATAATCTGCGGATTCGAATATGCCCCAACCTTTTCGCGGTAGATATATAACGAAGTTTTTATCACTAAAATCAGGAAGATCGTAATTGTTATAATATTGTTTTATAACGCTTTCGTCCATATTATCAAGTCTCATTCTAAAGCAATCGATTAAGTGAAATATTTTGGGAGTAATCGCGAATCTTCGATTGAACTTTTTTGCAAGCGAATAATATAATAAAATCCTATCGAGACTTCTAGAAGGACATCTCACGAGAATTAACCCCGGATGATTCCTAATAGTTTCTCTTGAGCGAACTTCTACATCGCTTTCAGATTGTTCACCCCTACGATATTTGCCTTTCTTGAAATCCTCAATATTCGGAACTCTTGTGCCTTCAGTAATAATTGCTATTGGGTTGGATTCACAAGCTTTTTTAATAAAATCGTCCACCCAAGCACTATGAGATCCATGCCGTCTAAAATCGCCTGTGTAAATGACACTTCTCCCATCGCACTCAATAATATAGGAACAAGCGCCTGGAATTGAATGGTCCGTTTGAAACTGAGTAATAATGACCTCTCCCTGAGACGATTTAAACGATATAGGTATGCCTTCTTTTATAATCTTAATTGGTCTCTTAATTTCTGATTGTTTGTAATCCGGTTTGGTTGCTCTCTTATATTCAATTTCACTATCTTTACGTTGTCTTTTTTTTGGTACGATTTTAAAAGTGTCATAAAAATTTAAAACTTCATGTAAGAGAGGGTCATTTGAAGTGCTTGTGATATGCTCGATTATCGTATTTGAAATCCAGTTCATATAGATTGATGTGTTTTGTTTGAGAAAGCATATGAATTTGTAGTGGTCCATATGTGCGTGCGTAAGAAAAAATGCATCCACAATATTTTCATTAGTAGTAATAATTTTATATGGTTCTGAATTCAAAATATCAGAAAATGGGGTAATTAGATCGTTCCGATATAATTTATTAATAGAGGGTATAAGACCTAAATACAAATAATCAATAATTCCATTTAGTTTGCGTGGAGTGAGGAATTCTGAGAAATATTTTTGATTCTCACTAAAAGAAAGACCAAAGTCAAAGAGAAACTTTTTATCTCCTATATTAATGAAGATTTTATTTCCTCCAATTTCGTTCAATCCACCAAAAATTTCAAGATTCATTTTTACACTATGGATAAATCAATTGTAGATATAAATATAATAACCCTAAATAGAATTATAAAACAATTGAGATATAAACCTTTACTAAATTTAATAAAAAAATAAAAGAAAGGATTGATTAATCGAAATTAGTTCCACATTGGTTGCAAAAATTGGCTGTAATAGGCAATTTCTCGCCACAGTTTGGGCAAAATTTGCTATCAAGGGTTTCCGTGGTAGAATCGT
>Ga0114922_10002805_pt1 | contig 16256 bp, 10 predicted proteins | sample AartaG_FD_100975 | JGI IMG/M metagenome (GOLD analysis project Ga0114922, IMG submission 100975) | Deep subsurface microbial communities from Aarhus Bay to uncover new lineages of life (NeLLi) - Aarhus_00045 metaG | ecosystem: Environmental > Aquatic > Marine > Oceanic > Sediment | place...
CCAGGACCGGTCTCCCGCCCACCTCGAAGCAGAGCGATTTGACGATGGCACCCAGTTCGCAGCCGACCGCGACGGCAGCCTCCTCGGCGGTGCTGGTCGGCACCTCAAAGCGTTTCACGCGGATCTCGAGGCCGAGCGCGTCGAGTGCCGCCTGGACGATGGCGGTTGGGTCAGTGTGGGGTTGTTGGCGGCCTGTCATCACTTACCCAGACCAAACGTGGCGTGCACGGCGCGCACGGCGCGATCGACGTCTTGGGCAGAGACGACGAGCGAGATGTTGTGCTCGGACGAGCCCTGGGCGATGGTCAGGATGTTGATCCCCTCTGTCGAGAGCGCGCCAAAGAGGCGGGCAGCGATGCCGACGGTGCCCTTCATCCGCTCGCCAACGACGGCGATGATGGCGACATCGTCTACGCTCCAGATCTGTTCCACGTTATGACGGAGGATATCGTACTGGAAGGCGTCGTTCAGTGCCTGGATGGTGCGCTGTGCAGCCTCGACGGGCACGATGAAGCAAATGCTCTGCTCGGAGGAGGACTGCGAGATCATGAGCACGTTGACGCCCTCGTCTGCCACGGCAGAAAAGACGCGCGCGGCGATGCCAGGGATGCCGATCATGCCCCGGCCCTCCACGGTGACCTCGCTCACCTCGCGGATGGCGGTGATGCCCTTGACCACGCGCCCGTTGGGCGGCGGCTGGGCGACGATGCGCGTGCCGGGATGCGCGGGGCTGAAAGAGTTGAGGATGCGGAGCGGGATCTCGCGCAGGACGGCGGGCAGGATCGTCTTGGGATGGATGACCTTCGCCCCAAAGTAGGAGAACTCGGTCGCTTCTATGTAGGAGAGGGCCTCGATGGTCCGCGCCTCGGGCACGACGCGCGGATCGGCGCTCATGACCCCGTCGACGTCGGACCAGATCCAGATCTCGTCGCTGTCGAGGCAGGTGCCGATGATGGTCGCGCTATAGTCACTGCCCCCGCGCCCAAGCGTGGTCGGCGTGCCGTCTTCCGCGGCACCGATGTAGCCGGTGATGACTGGCACGACCCCCCGCTCGAGAAGCGGCAGCAGGTGCGCGCTCGTCCGCTCGCGCGTCCGGTCCATCAACGGGTTGGCGCCGCCGTGCAGCTTGTCGGTGACGATCAGGGAGGTGGCTTCGATCGCCTCAGCGTCGATGCCGTGCGCGCGCAGCGCACCGGCTACGATCGGGGCGGAGAGCCGTTCGCCCAAGCCGCTGACCACGTCGAGGCCGCGCGGGGTTAGCTCGCCGAGCACGCTGATCGCCTGGCACAGGCCGTGGAGGTAGTCGAGCAGGCGGCCGATCTCTCGCTCGAGCATGCCTCGCTCCTGTGGATCCTGAATCAAGGAAGCGGTCGTCTCCACGTGGCGGCCGCGCAGACCGTCAACGATGGCGCCCACCTCTGCCTCGTGCCCGAGCAGTGCAGCGCGGGCGGCGCGGATCAGGTCGTTGGTCACGCCGCTCATGGCAGAGACGATGACCGCCGCCTGGCGAGAGGCCACGTGCGCGGTCGTGTGCAGGACATTCTCGCGCGTCTGGGCGACAATGCTGGCCAGGCGCGCGATGGCGTCGGCGTTGCCGACCGAAGTGCCGCCGAACTTCATGGTGATGCGGTAAGGTGGTGGCGGGCGGGTCATCAGCCAACTCCAATCTGGTGCAGGGCACGCGTGATGGCCTCGCGGACGACGCCCACGTCTGCTGGCAGCTCGAGCGGGGGATTGGCAGCGTGCGAGATGACATTCGCCAGGGTGCCCTCATGATAGCGGACCTTGAAATCGGTGAACTTGAGACCGTGCGCCGTCGAGATGACGACGACGCGGTCGTCTGCCCCGATCTCACCGCGTTTGACCAGCTTGAACAGGGCAGCCAGCGCGACCCCAGTGTGTGGGCACGTATAGAGCCCGGTGCGGTCCGCGCGCGCACTCGCGTCAGCGAGCTCTTGCTCGGTCGCCTGTTCGACGACGCCGTCGAGCAGGCGCAGGACCTTGACCGCGCGTTCGTAGCTCACTGGATCGCCAATCTGGATCGCGCTGGCAGCGGTCTTGCCGGCGACCACGGGCCGGTACTCTCTGAACCCGGTCATGTAGCTCAGGTAGAGGGGGTTGGCCCGAGCCGACTGGGCGCAGAGGATGCGGGGCAGCTTGTCGATCAGGCCCAGCTCTCTCATAAGCAGCAAGCCTTTGCCGAGCGCGCTGGCGTTGCCCAGGTTGCCGACGGGGATCACGATCCAGTCGGGCACCTGCCAGTCGAACTGCTGCACGATCTCGATCCCCACCGTCTTTTGGCCTTCCATGCGCAGGCTGTTCATCGAGTTGGCGAGATAGATCCGCTTGTCGGCAGTGACCGCCTTGACGATCTGCATGCAGCCGTCGAAATCGGTGTCGAGGGCCAGGACGAGCGCGCCGTTGGCGATCGGCTGGACCAGCTGGGCAGTAGAGACCTTGCCGCGCGGCAAAAAGACGATGGTCGGGATAGCGGCGGCGGCACCGTAGGCGGCCAGCGCTGCTGAGGTGTCTCCAGTGGAGGCGCAGGCCACGGCATCGATCGGCACGCCATCGGCGCGCATCTGGCGCACCTGGGAGATGAGGACGGTCATGCCGAGGTCCTTGAAGGAGCCGGTGTGCGTGTTGCCACACAGCTTGACCCACAGGTTCTCTATGCCGAGCGCCTGTCCCAGCCGTTCGGCCCAGAACAGGTTGGTGTGTCCCTCGTACATCGAGACCACGTTGGCGCTGTCTATCGAGGGCAGCACCCATTCCTTTTTTCCCCACACGCCGCTGCCATAGGGCCACTCGTTGGTGCGGATTCGACTGTCAAAGAGGTCCATCCAGCTCGCGGCGCTGCGGTCGCGGAGCGCATCGACGTCGTGCTCGACATCGAGCAGCCCGCCGCACTTGGGGCAAGTATAGATCACCTCGCTCAGGGAAAAGCGCTCGCCACAGTCGCGGATACATTCCAGCCATGCTCGGTACATAGGGTCCTCTTGGGAAGAAGACCCTAAGGGGTTTTGAAAACCCTTAGGGTCTATTGGATCAGATCCATCCGCGCAGCCTGCAGGCCTCGGCGACGCGCGCGACCGCGATCAGGTACGCGGCGACCCGGTTGTGGATCTCGTACCGGTCGGCGACCTCGCGAACGGCCTGGAAGGCGGCGGTCATCTTGCGGTCCAGGCGCTCGTAGACGAGGTCGATGTCCCAGTAAAAGCCATAGGCGTTCTGGACCTGCTCAAAGTACTCGGCGGTCACCCCACCGGCGTTGCAGAGGAAATCGGGGATGACAAAGACGCCCTTCTCTCCCAGGATCTGATCTGCTTCAGGGGTGGTCGGCCCGTCGGCGAGCTCGGCGACGATCTTGGCCTGGACGCTCGCCGCATTGTCCTGGCGCAACACGCCCTCCAGGGCAGCCGGGATGAGGATATCGACATCGAGGGCGAGCAACTCGGCGTTGCTCACCTGCTGGCAGCTGGCGCAGCACTTGTAGGTGACGACACTGCCATTGCGCCACTTGTGTGTCATCACCGCGGCGGGGTCGAGACCATCGGCGCAATAGACGCCGCCCCGTGAGTCAGAGACCGCCACGACTTTGACGCCGAGCATGTCGACGATCAACTCGTGCGTTGAGCCACCCACAGCACCATAGCCCTGGATGGCGGCGGTCGCCCCACCGAGACTGAGGCCCAGCTCGTGGGCGGCCTCACGGATGCAGGTCATGCTGCCGCGTGCTGTCGACTCGAGCCGTCCTTCCGAGCCGCCCACAGAGACTGGCTTGCCGGTGATGGCGTTGGGCACATTGTGGCCGGCGATCGCGTTGTACTCGTCCATCATCCAGGCCATGATCTGGGGGTTGGTATAGAGGTCGGGCGAGGGCACGTCGACGTTTGGCCCCATATAGTGGCCCAGCGCGCGGACATAGCCCCTGCTCAGTCGTTGCAGCTCGCCCGGGGAGAGCTCCTTGGGGTTACAGACCACGCCGCCCATCGCTCCGCCGATGGGGATATCGACGACGGCACACTTCCAGGTCATCCACGCTGCCAGGGCACGGATGGTGTCAAAGGTCTCCTCTGGATGAAAGCGCAGGCCGCCCTTGGTCGGGCCACGGGCGTCGTTGTACTGGACGCGAAAGCCTTCAAAGATCTCGGTCTTGCCGTCGTCCATCTTGACCGGGATGCGGACGTGGAACTCGCGCATGGGCCAGCGCAGAAACTCGTGCGTGACCTCGTCCAGGCCTAGCGTGTCGGCGGCAAGCGAAAGCTGGTGCTGCGCGATCTCGAACGGGTTCAACTCGTACGCTTCCGTTGGTTTGCTCATTCCCTTCATCCCTTCTGGGTGCATGTGGCTCGCAATGGCCTACATCGTGCGCGAGATGCGGTGACGGCGTGCACCTTCGCGCAGGATGCGCAGCACGGCTGTCGGCTCACCCAGCGGGATGACGCCCTCTTCGCGCTCGAACGAACCGACGTCGTCCAGGATATCCTCCGCTGCTTCGCGATAGGCGTCCATGACGTACGGGATGCCGGTCACGCGCGCGGCTTCCTGGGTGAGGGCCATCAAGTCGTTGCGTGAGATGGCCGGAAGGCTAAAGTTGCGGCTGCCGGCCATCAGCTGCTGGAGCCCGGTCTGGAACTTGTGGCAGTAGGTATAGATGCCGACCGCACCCAGCGGGATGTCCTTGATCTCGGCGCCGTACTTGTCCTTGAGCTCTTCGTAGGCGACAAAGATCTCTTCGACCGAATTTCCGTACTTGGACACGGTCTTGGGCAGCTCGCCCTGTTCGATCCACATGCCGATGTTCTTGCCGACCATGCCGGGGATCATCAAGGCACGGCCCATGCACACGGCTTTGACGTACGGGCTGCCCAGGGCCAGCGCCTTGTACACGCCATCTTCGCTGGAGAAGCCGCCGGCGAAGGCGATGTCGGGCACACGGATGCCGCGCCGCGTCAGGCGCTGGCAGAACTCGTAGGCCATGGAATGGAGGTAGATGGAAGGGATGCCCCACTCGTTCATCATCGGCCAGGGGCTCATCCCCGTGCCGCCGGGCGCGCCATCGATCGTGATCAGGTCGAGCCCGGCGCCAGCGCCGTAGCGCAGGGCCATGGCCAGCTCGACGGCCGAGTAGGCACCGGTCTTGAGCGAGATACGATGGAAGCCGAGGCCGCGGAGCCGGTCTACCTCTTCCATGAACTGCTCGAGGCTGACAAAGCCGAGGCGGGAGTGGCGCTCGAACTCGGTGAGGGCACCGCCGACAAAGGCCTCCTGTACGTCGTGGCGGTCGGGGTCGGGCATGACGTTGTAGCCACGCGACTTGAGCTCACGTGCGCGCTCGATCGAGTCGACCTTGATCTCGCCGCCGATGCACTTGGCGCCCTGGCCCCACTTGAGCTCGATGGTGTCGATACCGTGCTTGCCGATCACGTACTCGGCGACGCCCAGCCGGGTGTCCTCGACGTTGAGCTGGAAAAGAAAGTCACCATAGCCCTCGTGGAAGCGTTTGTAGATCTCGATGCGGCGGTCCATCTCGGGCGAGTTCTTGACCTTGCCGCTGCTATCGAGCTCGAGCTCGGGGTCGATGCCACACACGTTCTCGCCACAGACCAGGGTGATGCCCGAGATGGCGGCGCCGATGGCAAAGTGCTCCCAGTTCTTGCGCGCGATTTCGGTCGAGCCCAGGGCCCCGGTAAAGATGGGGATCTTCATCTTGACCTTCCGATCCCACCCGTACTCGGTCTCGGTGTTGACGTTGGAAAAGATGGTCGTATCGGGGTCGGGCTCGATGCCCTCCGGCATGCCCTTGGCGCCGACGGCATAGCCCTGGATGTTGAGGTGCGAGTAATCGACCGGGTAGTTCTTGTCAGCGCCGGCAGTCATGTCACCGTAGAGGCGCGGGTACAGCACCTCGCGGCCCCGGAAGGTCGAGAGCCAGATCTCGCAGCCGCCCTTGCAGCCATCGTGGCAAGAGGAGCAGATGCCCGACATGGGGACGACGCTACGCGAGCGGTTAAAGGTGCCGGTGGCTTCGTTTGCGTTCGGTTTGCGCAGGTTCATTACCTTCTCCTTGGAAAGGCTCTACTGGGTGGTGCATCAGGCTGGGCGAGGGTGCTGTGTCCCTGCCTGTCCGTGAGACAGTACATTCAATGTGCGGTCAAGCTGTCCGTAGGGGAGCGGCCTCCTTTCCGTGCCAGCCCTTGATATAGAATGCGCGCCCTCGCGCGTGGCATGCGGCGGATCCGTACGATTCGCGGCAGGGCCGCCTAGAGTCTGAGCAAGCGCGTCCGGTAGACGTCGGGCAGGGCCTCGATCTTGGCGCGGATCTCAGGCGTGGTCGGCTCGTCGAGGCTGAGCGCCATCAGCGCCTCACCACGCGCCGCCAGGCGGCCCACGGCCATGAAGGCGATGTTGATGTCGGCTTCGCCCGTGATCTGGCCGACGCCGCCGATCATGCCGGGGCGGTCGCGATGGTAGATCAGCAGCTGGTAGCCGCGCGCGATAAAATCGAGCCAGTAGCGATCGATGCGGACAATATAGGGCTCACCGCGCATGATCGTCGCAGAGAGAATGCGTGCCTGCCCGTTGTCGTTGAAGGAGAGGGTGATCAGGTTGGCAAAGTGTCCGGTATCGCTGTGTTTCTCTTCGCTCACGCGCAGGCCACGTTCACGGGCAATGAGATGGGCATTGACCAGCGTAATGCGGGCCTCGGTCACACCTTGCAGGAGGCCCTTGATGACCAGCGCGCGGAGCAGGCCGGTGTCCATATCGGCCAGTTCGCCGGCATAGGTGATCCGCACCTCGCTCAGGCGGTAATCGACCAGTTGGCTGGCCATGGTGCCGAGCTTTTCGGCCACCTCGCAAAAGGGCACGAGCTGGGCCTGGGTCTCGGGCGGCACAAAGGGCGCGTTGACCGGATGGGCGGCGGGCCGCCCGTCGAGGACGTCTAGGATCTGCCGCGCGACGTCGACGGCGACGGCGACCTGCGCCTCGCGCGTCGATGCCCCCAGGTGGGGGGTGACGATGATCTTGGGGTGCACGATCAAAGGGCAGTCGGAGGGCGGTTCCTCTACGAACACGTCCAGTGCGACCCCAGCGAGCTGACCGGCTTCCAGGGCAGCGTAGAGCGCGCCCTCGTCGACGATGCCGCCACGCGCACAGTTGATCAGGTACGCAGTCGGCTTGAGTAGCTCGAGCTCGTGCCGGGCGATCATGCCGAATGTATCTTCGGTGAGGGGGACGTGCACGGTGACAAAGTCGGACTTGCTGAGCAGCTGCTCTAGATCGCACGCCTTGATGCCGAGACGCTGCGCCTGCTCGCTCGAGACGTACGGGTCGTAAGCCAAGACGTCCATCTGTAGTCCACGGGCGCGGCGGACGACCTCGCGACCGATGCGACCCAGGCCGATCACGCCCAGGGTCTTGCCCGTCACCTCCACACCGAGGAACTGCCTCCGCTCCCAGTGGCCTGCGCGCAGCGAGGCGTCGGCGCGAGGAATGTGGCGGGCCAGGGCCATCATCATGGCGATCGTATGCTCGGCAGCGGCAACCGTGTTGCCGTCGGGGGCATTGACGACCAGGATGCCGCGCTGCGTCGCCGCGTCGATGTCGATATTGTCGACACCGGCGCCGGCACGGCCAATGACCTGCAGCTGATGAGCGGCCTCGATCACCCGCGAGGTGACGGTCGTGCTGCTGCGCACGACCAGGGCCTGATAGTCGACGATGGCTTCGACCAGCTGATCCTCGGTCAGGCCGGTCTTGACGTCAACGGGTAGCCGCTGGCGCAGGATATCGAGCCCATCTTGGGCGATCATGTCCGCAACCAGTACGCGCACGGGCGTCTCCTCCAGAGCTGCCTCGTTCGACAGCAAAAGGCGCCTCTCGGCAAAGGGAGAAGAGCTCCCTTAAGAAAGGCGCCGTTGCTCGGTGATCCTGTGGTTCAGGATCCTGGCCTACGATGAGCCAGCGTATGCAAGTGTGTCGAGATGGTATGAAAAAAGCCTCCCGGTTGGGAGGCTTGTCACAAGCGGACGATGTGTCGTGTCGCTCTTTCCCAACCGTCTTTAGCCCTCGACCCAGGTCAAGGGATTGATAGTGGAGCCATCTGCGGGAAAGAACCGACTGCGCATGAGTATCTCTTTCTTCAGGTTGAGGTGCAGTCTAGCACAATCGCCGCATCCTGTCAAATGCGGGTGCGGGGAGGCACCTCGCTGCGGCTACTTGTCCCGCAGGAGGACGTACTCCAGGCTGTCGGCGAGGGCCTGCCAGCTGGCCTCGATGATGTTGCTCGAGCTGCCAACGGTGCTCCAGGTGCGCTGCCCGTCGCTGGAGTCGATCAGGACGCGCGTCATTGCCGCCGTGCCTGCGTCGCCGTCGAGGATGCGCACCTTGTAGTCGACGAGGTGCACGGGCTCGAGCTGGGGGTAGTAGGGAAGCAGTGCCTTGCGCACCGCCTGGTCGAGGGCATTGACCGGCCCGTTGCCTTCGGCAGCGGTGAGCATGGTTTCCTCGCCCACCTTGATCTTGACCATCGCTTCGGAGGCCATGATCCCGTTCTCCTTGTCGCGTATCAGGACGTGGAAATCGATTAGCTCAAAGGGAGGCACATAGCTGTCCTGGCTGCGGCGGATGAGCAGCTCGACGGAGGCCTCGGCGCCCTCGAACTGGAAGCCCTGGTTCTCCAGTTTCTTGATGTGCGAGAGGAGGGCGCGCGTCTTGACACGGTCGAGGTCGACCTCGAGGCCGAACTCGTCCACCTTGTAGAGGATGTTGCTCCGGCCGGCCAGCTCGGAGACGACGATCCGCTTCTGGTTGCCGACCAAGGCCGGATCAACGTGCTGGAAGCTCTCCTCGCACTTGGCCATCGCGTTGACGTGCATGCCGCCTTTATGGGCGAAGGCACTCTGGCCAACGTAGGGCTGGTGGTGGTCGGGGATGAGGTTCGCGCGGTTGCTGACATAGTGCGACACCTCGGTCAGCGAGTGCAACTGCTCGTCGGTGAGGCAGTCGTATCCCATTTTCAGCCGCAGGTTCGGGATCAGGACGCACAGATCGGCGTTGCCACAGCGCTCGCCATAGCCGTTGATCGTGCCCTGTACGTGGACCGCACCTGCCTCGACAGCGAGCAAGGTGTTGGCGACGGCCAGGCCGCTGTCGTTGTGGCAGTGGACACCCAGCGGCAGGTCGACTGCGTCGTATACCTCGGCGACGATCTCTTGCAGGCGCCCAGGCATCGTCCCGCCATTGGTGTCACAGAGGACGAGCGTGCTGGCGCCCGCTGCGGCTGCAACGCGGAGGGTCTGCAAGGCATAGTCTGGGTCGGCGGCATAGCCGTCGAAAAAGTGCTCGGCATCAAAGAGCACCTCGCGCCCGTGCTCGCGCAGGTAGGAGACGCTGTCGGCGATCATGCGCAGGTTCTCGTCACGGGTGGTCTGCAGCACGTGTGTGACGTGCAGGTCCCAGCTTTTGCCGAAAACGGCCGCGGCGCGCGTATCGGCGGCCAGGAGGGCGCGGATCTGGGGATCGTCGGACACGGGCGTGTCAGCACGGCGCGTGCTGCCAAAGGCAGTTACCGTAGCGTGACCGAGGCTCAAGTGCTTGGCGCGCTCAAAGAAGGAGATGTCCTTGGGGTTTGAGCCGGGCCAGCCGCCCTCGATATAGTCGACCCCCAGGCGGTCGAGAACGCGCGTGATCTTGAGCTTGTCGTCGAGCGAGAGCGAAAGCCCCTCGCGCTGTGTCCCATCGCGCAACGTCGTGTCATATAGCTGGATCTGTCTCACCGCTGTGTCCCTCCTACCTGCAGGTGCCGGAACGAAAAGGCGCCTTTCGCCGCGCGGGCCGGCATGCCCGGCTGCGGAAAGCGCCTTTGCTCTGGTGGGCCCAACGTCGAGACCTGCTGGTACGGAAAAGGGCCTCCCTGGTTGGGAGGCCCATAGGGTGCTGACTGAGGTGACGTGCGCTAGACCGGTATCCCAACCACGAGCGCCCCTGACGCAATGATCAGGGGGATGCTAATGGTGATGGTGGATACGGCGCCCGCGCTGTGTGTCATGTGTCCCATTCCCTCATTGCTTTCATTGTAGCACGCTTTGGGAGGAATGTCAAAGGGCGTAACACCTCAACGGTACTGGCGTTCTCGGCGCCGGGGAACCCTAGGATGCGCGTGTCCCGGAATCCACCCACAGGTGCACGTAACGGCTGTCCGCCCAGCCGTGGCTGATGATGCCCAACCGGCCCGCCCAGACCTCAAAGACCTTGGCCCCGTCGTGGTGCTCAAAACGATCATCGAGCACGTACTGCCGCCACGCCAATCCCTGTGGATCGCCCTTTTTGTAGACCAACAGTCGGCTGCGGCTGCGGTAGGGCGTGAACGGGTCGTGCTCGCCGACGATGATCTCCGGTTGGCCGTCACCGTCCAGATCGGCGACGTCGACCGAGTGCGGCGAGCGCACCTTGTCGATCACGTGCCGCTGCCAAGGCGTATGCGCTGGATCTCCGGGGTTTTCCAGCCAGGCGACGTCCACCCAGCCCGCCACGCGCACCTTGTAGTCCACGTCCTCGACCACGTACACCACATCTGTCAGCCCATTGCCGTTGACATCGGCGACACGAACGCGGGCCACGCCGTCGACGTCGGCCAGGCGGTGCGGCCGAAACGAGCCATCTCCCAGGTTCTCCAGCCAACACGCGCCGGCGATCAGGTCGAGCAGGCCGTTGCCATTCAGATCGCAGGTGACAGACTCTTCACCATAGGCCACATCGACCAGTGTGCGCTTGGGCCACAGCTGGGTCGGATCCGCGGGGATCTCGAACAACTGCGGCAGGTCGTGCCGGTCCGGGTTGGCGTGCGCGCTGTGATAACCCGCGACCAGGGCAAGTCGTCCCCCGGGCAGCAGTGGTGCGACCACCGTGCCGTGCGGCCAGTCGCCGTCGCCGGTGCCAATGTCGTGCATCTCCCATGCGTCATTCAGCGGATCGACGGCCTTGAGCCAGCAGAAGGTGTTCGAAAAGCGCTGGTCGGGATCGCCGGTCAGTTTGGTGGCGATCAGTTCCATCCGGCCATCGCCGTCAATGTCATGGGCGGCCAGCAACTGCGCCACGCCAGGGATGGGTCTGCGCTCCCAGGCCGGGCCTTCTCGTCCGGGGTTCTTGTACCACCAGCGCACGCAGACCACGTCCTCGATGCCGCTGCCGTCGACGTCGGCGGTGAAAATGTCGGTGCCGGGCTGCGGCTTGTCGCGATCGATCAGGATGTGTCTGAACGGGAAGAGCTTTTCGTCGGCGTGTTTCTTCCACAGGTGAACGCGAGCAAGTGTCCGCGCACTGCCCCACTCCTTGCCGGCGACCTCTAGCTGGCCGTCGCCGTCTACGTCGGCCATCACAGCCTGGTGCGTGCCCTGTCCGTGTTCGATCTCTTCCACCTGCCAGGTCGCGCCGCCGTTGGTGCTGACGAATTCGATCAGCCGCGCGTCCCAGTTATAGGGCTGATTCCAGCCGCCCGCGGCCATCTCGGCCACGAAAACGTGGGGCCTGGCGGTGTCGTCGTTCCACGCTTGCAGCGAGTGGGCAAAGTTGAAGCGCAGGCTGCCCGCTTCCATTGGGTGCTCGATCCAGCCCTTGCCCTCAGCGAGCCTGTTCTCGAACCAGGCCATCAGCCCGTCGGGATACTCGGACTCGGCGATGACGATATCGAGCCGGCCGTTGCCGGTCACGTCGACCAGGGCGGTGCGGCACATCTCGCGGAAGGCGTGGGCGTAGACCTGGCGCGCCCAGGTGCCCGAGTACGGCCCGTCGACTGGCGCCTTGTACCAATCCGGCCCGTGGACGATCTCCACTCCGCCATCGCCGTCCAGATCGGCGGCGGAGAGGCCCTCGCTGAAGATGCCGCTGACGACGGTGTGTTCGGCCCACGGCGCGCGCGGATCGTCGCCCGGTTTGTAGATGAACACGCCGGGCACGGCGCAGTAGGCGGCGTTGGCCAACATCTCGCGCTGCCCATCGCCATCGACGTCGCAGAAAACGATGTCGTGCGCGCTGCCATTACAGCCCGTGGCGATCACGTGCCGTGACCAGGGGTCATCCAGTGTCGGTCCTGGGTCAAACCAGACGATCTCCGATACCGTCGTCTCGGGATCGTCCTGGGCAGGCACCCCTTCCCCGGCAAAGACTTCGAGTTGGCCGTCGCCGTCGATGTCTTCCAGGGCCAGGCCGACGACGAAACGCCCCTCAGCGATGATGCCATGCTCAGATCGATTCGGTCGATACCACAGCAGTGCGCCGTTGCCACCGACGACGATCTCTTGATGCCCATCGCCGTCGACGTCGCCCACGGCCAGGCTGCCCAGGTCGAGCACTGGCGGCGCGGCATCGAGGATGATGCGATCCCAGTGATGCTTCTCGTTCACCGTTCCTCCTTGAGTTCAGGCGTGCTGGTCACCGGCCGTGGCCCGTGGCCGATGGTCACCAGCCATCCCTGATTATGCTACTTGAATTGTGGTAAATAGGCCTTCTGTGCTTTCATCATCTTATCCAGCACCTGCTCTGCCACGCGCACGCTGTCGATCACCGGATCGAGCAGCATGGCCTGCAGGACCAGGTTGCGATCCCCCTTGACCGCCGCTTCGACGATGAGTTCCATCTGGTCGATGTCGCGCCGGCAAAAGGAGGCCAGTGGCTTGGGCAGGGCGCCAATGCACAGCGGGTGGATGCCCGAGCCGTCGACCACGGCGGGCGCTTCGACAAACACGTCGGGCGGCAGGTTGGTGATGATCCCGTCGTTGATCAGGTTGACGGCGGGCATGCGGTGCAGCGTGTGGCTCTCGATCGCGGCGATGATTGGGAAGGCCAGCGTGTCGGCCCAACTGCGTGGCTTGAAGAAATCGTCAAGGCGCAGCTCCTCCGAGAAAACAGCCTGATCGCCCACGTACTCCTCGTACTTGCCCCACTGTACCTTGTCCTCGACCAGGTCGCGCAGATACTGCCAGCGTTTCTCCTCCTGCTCGAGACTTCCGGCAAAGTCTGTACCTTCCAACCCACAGAACTCGTAGGCGTAAGGGACGTACTCACCAAAGTGGTCGTCGAGGCAGGCCGGGAAGTAGCCATAGACCTCGAGCAGTTTGCGGGATAGAGGCTGCTTGCCGGACTCGATCTGGGCGAGCTGTTTCTTCAGGTAGGGGTATAGATCCTCGCCGGTGGATCTGCGCCGCAGGTCGAGGATCCAGGTAAAGTGGTTCGTTCCCGCCGCGGTGATCTCCATGTCGTCGCCATCGATTCCCAGCACACGGTTGAGGTACAGGTAGAGCGCCATCTCTGCGCCGTGACACAGACCGGCGATCTGTCCGACATCCACATATCGCTCCATCGCCAGGCAGATGCGATTGAGCGGGTTAGAGCAGACCATCACCATGGCCTCAGGGCACAGGTCTGCGATGTCGCGAGCGATCTCCAGATGAAGTGGGATCTGGCGCAAGGAATGAAACAACCCGCCCGGCCCGCCAAGCTCGCCTGTTACCTGGCGGACGCCCAGTTCCACCGGAATAGTGAAATCCATCTCCCACGTCTTGTAGTGGCCAGTATCGACGGAGATGATGACGTAATCACTGCCGGGCAAAGCGTCGGCGCGCTCGGCGGTCGATTCGATGGTCACGGGGTCGGGCAGCACCTCGTTCAGACGACGGGCGAGCGCGTCATAGATCGCCAGCCGCTCCTCGTTGATGTCGACGAAGCGAAAGGTTGCTCCGCCGACCTGGGGATGGTTCAGGATGTCGCGCAGCACTTTGGGGCCAAAGGTCGTGCTCGCCGCGCCGATGATCGTGATCGTTGGTTTTCGTTTCACAGGTCCCTCCATGACTGGTCTTGTCAGTTGTAGTCCTTTGTCGATGATCGGCGGCGGTCTATCGATACCCGATCTGTCGCAAAGGCGTATAATCACGGACGGAATAACACGGTGGCAGCTCGCCGGTGCGCCAGCAGGCCTTCCAGCCTTCAGCAAACTCGAAATCGCTCAGGTGAACGCGCTCGTCCATCGCTCGGCAGATACGATCTACGTCGAAAGGCGTGGCCTTGAGTTCGCATTGGCCGTCCTGCAGCACGGCATAACAGGCCAGCGACTGCCCCATGTACGGTGCGCCGACTGTGCCGGGGTTGACAAACGTCGTACGCTGGCACACGTGCTGGAACTGCACATGAACGTGACCGAACAAAACCATTGCTTCTTGATATAGCCCGGTGATGGCCTCAAACTGCTCCGGTGGCGAATCGGGCCACAGGCGGCGACCCACCTCGCGTGGAAAGTGTCCGTGGATGAGGCGCAGGGATATGCCATCACGTTCGATAGCGCAGGTATCCGGCAAACTCGCTAGAAAATCGTGATTTCGTTTTGATAGTCGCCGCCGTGTCCATTGAATCCATTCCCAATGCGCATCTGGCTGCGGCGCGTCGAGATCGACCTCTAGTGCCTCCTGGTCGTGGTTGCCGCGGATGAAAACGCCGTTTTCTGTGGCCAGCAAGGTCAGGACTTCGTCGGGGTACGGCCCGGCGACGACGATGTCGCCCAAGACGATCAGTTCGTCCCACGAGCCTTCCTGTTCGAACACCGCTTCCAGCGCGGGCAGATTGGCGTGGATATCGGCGAGAATCAGTGATTTCATGTCACCACAACATCAGGTTGGGATGCTCGAGCACATCGACCACGTCCTGCAGGAACCGGGCAGCGACGGCGCCGTCGAGTACGCGATGGTCGGCGGACAGGGTCAGGATCATCATTGGCCGGATCGCGGCGACGTCCTGCCCATCTTGCTCGACCACGACCTGGCGTTTGACCATGCTGCCCACTGCCAAGATCGCGCTCTGTGGCGGGTTGAGGATCGCCGTGAACTGGCGGATGCCGTACATCCCCAGGTTGCTCAGGGTGAACGTGCCGCCAGACACGCCTGCCGGCGCGAGCGTGCCCTGTTGGGCGCGCTCGGTCAAGTCAACCAGGCGCGCGGCGATTTCGGCCAGGCCAAGCGTCTCGGCGTGGTGTATGACCGGCACGATCAGTCCCTCTTTTAGTGCTACAGCCACGCCGATATGCGCTGCTTTGTGCAGGTGAACCTCGTCGCCGTGCAGCGAGGCGTTGACCCAGCGGTGGCGCATCAAAGCCCAGGCACAGACCTTGACCAGGATCGCCGTGACCGAGATGCGGGGCAAGTCAAGCCGGACGGCTCGCGCGTTCAACTCGGCGCGCAGTGCCTGGGCAGCCGACATGTCGGCTTCGACAGTGAGGGTGATGTGCGGCGCAGTCTGGGCACTGCGGGTCATCCGTTCGGCGATCGTGCGGCGCATGCCGGTGAGGGGGATGATCTCGACATCGCTGACACCTTCCCGCAAGCTCGTAGCTTTCGGGACGGTGGCTGCCTGCACGTCTGCTGCCTGGATGCGCCCGCGTGGCCCACTGCCGGTGATGGTCTCCAACTCCACGCCACGCTCTCTGGCGATCCGTCTCGCAGCAGGCGTAGCGCGCACCTTGCTCACCACGGCTTCGACGTCGGCCTTGGTGATTCTCCCGCCGACGCCCGTGCCGTTGATCTCTTTCAGAGACACGGCATGCTCCGCCGCGATCCGTTGGGCGACGGGGGTAGCTCTCTGTCTGCCGCCGGAGGGTTTTCCCCCTTTCGCGGTGGGGGTGGAGGGGAGGCTTTCCCCGGGCTGGAGAATATGGGCAATCACTTCGGTGACCGGCACCACGTCATCGGCCTCGACACGGATGCCTGCCAGCGTGCCTGCTGCCGGCGATTCGATGTCGATGGTCACCTTGTCCGTTTCGACGGTCAGCAGCGGCTCACCCTTTTCCACCGTGTCCCCTTCGGCCTTGAGCCACTGAACTACCGTGGCCGTCTCCTGCGACATCTCCAGTTTGGGCATGATCACCAGCGTTGGCATCTCACACCCTCCCCTGCACGATGTCTCTTGCCTTCTCAACAATGTCCTCGACTTGCGGCACGGTGTGGTATTCCAGTGTGCGATTGTAGGGAATGGGCATGTCGCGTCCGGCTAGACGGACGATGGGGGCATCGAGGTAATCAAAGGCTTTGCTCTCGGCGATGACGGCAGCCAGTTCGCCGCCAAAGCCGCCCGTCTTGCACGCCTCGTGGACGATCAGTACGCGGCCCGTCTTGCTCACCGAGCGGACGATCGTGTCCGCGTCCAGTGGCTTGAGCGTGCGCGGAGCGACCACCCCGGCCTCGATCCCCTCTTCGGCCAACTGCGCGGCG
>Ga0114922_10002806_pt1 | contig 16252 bp, 15 predicted proteins | sample AartaG_FD_100975 | JGI IMG/M metagenome (GOLD analysis project Ga0114922, IMG submission 100975) | Deep subsurface microbial communities from Aarhus Bay to uncover new lineages of life (NeLLi) - Aarhus_00045 metaG | ecosystem: Environmental > Aquatic > Marine > Oceanic > Sediment | place...
CCCGGAGGAAGATAAACCTTCCATAATTTATCCTCAGTTTGTTCCACCTGGCTGTCCATCCCTGTCAATCTATCCAAAAAAGCCTTTTCTTCTCCTTTGATCTTCAGTTCATACAGGCTGTATTGGACCTGCTTGAGCTCGCTGATCTGTCCCTCAGCCGCCATCTCGCCTTTGTTCAGGATCACTACATACGAACAAGTCTGTTCGATATCGGGAAGGATGTGGGAAGAGATCAAGACCTGGATGTCCTTTTTGGAGGAGATATCCATGATCAGCTCCAATATCTCTTTTCTCCCATGGGGATCCAGCCCGCTTGTGGGTTCATCGAGAAAAATAATCTTTGGATCGTGGACGATGGACTGGGCAAGTTTCAGGCGCTGTCGCATACCGGCAGAATATTCATCCAGCTTGCGGTAGCGGCTTTCTTCCAGGCCGACATAATACAGAACCTCATGGGCACGTTTCATGGCTTCCTGGCGAGGCATTCCGGAGAGTTCCCCCATATAAGATGTGAAGGAAACCCCGTCCATTCCCGGAATGAAACAGTCATCTTCGGGCATGTATCCCACGTAACGTCGGATCACGGATTGCTGATTTCGAATGTCATATCCGAGCACACTCCCTTCACCGGTGTCCGGCACGAGGAATCCTAAAAGAATGCGCAGAAGAGTGCTTTTTCCTGCGCCATTCGGGCCAAGAAGACCGATCGCGCCTTTGGGCAAACGGATATCTACTCCGTTCAGGGCTTTGATCTTTCCATAACTGAAATGGATATCTTTTACTTCTACGCTCATCGGGTCAGCAATTTCTTATCATGCTCTTTTTTACTCTTCTTAAACAAGATACGTATATTCTGAAAAAAAGTTCCATCCTAATATGGCACAGGCGTTCCTTCTCCATGGACCAAAGCCCGGTAGGTTTTTTCTACCCGGTCCCAATTGAATTCCCGGTCGAGAGCCCAGAAACGCCCGATAACAGTGGCCACTTCCCCCATGGAAAGTTCATGGCACATGTCTGCCACTTTGGCCACATAGATCGCTCCGCTTTCCGGCCTCTCCCCCCTGCGCCCGAGTAAACCATGCACAAACACTTTTTTCATATCCAACTTTTTCGCCATGCGCAACAGAGCAAACAGATGATCGATCGTGCCGTGAGAGCTGTAATGAGAAACGATCCCCAACAAATGAAGAGCTCTATCATTCTTTTTTGTTCTCTCCATAGCCCAGAGAAACGCAGGATTCTGAAAAAAAGTATCGTCTTCGATGGAGTTATCGATTTTGACTCTATCCAAAAAAATGCGCCTTCCCGCCCCGATGTGAAGATGGCCTGCCTCGGAATTGCCGACAGTGCCAAAGGGCATCCCAACAGCTTCTCCTGCAGATTCCAGTTCAGCATGGGGGAAATCGGCCCATATGCGATCGAATGACTCGGTTTGGGCCATGCGGATGAGATTGCCCTGTTCCTCTTTTCTACTCCCCCACCCATCCAAGATCAAAAGGAGGATTTTTCGTTCGGATAGATCAGATTTAGAAAAATTTTCGATTAAACTGGATCCGGTCATTTCTTCTGGTTTTTGAAGACCTAACAGTTCCAGAACAGTCGGAGCGACATCCGTCAATTCTCCCTTTTTTCTCATGTTCAAGCGGGATGGCTCTTCAGAAGAAAAATCGGCGAGAACAAAAGGCACTGGATTTTTCGTGTGGCCGGTATTGACCGTGCCGTCGGGATAATACCATTCCTCCACGGTTCCATGATCGGCCGTGATGATCAAAGTTGTTCCTTTCTGTTTACAAGCTTCAAAAATCTTTCCCAGGGCTTCATCAACGGCTTGCACAGCTTTCAAAACAGCCTGCCGGTCTTCGATGTGTCCCACCACATCCACATTGGACATGTTGGCCACAATAACCGGGAATTCGGGATTATCGAGATTGGCGCAAACTTTATCGGCAACTTCTGGCGCACTCATTTCGGGAGTCAATGCGTAATTGGCCACACCTTCTGGAGAAGGAACGATGATCATTTCCTCTCCAGGAAATTTTTCCTCTCTTTTCCCATTCAGGAAATAGCCCACATGAATGGCCTTCTCAGATTCTGTTATCTTCAAAAGTTTCATTCCGGCGTTTATGATCACCTCTGTCAGTGTATTCCTGATCTCACCATCCGGAATGAACGCCACCTTGACATCGAGCGCAGAGCTGTACTCGATCATTGTCACAAAATTGAGTCGGATATTTTTATCGGTTTGGAAATGGGCGAACTCAGGATCTGTCAAGCTCTCGGTTATTTCGATCTCTCTCTCGCCGCGGATATCGTAGAAGATCACGGAATCGCCATCTTGAATCCGTCCTATCGGAGTGCCAGCAGAATCGACAGCGACGAGAGGCTCCAAAGCCTCGTCTTCCTGGCCTTCCTTGTAGGCTTGCCGGATCGCTTTTACCATCGGGATATCCCTATTGACATCTTTTTTTTCACTCATCAGGTACCCTTTTTTTTTAATCCTATACTATAGAAGTCCCCCTTCCAGATGTCAATATAAAATGGGGACGTCCCAATAGGTACCTCCCTATTCTTAAATTGTTGCCTAAAAGTGAAAATGTTGAGAACAATATTTGTGGAGAGATGATTATGGGGTAGGACCTTATGGAGCGTCCCCTAAATGAAGGAGGGAAAAGGGGTCGATTCGGCTTCCCGACACCTTGACTCCCCAGTGAAGATGGGGGCCAGTCACACGGCCTGTCGCTCCGATCTCCCCGATGACATCTCCTTTCCTGACCATGTCCCCTCTTTTGGCTAAAATTTTGGAAAAATGAAGATAGGATGTGAACACACCCAAACCGTGATCGATGATGACCGTGTTTCCTGAAAAATACAGATTTTTAGCCAGCACAACCCTTCCAGAATTCGAAGCCCTTACCGGCGCTCCAAACGGGGACGAGATATCCACTCCGCTGTGTGGGGAGCGCGGCTCGTTGTTAAAAATGCGTTTCTCTCCAAAATTGGAATTGGCTTTCCCCTCAGAAGGGATGATAAACACGCCTTCCCCATACCATTGGAGCGTGAATATGTCATAGATTTGCCCGAGAAGCTCGGACTCCCATTGAATTCTGTCCAACACATCCTGTGGCGGTGTCACATACTCCTGTTTCACCCAGAGTTTTTTTAACGGAAATTCCTTGTCCTGAATGAGGATTTCTCTACGTATATTCTTATGGTGCCCATCATTGAACAAAACGGAAACGACTACGGTATATGTACCACTTTTGATCCCAAGATCGAGCCCTAGGAATGCCAGCCAATTCTCAGGATCCTGGCCTTTCCCCATGATGTATGTTTTTCCTAAAAACAGGACTTCAGCTTGCTTTATGATTCCTTTTCCTTCGACCGAAACACGGACGATTTCTCCCTGTTGAAGGGACCGGAAATCCAGGTTTATATCGATGCCGTAAAATTCAGATTTGTGTGAATCTTGGAGCGCAAAAAGATACGAGAATCCAAAGAAAAAAAGAATCATCACAAACGAAAGTCTTTTTGGCATCCTTTTGATTATACCCAAATCTCAAAACCAATCACAAGGAGGTTTATTTGTCGACATAAAATCGGTTAGAATGGGATATTAATATTTTGGAGGGGACAATGATGCTTTCGAGAAGACAATTTTTGCTCGCTTCAGGCCTCGGTATCCCAACATATTTTAAAAAGGGAAAATCCCTAAATCCACCCGCTTCCGTTCAGAAGAAGCAGGGGAAAGAACCTATCCAAGACACATGGATCGAATTGGATCTCCCAAACATGGCCTGGAATCTCAACAAAATCAAACAGCACGTTCAAGTACCCGTGATGGCTGTGATCAAAGCGAATGCCTACGGACACGGATTGCTGGAAGTGGGGCAATTCTTGGATAAATCAGGCATCGATGCTTTGATGGTTTGCAAGCTTTCCGAAGCCCTCCAACTCCGGGCTTCTGGAGTGAAATGTCCGATCCTGAATTTCGGCCCTCTGTTTACAGAAGATGCCGATCTCATAGCAAAACACGGGATATCCCAATCCATATTCACGAACAATGTCCAAATTCTCAGCCAAAAATCCCAAAAACTAGGGAAAAAGATCGAGGTCCATATCCACATCGACACAGGCATGGGGAGGATGGGGATCCCCCATCACAAAGCTGAAGCCTACATCGAAAAGGTCGCAGCTTTGGACGGCATAGTGATAAAGGGGATATCCACCACATTGACAGAAGATCCGGAGTTCGACAAGGTCCAGATGAATCGGTTTCTTTACCTCTGCCAAAAATCGGAACAAAAAGGCATTCGAACCGGCCTGAAACACGCCTATAGCAGTGCGGGCATATTCACCGCCAGGCCTTCCTATTTGGACATGGTCAGACCCGGAATCCTCCTCTATGGCTACTACCCCAATCAAAAAACGCAAAAGGAAGATCGATTATCCCTAAGACCAGCCCTCCAACTAAAAAGCCGAGTGGCGGCTGTAAAGACACTACGTGCTGGCGATTCTGTATCCTACCACAGGGCTTACATGGCAAAAATGGCAGAAAAAATGGCTGTTATCCCGGTGGGATATTCCGATGGTTATCCCTTTGAGGCTGTGGGAAAAGGATGGGTTCTGATCCGAGGACAGAAATACCCCCTCATCGGAGACGTCACAGCCAATCATCTGGAGGTCTGTCTCCCCTTAGATTCCCCCATCTCCTTAGGGGATGAAGTCGTTCTCCTTGGATCACAAGGGCAACATAAGATACCGGCAGATCGATTGGCTGAATGGGAGGGTATCTCGACCTACAAAATATTGCTGAGGCTCAATCCTCTCCTTCCCAGGAGAATTTAGACCTCCAACATTTTAAAAGGATATTTTAATCGTCATGCCTTGAACGTTCGGGCTCAGACAGAAGCTCAATTGGACATTTTTTTTATCCTGTTCCCGATGCAAGGAGCATATCTTTTTCCCGATAAAATAGCCGATTGCCGCTCCGATAAAAACATCCGATGCCCAATGCTTGCTCTCATGAACGCGGGATGCCGCCACCAAAGTCGAGACCGAATAGGCCAGCACATCAACCAGTATGAAATCTGTTTGGTCGGCAATGACCGTTGCCACAGCAAAAGCGGATGCGGCATGCCCTGAGGGAAAGGAATGGTAATCTGGCTTGAAAGAAAAGGGTTTAAAGTAGTTGGGATCTAAACCCGTATACGGTCTAGCTCGTCCTAAGATGGCCTTCATGCCGATGACAAAAGCTCCAGCGGTAAGCCAACTTTCCAAACTCAGTAGAGCAGTTTTTCGCAAGCTTATTTCGTCGAAAACCTCCCCACCCAAATAAAGGGAGGCAATCAAACCTCCCAAAAATAGGCCGCTACCAAGGTTTGAGCCAAAATGAGCCCAATCCTCTGTTTTCGGAGTGCGGCGATCCTGGGACCAGTTATGAATTTTCAGGTCGAAGGCATACAACAGGGCTCCAGTTCCAAGAACAGCCGTCAAGCGCCACCAATCCTTACTCTCCCAGCTTCCAGGAGCTTTAACGGCTTCATAGACGTCGTTCCCAAAGCCGATCAAAAATTCTTTGTTTATTCTGTAATCCTTGGACGTTGTCTCTTCACTGATCAGTCTCTGAGGCAAAACAACCGAAAAAACAAAGACCAGGACGATCAAAAAAGCAAGATAGCGTTTGAGCGATTGAACTTTAATCATCCCCTTTCCTCTCATCTCCTTTTTGTAAGTTCATCAAAGAATCAATAGCTTTGAGGGTTATTTCGGTGGCTCCTTGCAAAGAAAGCAAAGTTGATTTGGCTTTTTGTCCCATCTCTCGGTATTCAACTTCATCCTGCAAAGAAAACATCCTCACCAGGTCAGCCTGGCTCTTGACAACCCGCGCAGCCCCGGCTTCGATAAAGATCTCGGCAAGATGGGCAAAATTGTCCATGTGAGGGCCAAAAAACACAGGCTTCGCATAGTATGCCGGTTCGAGCAAATTGTGCCCCCCCCAAGGTACAAGACTCCCTCCGACAAATGCCATATCCGACAGCGCATAAAACTTGGCTAGTTCCCCCAACGTATTTAAAATCAGAACATTCCAATCCCGTCCAGAAAAAATGTCCGTCCTCTTTTGGACCTTGAATCGATATTTCTGGCAAATTTTCTCCACTTCATTTGCCCTGTCCGGATGTCGGGGCGCAAGAATCAAAACAAGATCCTCATTTGACTCCCTTGCGTTTGAAAAGGCATCGAGCAGAGGTTCCTCCTCTCCTTTTCGAACGCTTCCAGCCACGATGACCTTTGCTCCATCAGGAACTTTAATACTCTCTCTCAATTTTTCCAGTTCCGACTGTTCAAGCACAGGGAGCGTGATCTCAGCCTTTAAGTTGCCGGCGACTTGTATAACACGGGGATCAACTCCAATTTTCTCCAGCATTTCTTTATCTCTCTTGGTCTGGACAAAAAAAAGACTGATGTGGGAAAGGAGACGATTCGCAAAAAACCGCATCTTTTGATACCTACTGAACGATCGAGAGGATATTCGACCGTTAACGAGAAGAACTCCTTTTGTTGTCCTGTTTGCCTCACGTAAAAGATTGGGCCAGAATTCCGACTCAGCCAAAACGAATATATCCGGATTCAGATAACGAAAAAATTTTCTGACTATGATCCGGAAGTCAAACGGTACAAAAAAAATATTATCGATATCCTTGAGTTTTTCCTTTGCCATTCGGAAACCTGTATCTGTAAGACAGGAAAAATGGACGATCCATTCAGGATGATTTTTTTTGATCTGAGTGATTAAATTCTGGAGAGAAAGAACTTCTCCGACAGATACAGCATGAATCCAAATAGATCTTTTTCGGGAAGTTTTCTTTTTTATGGAAAATCCACATCTTTGGCGAAGATGGAGGCTTTCTCGTCTTAAAAAACGGGACCTAATAAAGTAAACTGGGAAATACACAACCAAGGAAAAAAAAAGAAAGATCGCATATAGCCCATACATGTTTCCCAGACTATACTAAATTCATATATCTAGTGCAAGATTTGCAGCTGGTGTTTATTTTTGAGCGATTTTTTGGTATGCTACCTAACTCAATATTTTTATTTAATAGAGGCTGGAATATTCACGAGTTGAGATTGCTGCATCGGCAAGGTAGTGGCCCATGAAGCTGCAGTGAACTACCGCGAATGGGCTACAACGAAAACGATGTTGTGAGATCGACTCGTCCGTATGGCAAAAAAGTCGATGTTTATAGAGAAGAATATGAAATTATTTTTGGAAAATGAATGATAACATCGACATTTTTATGAATAAATCAGAATTACGATCGGAAGGAAAGAAAAATGGCTGAAGAGAAAAAAGAAGAAAAAAAAGACGCTGCCTCGAAAGAAAAAGAAAAAAAGGCGAAAAAAGAAACCAAAAAGAAAAAATTAGAAGCAGAAAAAAAGGAAGAGAAACCTCCCGAAAAAGAGAAAGAAGAAGAGAAAAAAGAAGAACCTAAGGAAGAAAAGCCAAAAGAAGAAATCGATAAAGAAGAAGTAGAGAAAGAAAAGAAAGAAAAAAAAGAAGAACCGACCGAGGAGAAAAAAGAAGCACCGAAGAAGGAAGAAAAAGATAAAAAAGAAGAGAAGGAAAAACCTGCAGAAGAGCTAACGGAAGTAAAGGAAGAGGTCAAGGAAAAAAAGAAAGAGAAACCTCCTGAAAAAGAGAAAGAAGAAGAGAAAAAAGAAGAACCTAAGGAAGAAAAGCCAAAAGAAGAAATAGGTAAAGAAGTAGTAGATGAAGAAAAAAAAGAAGAGGTAAAAGAAAAACCTGAAGAAAAACCTGAGGAAAAAAAGGTAGAGGTTCCACTCGCCAAAAAAAAGAAAATCAACAGGATGACGATGGAAGAAATCGAGGCAAAGTTGAAAGAGGTCAAGGAAAAAATGGGCGGGTTCGAATCGAAATATGCTCAGGAACTGTTGAAAAGGAAACGCACTCTCGAGAAATAAATTCCGATCTCACTATTCTTATCCCCTTCGCAATGCTTTTAACCGCATCTGGTAGTGTGGAATGACTATCTCAGAACTAAACTGTATTATTTACGAGCCGAGATTGCTGCAATGGTAAGGAAGTGGCTCATTAGGTTGTATAAATTATACCGCAAATGGACTTAACTTTTTGAGATTTACATCAGTATTCATTTATGATAGGATAAGTTTTCATTCTGGAAGAATTATATCAACAACACCTAAGGAGACTAGATTAGTGCTGGAGAAAGAAGAAAAAGACAATATCATTAAATCTTTTAAAGTCAACCCAAACGACACGGGCTCACCAGAAGTGCAAATTGCGTTACTCACCAATAGAATCAATTATCTAATGCAACATTTTGCCACCCATAAAAAAGACCATCATTCTCGGACTGGCCTTTTGAAAATGGTTGGACGTCGGAAAAGACTTCTGGGATACCTGAAAAACGAGGATGCCAAACGCTACGAAGCCATTATCAAAAAACTCAAACTTAGAAAGTAAGCTGAGGATCCGGGGGTAAAATGTCAGATCAAAAAATCAATATCGAAATCAACGACCGAACGCTATCCGTAGAGTTACACAAGATCGGAAAGCAAGCAGACGGATCGGCCCTGATCCGTTACGGAGACACCATCATGTTCGTCTCCGCCACCTCAAAAAAAGAAGCCAAAGAGAAGAAACCGTTTCTTCCCCTGATTGTTGATTATCGTGAAAATACCTATGCCGCAGGAAAAATCCCTGGCGGCTTTTTTAAACGGGAAGGAAGGCCTTCAGAGAGAGAAATCCTGATAAGTCGCCTGATCGACAGACCCGTCCGCTCCCTTTTCCCTGAAGGGTACTATTTTGACACACAGATCGTTGCCCTTCTCCTCTCAGCAGATTTGGAGAACGAATCGGATACGCTCGGGATTATCGGTGCTTCGGCAGCCTTGTATTTTTCCAATATTCCCTTCACGACTCCTATGGGGGCCGTAAAAGTGGGCATCATCAACGACGAGTTTGTCATAAATCCGCTTAAGAGCCAGCTCGAACAAAGCCCGCTTAACATGATCGTAGCCGGTACGGAAGAAGGAATCGTCATGATGGAGGCCGGAGCTACAGAAATCGGCGAAGAGAAAATCCTGGAAGCTGTTTCTCGTGCCAGGGAGCCGATACAAAAGATCATTCAGGCGCAAAAAGACCTTTATGAGGAATTGAAAATTCAAAAAAGGGATTTTGAATCCTATAAGATAGATCAAACCAAATTCGAAAAAATCGAAGGCCAAATCTCGTCGAAACTCATGGAATCTTTCCAGATAAAGTTAAAAAAAGAAAGAGACGCCAAGACTAAGCAAATCTTGGAGGAGCTTATCACAGAAATACCTGAAGAAAATGAGGAAGAGATAAGCGAAACCAGCCAGATATTCTATGAGGTCCAGAAAAAACTGGTCCGGAATTTGATCATCGAAAAAGGGGAAAGAGTCGATGGAAGAACATTCGATGATATAAGACCCATTTCCATCGAAGTGGGTATGCTTCCCCGCACCCATGGCTCGGCCCTTTTCACTAGAGGCGAAACACAATGTTTGGCCACTGTAACTCTTGGAACTTTCGAAGATGTCCAAAGAATCGATGGCCTAGGGGAAGCAGGGGAAAAAAGATTTATGCTTCACTATAATTTCCCTCCCTTCAGTGTCGGTGAGGTTTCTTTCCTAAGAGGGCCCGGCCGGAGAGAAATCGGACACGGAGCACTAGCAGAAAAATCTATTCTTCCCTCTGTCCCTGGTGAAGAAAACTTTCCATATACCGTTCGTATCGTTACAGATATTTTAGAGTCGAATGGATCATCCTCCATGGCTTCTGTCTGTGGTGGCATCCTCTCATTGATGGATGCCGGAGTACCTCTATCCATGATCGTTGCGGGCATAGCCATCGGCCTTGTCAAAGAAGGTGAACGTTATGCTATCCTGACGGATATTGCCGGATTTGAAGATCATTTCGGAGACATGGATCTTAAGGTAGCTGGATCAGAAAAAGGGATTACTGCCATTCAGCTCGATCTCAAGGTCCCATCGATTGATATTGGTATCCTAGGGGAAGGACTGGAAAAAGCGCGCGTTGCACGACTAAATGTTTTGGAAAAGATGAAACAAGCCATATCCGAACCTCGTCCTGACATCTCCCCCTATGCACCACGCATCCTGTATCTGGTTATCAATCCGGAAAAAGTCTCTGACGTCATCGGTCCTGCAGGTAAAAACATCAAAAAAATCCTGGCTCAGACTGGTGCCAAAATAGATATCGATGACACAGGCAAGATCACCATCGCATCAACAGATGTCAAAGCTGCCGAACAGGCCAGGGAGATGATCCGAGAAATTACTGTCGACGCGGAAGTAGGAAAAACTTACACAGGGAAAGTCGTGCGTATCGAGGAATATGGAGCATTTGTGGAGATACTACCCAACATCGTCGGACTCCTCCACATTTCAGAAATCGCCCATCACAGAATCAGACACACTCGTGATGTCATGAAGCTCGGACAAACAGTCAACGTGAAAGTCTTAGCTATGGAAGACAATAAAATCAAATTGAGCAAAAAAGAACTGGAGCCCCGCCCCTCTGGTTCCATGGACAACGACCGGCCTTATAAAAAGAAATATTCCGATCACGACGACCGCAAAAATAAAAATCGATTTTAAAGGTTGAGCTATGGCTAAGCTCAAAAAAAATCAAAAGGGGTTCACTCTTATCGAGATGATCGTCACCTTTACCATTCTTGCTATTCTGGCTGCCGTTGCCATTCCGCTGGCTAAAACGGCCGTCAAAAGAGAAAAAGAAATCGAACTGAGAAGAAATGTAAGGACCATAAGGGATGCCATCGATGCTTACAAAAAGCTCGCCGATGAAAACAGAATCGAGTTCGAAGACAAAACCGAGGGATACCCACCTGATCTTGAAACTCTAGTCGAGGGTGTGGAGGTAAGCGGTGGAGCACAGGCGGGTGGAACACAACGAGGCAGGTCACAACAGACACGGAATGAGGACACAAAAATCATAAAATTTTTGAGAAGAATTCCCAAAGACCCGATGACCAATACTTATGATTGGGGGCTGAGATCTTACCAGGATGATCCGGATAGTGAAAACTGGGGAGGGGAAAACGTCTATGATATCTATACCAAAAGCCTGGGCATTGGCCTTGATGGAACAAAATACAAGGAGTGGTAAATCGGATGAACAGCAAATTTAAGGAAAAAGGATTCACTCTGATCGAGCTGATCATCGTCATCACCCTTATCGGGATACTGGTTGGTCTAGGCCTGCCGCAGTTTAAAAATGCCACCAAAAGAACTCGTGAGGCAGCGTTAAAAGAAAACCTGTTTCAGTTGAGAAAACTGATCAACCAATACCTTGTGGACAAGGGGAAATATCCTCAATCTCTCCAAACACTCGTGGATGAAGAATATCTCTACCGCATCCCGGTCGATCCGATGACAAAATCGACCGATACCTGGATCGAGATACCCCAGGTCATGACGATGGAGGAGATGACGGCAGGCACCATGCCAGGAATCAAGGATGTCCAATCTAGCTCAGCTGAAACCAGCACAGAAGGGACAGCCTACAACACATGGTAAGTTCCTCGCACTGGAATTCGATTGCGATGAAAAAAACGGATGGGTACATGATCCTCCTGTTGATGTTCATGGTTTTTGTGATGAGCATCGGTTTGATGATCGTCGTGCCGGTGTGGCAGACTCAAATTCAGAGGGAAAAAGAAGAGGAGTTGATTTTTAGGGGAAAACAATACGTGGAGGCCATCCGTCTCTTCCAGCGCAAAAAACCGGGGGCATTTCCAAAAGATTTCGAAGAACTGATCGAAGAGAAATGTTTGCGTAAACTGTTCGAAGATCCTATGTCTCCGGATGGTACATGGAACCTTATCCTCATGTCTCAGGGTCCATTATCCAGGAGAACAAGGCCAACAACAAGACGGACAGACAGAGGCTCAAGGAGAGGAGGTCAAACAACGCCATCACAACAAAGAGGTGCGGGATCAGCTTTTTCAGTCCAGAGGATCCTTATCGCTCCGCAAGCGGCTCTTTCTGCGATAGACAATCCTCAAATCATAGGCGTAGTTAGCGCATCAACCCAGGAGTCAATAAAAATCTATTATACCCAAGAAAGCTACGATAATTGGCTTTTTTTCTACGGACAAGATCCAACAAAAATGCCTGAGATCGTCTATTACGGCCAAAAAGAAAAGAAGTAATGAGCTCTATCCTGATAGTAGCAGGGGAAAACTCAGGAGAAAAACACGGCGCCAACCTTGTACGCCAGTTCAAGCGTCTCCCGCCAGCATTCTCTTTTTATGGCATCGGAGGGAACCACATGGCAGAGCAAGGGGTAACCCTTCTCTATTCTGTGGAAGAACTTGCGGTCGTCGGCATATTTGAAGTCATTACCCATCTTCCACGCATAAGAAAAATCTTTCACCAAATAAAAAAAGAGACCATCGAGAAACGACCTGTTGCGGCAGTCTTGATAGATTCCCCCGACTTTAACCTTCGATTGGCCAAACATCTCAAGAAGTTGTCCATCCCGGTTTTATACTATATCAGCCCGACAGTTTGGGCATGGCGGAAAAAGAGATTAAACACCATAAAAAAAGTTGTGGATAAAATGCTCCTGATCTTTCCCTTTGAAGAGAAAATATACACAGAATATGGAATCCCAGCTGCCTATGTTGGGCATCCGTTAAAAGAAAGAATGAAAATCTCTTCGACGAAGGAGGAATTTTTTCAGAGATACCGATTGGATCCGAAGAAAAAATTGGTGGCCATATTGCCCGGAAGCAGAAAAAGCGAAGTAAAATTCCACATGCCTGTCCTGACTCAAACGCTCAAAAAACTTAGGCAAGAATTCGATCCCCTATTTATCCTGCCTCTTGCAGAAAATCTAACAGAGGCCTATATGAGGTCTTTTCTCAGAGACATTCCAATTGATGTCAATATCCTCCCCAAAGATGGATACGAAGCCATGGCTTACAGCGACATCGCGCTTTCCTCTTGTGGAACAGCAAACTTAGAGGCAGCCCTGCTTGGGACTCCTGTCGTAGCCTTTTACCGCATCTCCCCTCTCACCTATTATTCGGGGATCAAGCTTATGAAAATCAAACATTTTAGCATTGTGAATATTCTAGCGGGCAAAAAGATTATCCCCGAATTGATCCAACAAGATTTTACCGTTGGAAACATCTTGAATGAAACACGAAAAATCCTAAGCTCAGAAAGAATCCGATCTGAAATAAAAGCTGAGTATGAAAAAATCAACATTGCTCTCGGAGAACAAGTGGCCTCTGAGAATGCTTCTCGAGAATTGAAAAAGCTAATCAGAAACCAGGAAAACTTAAAACATTAAAGGAGGAGACATGAAAAAAGGGATGTGTTTGTTTTTTGCATTGTTTTTCATTTTTGGGTGGGCCTTTGCCCAAGAAGATGAAATCCTTGATCTAAAGGAAAAGATCATAGATCTCCAAAACAAGGGGAAACTCGGTTTTTCAAATTTTACACTTTGTTCAAAAATCATGGGATTCGCATCATATGTCCCCTTGCATGAACCTGTTCTCGACAAAAATGGCACCCTTTTGATCTACTATGAGCCTATTAATATCTTCACCAATAGAAAAGATGACCTGTACGAGATCTGGTACACACAGGACATGACTCTCCTCAAGGAAAATGGCGAAGTCGTCTCCCATTGGAACGATATCCTCACTTTTCACTACACAACCAAGAAGCCTGTTATGGATCTATTTGCCCAAAACAGCATAGAACTCAAGGGACAACTCCCTGAGGGGAAATACAAATTCAAGGCGACTTTAAAGGACAAGCTGACTGAAAAAACGGCCACCCACATCATCGATTTCAAAATCCGCTAGACAATCCAACCTACCCGACATTATTGTTGGGCGAGGATGAATAATAATCGGGGACAGGTACCGAATTCGGAAATTCGGTACCTGTCCCCGATTTTATATTAGGAAGGACAAAATCAAGCCGTTCAAATATCTTCAATTTCCTTTTTTCGACACTCCCTGCTTTCAGCTCTAAAAAAAACATGGCAGGGACTTTCGATGTGTATGAAGAACAGGGCTCCTGCTTGCATGGTGGAACATTCTGTTCCATATGAACGATCCTTCGATCTTTATCCAACCAGATAAAGTCAAGGGGGATAACCATATTTTTCATCCAGAACGAATAAAAACTTTCTTCGCTAAAAACAAAAAGCATTCCCTGATTGAATCCCAACTTTTTTCGAAACATAAGGCCTTGTACTCTCTCTTCTTGAGTGACGGCGAGCTCAGCCGAAATGGAATCGCCATCGGGGAAGTAGATATTGACAAATTTTTTGGATGCCAGCGTCGTTTCCCATAATAGGGTCATTCCCAATAAAACAGCCGCTAAGACAAAAAATCTTCGGATCAATGATATCCGCCCCATTTTACTTAGTGTGTGGTTACAAGGGGAACAAAACGCACGGGAAGCAATTTTTTCCTTTTAAATCTTTTTTTTCCTCGAGTGATAAAAACCAATTCTTGGAAAGCTGATCCGACAGGAATGATCATTTTCCCCCCGATTTTCAACTGTTCCTCAAGGGAACGTGGGACTTTATCCGGTGCAGCCGTCACTATTATGGCATCAAAAGGAGCTTGTTCATCCCAGCCATACGTTCCATCTCCGATTTTATAAAGAATGTTCGTGTATTTTAATTTTTTTAGGATTTCCTGAGCTCGATGCGAAAGAGCCTCTATCAACTCCACGGTGAAAACTTTCTGAGCTATCTCTGCGAGGATGGCCGTCTGGTATCCAGAACCTGTCCCGATCTCAAGCACGCGTTCTCCTCCCTGCAATGCAAGAACTTCTGTCATGTAGCCCACGATATACGGTTGTGAAATGGTCTGGCCCTCCCCTATCGGGAGAGGTTCATCACTGTAGGCACGAGATAGCAGATCCTCCGGAACGAACAGATGACGAGGAACTTTTTTCATCGCATCCAGGATTATCGGATCTTTGATTCCACGGACAGCAAGCTGGGAACTGACCATTCGTTCCCTACCGCTTTCAAAGTTTTTCTTCAAAATGATCTCGCAAACTGAAAATCTCAGTATGCCTTAGCAAAATATACCCATGTGCCTGCTTTAGCCTGGCAAAGGACACATTTGCCTTTCTCTTCTTGTTCGAGGGGAACCACGCGGATCGTTGCCATTGTTTCTTCCTTTATTTTGTCCTCACAATCCTGGCTTCCGCACCAAAAGGTTTTTAGGAATCCCCTCTTTGATTCCAAGACAGACTTGAAATCCTGATAGTTGTCAACCTCACGAGTGTTTTCTTCTTGGAATTTCCGTGCTTCAGCTAACATAGAATCTTGGACGTCGGATAAAATCTTTGGAATTTTTATCTGCAAGGAATCCAGGCTCACAAACTCCTTTGCCATGGTGTCTCTCCTCACAACAACTGCTTGGTTATTTTTGATATCCCTCGGCCCGATTTCAATTCTAAGAGGGATCCCTCTCAACTCGTATTCTGAAAACTTCCATCCTGGCGTAAATTCCTCCCTGGCATCCAGTTTAACTCTCCACCCTTCCTGCTTCAGTTTTTGTTCCAATTCCTGTGCTTTCGGAAGGACCTCTTGTTTCCAGTTACCGAGAGAAATCGGGATGATCACGATCTGGATCGGCGCAATCCTCGGAGGAAACTTCAGACCGGAATCATCGCCATGAGCCATGATGATCGATCCCACCAAACGGGTGGACACTCCCCAAGATGTTTGCCACACATACTGGAGCTTTTGGTCCTTGTCCTCGAATCGAATATTAAAGACTTTCGAGAAATGTTGGCCAAGATTGTGAGAGGTTCCCATCTGGAGAGCCTTTCCATCCGACATCAAGGCTTCGATAGCATAGGTCTCGAGAGCACCGGCAAACCTTTCTCTTGCTGTTTTCCTGCCTGATACCACAGGAATGGCCAGTTCAGTTTCGATAAACTCTCTATACAGATCGAGGATCATCAGCGTTTCTTGTTCCGCTTCCTCAGAAGTTTCATGAGCTGTATGACCTTCCTGCCAAAGAAATTCTGTGGTTCTCAAAAAAGGTCTGGTGACCTTTTCCCAGCGGACAATATTCGCCCATTGATTTATCATTACAGGCAAATCTCTCCATGATTTGATCCACTTGGAATACATATTGCCGATAATGGCTTCAGA
>Ga0114922_10002807_pt1 | contig 16250 bp, 12 predicted proteins | sample AartaG_FD_100975 | JGI IMG/M metagenome (GOLD analysis project Ga0114922, IMG submission 100975) | Deep subsurface microbial communities from Aarhus Bay to uncover new lineages of life (NeLLi) - Aarhus_00045 metaG | ecosystem: Environmental > Aquatic > Marine > Oceanic > Sediment | place...
AGTGGATCAAGTCCAGGTCAAGCTATCGGCCCAACACGAAAATTTGCTCTCAGCACTACGAGGGATCCTGCTGCGCGAAGAGGACATGGCCACCCTGGGCCAAGCGACCTGTGAGACACTATCTTCCTCGCTTAACTATTGCGCAGTGTGGTTGGCGCGCATTGAAGAACACGATCGACGTGCACAAATCATCGGTTCAGCCGGCGATCGATCTGATCTTCAAGAGAAAATCCTACCGCATGATGCCGAAGCTGAATCCCCGGGAAAATCAACTGGATCGTTAGAGATTGTCACACAATCCATTCGTGCGGATGAAGGAAGCGACTTATACATCGAGCATGCTTGTGTTCCCATCTATCACGGGGGAGAAATCATCGGTGAATTGCATACCTGCCTCGATTCCCAACGCCAGTACCCCGAGGACGATCTATCCCTCTTGGAAGTCATCGCCTCAGATATTGCCGCAGGGATTACTCGCATACATCTAGATCAGCAACGTAAACGATTAGTTAAAGAAGTAGATAGTCTGCGTGATTTAGGGGCGGAGATGATCTCCGGGCGCGAGAAACAAGCATTATTTCAGACCTTAGTTCAGCAAGTCACACGATTATTACAGGGTCAATCGGGCGGTTTGTATGTGTGCGAGCCTGAAAAAAAGCAGGTGCGTTGCGTTGTCAGTTATCTCACCGATCGTGATTACGTTGGCGTCGTGATGCCCTATGGAGAGGGTGCTGCGGGGGTTGTTGCCGCATCGGGAGAGCCTTTGATTATCCCGGATTACAGCCAATGGCAAAAGGAGTCAGAAAAATTCTCCACACCAGATATCCATGCGATTATGAGCGCTCCAATGCGCTGGCAAGGGCAGGTGACGGGGGTGATCCATGTGATGCGGGATCGATATGCACCACCTTTTACCCTGGCCGACCAAGAACTGCTGCTCTTATACGCCAATCAAGCAGCAGTTGTATTGGAGAACGCAAGACTTCTGGAGGCGATTAGGAAGCGAGTGCTCCAGCTTGACCAATTAACGGATATCAGCCGGTCCGCAGCGCTTGCTGACTCCACGGACGACCTTGTGCCAACATTTATCCAAAAATTAAAGGTCATGATGGGCGCAGATCTTTGCGCATTTTACCAATGGGATTCAGTGCAAAACGAGCTAGCTATGGTCGTAAATGACGCGGCCGGTACCGAAGCGAACGAACACACAGGAAAGCACCAAAGTACACCTACGATTATTGAGGCCGCTCTTGAAGCAGGGCATGTATTGATCACTGAACGACCAGAGGGAACACCTTTATTCCCCGATCGAGCAGGAGAGACCTGGGATGTAAAGACCCTGCTCGCTGCTCCTGTTTCCGGTGGACAGAGCTGGCGAGGCGTAGCCTTGTTGGGATACTGCGATGAGACGGTTATCCATCCGGACGAGATGGAACTAGTAGAGCAGGCAACAGCCCAGATCGCCTTAACCGTCGCCAGATTGAGGGCCCTGGAAACTGAGCGTAGGAGAACACGAGCCTTAGAAGGGTTACGTGAAGCGAGCTTGAGCCTGACATCAAAGCTAGAGATCAGTGCTGTGCTCGAATCGATCCTATCGAACGCGCTCACTATGGTCGCGGCAGATGATGCCCACATTTTCCTTTACGACAAGAATAAAATCAGATTTGGGGCGGCAAAGTGGGCAGCAGGTGAATCGAATCAGTCTTTTGCTGCCCCTCGAGATAATGGTCTCACCTACTCGGTAGCACGAAGCGGCGAGGTCATTGTTGTGCCCAATGTCAGCCATCACGATCTTTTCAAGGGCACGAGTTGGGGAGGGGCCATCGTTGGGCTTCCCCTCAAAGTCCGCGACAAAGTTGTCGGCGTCATGAATGTTGCCTACCTCGCCCCGCACAACTTCGATGAGACCGAACTCGTTGCATTGGGCCTTCTCGCAGATCAAGCGGCAATCATGATCCAGAACGCACAGTTATTCGAGAGCGTGGATAAAGAGCGACGCTTTGTGCAGTTAATTTATGATGTTGCTCAAGAATTAGTGAACTCTCTGAGTCAAGATGAAATCCTACAGCGAGCGGTATCGCTCACCGCTGCGCATTTGAACGCAAGATCATGCGAAGCCTTCATTCTGGATCATGGTGCAGGTGTCCTGGTGCCCCATGCTTCTGCGCGTGATGATGCGCTCGAACTGGACGAATTACAAGAGAAGATCTCCTTTACGGTGGGCGATGGCTTGGTGGGTTGGGTGGCGCAAGCAGGTCAACCTGTGCTCATCGGGGATGTGAGAAATGATGAGCGCTGGATCACTGTCCCTGGCGTGGACGATATGGTGCGGTCGGCCATCTGCGCGCCATTGATTGTCGGTGGGGAAATGCTCGGCGTGATGGGTGTATATCATGCAGATCAAGACGTGTTTACCCTTGAGCATCTCGATCTCTTGGTTGCTATCGCACGCCAGGTAAGTGTGGCAGTTTCAAACGCCCAGCGCTTCGCCCAAATCGACCGCCGATTGACAGAAATGACTGTCGTGCGCCAGGTCGTGCAGGTAGTCAACCGGCGGTTGGAGATGCAGGCGCTCTTGGATGAGGCCGTCAATCAAGTAGGAGCTGTGCTCGGATATCCCGTTGTCGAAGTCTATCTTGTAGAAGAACACTACCTCGTTTTGGGAGCCGCGTATGGTGGTCCCTTCACTCCCGGTACTCGCTATCACATGAGTGAGGGGATCCTGGGTCGGGTCGTTCGAACCAACCGGGCAGCATTCGTCCCCGATGTGGCGGCGGATCCAGATTACATTGTTGGTTATCCAGAGATCACCTGCGAGATCGCTGTCCCTTTGCGCGTTGAAGGAGTCGCGATCGGGGTCTTGAACGTCGAATCGCCACGCCCCAACGATTTGTCCGAAGAGGATAGCCGCTTATTAACACTGCTGGCTGACCAGCTGGCCGTAGCTATTGAAAATGCTGCGCTTTATGAACGTGTCCGTTCGCATGCCGAATCACTTGAGAGTGTGGTCGCGAAGCGAACCTCTGAACTGGCGGAAGCCCTCATCCGTGCTCAATCCGCCGACAGGCTTAAGACTCAGTTTGTCTCCGACGTTTCGCACGAGTTAAGGACACCATTAAGCAATATTCGTCTCTATCTAGATTTGCTCAGGAAGGGTCATAAAGATCGTTTTGACGACTACATGAGAACGCTCAATCGAGAAACGAATCGATTAGTAAACTTGATAGAGGATCTATTGGCAATCTCGAGATTAGATGCTGGAACCGTGACTCCAAATCCGACCTCGTTAAATCTGAACGTGCTCGGCCGGGGATTAGTGGAGGATCGCCGGCGATTATTCGGGGATCGTGACCTAACCCTGGGTTTGAGTCTGCAAAGCGATTTGCCAAATGTCGTGGCAGATGAACAGATGATCTCTCAGGTCATTGCCAACCTGATGACAAATGCCTTGAACTACACGCCAGCGGGAGGCTCGGTAACGCTGATCACACGCAAAGTTGCAAAAGACGGTGGAGTATGGGTAACCTTAGCCGTGCGCGATACAGGTCTGGGCATCCCAGAAAAGGAACGCGAGCAGGTCTTTGAACGCTTCTTCAGAGGTGAGACAAGTCGCAAGATGGGAACACCAGGAACGGGCTTGGGATTGTCGATATGTAAAGAAATATTGTTACGTCACAAGGGAATGATCACACTAGAAAGTGAACAACAGAAAGGCAGCACTTTCACGATCTGGCTACCAGTCTCCTCAACCCAAGCTTAAAAAGCTACTTAACCGTGTCAGCATAACTCCAGAAGTTTACAGATTTCATCCAACTGGACGTTTTCAGTCATTAGATTTAGGAATGTTTCCATTTTTTCTGGTTGACCCAAGCGGGTTTTTCCCAGCGAGCGCTCTACCAACTCGATGGTTTCCATCGTGTTTTGGTTGACGAGCAGGATGGGGACTTTTAATGCATCGGCTTGTTGAATGATCAATGGGCTGGGGTGGAGATTACCAGTAAGAATCAACACCACGGTAGATGTCTCGAGCGCTGCCAGTTGAATATCCGTGCGATCCCCTCCTGTGATGACAGCCTTATGCTGGTAGCGACGGAACCGAGATAAGGCTGCATCTGCAGTCATAGCACCTACGGTGAGTGTTTCAGCCAGTGCTTCCGGATCCACTGTCTCGGTAAGTACCTCTGCATCTAGAAGATCAATAAGTTCACCCACGCTTAACGCTGACAATCTAGGTACGCTCGGGATCGCTCCGAAAACGCGTATCCCCTTCTTCTCAAGGAAGGGCATGGCGCAATCTTTGATGAAGTCGATTCCATCTTCGGTTACGCGATTGAGGATGACCCCTAACAGCTGCTCGCCAAGACGAAATCTTGTGGTGAGCACATCATCAACCAGGCACATTTCGCCGCGATAAGGCACAATAACCAGGGCAGGAGCGCCAAGGACTTCAGCCACGCGTAGGTTGGATAAGCCAATGGCATAGCCCTCCCGGAGACTGGCTCCACCCTCAAGGAGTAATACGTCTTTTCCTTTGCCCGCGCGTCCCGCAGCCTCCTGGATAATATCAACCAGATTTTCCGTGTGAACCTCTTTCAGGTGCTCCCTTAAGGTAGATGCAGTGATAATAATTGGGGATGAATCGACCGCATCTCCATCAAGTTCGAGTGAGCTATGCACGAAGACGGCGTCTTCATCTGCGAGGATTCCTTCAGGTGATCGCCATGGTTGGGTGCTGATAGGCTTCAGATAGCCCACCTTGAAGCCCCGTCCTTGGAGATACCGTCCCAGAGATAGGCAGACAGCGGTTTTTCCCGAATAAGGTTCAACTGAGGTGATATATAAGGATTTCATGCAGGACTCCCACTACGTACTGTCTTGTTTCGACGCTCTTTTACGTCAAGAATAAGCCGCATATCGATGGCAATGCCTCCCTGTCCATCGCGATACAGCATGTATGGGTTGATGTCTAACTCGACAATCTCTGGAAAATCAAGGACAAGCTGGCCAATTCTCAGCAGACTATCGATCAGAGTAGCCTTATCTGTGGGTGGATCCCCACGCACGCCCTCGAGCAACGCGCTCGCTCTGATCTCCTTGATCATGTCCTCGGCTTCTCGGTGAGAGAAGGGTGCGATGCGGAAGGCGACATCTTTAAGAATTTCAACATAGATGCCCCCGAGACCGAAGGTTACCAGAGGTCCAAATTGAGGATCCCGGTTCATTCCAATCAGTACCTCTAAACCTGCCGGGACCATTTTTTGAACAAGGCATCCCCAGAGTCGCGCTTCAGGAAGATAGCGTTGGGAACGGTAGGTGATGAGATCGAAGGCGTCACGGACGGCTTCAGCATCCTGTAGACCTACTTTTACCCCGCCAACGTCGGTTTTGTGAAGAATATCCGGAGAGGCAACTTTAAGAACCACCGGGTATCCCATTTCGCTTGCGATCTCCACGGCTTCCTCAGGGGTAGCAGCAAGTTTTGAGGCGGGTATTTGTAATCCGTAAGCGATTAGGATTTCACGCGCCTCAGCGTCGCCAATGGTGACCCGACCATCACTAAGCACCTTATCGATCACGTTGCGGACGGTGCCGCGATCAACCTCGAATGTTTCATACTCCGGGAGCGGCTCGGCTTGATACCGTCGATATTGACTCATCGCTTTATAGACCATGGCGGCGCGTTCAGGAAAGCCAAAGTTAGGGATCTTCGAGCGATCGAGGACAACGATGCCGGCCTCGACACGGGCCTCGCCCATGAAGCAAGCCAGGACAGGAATGTCTACTTCCTGCTTGACTTCCGCTATCACCGACGCGGTAGCCTCGATTTCTGTCATTGCCTGGGGGGTAAGAATGACTAATACACCATCGACGCCAGGATCGGCAACCACCTGTTTGAGGGCAAATTGATAGCGGTTGGCGCGCGCATCTCCAAGTACATCAACCGGATTGGCCGCGCTTGCAGCATCGGGGAGGAATTTCTCCAACGCTCGGATACATTCAGGCTCGAAGCGCGCGAGCGCCAGCCCGGCGCGTTCAAGGGCATCTGTGGCCAGAATGCCGGGGCCTCCAGCATTGGTCACGATAGCGATCCGGTCTCCTTTGAGCGGAGGGAGATACCCAAATGCTAGTGCATAATCAAACAGGTCCTGGAGCGAGTTCGCGCGTATTACACCCGCCTGCCGAAAAGCGGCCTCATAGGCTTGTTCGGAGCCTGCAAGTGATCCGGTGTGCGAACTTACTGCACGAGATCCCGCCTGAGTAACGCCAGATTTTAGCGCAACGACAGGTTTTCCCTTGGATACCCGGCGGGCAACCCGAATGAACTCTCCTCCGTCAGGCAATCCCTCGATGTAGGACAGGATCACACGTGAGCCAGGATCATCTGCCCAGGCTGCCAGCAGGTCGATCTCGTTTACATCTGCCTTGTTACCCAAGGATACGAACTTGCTCAAACCTAGACGGCCGGCCTGAGCCCAATCGAGGATGGCGGTGCCCAGAGCCCCTGACTGGGACATGAAGTCCATCGGTCCTTCAGGGGGCATTCCGGCGGAGAAAGATGCGTTCATCGGCGTGATCGTATCGATTACACCGAGACAGTTGGGCCCGATTAGGCGGATGTTGTATTCCTTTGCGATTTGGAGCAATTCCTGCTCACGCTCCAAACCATCCATACCGGCTTCTCGAAATCCGGCACTGATGACGATAACGCTGGGGATCCCTTTTTCGCCACAGGTACGTATCGCATCTGGGACGACCGGGTAGGGGATGACCACCACAGCCAGATCAATGTCTTCGAGGACCTGATTAACATCGGCATAGGCTTTAAGACCAAGGATCTCATCTGCTTTGGGATTGATCGGGTAAACCGTCCGCCCATCCGCCAAGAAGCCACCGTTCACAAGGTTATCGAGTACAGCGTAACCCAACTTGTCAGGGTTGGTAGATGCACCGATCACGGCGACGGAGCTGGGGGTAAAGAATGATTGCAGGCTCAAGATCAAACTCCCGTTAGGGTTTGCCTACCAAGTGTAATCCGAAGGTTAGATTCTCCAAAGGCCTGATGCGGAGGTATGTCAATCATCGTCCCTTTCCCTGGTGAGCTAATCGGCATGAATATCTTCATCTCATTGCTTTCTGAGTGGGCTCAAAAGAGCGACGGTGAATTGGAGACGGTCCTAGTCGATTCAGGGCTGCCTGGTGCTGGCGTGTGCCATAACCCTTATGTTGGGCGACCCCGAATTGGGGATATTGGAGATCAAGGTCCGTCATAAGCCGATCGCGAGCGACTTTGGCGACAACCGAGGCCGCCGCAATGGATAATGCCCGGCTATCGCCACGCGGGATGGCAGTCTGATTAATACCGACATCGCCTATAAGGATGTAATCAATAAGCAAGTATTCGGCGATAACATTCAGGCTGAAAATGGCGCGCTGCATTGCCAGACGTGTTGCGGGAAGGATGCCGATTTGATCGATCTCATCGACTGAGGCGTGTCCAACGGATACAGAACAGGCGATCTTGCGGATTTGCAGGTCCCAATATTTGCGATCGTTAGCTGAAAGCTGTTTCGAATCATGCAAACCCTGTAATTGTCCATCTAGATCGGATCCTGGAGCCGGAAGAACAACTGCCGCGGCCGAAACTGGTCCTGCCCATGCTCCTCGACCGGCCTCATCCAGGCCAGCGATGACTTCAATGCCATGTTGGTATAGCCCGGTCTCGAAACTGCTATCGGGGAATGGAGTGGAGTTACTTTTCGCCATATAACCCGCGAATCGCATTCCAACGAATACGGAATAGGTCAGTGAGCATGTGGAAGGAATCACGAAAAATTCGGACACGACTCCCCGCGTTGTAATACCAGGAGATCGGGATCTCAATTACACGATAGCCGCGCCGCATAGCAAGGAAGAGCACTTCGACATCGAAGGTCCAACCATGAATTGTTTGATCAGGGAAAAGATCCTCGGCAATCTCGGCTCGAAAGCATTTAAAACCGCACTGCGTATCTTGCAAGCCAGGCAAGGTAATGACTCGGACGAGCCAGTTGAACACACGCCCGATCCAATGGCGGTATGCCGGTTCATCATAGCGAATCGCCCCAGGGACTTCACGTGAAGCGATAGCGACATCATAAGGGGGTGAATCAGGGGGTAAAAAACGATTGACCTCTTCGATGGGCATGGAAAGGTCGGCGTCGCAGATGAAGCGAAATTCTCCCTCAGCTGCGAGCATTCCACTACGGACGGCCAGACCTTTTCCAGCGAGTATCTCCTGGACCCAACCCACCTGAGGGTGTTGTTCTGAGGCTTGTTTGGCAATCTCCGCCGTGCGGTCGTTACTCCCGTTCTCAACAATGATCACTTCGGCGTCATACTCTTGTGTACGCAGAAATGCCAGCACTTTCTCAAGGCTTGCTGGCAAACGGCTTTCTTCGTTATGCGCTGGGATGATGATGGACAGCAGCGGTGGCAATGGGCACTCCGCGTTTCGAGTGCCCTTAGTATACCGAATCTGAGAGCACAAGTATGGCGAAAATACCTACCACCAGGATGTCCAGAAGAGCCATTAACCCGAGCAGAATCCATTGTCGGCGGGTGAACGGGAATCGCTTTGGTTTGATCCGGCTTAATGAGCGCTGTTGACGGGGTGATAAAGCTGCAGCTTCGCTCTGGATCAAGGCTTGGGAATCGACGCGTGAAGGTTCGGGCAAATCGATTGGGCCAGAGGATCTTGGTGTGGCCGGTCGTGGTTCAAGCTCTGGAGCTGGCTTGGATTCCGCCCGGAATTCCTCAGGATGGGTGATTGCCCGGACAAGATCACGGATATCATCATGGTCCATAATCGGTTGAAATTGGAGGATATTAGCCGCAAAGCGCTCAATGGCATCGGCGAGGACGATCCGTGCTGGCGAGTTGGATGCCTCAACGTGTGTGCGCGGATTTGTGAAGATCAGGACTGCCTCAACTTCGGGAAGTCCAAAGCCTATTCCGCGCAGGTAGTTGAGGGTGGATTGAGCCATCTCAAGGACTTTCCATTGCAGGTTAGGTTTAGCTTCGGTGAAGCGGCGCGAAGTACCCCCGCCGAATTTTAACCACTCATCGCCTTTGGCGCGGAAGACACCCTGTACTGATGTTGGTAGGAAGGTTCGAAGGCCCTGAGGACTCATGATGAGTAAGGGGACCGTGATTCCAGTTCCAGGGATCAACACACTAGTAATTGCTACATGCTCGTCACCTAAGGACTTATCCAACTTTCGCACAGTAGTGTCGATGGCTTGCATTTCACCATACCAGGAGAGCCCGTTTTGCAATGTGCCGCGTACACGGTGCTCCAAGCTGATCTGGCCTTCTTCATCGCGAAAGGGCGAGCATTCGATGCGTTTCATATCATTCCCCTTTCAGGGGAGCATATCAAGGGTTCCGTCGACCGCCACAGACAAGCTCCATGAGAGCGCGATCGATTCAAACAAGCACCTGCAAGTATCTGCAAGATTGATGCCATTGTCTTTGGGATAGTAGGCCTTGCTTTGATTATAGGACAGCCCCTCTCGCGGACAAGTCAACGCTAGAGACGCTATAATGTACTGTAGATGAAACGATCAAGAGTACTTCTTGTTTTGCTTGTTTTGGCTTTTGTTGGAGTATCTGCTCAACAAGGTCAGGCACAAGTCGAGCAGCAGGTGTTTGTGCTCACGCTTAAGGGCCCACTAACGCCTGCAATGGTGGGTTATCTAGAACGCGGGTTGACCAACGCGGAAAATGAGGGGGCTGAGGCTTTAGTCGTTCAACTCGATACGCCTGGCGGTTCAATCGATCTCATGAACCGTATGGTGCAGGCGATTCGGGCTAGTCACATTCCCGTGGTCGTGTACGTCGCCCCACGCGGCGCCATCGCGGGAAGCGCCGGCACCGTGATCACCCTGGCCGGACATATCGCTGCTATGGCTCCCGAAACTGCCATTGGGGCTGCCAGTCCAGTTGGTGGACAGGGTGAAGAATTGGGGGCAACGATCGCGGCGAAGGAGAAGGAGATTCTCAAGGCAACAGTTCGCAGCCTGGCTGAGAGACGCGGAGAAGCCGCGATCGCGCTTGCGGAAGCAGCGATCGAAGATGCTAAGGCAGCCTCATCTTCAGAGGCAGTCAATGTTGGCCTGGTGGACTATATTGCGGATGACTTGGACGATCTCCTGGCTCAAATAGATGGTGTACTGGTTGATGCGCAAGGTGAGAAGACATTGAGAACGGCGAATGCCGTTGTTGTCGAGCTCCCCCAGCGCTTTATTGAACAATTTCTACAAGTCCTGACAAATCCAAATATCGTTTTTCTCTTAATTACGATTGGTGTTCAAGCACTCCTCATCGAAATCTCTAGCCCTGGTGGTTGGATTGCGGGTTTCATCGGAGTCGTATGCCTGGCCCTGGGCACATACGGGCTAGGAATCTTACCGGTGAATTGGTTTGGGTTAGTATTTATCGCCACAGCTTTTGTCTTATTTATTCTTGAAGTTAAAGCGCCTACGCATGGCGCGCTTACCTTAGCTGGATTAACATCCTTTATCGTGGGTGCCCTGGTCTTATTTAACTCCCCTGAGACCCCCTCTTTCTGCCGTGTCTCTGTGCCATTGGTGATTGGGACAGGTATTGGAACAGCCGCATTTTTTATGGTGATCCTGACCTTTGCGATCAGAGCACAATTACTTCCGGTTGAAGTTGGGCGTGAAGCGCTCATCGGCCGCACTGGCGAATCTCGCACAGCATTGACCCCTACGGGTATGGTGCATGTTGCCGGCGAACTCTGGACGGCTATCCTGGAGGATGAATCGGAATCACTTAAATCCGGTGAGCGGGTTGAAATTGTCGGCGTGGATGGGCTTCGGTTACGAGTCAAACCCTTTTCTGCGAAGCAATAGTTGACTCGATCCAAGGGAGCTTGTACACTGTCGCCAAGGTAATAAGGAGGGCACGATGACGGCTTCATCCTTCCGAATGATCGTCCGAACTGGCCCGAATCCTGGCACCACTTATGACCTAACGAAAGAGGTCACATTGTTGGGTCGGGACGTCAGCAATGAAATCATCCTGGGCGATGCGGAGATCTCACGTCAACACTCGCGTCTCACAAGAACTCCTGGTGGTTATGTCCTGGAAGATCTCGGTTCGACAAATGGAACCTTTGTTAATGGTGAGCGTCTCATGGCTCCGCGAGTACTCAATCCAGGAGACCTGGTAGCGCTCGGTGAAAACGTGAGCCTAACTTTCGATGCGGCAACACCTGAGGCCGCAGCGACGGTCGCAAGTACGGTTGCCCAGCCTGAGGGCGCCGGAGCTGTGCCCGCGGCAGCCCCTGCACCGGTTGCTTCTCACCCAGCTCCCACACCTGGTACACCGCTAGTTGAAAAGAAGCGTCGCTCGCCCTGGTTGTTAGCGGGGATCGGTTGTTTCGTGATGATCCTGGCATGCGGTGGCGTGGTCTGGTTTATGGATGCCTACTACCCTGAGATCCTGTATGCACCCCTGCGCTGGTTAGGTTTCTTCTAATTATCGAACTGGCGTGGTGAAGTTTCAGGGATGGTTCTTACCATCCCTGTTTTGATTCCCTGCAACTGCTCAAAGGGCTTGTCCGTGTAACTTTTCAATTTACGTTGCATCGAAAGAAGGATATTGATAATAAGGAGAATTGAGACGATGGAAATGGAAATCACCTTCCCGGGTGGCGCTCGAGTGGATGCGAGCTTCGGCCCGTATACTGTTCACACGGATCAGCCCCCGATGGGCGGAGGTGAGGGTTCAGCTCCGACACCTTTTGCAGTCTTTTTATCCTCGATAGGTACTTGTGTGGGCATTTATGTCCTAGGTTTTCTGCGTAAACGGGGCCTCCCGACCGAAGGAGTAAGTTTGCACCAAAGGATGCATGCAAATCCAGCAAGCGGTATGGTGAGTGAGATTGAATTGAATATTCAAGTCCCACCAGATTTCCCTGAGAAGTATCACGAGGCGTTGATCCGAACCGCAGAGTTATGTGCAGTCAAGAAGCATTTCGAAAATCCACCCACATTCAGTATCAAGACCCAGGTGAAGGATCTGATCGTAAGCAGTTGATTTTATTGATTACAATCAAGGGTGGAGGTTGCTATGCTTCGCTACCTATCCACCCTTTTTATTATCCTGGGAGTGTTACTCCTCCCTGGTTGCTCTGGAGCCAGCCCAGAGGTAGAGCAGCCACAGCATTCACAAACAAGCATTTCTCCCGACGAAGATGTCATCGAGTCTAACGAGGTAGATTACCATGATGCGCGCCAGCGCATGGTCGAGTTCGGAATCATCGCCTTCGGAATTGAAGACCAGGATGTCATTGATGTTATGGGTCATGTCCCCCGACATCAATTTGTACAGGAAGCTCATATAGACCTCGCCTACGCAAACCATCCGTTACCGATTGGGTATGGCCAAACGATATCGCAGCCATTCATTGTGGCTTTAATGACTCAGGAACTTGATCTCGAACCCGGGGATAAGGTGCTTGAAATTGGCACGGGCTCGGGCTATCAAGCTGCTATCCTGGCCGAACTTAAGGTTGAGGTTTACACCATTGAAATCATTAAAGAGCTGGCGCAGGAGGCCTTCGAAAGATTGCGACATCTGGGATACGACGACATTCAACTGCGTAATAGTGATGGTTACTATGGCTGGTCGGAGCATGCCCCCTTCGATGCGATCATCGTCACTGCGGCCCCGGATCATATCCCGCAACCGCTCATTGACCAACTTGCCCCGGGTGGCGTGATGGTGGTTCCGGTTGGCCCAATTGGGGGTATTCAAGAGTTGTGGCGTATCACCAAGAGCGATTCGGGAGAAATTCATACAACAAGCCTGGGGGGTGTTCGTTTCGTTCCTTTCACCCGAACCGGAGAACCGATAGATCAGAATAATAGTGAGCGCTGATCGAAGTTATAGAATATCCCGATTGGTTCTGTTCCGGGCTGGTTGAGCACAATCATCCCCATTGTCTAGAGGCGATAAGCACGACTGTGTAGCAAAGCGCGCCAAACCCGAGTGTTACTTGGAAACCGAGATCTAATAGGGCTAGCGAAGCCATTACACCTGCTAAGCCAGAAATAGCACCGTTGATAGCCCACGCCCAGGGGATAAGCCCAGGTGTTTGGGTTTCAAGGACGCGCATGCCCGCTGCAAAGGGGATGCCCATGAAGAACCCGGTAGGTGCGAGCCATAGCATAGTGATCAAGACCCGCAAAATGAGTGGCAGCGCCAGAGCCCATGATATCACCAGAGGCAAGAAGACAATATTAAGTAGGTGCAAGCCCAACAGAATGGCCAAACCTGATTTCAGCGAGATGCGCCTAGACTGAAGGCTTCCCAAACCGGAAGCAAGTAGTAAAGTGAAGAGCACGAGCCCGAATGCTAGTACCGGATAATCCAGAAAGAGATTCATGCGCATGATGATGGGGATTTCGACCAGCATGAATCCCGCTCCGAGTCCACCAAAATATAACCAAACCCAATATGGAGGAAGTGATTTTTGAGGACTACGGCGAAGGGATAACCAAGGGAGCAGTATAAGAGGGGCGGCAAGTAACAGCATCAAGGCCAACATTGCCAGCAAGACGAAGTAACCGCTACCACCAAATGGTTGCCAGAGCACACCCAATGTGGCCAGGACCTGAGATGATTGAGCCCACCGGAAGAAGTGAAAGAAGTAGGGGCGATCATCCGTTGTAGGTTCAAGCCGAAACTCATAGTCACGGATGGTTGCGTCAGGGGCTTCAAGCAGTTGCTTAAAAAGGTGGAAGTATACGGGTTCTGGAAGGTGATTGTATTGATTGACTTCGGCCTCGATGATATCTGGTAAATAGATAGGGTCGTAACTATTTCGAACCAGGAACTCCCGTATCTCCGTTAGATCAATCTCTGAAAAAGGCTGCTTACTCACAAGCATCGTTGACGTCCTCATCCCGCGAAATGCAACAAGATGAGGGGCTGGGTCTTCAAGACCTTGCCGGCGAAGTGCTTGGAGTGTTGTGGACCAAACACGGGATGCCTCGCTAGGGGGTGTGCCGATCCAACGGGTAATTAGCATTATCCCATCTGGAGAAAGACGCTCCCAACCAGTCTCAAATGCTTCCTGTGTGAGAAGGTAGTTTTCCGTAAGGCTGAAGGCGCCTGATGTAATGGGTCGGTAAGGATCACTGAGTGCCCATTCCACGATCGTGTACTGTGTCTCTTCCAGGCTAAGCACGCCTCGACTGGAGCGGGGAACACGATGGACACGCCGATGGTTGTATACATCTCCGCTCATTGTGCTGAACTCGCCGCTAAGAAGGTCGGTGATAAGTGGTTGATCCATGGGCAAGGTAATCTGCTCTGCTCCCATAGAGAGCGCAACCAGGGCGGCTAGACCGGTACCGGGATCAACGATCAGGACTTCTGCATCGGGACGGAGCAAATAAGCGATAGCGCCGGGCATGTGGCGTGCAAAGGCAAGAGTTTCACGTGAATCGAGATTAACATTCGTCAAAGGGTAAGGGCCATCACCGTCTATGAACAGTCCGTTCTGTTTAAGACCAGGTGCCGGGGAGGTCAGACTTAAACCCGGAAAGGAATGGATTCCGCCGCTTTCCAGGATGTCAATACGAGCAGATGCGTTTCTTCTTGTCGTCATGATATGAGCATCGGGGAATTGTTGCGCTATGCTGAGAGATTTATAAGGGGAAAGTTGTAGGCGGAGGCTGCTGATAGGCCACAAGAAAGCCACGCATATTACTGACGCGATTATGAAGTACAGCAGGCGCAAAATGCGGCGGGGCTCAAGCAAAACTGGTGTCAGTAATCCTAGTGAGATTGCTAGTCCTAACGCCCCTTCCTCGCTACTCAACTGAAGACTTAAGAGAGCAATCAAACACCCTATAGAAGCCCCGATTAAATTGGCGGCGTAAGGACGGAAGGCTGCTTCGCCGGCCTCGCGCAAGGACTGGCCTATGTACCAACCCGCGCAAAGAAAGGGAAGACCTGCAGTCGTAAAGTAAAGAAGCAGGATCCATATCTGCGAGCGATCCCAAGCGATGCTGAAGGAGTCGAAAGGGAGGTAATTGATGACGAGATAGGCTATCAAAGTGGCTACTGAAAAGCCACTGGCTAGCAAGTGTCGGGGCGGTGTGATCCTGGATAAGGAAAGAGCTACACCACTAGCAGCATAGCCCATCACGGCCAAGCTGATGACGATGAAGGCGAAATTATGGAACTGCTGAACTGCGAAAATGCGGGTGAGGCAGATCTCATAAGCGAGGCTTGCAGCCGAGATCAGAATCAGACTGATTGAATCCCGGGAGCGCATACGGGGCTCTCCAATTTCACCCTGCGGCGAGGTGCATTGCCTAGGGCTTAAACGGTTTCGCTGGCCTTATAGTAAAAGGACCAAATACCCACGGGGTTATACACTCCGTGGAGTATACATGGAGTATGCGTAGTTGGCGTGTTCTGAGAACTCCGGGTTTCGACCTTTTAGGGCTATTGGCCTTCGCACGCAATGATGGTGGAGGAAATAACCGCATCGTTTATGTTGTTGATAGTGCGCGAGCTGCTGTCATAGAATGGGCCTCGGCGCTTGTGGAATCGCGGATTGTGGAGAGGCCGCACATTTTAGAGAATCGAGGCGTTGCGTTAACGATTCTCCAATATGATCTTTGCATTCCTCTGACGTTGGCCCGATATGATTGAAACAGTCAAGCACGATCCTATCGAAAACATTTTAAGGAGTGGTAAAAATGACATACTATATGGTTCCACAGAGATCACGCAGACTACACACGTATCGCCCAGTTGGATTTAATGGCGGAAGGCGCATGTCAGTAGACGTGCATGCCAGCCCTGAAGAATACTTGATCACAGCTGAGGTACCTGGGTTGGCGGCCGATGAGCTGAAGATCGAGATCCTCGATGATGTTGTGACCATCGGGGGGGATTTACACATTGATGAGGAGGGCGAGCGCGATGAGCTCCTGCGCGAACTGCCTCAGGGCAACTTCAAGCGCAGCCTTCGTTTCTCCGAAACTCTTGACGCCGAGAAAGCCGAAGCTCAGTTGGAGAATGGTCTCTTGAAACTGCGCATTCCGAAGTCTGAAGGAGCACGACCCAAGACGATCAAGGTCAAAGCTTCATAAGGACCGGTATTCTTGTGCGGTACAATGGGCGGCGACAGCCGCCCATTTGACTCTTCCTAACTCAGCCCAGGA
>Ga0114922_10002808_pt1 | contig 16248 bp, 12 predicted proteins | sample AartaG_FD_100975 | JGI IMG/M metagenome (GOLD analysis project Ga0114922, IMG submission 100975) | Deep subsurface microbial communities from Aarhus Bay to uncover new lineages of life (NeLLi) - Aarhus_00045 metaG | ecosystem: Environmental > Aquatic > Marine > Oceanic > Sediment | place...
AGACTGTATCCGAGCGGATTTTCCTCGCTGGGGAAAATCCGCGTGTTTTCGTATCAACTGACCTGATTCTTGCCTAATGCTCAGATGCTTAGAAAAAATGGGGGAACTCCAGTCAATGTAACATATTGACTTAAAAAGAGGTATCATACATATCGACATTTTTTATGAATAGTTCAGGGCAAATATAGCAGCTGAAGATAGAGTGGAATATCTATGCAACTCTAAACTCCTGGATCAGGGACAAGGGTGATCTCTACTCTTTATAAGAATGACTATGGGCAATTTTATGAAATCCTCTATTTCCTGTGGATTTCTGGTTGACTGAATTTGTTTTTTATTTGTATTATGGGTGATGGAGACTCAGAGGGTGGAAATTTGATGAAGTTGAGTGAAAATCATCATCATGAGAAAAAAACCAAATTCCTATAGTGTAAATCACTGAATTTTTAACTTTAAGAAAGGATAAATGATATGAACGGTATTTCCCGACGTAAGTTTTTAAGCCTGTCTGCCGCTGGGGCGTCCTCGATGATGATCTTGCCGCGGCATGTCCTTGGTAGGAAAAAATATGTGGCTCCCAGTGATAAACTCAATATTGCAGGAATCGGTGTCGGCGGCCAAGGAGGGGGTGATCTTTCGCGCATGGAGAGCGAAAACATCGTGGCCCTCTGCGATGTAGATTGGGATAGAGCAGCCAAGACATTTAAAAAATTCCCTGCTGCCCCACGCTATCGTGACTTCCGGGTCATGCTGGAGAGGCAGAAGGATATCGATGCTGTTGTCGTGGGAACTCCCGACCATGTGCACGCAGTAGCCGCCATGGCAGCAATACAGCTTGGTAAGCATGTCTTTTGTGAGAAGCCCTTGACACACAAAATCTTTGAGGCACGCACCCTCACAAAAGCCGCTCGCAAAGCCGGTATCGCCACTCAAATGGGTAATCAGGGACATGACATGGAAAGCATCCGTGTGCTCTGCGAATGGATATGGGATGGAGCCATAGGAGATGTCACCGAAGTTCATGCCTGGACGCCCCACCCAGTTTGGCCTCAGGGAATCGGGCGGCCTGTGGAGACACCTCCGATTCCCGAGACTTTGAGTTGGGATCTTTGGCTGGGCCCTGCACCTTTCCGGCATTACCACCCCGGTTATCTTCCCCAAAAATGGCGCGGCTGGTGGGATTTTGGAACGGGGGGTTTGGGTGATATGGGCTGCCATATTTTTGACCACATCGTATGGGCATTGAAACTGGGAGCCCCGACCAGTGTTGAGGCCAGTTATTCCACTTTCGTACCGGATAAAATGACCTGGGACAAACCCAAAAATACGGAAACCTATCCACGTGCTTCCCTAGTCACTTATAAGTTTCCTGTCCGGAGGGAATTCCCCCCGCTGACTCTGAGGTGGTATGACGGCGGGTTGATGCCGCCCCGTCCTGAAGAGATTCCTGACAACATAAAAATGGGGGATACTTATGGTGGGGCTTTGTATGTTGGAGACAAAGGCATGATTCTGTGCGGATCTCATGGTGCCAACGGACTTCGCATTTGGCCGGAAAAACGGATGCAGGAATATCAAAGACCTCCGAAGACCTTGCCCCGTTCCATAGGCCACTATCAAGAATGGATCACAGCCTGTAAAGGAGGTGAACCGGCTGCATCTAATTTTGACTATGCCGGTCCTTTGACAGAGACGGTCCTGTTGGGAAATTTAGCCATCTGGACCGGAGTTAAACTCTACTGGGATTCCGAAAATATGCGCTTCAACAACCATCCTGAAGCCGACCAATTCCTCCACCCCCAATACAGGGAGGGATGGAGCCTGTAACTATCTTTCCTCGTGCCCACCCTTTTAATAAAATCAGGAGTGGCTGTCGGGTTCTGCGGATGAATACCAGTAAATGCAAGGAAGCTGGCCACTGTGATGAATGGCTTCTGGAAGCAAACAGTTAATCAACCGGGATCTTGTAGAAAAGATATTACTCTGGCAGCATACTGGGGTACCATGGACAATTCACGAGTCAAGGGGATAAGATTTCCCTCCAGGTAACATCATCGTCTTTTTCCATCACTATTGACGTTATTTCCCAGGTGCCGCGGCCGTTGTCATCTTTCTGATTGGAACCAACACTATAAACAATAAAGCCGTCATCCTCTAAGCGGTAGATATACGGCTTCCCTGTGAAAGGATCAAGCGGTTCCTCCGGCAGTATGTCCGGGGCCAAGTCTGATATTTTTGCCGGAAAACGGCCTTTGTAGTTCTTGTAGATCTTACAGCCGATTCCGATGCGGGCGACATTAAGGTCAGCTTCAAGCCTTGCTTCTTTAAACATTGCAGTCTCGAGGTTAGGGAAAAGAAATCCACTTAGTTTAAATAGCCAGGGAATGTCCTCTTGTCTTTTATTATATTTTTCCCGGATCTTATATGTCTGGTAATAGGGTAGTTCAGCGGCTTTTTCCATTTCTGAATAGAGATTAAGCGACCAGACTATCTCTGATTTTAAGACCGGCCTGAATATCCAATAATATATTTTGTCCCAAAAATTCACATCAACACCTGTTATATTGTATTCTCCTCTTAAAAATTTTGTCCCTGTTTCTAAACTTAAGATTTTTTCCCCTTTAAAACTTCTTACCAAGCCTCTACGCCAGGGTTTTGTCTCCAGCTCGTGCAAAATATTTAATAAGGTTTCCGTGGCTAACTCTTTTCCAGCAGCTATTTTACGAAGAAAAAGGAGCTGGGCCCGCATTTGGGCAAAAGCAACTAAAGCGTTTATTAGCAAAGGCTCTTCCAAATATTTACGGGAAAACTGCATCCCGATGCAGTTTTGTTCCAGAGCCTCTGTCAAGCGGCCGTTTTCTGCTTTGATCACTGCATCGAAACCATATAAGCGGAATGCTTGAATAGCCTTTATTGCTCTTGGAACCAATATTTCAAAATCAATCTGATCCCAATCTTCATTATATTTAAAGCACGGTTTTTGGCCTGTATCCTGGATCAACAACAAGGCCCTCTGGTTTTTTTCTGCCATTATTTCTATTTTCCTCCGCGTACCATTTGTTAGAGGCTCGTTGTAAAATATTTCCTTTAGGGTTTTGCTCAGAAGCTCTCTCTGCTCGCGCTCTATCTGCAGAATTTCTTCCACACCTTTCCAGGAAAGGGCGGCATTGTCCTCATCCCTGCAATCAGGTTCAAACTCCTTTATGGCTAACTTTTCACCCGCAGCTTTCATTTTTTCCAAGGTTCTTTCCAGTTTTTTTCCAGTCGTGTAATTAAAGAACGTCCGAGTCACAAGGCCCACAGTAATAATAACCAGGAATACAATACCGACTCTTACCAGGATCTTTTTAAATTTTATCCTCATTTAATTCCTCCTTTAACCGCAAAAACTCTTCATAACGGTTATTTCTATTCGATTTATGCTTTCTTAATAATTTTGCTTTCAGCCAAGTCATATTTTCCGCCTCCTGCGTCATGTTTAAAAGCTTGGCAAGAAATAAAAGTGATTCATCCTGTTTTTGAATCCGGATCACAGGCTGAGTCCCGACCAAAGACGCGATGTATCTTTTCTGGTTAGGTAAGATAAATGTATCCAACAATAGAAACGTCAAAATAGAGGCGCTGCAAATTAAACCAACCTTCCATAACATAGGGGTCATTACCCTTTTTTCAGCTCTTTCCCTTCGAGCTTCATTTAATATTTTTTCCTTGAGCTCAGGGGGAGCCGGTTTGCGGGAAAAATTGTTTAAAAAATCTTCTGTCTTTTGGTCGTTTTGAATCTTCATAGTTTTCCCTCCATAAGAGAGCGGAGTTTTGCTATGCCATAACGGTATCGGCTGGCTGCAGTATTGATCGAAAGTCCGCAGGCAGAGGCAATCTCCTTAAAGGTCAATTCTTCAAAAAATTTTAAAACAATGATTTCACGCTGCTCCTCCGGCAGCTGAGCTAAAGATGCGGATAATATTTGCACAGATTCTTCATCTTTGCCTGATATCGAATTGCTGATAATTTCACAAAGTCCGGTATTTTTCCGGCAGCCATTTTTTTCATGAATCTTCTTCTTCAGGAACCGGTTGGCCTCATTCCGGGCGATCTGAAATACAAAAGCCGCAGGCCTGCGGATAAACTTTAAGCGGATAGAATAGCGCGCCAACCGATAAAAGACCTCTTGCAATACATCTTCAGCATCCCCGGCAGAACCTAGTTTAATATAGAGATAATGGTAGGCTCTATCTCCAAATCGATCATAAAGTTCTTCCAGGTCCATATCTATATAATAAGAAGCTCTCTAATAAGAAAGACCTTTTTTCCTTTAATTTTTGTCTATTATTATAAATTTTATGTCATATCTGATGAATAATCCAGGTTAAGAAGTGAATTCACAAGAATATCTGGAGGCCAACCCGGCAGATCTTAGCTGTAAGCCAGATCATCAAGAGCTGCGTTTGAAACTCGAGAGGCGGCAGTCGTCCTCCTGGACTATTTCCTCCAGAAAGCAGAAGCAAAGAGTATGAGGACTGTATAGATCTCCAGTCGACCTACCAACATAAAGAAGGTCAGGGCCCACTTACCGAACACCGGGATATGCGCGTAGTTGTTTGTCGGCCCTACACTGCCCAACCCAGGGCCTATGTTCCCCAAAGTAGCGGCTACGGATCCGAAAGCAGAGACAAGGTCCAGCCCGACAATGGACATCAGGATCACCCCAAGGATAAAGAGGCCCAGCATGAGGGCCTGGAAGCCAAGGACATTGGTTACGATGTCACGGGGGATCACCTTGTCCCCAATACGTACTGGGATGACGGCGCTGGGATGAAGCAGCCGCTTGACCTCAGCGCGGACAAACTGCAGCAGGATCACCAGACGGATAACCTTCATGCCGCCGCCGGTGCTTCCCGCACATCCTCCGATGAACATGAATATGAACAGGATGAACTGGGAGGTAGCAGACCACTGTTCATAGTCCGCCGTCCCAAAACCTGTCGTGGTCAGGATCGAGACAACCTGGAAGAGAGTCGTGCGAAAGGCCGTCTCGAGCCGGGGAAAGTGATGCCGGAAAGTGTTGAAACCAATGAAGAGCATACCGCCGCCAATCAGAAGCATGAAAAAGTTGAATTCATGATTCTTTCGGTAGCAGTCGAATTTTTTCTTCAGGAATTTGTAGTGAAGAGAAAAACTCGTCCCGGCCAGGATCATAAACACAATGATCACATACTGGATATAGGGTGAGGCATAGTATCCTATGCTGGCGTTCTTGGTGGAAAATCCTCCAGTGGCCATGGTCCCGAATGTGTGACAGAGGGCATCGAAAAATGTCATCCCTCCTGCCATTAGGAGCACGGTCTCCAGGGCGGATATTAAGACATAGATCCCCCACAGGATCTTCGCTGTCTCCATCACCCGAGGGGTCAACTTGTCAGGGGCAGGACCCGGCGCTTCGGCTTTGAACAGCTGCATCCCCCCCACCCCCAGGATCGGGAGAATGGCGATCGACAGCACTATGATTCCCATACCGCCCAGCCAGTGCGTCAGGCTCCTCCAGAAGAGCAGCCCCTGCGGCATCACCTCAATGTCTTCCAGGATGGTGGCTCCGGTGGTGGTGAAGCCGGACATGGTCTCAAAAAAGGCATTCGTGAAGTTGGGGATGGCACCGGAGAGCAGGAAGGGGAGGGAGCCGAATAGGGAGAATAGAATCCAGGCCAGGGTCACGATGGCAAAGGCCTCCCGGGCATGAACTTCTTGATCCAGCCGTGTCAGTTTGAAGAAGAGAAATCCTGAGACAAGGGTGATGCCGGAGGCGATCAAGAAAAAGACATAACCTCCATCAGCATAGTAAAGGGAAAAGGGAATGGGCAACAGGATTGCCACAGCCAGGAACATGAGGAGCAATCCCAGGACATGGATAACAAGATGAAATCTCATATTTACTATTTAAAGAGCTTCTCCACCTCGGCAATGGCCCGGGGCAGAGCAATCACGACTACCCGGTCTCCCTCCTTTATTTGAGTGTCTCCTGAGGGAATCAAAGCACTGTCTCCCCTCCGGATAGCCCCGGAAATGGCATAGCGCGGGAAATTACAGTCCTTCAGGGGCTTTTTAGTGATCTTAGAACCGGCCTGGGGGACGATCTCTATGATCTCCACATCCAATCCCGGGATGCTGGCCATACTCGCCAGAGGTGCCTCCCGGATGAAACGCGTGATGGCGTTCACTGTGATCAAGGTCTTGCTGACTACCGCGTCCATGCCGATGGTGGGGGTGATGGGCATGTACTCGGTCTTGTTCACCAGGGCAATGGTGCGGGGGACCTTGATGTGCCGGGCAATCAAGGTCAAGATGATATTGGTCTCATCATCCCCGGTGACGGCAATAAAAGAGTCCATGTCCATGATCCCCTCTGCAGCTAGCAGATCCATGTCCATACCGTCTCCGTGGAGGACCAGAGTTTTCTTCAGCATATCCGCAACATGCTGCGATTTTCCGGATTTGCTCTCGATGATCTTGACGTTCAACTGGTCTTCTAATTCCCGGGCTACATACTGCCCGATGAGCCCTCCACCCAGGATCATAATGTTCTGGATCAATACATTCTCCTTCCCAGCCAGCTGGACGATCTTGGGTATCAACTGCTTGTCACAAATGACGAAGAACTGATCTCCGGGAACCAGGATTTCATCCCCCCTGGGAATCAGGGTGTTTTGCTTTCTCTTAATAGCCACGATCCGGGCAGCGATATTTCCCCATTCCATCCAGATATCCTGAATTGTCTTGTGCGATAGGGGTGTATTTTTCTCCAGCCGTATCCCCACCATCTGGATCTTCCCGTCAGCGAACTCGATTATGTCGGTGGCGCTGCTTTGTCTGATCAAGCGAATGATCGCATCGGCCGTCTCTTTTTCAGGGTGGATCAGGAGATCGACCTCCATCTCTTCTCTGGTCAGCAAAAAACCGGGTTCGATGAACTCCGGGTTCCTGATACGTGCGATCTTAAAAGAAATGTTCAGCTTGTGCGCCAAACGACAGGCCAAAAGATTAACCTCATCTGAATTGCTGATAGCAGCAAGTATATCTGTCTCTTTGATCTTGGCCTTCAACAAGTCCCGGTAGCTTGAACCCGAGCCTATAATAAGAGCGGCATCCAACTGTTCCTCGGCCCGGCGGGCTATGAGGGGATCCTGCTCGATAATCGTTATATTGTGTTTTTCAGCTGTTAGCCGTTTGGTGAGATGGAATCCGACCTCTCCAGCTCCTATGATGAGGATATTCATGATTTTGTCCTCTATTATATACAGCCCATAGGCCATAAGCAACGCATAAATTAAAGTGCGAAAGTGTATATGCTTGCCTACTTATAGCGCATCCACTTTATGATCTCCCTTATGCGGGGACGCTTGCCATACATTAGAAGGCCAACCCGGTAGATCTTAGCTGTAAGCCAGATCATCAAGATAGTAGTCAGCGCCATCAGCACAATTGATCCGCCGACCTGAATAAAAGGCGGGAGCAGAATACACACACGCAGAAGCATTAAAGTAGGAGTGAAAAAAGGAATCATAGATAGAATGACTGAGATCGAGCTGTTCGGACTCCTCATGATAAAAACAATAAGCAAAAGAGGGATCACCAGCATCATTATCACCGGTGTCATAAACTGCTGAGCTTCTTTTTCCGTATTCACCATTGAACCTATCGCAGCAAATAGAGTAGAAAAAAGGAAATATCCCAGAATAAAAAATATAATAAAATAGATAAAAATATAGGCAGGTATAGAAGGAAACTTAAATGAAGCAGCAGCTGGAAAAACATCAGCGATCAAAGCCCCTCCATAGGTGGTAAATCCTATCCCGAACAGGCCCCAAATAGTATACTGGGTAAGGCCTACTGCTCCGATACCAATGATCTTTCCTGCCATCAGTTGAAAGGGACGTATAGAAGAGAGCACTATCTCCACAACCCGCGAGCTTTTTTCTTCAATTACGCCCCGCATTATGGCCTGTCCATAAAAAATAAGGGTCATATAAAGAACTAAAACTAAAAAATAGGATATTATAAAGGTTCCTCCGGTATCCTCCTCCACTCCCCGCTTACTGACTTTCTTGGTGGATAAACTCACCCGCCTCATAAGTTGGCCGACTTTATTTGGATCTAAGCCCTCGGCCTTTAACCTCTTCCCGATAATTATACTGTTTAAAGCATTTCTGATATTATTGGTTTTATCAAAATCCGAAACATGCTCAGAAACATATTCCACCTCTCCCCCCTCTGAAATATCTGCGGGAAGAAAAACATATGCAGAAAGCTCCTTGGCCAGCACTTTTTCATTCAGGACCTCTTTAAGCTGAGAAATATCTCCTGTCAGCCGGTATTCTTCCAGCAGGTAGCGGCGGCTGCCATCTTTCAGTTTTTGCTCCATCTTTTTATCCAGCTCAACAAAAAGCTTCCCGCTGGCATCGATTACCCCTATATTCTCCTGTTCAGCCACAGAGACTACTGACATAAGTATGGGAACGATTAAAAACAAGGACATAAGCAGCGGGCCCAGGATCGTGCCAATAATAAATCCTTTGGTCTTTACTATCTGTAGATATTCCCGCTTAATTACCGCCAGAATTTTTCTCATTTTGCTCTCCTACTTTATCAATAAATATAGCGTTTAAAGTCGGCTCTTTGACTTCGAATTTATTGATTCTGATTTTTCCGGTCAAATACTGAAGAAGGTCCTGGGAATTTCCTCCTTCTTTTAGTTTAACCTCCATGAAACGGCCGTAATCATCAATATTTTCAATCCCTGCAAAATCTTTGATATATTTTGCTTCACCTTCATAATCTAAAACTATTGTATTTTTCCCATATTCCTTTTTTATCCGGTTAAGATTCCCCTCCAGCACTTTCTCGCCTTTGTTTATCAGGCAGATATTATCACATATCATTTCAACCTGTTCCATCCGGTGAGTTGAAAAAATGATGGTCACCCCTTTATCCTTCATCTCCAGCATAAAATCTTTGAGCAGTTTAGTGTTAACAGGGTCCAGGCCGGCAAAAGGCTCATCCAGGATAATGAGTTCCGGCTTGTGGATAACAGTAGCTATAAACTGGACTTTCTGCTGCATTCCCTTGGAAAGTTCCTCTGCTTTTTTAAGCTTCCAATCAGCCAAATCAAATCTTTCCAGCCAATAATCTATCCTGCGGCGGGCTTCAGCCCCTTTCAATCCTTTAAGCTCGGAGAAAAACAAAAGCAGTTCACCGATCTTCATCTTAGGGTAAAGGCCGCGGTCTTCAGGTAGATAACCTATCCTTTTTTTCATTTCTTCATCCATTTTCCGGTCTAAAATATTAATTGTTCCTTTATCAGGGATGATAATGTTCATAACCATACGGATGGTAGTGGTCTTGCCTGCTCCGTTTGGGCCCAGGAGACCGTAAATATTCCCTTTGGGGATATTAAAGGAAAGGTCTTTTACCGCACAAAAATCACCAAAATTTTTTGTAACTTTATCAATCTCAAGCGCATTCATATTTATTTTCCTTTTTTTGAATAATCCAGGCTATCCTAAACTATTCATAAAAAATGTCAACCAATTTAATAATAATACGTATTAAATATTATTAGGTTTATTGCATACCAGCAAATAACAGGTTAAATGATTTTTGTTCAATAAATCAAGTTTTTTTGATATATTACATATGTACCCTGAATTATTCATGTTGGAGGAAAAAACATGAAAAAGCGTTCCTATGTTCTCATAATATTTCTAATATTTTTTGTTTTAGTAATAATAACTACAGTGTCTTTTGTATATTTTCAATTCGCAAGACCCCCAGCTGTAAAATCTCATACCTATCTGGAGATATATCTTTCCGGGGAGATACAGGAAAAAGCCAACCCTGACCTGCTCAGCACTCTATTTACAGGGAGATCTCCCTTATCCATGTATGACATCTGGACAAATTTTCAAAAAGCAAAAATAGACCAACGAGTAGATATGATCGTACTGCGCCTCGGCCCTATGCTGTGCGACTGGGCAAAAGTTCAAGAAATAAGAGACCTGGTACTTGATTTTAGAAAAAGCGGCAAAAAGGTCTATGCTTATATTGACGAAGCTCTTGACTTTGACAAAGAATACTACCTGGCAACCGCCTGCGACCAGATCATCCTCCACCCGGAAGGGATCCTGGTAATAAACGGGATCGGCGGATATGTGCCTTTTGTTAAAAAAGCACTGGATAAACTCGGGATCGAAGCTGAAGTCGAACATGTCGAAGAATACAAGACTGCATATAACATGTTTATAGAAGACAAATTATCCCCAGCCCACAGGGAAATGCTGGAATCTCTATATGGAAACCTTTTTTCCCATTATATCAGGCAAGCATCTAAAGCAAGAGGAAAAAGCGAAGATGAATTTAAAGCTATCCTTGACCACGGTTTTTTTCAGGGGGAAAAAGCTAAAGAGGCCGGCCTGGTGGATGAGCTTCTCTATGAAGATCAATTCAATGAGCTTCTCCTTGACGGCAAAACAAAAATGTACAAGATGAGCCACACCCAATACTTAAAAACATCCGCTGCTTCTTTAGGACTGAACCGAGGCAAAAAAATCGCCCTGATCTACGGAATGGGCGCTATTATCACCGGAGATGGTTTTTATGAGTTTATGGGAAGCCGTACCATGGCCAGCTGGATAAGAAAAGCCAGAAAAGACGATTCCATCGCTGCTATTATTTTTCGGGTAGACAGCCCGGGAGGCTCGGTCGTTGCTTCTGATACTATCTGGCGGGAAGTTTGCTTAGCAAAAAAAGAAAAACCTTTTATAGTCTCCATGTCTGACATGGCAGGCTCGGGAGGATACCAGGTATCAATGGCAGCCCATAAAATAATCGCTCAGCCGCAAACACTGACCGGCTCGATCGGCGTGATCTTTGCCAAATTTAATATGGTAAAGCTCTATGAAAAATTGGGCATCACCTCCGAGAAAATCCTATTCGGAAAACGGGCTGACATGTTTTCTACCTTCCGGAAAGCAACCCCTGAAGAAAGACGCCTTTTAAAAGAAGAAATTCTCTGGACCTATAACAGGTTTGTGTCTAAGGTCGCTGAAGGGCGAAACATGTCAAAAAAAGAAATCAACAAAATCGGAAAAGGTCGTGTATGGACAGGGAGTCAGGCAAAAGAACTTGGCTTGGTAGACGAACTGGGAGGATTGACCAGAGCGGTAGAATTAGCTAAAGAGCTGGCCGGTATCCCAGAGGAAGAGCCGGTAAAATTCGTGGTAAGACCGAAAAAAATCTCTCTTATGGACAAACTCTTTGCAAAAAGAATTATTGGTTTAAAGCTTAATATAAGCAAAAAAGTGGAAAAGATCCTTATGACTTTTAAGCTTTTAGAAAACGAAGCTCCCTGGGCTCTAATGCCTTTCTGGCTTATAACTGATTAGCATTAATAGGCATAAGAAGATGGGCAGATACTCTTAAATTCACAGTAATTGCAATTGTGCCAATTCGGGCTGGGCTGATATTCTTGTTTCCGGATACCGGATTCAGCTTCCTTGATCTTTACCCAGGCCCGATTTAACTCTTTTTCCCCTTTGCGAGCATGGCCGGTAATACCGGATTCCAAAAAATACAACCTGGTTTCAAATAGGTCCGATTCCTGAGTCTTGAGAAAAGAAAACGCATAGATATCCAGCTGCAGGCTGCTCCTGGCTCTTTTTTCTGCTTCCTTCTGGTCTTTTATCTTAGTCGCCTTATAATCAATAATTACGGCTCCTTCCTTAAGGAGATCAACTCTGTCCCATCGTCCTGAAAATCCAATGTTCTCCTCTCTCCATTTAAAAGGCTTTTCTAAAAGATGCGGTAAAATACCAGTAGATTCCTCCTCTAAAAAAAATCGGCGCAAAGCCTTTTCTCCCGCCTTTCGCTTCATCTCTTCATGCTCCCGGCTGAGAAATCCCTCATTGACCCAACGGCGGTTGTAGTCCGCCAGCAAAACTTCAACCTTAATTTTCTTTCCGGTTATTTTATCCTTCAGGTACTGATGCACTGTATCATGCATTACCCGCCCGAAAACAAGGTTGTGATGAGGAAGCACTGGAACCCGGACAATATGCCGGTATTTGTATTTAAGAGGACAAGTCAAATAATCATCAACCTGGAGAAAACTTAAAGAAAGAACTCCCTCTTCCCTGACCTTCCCGGGTGTTTCTGACTGGGTATTCCGGGGTGAATATCTATTTAACTCTTCCAGTGCTGAAGAATGAAGGATTTTGTTAGGTACAGCAGCAAGGTCCAATGCTTCAAGGACAAAGGGGCTAACTTTTTTAAGCCTTTTCAATCCATAATCCTGAGCCCAGCTCAAATAAAAAGCCTTTTTTGCCCGGGTCATCCCAACATAAAATAGCCGCCTTTCTTCCTGAATATGAGTCTTATCCTGTCCCATAACTGAAGTCACTGCTGGAACATATAGTCTTCCTCTCAAAATATCATCGGGAACAGGGATTTTTTCTTTCCTTCCTTTTCCGGGATAACGGTCGGAGATCAAGCTCACCATAAATACAACAGAAAACTCAAGTCCCTTAGCTTTATGAACTGTCAGCACATTGACCGCATCTTCTTCAAATTCAGCCTCTGCAGTAGCAGGGTTATCTCCAACCTGCTGCAGCATATCAAGATGGCTAGCGAATGTGTAAATCGAGTCATCCTCTGCTAAATCAGAAAAATTTTTTATTTTATCAAAAAAAATCCTGATATTTTTGATCTTCAATTCAGAAGTCAGATTTTTCTTAGTCACCAGAGATTTTAGGTACCCTGATTTCTGCAGAAAAGCATAAAGGACTTCACCGGCATTTTTATCCCCGGCAAGTTTAATAAAATAGAGCAGGTCGCGAAAGAGTCTCTGGGCTATTTTTATTCCAGTATCAGAAATCTTAACCGGGCTCTTATTTTGATATGCTTTCTTGAAAACCATATGTAGATTTAGGTTCTTTTTTTGGGCATAATTGGAGATTACTGTCAGGTCGTAAGGGGGCATATTGTAGACTTCTGACAAAGCTAAATAAAAAAGACTGCGGCTGTCTTCAAAATCGGTCAGAGCTTTAATAAAAGAAATTAGAATTTTTACTTCCTTGCGGGAATACAAACCGCGACTCCCGGAAAATCTGAAAGGAATTTCTCTAATATTCAAGGCTCTCAGAAAATGGTCGGCATCTGCATTTCTCCTGACTAAAATAGCAATATCTTTATAGTTAAGCCCTCCTCTGACTTTTTCCAGAATGATATCAGCGACTTTATCAGTTTCATGCGAGAGGGTGTCAAACTGAAGCAAATTAATACTTTTTCCTTTTGTATCAGCAGCCGCTTGCAGGGATTTATCAATATTCTCCCTGATCTCCAACCGTTCAGGATCATTATGCTTAATAAGCCTGTAGGCGCCATCCAAAATATCCTGGGTAGAACGATAGTTCTTATTTATAACTACTCTTTCCGCATCAGGGTACAACTGCCTGAAATTCAGGATATTACTTAAAGATGCTCCTCTGAACCGGAAAATACTTTGATCATCATCCCCGACTACTGTGATATTTTTATGCAGACTGGACAGCAATTTAAGCAGTTCAAACTGGATAAAATTGGTATCCTGGAATTCATCCACCAGAACATATTTATATCTCTCTTGAAATTCTTTGAGAATCGAGGGCCTCTTTTTTAAAAGGTCCACTACTAAAACGACCTGGTCTTCAAAATCTATCATCCCCCTGGTTTGCAGTAACTTCTGATATTTCTTATAAACCAGTGCTATTTCCTGGTGTTTGCACGCCTGCTCCTTTTCCGCCTTATCTCCGGCTTCTTTTTTCTTCTTCCTGGCAAACTGCAGATATTCCTCCGGTTTAATATATTCCTGTTTTAACCTGCGAATTGCGGTCAGTAATTCCTGGATATGCCGGGTAGGAGAGCTGAGCGGACGGTAATATTTTAAGGGAAAACGAAACAAATTCTCCCGAAAGAAAATCGCCTGCTCCACATCATCCAGCAGCCTGAAATCCAGATAATATCCCAGTTCATGGCCATAATTGCGTAAGATTTTTTCCCCAAAAGAATTAAATGTACTGATCTCAACAAATGAATAACTGTAAGGAATCAGCTGATCGACCCGTTGTTCCATCTCATTCGCCGCCTTTTCTGTAAATGTAACCGCCAGAATCTCTTCCGGCTTTGCAAATTTTTTAGATATAAGATAGGCAATGCGATGGGTAATGACTTTGGTTTTCCCCGTGCCAGCCCCCGCAATAATCAGTAAAGGGCCTTTTCCATATGTAACCGCTTTTTTCTGCTCTTTATTGAGGTTTAGTAATAAATCTTCCAACTTTTTGGGGCTACTTTTTGATAATGATAATCTCGTCCGGATTAGAAAGCCAGAGTTTCTCTCTCGCTTTAAGCTCAACCGCTTCAGGGTTATTTTCAAGCTCCCAGATATCTCTTATGAGTTTATCTCTTTTGCGGCTCAGCTGTTGCACTTCCTGTTTCATGGCATCATTCTCTTTTTGGGCATGAAAGATCTCGATCAATCCTTTCTCTCCAAAAAAGGAGGCTATTATAAGGACAAGAAAAAGAAAAGATAGCCCCATAATCAATATTTTCTTTGGGGCCGAATAATCGTTCATCCTACTTCTTTTATTGATCCAACAGCTTTAAACCCGCTGCAATAATTTTATCCACTTTCATTTTTGTGCCGGCCTCAGCATAACAGCGAATTGCGGGAATGGTTCCGGATAATCTAAGAAGAAACCAATCATCATCAGAAAAAATCAGTTTAAGCCCGTCAATCGATTCAACTTCTTCAACTTTCCTGCCCCCCAATTTTTGGGGAGGATTTTTAATTAATTTATCCAGTTTCTTTTTCATTCCTGGGCTTATAGGGGTTTTTTCCTGCCTTCCCCTTCTTTCTCCGTACTGGCTGAATAATTCTTTTTTCTGGGCGGATAAGTTCTTTCCCTTAGCTGCAATCATCTCTGCCACCAGCAGCCCTGCCATAATCCCGTCTTTTTCAGGAAGATGATCTTTTATCGCCAGACAAGCGCTTTCTTCTCCTCCAAAAATGATCTTGTTCTTTAGAAAAAGATCAGCAATAAATTTAAACCCGACAGGAGTCTTATAAAGAAGCAGATCATATCTCCGGGCAATACGATCAATTAAATGTGTAGTAGGAATAGAACGGGCCACCCCGCCACGCCATCCTTTATCGGAAACCAAGTAATCAAGTAATAACGATAGAATTATATTTTGGTCAACAAAATCCCCATTTTCATCCATAATCCCAAAGCGGTCTCCATCAGCATCAGTTGCGATTCCTACAATGCATTTGTGCTCTCTGATAAGATCTTTTAATTCGCACAGGTTTTCCTCGGTACAAGAAGGAGTGATCCCCCCAAAATAGGGGTCGATATATCCATGGATCTCCTCGATAGGGATATAGTTCTCCTCCAAAATCTCGTCCAGATATTCCCGGCTTGTGCCATAGAGAAGATCTACCGCTATTTTTATCTTTGACTTCTTAATAAGCCTAAAATCAATTTTACCCTGTATATAGTCAAGATACTGCTGCTGTAGATCGATTTTTTCGATAAATTCTGTTTTTGGATAATAGGGACAAAAGCTATATTCCTTTGTTATGCTTTTAATTTCCTTTTCAATTTTATCAGTTTCTTCAGGAAGAGCTGGAGCTCCAGTTTCAACATTGAATTTTAGACCATTATATTCAGGAGGATTAAAAGAAGCTGTAAAATTAATGCCGGCATGAGCTTTTCTGCGAATAATCTGATAGGCCTGAGCCTGAGAAGGCGCATCTCGATCAGCCAAAAAGACATGAATTTTATTATGAGAAAAGACTTTAGCAGCTTCAGAAGCGAATCTTTCCGAGAGAAAACGGGTGTCATAATTAATGATAACTGATATTTTTTCTTTGGAAAATCTCCTCTGCAAGCAGTTAGAAATAGCCTGAATAACAATCCTAACATTCTGGAAAGTGAATTCTTCCCCCATTATGGCCCGCCAACCTGATGTGCCGAATTTTATCATATCAATATGTCCTCAAAACTATCACAAGTTTCCCTGAAAAGCAATGTTTTATAGGATCTGGAGTTCCCCCAAAAAATTTACGTATCGAAGAGACTTGGTTGCAAGCTATGAGTTTTGAGCATAGATTTAAAGCTCTGAGAGCCCTTTCTTTGGCTAAAAAGGAACTCACGAATACCATCG
>Ga0114922_10002809_pt1 | contig 16246 bp, 14 predicted proteins | sample AartaG_FD_100975 | JGI IMG/M metagenome (GOLD analysis project Ga0114922, IMG submission 100975) | Deep subsurface microbial communities from Aarhus Bay to uncover new lineages of life (NeLLi) - Aarhus_00045 metaG | ecosystem: Environmental > Aquatic > Marine > Oceanic > Sediment | place...
ACATTTGACTATCGCAAGACAGCCTCGACATTTGTCAGCAGTGAATCCCTTGTTCGCTATGACACCAATGATTATTATGCCCGTCCCTTATGGACGCCATCGGGATAGATATAGTAATACTCTTCGGCCCAGGCCCGCTTGAACGCTGTTTCAATTCTATTCACTCTAAATTATCCCGCCGGAACCTTTTATGTCAATGGCCAATCCCCCCATCCTACAGTCTCCAGCGTCCAGTGTACAACCTGTCGCGACGGTGGCTCGACCAGCCGCGGCGATAAATATCTGAATAGTTGGGTTTGATTGGGTCCCCGGTTTGAGGATTCCGAGAAGCTCACCCTGGGGATCTTCGCTTCGCTTCGAGTTTGATTGGGTTTGTTTTGGGCTTCGCGAGTCGTTGGTCGGTGGTCGTTAGTCGTTAGTAATAAAGAAGTTATGTTCATTTTTGGCCTTTTTGTGATTGGGTTTGTTTTGGGTTCGTTTGGGTTCGTTTTGGGTTTGTTTTCTTAACATTTGATTTTTTGAAATCATTATAAGTCCTTTTAATTCCTTTAGTTAAGCCTCGTTCTCAATTGTTAAGATTGGGTTCGTTTTGCATAAAAAGTTTCATAATTGGTTATTGGTAACTGGTAATTGGTTATTGGTAACTGGTTAATGGTTGTTTTTGATGGTTTTGAACTCATGTTTTGGCCTCCGGTAAAAATTTTATATTTGATATTTTAGATTTTATATTGGGTTAATTTGACTGTATCTGCTGATACTGAGACGTGCGGTTCTCCGCTGTCGTTTGCCTGCTGACAAACAGGCGGATATTATAACAAAATATCGAAAAAAGTCAAGGAAAAAATGGGGAAAAAAGGGATTTTCTTTAACCGCGGATTTCGCAGATTCCTACTTCGCACAAGGCTACGAAGGACAAGTAACGCGGGTTACGCAGATTTATTGTTGACGGGATGAACACTTAGGATTATTGTAGATTTATGAAGAAGTCATTAGCACATTTGCCGAAAGCCAAGCAGGATGAATTAAAGCTAATTGTCAATAAAATCCATGAGCTTGTCTATCCTGAGAAGATTATTTTGTTCGGCTCTTATGCGCGCGGAGACTGGAAAGACGGCCCGCACGAACAGGGCAAAGGGCGACTAACTATCCACAAAAAGAGCGATTACGACATCTTAGTTATTACCGAGGACACAAACACCGCTCGCGATCCCGACCTTTGGTACAAAGTCAAAGAAGAATGTGCCAAACTCGATTTGAGCACACACGCCCGCATAATCGCTGAGCCTGTCAAATTCATCAACAGAATGCTCGCACAGGGCAGATACTTCTACAAAGAAATCGATAAAGACGGCATCCTGATGTACGATACCTGCTGCTACAATTTATCCAAAGAAGAACCTCAAACCCCCGAAGACCAAAAACGAATCGCACAGGAATACTACGATGAAGCGTTTACCAGTGCAAAAGTTGCATATCGACAGTTTGAGCATGCATTAAAAGACGGTTCTTATAAATGGGCCGCTTTTGAACTTCATCAAGCGGTCGAACATGCGTACAAGGCTGTTCTTTTAGTTTTTACAGACGAATATCCGCATGAGCATTTTCTCGACTTCTTGGGCCGATTGGCTACTCACCGATGCGATGAAGCTTTTGCCGATATTTTCCCCAAGTCCACCCCGCGGGGCAAATATCTCTTTGAACTATTAGACTACGCCTACATCGGCGCCCGCTACGACCCCAAATACAAAATAACAAAAGAAGAATTAGAACAGTTAGCCCCATGCGTCAAAAAACTACATGTGGTGACAGAAAGAATTTGTAAGGAAAAGATAGAAAGCTTCATTTGAGCGAAGTCTCACACCAATTAGGCGTAAGTTCATGTCTAATTTGGTGTGAGGATTGAGTCATTTGTTTGAAGCTAGTTAATGCAATAGCGATGGTTACAACTTTTGTGGAGAGTATGACTAAAATAGACAATTTTGCACAACAGTACCCGGAGATTGGGACGCACATCAAGAATCTTTCGGAAGATGGTTTCATCGTCAATTGTTATAGAGGTGGCATTTCAATCCATATCCCAGATACTAACAGAAGGTTAGTATTGACGGCTGAACATCTGGAGGATCTGGTAAATGGTAAACTCCTCTCAGGTATCCCAGGCTTACTGTACCACAGAGATGTGGGGATATCGTTTAAGTCTTACTCAGAATTTTTCCTAAATATCAAACATCCGGAATATAGTTTTCTTGATGTGAATTCAGAATGGCCTGCAGATCGACCACTTCAATTCAAAATTAACGATGTTCTCATCTCTGTTGGCGTAGCGAGCAGCTTTTTAGTATTACTGACTGAATCCCATTTCATGGACAGGGATATCCACCAGGACGGTTTTTTGCCGTTTGCCTCGATACGGATTGCCGGCGCAGGAAAGAATAATGTTAAAAACTACTTTCATAAAGCTTTGTATTACCTCAATTCACACTATCTTAAACCGCTGGGCCTTTTTGCATGCCTCCATCATGTAGATTTCGAGTTCGATGATCCTCTCGGGCTTGCATACGGAATCGATGACCCAAAAGATACCTTCAAACGGATAACCAGACGAAGAATTCGCAAACGAGTTGACTTTATCAATCATGAACCGCTTGTCCTTTATAACTACGCAACCACAATTCATGCACAGGAGGCCTTTATTGCCTTTTATCGCGTCATAGAGTTTTTCTTTATGAGAAGTGTTCTTTCGACTATTCAAACACTTAGAGACAATAGAAATGCAACTGCACAAGATATATTCGACACCATTATTGGCAAAAATGAAGAAAAACGCTTGAGCCAATTGCTATGCAATATCTTATCAGATTCGGACAAAAAGAAACTCTCTCAATATGCAAAGTGGAAAGGCCTGATTGAACGTGCGTCCTTCCCAAATCTCTGCAAAAACCTTTATGCATTTCGCAATTCCATTGTGCATGCAAAGGAAAACAAACTAGACAAAACTGCTTTGCCAGACCCATTTGCCACTTTTTCTCAAGTTGAGCCGTGGGTTTATATTGTCAGGCTGTGTGCAGAACAAGCCATAAAAAAGTTAAACACTTAAATTAAGTTAAAAAAAGGTCAGGAGCTTTTTTTCATAAACAGGGACAGTCAACCTATTTAGTTAGGATGTGTAACTTGTTTTCAAACGCGGATGCTAAAGCCGAATGCTATGGCGTATTGGAGAAGCAACCGTGCTGCGGCAGGCTCCGCCCTGACGAGCGGGAACTTCTTATGCAGACCGTATAATCATTGTTAGGTAGATATAAAATGAAGGAAAAGAATGACGGTTAAAAACAACACTACTCCAGGTACAGTTTCTAAAATCCTCTGGCATTTTACAGGTGGTCCAATTTGGAATGAAAAAACAAAAAAACAGAGTAATACACTTAAATCATCTGCTGTTGCATTTGAGAACCTGAAATCTATACTACGAACCAAAACACTACGGCTTGGTACATACAAAGAAGTAGTTAAAGTGATTCTTCCAGAACGTAAAAAGCTCAACTATAAAACTAGAATAGTTGAAGTTAAAAAAAATGATCCAGTTACTATTGAATCGTCCTCGGTTTGCTGCTTATCGGATATTCCTGCGCCTCATCTTCACTACCATGCTCAAAGATATGGTAAGTTTGCTATTGGTTTTCATCGCAATGCCATTACCCGAGCAGGTTTTAATCCGGTATTTTACACTCTCGAAGACACACCAATTGTTCGATCGATATATGAGGGGTTTTCATCTTTCAAGTTTTCAAATCCGGATTTAATACGTTTCACTACAAGCTCAATAGAAGAACAAGTTTCTGAAATTGAAGATGACTCAGTTGACATAGATATTTCCCATGATATATGGATAATTGACAATGAAATTAATGAGATTGAAGAATCTATATCTAATGCTAAACAAAGCCTTGAAGACTTTATAGCATTTGTGAAAACATTCAATCAAAAGGAGTTCGGAACTATTTATTGCGAAAGGGAATGGCGATCTACAGAACAATATAAATTTGGAATTGATGATATAGCAATGATAGTTTTGCCAAAAAACATTAGAGGCACTAAATATTTCAGAAACTTTGCAGAAAGGGTGGTGCCGAGACTCAAATTACCACGTCGGATACCAATAGTTCCCTGGGAGGATCTTGTCGAATATTAAAGGTGTCCGGCATTTTTTTCTTGAAGTGACAGAAAGAAATGTAAGGAAAAAATAGAAAGATTTGTATAGATTCAGATTTAATATTCTAAAAGGCTATTTATGAAAAAAGAACCTGCTAAAATCGAAGAGACAATTGCTTTATGGTTTAATCATACATATGATTTATTGGGCTCGGAAAAAGACAAAGAAAACAGTGCAATTGGTAGAGTGCTTTTTTCTTCAATTCCAATAGTTGATAATTATATTCAAAGCGCTATTAATATATTAAATGAGGGCAAAAAACTTCCGGCTAAAGCTTTGATAAGAATTACTTCAGAACTAACAGCTAAAATAATATGGTGTATAGAAGGAAAAGATAGCGAAGAAATAAGCAGAAGGATCAAGCGATGGGACAAACAGAGTTTGATGCAAGAAAATAAATTAATAAGCAAATTTAAAGATTCTGAAAAAGAAGAAATAAAAAAGTTTTATGAACAAAGAACTGCACATATAAATAGTTTATCTCCTCAAGTAGAGGGGGTAAAGAAAATGCCTGTAATGGCTGATATACTTGAAGACGAGTTATACGCAGAAGTATTTGTTCAGTTTAATGATGCTGTTCATATTGATACATTTGTGTTGAATAAGACTATTAACGATAATATGACAACTGTTGAGTATTCCGGCGATACTAAAGATAATGTAGAGTTATTGAAAGAATGCTGTCTGGACAGTGTCTATATATTTTTTTGTAGCATCTATGCATTCTTTGGATGGGATTATACAGAAATAGAAAAAGAATTTTTGATTTAATACCTAATAATAATAAATAGTATTATAGGCAGATTTTCTGCCCATGCAGAAAATTAAAAAAATCTAGGAAGAAGCTAAAAAGTCGGACAAGAGTTGAGGCTTCGGCCCTATTAGAGTTTTAAGAAGGTTCAAGAGGTTGCATGAAAACTTTAGCAGGGTAAATCCTACCTTCGGCCCTATTAAGTTTTACGAAGGTTCATACCCTTCAGGGTAAGAAATTGGCGCGAGTAGGATTATAACTGATTACTCTAAAGTTATTTATCCGCGAACTAACGGAAAATTTCAATTGAGACCAGTATAGATGAAAACTCTAACCCCGGCGCGCCGGGATTTCACTGCGCTCAACGGAGGGCAGGCAGGGCGTCGAAATTTTATATTGATTTGAGATTCTTCACTGCGTTCAGTTGTTAAGAAAGTACACCTTGTAGTAATATAAGTCCGCGTTATGCCGGTTATTATAAGGTGTAACGGTCGAGATTGCCGCGCAGCTAAAGCTGCTCGCAATGACGGGAGTGGCGGGCGGTTTTTATACGGGTTCAACCGGGGATCTGAAACATCGTGTTCAGGAACATTCGGAAGGTCAGGTGGAGACGACACGAGATCGCAGGCCGTTGGAGTTGGTGTATTATGAAGGCTGTAATAGTCGTAAAGATGCCTGTCGGCGTGAGAAATATCTCAAGACGAGCGCGGGTAAACGGTATCTTCGAAATCGCCTGAGCGAGTACCTTGAAACTCTAACATGATAAATTGCCTTTGGCAGTTTTTCTGCGGTTACTTCGTTAGACGGCTTAGTTGTTAAGGAAGGACACCTTGTGCTGATATAAGTGGGGCGATAAATGTGATGTAGGCTTCGTTACGGGTTAGTTGTCTGATTTGAAGTTCCTTAGCGGACAAGAGTCGAGACTAGTACGATTAACGGCTGGAATATCGCCTACGGCGATACTGTTCAGCGGATCCCTCCGCTCGCTGGCGCTCGGTCGGGATGACATAGGGGGGCTCGGGATGACCCTACTTCGCTGTATGAGCTACGAAGGGCAGGCGGGGTAGAAATTATGATAGAAAAGCATGTTATGAAAGTTGAGTTTGTATGAGGTATGCAGGTCTTACGGATGATCCGAAGAGAATAAAACGTGAACATGGAAACCCGAGTGACTTCAGCATTATGCAGCAATTCAGATCCGAGGCGGCAGCGCGGCTATGGGAAAGTAGAATGCTGGCGCGTGGATATGAGAAAGATACGATCGGCAAAGGCTGGAAATATGGCTATACCTTTTCAATGTTACGATTCTGAGATTAGTAAAAAATTAGTTAATAGGGGAAATTTATGAGAACTCGGCCGTGGACAATGCTGTTGATGATGTTGGCAGGATGGCTAAACAGACATCATCAGTAGCCTTGGCGAAGTAGGAATCCGCGGTTAAGAGTCTTCCGTTCTTGCCTCCAACTCCTGCATCTTTTGCTTGAGTTTAATCCCACCCGCAGCACTGAAACCGCCGATCTTACCATCTCTGCGGATGACCCTGTGGCACGGAACAATAAGAGGCACAGGATTCTTAGCCAAAACATTCCCCACGGCCTGCCCGGCCCCCGGCCGACCCACCAACTCCGCTAACTGGCCATAGCTCACCGTCCGCCCATACTCAACTCCCCTGCATACAATCAGCACCTGCCTGGAAAATCCGCTAAAACCATCCAATTCGATGCGGGCATCAGCAAAATCAACGCAATCTCCTTCAAAATAAGCCTTTATCTTATCCTGTAGCTCTGAAATATGCCTCCCGTCACACGTAGCGGCCCCGATACCCTTTAAGAGCACACTTTTAGCCTTGCCCCTGCCAGCAACCGGCAAGGATGTCCGCAAAAGGCCCCTCTCGCCGGCCAGAAGGCCGAACCAACCCCACCGCGAGCGAAATATAACGTATCTTAAGCTCTCACTCATCTAACCATACCACCGTCCACATATTACCCCTGCGCGGGCCCAAGTTAACGTATGCACCCAAATCGAAATCCACCCGACATTTTCTTGACTCAAACGTCAATTCATGTTAAATAGAACATTCTGACAGAACAGGGCTATTATAGCACAGAATCCGATCCCTCGGTTGCTACAAAATGGAGCAACAATGTCTATCGAAGAATTGAGGAAACAAATCGACAAGGTTGATTCGAAGCTCATCGAGCTGCTCAACAAGCGTGCGCAAATCGTCATAGAGGTCGGCAAACTGAAGAGCCAAATTGACGGTCCCGTTTACGCACCTGCCCGTGAGAAGGAGGTCCTTGAGAAGATTGCCAAAGTCAACAAAGGCCCTCTGCCGGACAAGACGTTAGCAGCTATCTGGCGTGAGTTGATGAGCGGGTCGTTTTTTCTCGAACGGCCGCTGCGTATCGCCTACCTGGGTCCACAGGGCAGCTTCAGTCACACCGCTGCGATGCTCAAGTTCGGCCAAAGCGTGGAATATGAAGCTGTAACGGACATCAGGACTATCTTCGATGAGGTAAGCAAAGGCCACAGTGACCTTGGCGTTGTTCCTATTGAAAATTCCGCCGGCGGCGGGGTGGGTGAAACCCTCGATGCTTTTGTAGACTCTGATGTGCTTATATGTGCCGAGGTTTACATGGCGATTCATCATAATTTATTAGCCAACTGTTCGCTGGCCGAAATTGAAAAGGTCTATTCCAAGCCGGAAGTATTTGCCCAGTGCCACGGCTGGCTAAGCTCGACCTTCAAGGAAGCGAAGACGGTATCTGAGGCATCGTCCGCCCGTGCCGCCCAGATGGCCGCCGAGGAGGAAGCCGCGGCCGCCATCGGCTCAAAGGTGGCGGCTGAATTGTACGGTTTGAAAGTAGTCTGCGAAAACATCGAGGATATTGCAAACAACGTGACGCGTTTTTTAGTAATCAGCAAAATCGACGCCAGGCCAACCGGAGATGACAAGACCGCATTATTGTTCAGCACCGCTCACAAAGCCGGCGCTCTGGTCGACGTTCTTGATGCGTTCAGAAAATACGGGCTTAATCTGACGAATATCGAATCCAGGCCGGGCAGGAAAAGAGAGTGGGAGTATTACTTCTTCGTGGATTTCATCGGACACAAGGACGACGAAAACGTCAAAAAAGTTCTCGAAGCGGCCCGGCTGCACTGTCTGCAGCTTTCGGTCCTGGGCAGCTTCCCGAGATGTACGAGTATGCTGTAAACGGTCGGACGGTTAAAAGGTAAGGTACGTTAAGAAATCAGGAGAATCAATATGAGAAAACCGTTTATCGCGGGCAATTGGAAAATGAACACCGACGCCTATGGTGCCGTGGCCTTGGCAAGCGGGCTGGCCGGGAAGCTAAAGGATGTCGAGAGTGTCGACATTGCTGTCTGTCCACCTTTTGTATATCTTAGAGCGGTGGCCGGTGCATTGAACACTTCGAATATCGCTCTCGGGGCACAGGATGTGTACTTCGAGCCGAACGGGGCTTACACCGGCGAGATAAGCTGCGAGATGCTCAAGGATACCGGCTGCACATACGTAATTTTCGGTCATTCCGAGCGGCGCCACGTGATCGGCGAAACGGATGAACTTATAAACAAGAAAATCTCAGCCGCTATCACAAGCGGCCTGTTACCGATATTCTGCGTTGGTGAACTTTTAGAGCAAAGAGAGGCCGGAAAAACCGAAGAGGTGGTAACCAGCCAGGTTAAAGCGGGCCTGGCAGGGCTAAGTGCCGACAAGGTCTTGGCCGTAACGGTTGCATACGAGCCCGTCTGGGCCATAGGGACGGGCGTAAATGCCACAGCCGCACAGGCCCAGGAGGTCCACGCGATGATAAGAGGTCTGTTAGCTGATATGTACGACCAGTCCACCGCCGCCCAGCTCCGCATCCAGTACGGCGGCTCCGCCAAACCGGCAAACACTGCTGAATTGATGGCGGGACCAGACGTCGACGGCCTACTCGTCGGCGGCGCAAGCCTGAAAGTCGATAGTTTTGCCGCAATGATTAAGACCGTCGCCTAATAGAGACTCGATTCTGGATGCTTGATGCTCGATGCTTCTTCCTGTCATGCCGGGCTTGACCCGGCATCCAGTTTTTGTCATTTGTATTTTGATATTCGAATTTGTTTCGGATCCCCGTTCCCTGCCTGCGCAGGGACAAGCTTCACGGGGACAAGCTTCGTGCTTCGGATTTAGAATTTCTTTCTCTATCTGTGCCCCGGCGGACAAACTTTGTACCTTCGGCCCTCAAGGGCCTTAGCCCACACAATCTTTTGCGGGCTTGTGTTTATCAACAATTTATTGCGCCGGTTCTCTTTACATCAGCCCCAGCAGTGCGAAAGAAATATAGTATTGCAGGATGGGCAAATTGGTCCTTCCTGCCTGCAGGCATAACCTTTCACCCTGAAGGGTGCGCCCATTCGGCATACAAAAAAATCTCTGCAATTTATGTTAGCAAGTCGCTATGCTTCAGCCTGACAACTTGATTGTCTTATTAGGCCGACTCCACAATAACTCCTGATATTCATTTATCTTATCCCTACCCAATATCGACCGGTGTGATTTTGGATAACCCCTTTTGCAATTATCATCCGGAATATCTTCACCTAAAAAGTTTGTACTGAAAGTCCCATATAGAGGGCTCTGTGGTTTCCAGCCACTTGGAACCCTTAGATCCTTTCTAAGAAGCTGGAGGTAGGAACTCTCTATGCGATAGATTTCCCTATTACCGGCAATACAGTGTAGTTCTCCAATTGGATTAAAACGATTCGGTTGTGTGCGTATCCAATTAACAATATCATCAGGATTCTTGGAGGGCTTCCAGCCTGAAGACTTGCAAACTTGAAGAAAATCATTGTCCAGAAGAATTGTGCAATTTGAACCTGTATCAATTTCTAACACAATGTCAACTGTCGGTCTCATTTCAATAAAGGGCGCGATTGAAATAAAACCAATCCGACCCCAAACCAAACCTGCCGATTGTAAAGGCGAATGAAATGTGAAAAAACCGTTAACCCTACTCATTTTTATCCTCCTCTAAAGGCACTTGAATAATACCCATCTTACACCGTTCCTTGGTGTTATACTTTTCCAGAATATCCCACAAATCGTGAGGATCTTTCTTGCTCTCTATAACCTCCCCATTACGTACCACTGCAAACTTGCCACCGTATTTTTCGGTCCACTCTTTCCGATTTTTGACCAGGGCTTTTTTGGCATCCTCCAGTGCCTTATCCTGTTGCCGCAATACTTGCCGAATATCCGGTTGCTCCAATAGTTCTTTAACCTTTTTCTGCAATTGGTCAGTAGCATCCAAATCCAACTTAGAGATATAGGCGTTTGCCCCTGCTTCATAGGACGCACATGCCGATTTAAGCTTCGGATATGCCGTGTACACGATTACTCGGGTTCCCGAGTGTCGCTGAAGAATTTGCTTGATAATCCCTACAACCTTTATTCCTTCTTCCTCTTCACTGCCTTCTTTAAGCTTTAGGTCTACCACAGCCAAGTCAAATGGATCCATTTCCCTTTCCAATACACTCTCAGCATCTGTCAAATCCACCGCCTCAACAAAATCACAACCCTCAACTACCGCATCGATTGCAGCTTTAATCGCAACCCGCTGAGAAGGTTGATCTTCAACGACCAACACGCGATACGGTCTGAATTCTGTTTCTATGCTCATTGCAACTCTCCTTTTAAAGGTAACAAAATAATGAAATGTGCACCGACCTCCGATGACCCAACCCGAATCGTGCCACCATGTTCTTCAACTATCCGTCGTACTATTGTTAGCCCCAATCCACTTCCTGATCGCCTTGAACTCACAAATTGTTTAAATACTCTTTCTCTATCCTCCGACTTTATCCCAAGCCCGTTGTCTCGGAACGATATACAAACTTGTTTTTCATTTATTCTTATCTCGACATCTATACGAACTTTATCACCACAAAACCGAACTGCGTTAATACAAAGTTCTTTGAATACCTGTTCCATCAAATCCGGGTCAACATCCACTTTCTTTTGTACGCCGGAACATTTGGTATTTAGAGAGGCCGTTGGCGGCAAAAGCCCTTCGCTGGCCCTTTTGATTAGAGCCTCAATGTCTGTTGGCTTTAGTTTGGGCTTCCTCATTCCAGTCAGCATACCCTGCTCGGTCAACATCGTCTTCGTTCTCGCGATACATCCCTGCATAATTTTCAATTTGTCCTCCCAATTGCCTGCCCAATAAGAATTACCAACGATCTTCCCCGTTAGTACATCCAGCAGTGTGCCAACACCGCTAATCTCGTTCCCGATTCGATGCGTGGCTAGCGCCCAGAACTCCTTCCACGCCCTTTGCTGCGCTTCCACAAATTCCCTGACGTCTCCAAACTCATGTATTACATCGGTGCAAGTTGCAAGTACCGATTCCTGGCACACTTTGCTAACACTCCCTTCAACACGATGTTTCAAACTGCTGACAGCTTCCTTATCTCGAACTGTAAATACAAGCCCATATACTTCATCCTGAAAAGGAATCAGCGCGGCTAAGTAGTAGTCGCCTGCAGGAATATTTAACTCTGAATCACGACTCGCATTCTCGAATATTGGCCACAAATCTTCTAAAAATGGATTATCGCGGGGCAGTTTCTCCCCTATTTTGTGCAAATGTAAGTAAGGATGCATCTGGTTGTATCTTACATGTGTTCTCCCTACCAGTTTTTCACGTATTCCAAAACATTTTCCATCGCAGCTGGTGTTGAAGGCTATTACATAAATATTGTTTGTTTTCCGGACATATTCTACAAGATAAACTCCTTGAAACGCCCAGAACACTCGCATCCTTTCCAGCACATCATTGACATGCTGATTAAAAAAATTCTTCTCCATTTTATTCTTTTCTATAAACGTCAGCATCTCCTGCCTGAATGCTGACTCGGACCTTTCACGAATATCCCTATACCTTGCATTGGCCATCATTGTTATCCGTTCAACATTAGAGTGCAAAAGGCTCGTTATTTGATTTAACTGGTTCTCTGTTATATAGAACGTCGATCTTTCATCCTTTTTGAATTCTTGCTCATCATATATCAGTTTTCCCCTTGCATTTTTCAACGCACTTTTATAAGCGTGCAAGATATCCCCCTCCTTTACGATATCATCAACTTCAAAGATCTGTTCCGGGTCAAAGAATACCTGACCGGTTCCTAACACCCCTACTAAATGTTCATGCACTATAATAGGAAAAGCAATATCCCTAAAACCTGCCCAGCATTCATGATAAACACAGTTCTCCATCTCCATCAAATCTCCATCCTTCCACTTCTTCCTTACCTTCTCCTCAATCAGGTTAATATCGCATTTATAGCAGGGGTCGCGTTTTTTGCGTTCTTCAATAAAATATGGGCAGTGGTTCCAGTCTTTTGGCTCCTGCATACAGGCAGCCTTCCTTCCTTGACACTTACCGTCCTTGCTAAACTTAAGTGGGCAATTATCAACACCGTAATTTTTGTCCTTGAACTCTTTAACAAGTGATCCTATTACAATATCCCGGCAAGTCTTGCAGAATACGTTAAATCTCGGCGGTACCAACCGCTCCCCCATGGGATATGCATCGATCGGCATCCAGTATTCAACATCCTTGAACTTGGATTTTCTTTTTTCTTTTTTGAAAACATTCGTACCATATATTGTAACCGGTAATTTTATCTCCACACTTATCCCGACTATCAATCGGCTAAGCAGCTCTCGATTCATTAGCCACTCTAATTGTATATCTCTTTGCCGCTCTACCGGCTGAGTGTTGAACAATATACCGTAATATTTGCCTTCAGCTTTGTCGTCCCACCAACTCTTACCATCCGCCTTTGCGAGCCTAAAATCTCTCTTCAGAAACCATGCTTCCACCGCTTCGGAAAACCTATTTATCTCTTCCTCGCTACTACAGATAAATGCCTCAAAAGATGTCGGGCATGCCCATCGGGGGCGCTTGCATCTTAAGAGTTTCCGATTCTGGTAACTGTCGCCTTTTCCTCGTTTGCGTGCTGCGTTAAATTCTTTTATAATCTGTAGAAGCTCTTCCTCGGAATTTAGGGCTATATCACCCGGATGATCATTCCAAATATTAAAGCTTTCACAACGAGGACACCGTATTGCAAAACCTTTTTCTTCAGCCATTTGAGAATTCCTTCAACAGTATGTTCCCGTTACTAAACGCACCGAAATCGCAAAAATCAAGACTTGCTTTTTCAAAATTGCTCTGCACAGACCGAAAAGTCCATTTGGTTAACTTCTCCAATTACTTCTCCTCTCTTTACATTCCTGACTCCGTCGTCCGTCATCTGACTTCTGTTTTCTGTTCTCTTTAAACTGCCATCTCCAATCTCCCTTAGCCCTGTCAACCCAATATCGTAATCGAGCTTTTTGCCCTTACTATAGGCCTAAATCCTTGATTTTATCCCGCACCATGGAATATGGTGCAGTGTTCACCTCGACAACAGAAATAATACCTCCTATATTTAACACCGTCAACACTTTTTTTAGGAAAATTCTTCCGGCCCTGAAGGGCCTTTCCTGCCCCAAAAAGCCTTTATTCCGGCTGATAACAAAATAACCCCCCAAACTTCTCTTTTATTGAATTTCTCTTGAACGCGGAGCTATTTAGTCGCTCGTCGCTGGTTGCTGACGAAATCGCAATTTTCTTGAAAAAAGTGTCTTTCGTAAATCCTTTATAGTTACATATTTACAAAACTCAGAAAAATAGTTTGAATATATTCGAAAAAAGTGCTTGGAATTGGGCCAAAATCAGGTATAATACCCACCAGAATGTAAGATGACAGAGAAAGGAGGCCAAAACATGAGTTCAAAACCATCAAAAGCAACCACAAACCACAAACTACGCACTACGAACCACGAACAACGAACTACGAACTACGAACAACTAACTACGAACCACGAACTATGAGTGACAATTACCCCGCAGCACATTGTCATACCGGCCTTGCCTGTCCTGCCTGCCCTTCCTGCCATGAGCGGAGTCGAATGGAGTTCATCCGAAGGAACCCGGAATCCAGCAGCGTCATTCTGAGGCGTAGCCGAAGAATCTCCACCCACAAACCACAAACTACGCACTACGAACTACGAACCACGAACTATTTTATGCAAAACAAACCCAATTTGAAAATTGACCCAATGGCCGTAACTCAAGTATTAACAGCCGGTTATGATAAAAAGACACTTGGTGTACGCGGGAAAAACAAACCCAATCACAAAAAGGCCGAAAATGAACGTAACTTCTGTTATAATAAGGAATTACGAAGATATTCACCTATCCACCCCCAAAAAAACAAACCCAAAACAAACCCAAACAAACCCAATTATTCAGATCTTTACCGCATAAAGGCGATCGAAATGTTTATAGAGACTCGAATTTTTGGTGTAATTATGGGCCGGCTATTCCCGATTAGGGGGATTGAATTTATACCCGGGGCTCCCGCTTGGCATGCCTTAGGCCATATTATTACGCCCTTTCGGGGCGGATTAGGCATTTCTGTAAAAAGATTGTACTTTTGGGAGAAAATGTGTTATATTCCCGCGGGAAATGGGAAGGTCGGCAGGGAGAGGGTGGAAATGTGGTTTTTTGAGAGATAAATTTATAAATAATACGGGTTAGTAATAAGGAAAAAAGATGATGGTTCTTCCAGTGGCGGCTGTGCCGCTTGTTATGAGAGTGGTTGGTGTTTTATGGATAGTCATTGCCCTTGGGCTGATTTTGATAATATTGCTGCAGAAGGGCAAAGGAGCCGGATTAGGCTCGGCTTTCGGAGGCGGTGCGGGCAGTCTGTTGGGCACGAAGACCACCGATTTCTTTACGAAGGTTACAATTGTCCTTGTGCTGCTGTTTTTGTTTCTGGCTGTGGTAATGGTCAAGTTCTACAAGCCGGCGTCAAGCGAGGACCTGTCGATGCCGGGTGGATTGCAACAAACACCGCCCGCATCAACCGAATCAGGCGGCCCGGCAGGGGAATGATGTTTTACGAAGAGATGTCGCGTTATGATAAGTAGTATGACAGGTTTCGGCGAGGCAGCAGCTGAGGCTGAGGGTATTAGCTACACCGTTGAGATAAAGACGGTTAATAACCGCTATTTCAAGGTCCACCTGAGATTGCCGGATATAGCATCGTTTCTTGAATGCGATATTGAAAAACTGTTGAGAGGCCGGATTCGGCGCGGGACGGTGAGTTGTGCGCTTCATATGAAAAATGTTTCCGGGGAGGCGCTGTTCGAGCTTAATGAAAATACCCTGACTGACTATATAGTCAGGCTGCGGGATATTGCCGGGGCCAACAACATAGACAACCGGTTCGATCTTGCCGGGTTGCTGACTTTGCCCGGCGTGGTACAGCCTCTTTCTCCTGACTCGGCGCGGACCAACAGGATGAAGGAGGTTATTTTGGACCTAATCAATCAGGCAATCGAACGGGTAAAGCAGATGCGCCGTGCCGAAGGCGCCGCCCTGGCAAAGGATTTGGCCGACAACTGCCGGGTGATAACAGAAAGGCTGCAATCGATTCGAGAGCGCAGGGAGGTCGTGATTGAAGAATATCATGATAAATTGAAAAAGAGGGTTGACGAGTTACTGGCAGGTGCACAATTGAAGATTGACGAGGAGCTCCTGGCCCGAGAAACAGCGATATTGGCTGACCGCTGTGACATAGCCGAGGAACTGGCAAGGCTCAACTCGCATTTGGACCTGTTCACAGGACATTGTCAGACAGATCAAGACGCCGGCCGGAGGCTTGACTTTATCAGCCAGGAAATGCTCAGAGAGGCAAACACGATTGCAAGTAAGGCCTCTGACTCCCAAATCGCCCGGTGGGTGATTGATATGAAGTGTGCAATCGACAGGATTAAAGAACAGGTCCAAAACGTAGAGTGACAGGGGACCCCAATGAGCGGTAAGAACGAAAAGGTAGGTAAAGTGGTGATTATCAGCGGCCCATCGGGCGTTGGCAAGAGCACGGTCTGCCTGGAATTGGTTAAGCAAATTGGCGCATTCCTGAGCGTTTCGGCCACGACGAGGCCGCAGACCAAGAGCGAAGTTAACGGCAAAGACTACTGGTTTCTCTCGCAGGAAGAATTCCAGAAAAGAGTTGAAACCGGTGGTTTCCTTGAACATGCTGAAGTCTTCGGAAATCTCTACGGCACGCCGCGAGAGGCTGTAGAGCAGGCTTTGGCAAAGGGCAAAACCGTTATTCTTGAAATCGATGTCCAGGGTGCTCTGGTCGTTAAGAACTCGTACCCC
>Ga0114922_10002810_pt1 | contig 16246 bp, 12 predicted proteins | sample AartaG_FD_100975 | JGI IMG/M metagenome (GOLD analysis project Ga0114922, IMG submission 100975) | Deep subsurface microbial communities from Aarhus Bay to uncover new lineages of life (NeLLi) - Aarhus_00045 metaG | ecosystem: Environmental > Aquatic > Marine > Oceanic > Sediment | place...
CCCGGACGCCTCGAGCCACGTGCGGTCAAACGCCGGCGTGACAAGTATCCGCTGATGAAAAAGCCAAGGCGTATTCTGCAGGAGGAGTTGATCATGAGTGCTTAATTTCACGCCATTGGGCGTCAGCCCGTGGAAAACAATTGCCCCCAAACGCAGAGCCCCCGCAGGGGGCGGCAGATGAAGAAAAGGATGAAGGCGGAAGGCTGAAGGATGAATGAAGACTCCAGACTTCGGACTTTGGACTGATGACTGAACGACTGTGCGACTGAGCGACTGATCGGGGGTGTCGCGCGCCAACCAAGAACCATATTTAATTGCCGCACCGCTCCGGTTCCCCATCGTTTTACCGGTTGCATCATGCGCAACTTCCAGTATAATTTCCTGCACATAGGACACACTAATAGTTTGCAAAGGACGCAACTGACGAATGAAATACGGCGTTCACACTTACGTCTGGACCGACCGCTGGAGCAGCGAGAAACTCGATCTCCTCGACCGCGCGAAGGCGTTCGGTATGGATCTGTTCGATATCGCCGTCGGCGACGATATCGAGGTTAATCCCCGGCTCGTGAAACAGCGCGCTGAATCGCTCGGCATCAAGGTGGCCTTCAGCCCGGGCGGCGTGTGGCCGATGGAGTGCGACATCTCGGACGACGACCCGGCCAACCGCAAGCGCGGCGTCGAGTGGCACCGCCACTGGCTCGACGTCGCAAGCGAAACCGGGGCTATTGCCTATTCCGGCGCGCTCTACGGGCATGCCGGATGTGTCCGCTACGGGCGCCCTCCGGCCGACGAGTATAAGCGGACCGCCGAGAACCTCCACACCCTCGCCGAGCACGGCGCCCGAGTAGGCGTGAAGTTTGTGCTCGAGCCGATGAGCCACTTCCGCACGCACCTCGTGAACACGCCCCAACAACTGATGCGGCTGATCGAAATGAGTGACCATCCGAACCTGCACGTTCTTCTCGACACGTATCACATGATCACCGAGGTGCGCGATTATGGACAAGCGATCCGCACGGTCGGCCACAGGCTGTGGGGCATTCACGCGTGCGAGAACGACCGGGGTGTCCCGGGCGGCGGGCTGGTGCCGTGGGATCAGGTGTTCGCGGCACTGGAGGAGATTGGTTTCGACGGCTACGTGATTATGGAGACTTACAACTCGTCTGTCGGCGACTTTGCTCTCAGCCGGGGGATGTTTCACGATGTGTGCCCCGACGGCGATGAGTTTGTGCGCCGGGGGTTGGAGTTTCTGAACCAGTACGAGAATGCGGATGATTAGGATGTGTTGCTGGGACAAACTTTTTGGAAAAAGTTTTTCCCAGACCCTTTTCAAAAACTTTTGGGCTGTTACAGCAGACGTGTCGGCTCCTGCCGGCACGGCGTGAAAAGTCTTTGGAAGGGGGTGCGCCTTTCAGAAAAGGCGTTGGGGAGAACTTTTCTTCGTATGTGTTTAGCGTGTACAGACGAAATCTGTTTCGGGCTTGCCTCTTCAGCCCGAAGGGCGATAGTCTGTAGCCACGGGCGTCAGCCCGTGGAAAACGATCGCCCAAAACCGCAGAGCCCCCGCAGGGGGCGACAGAACAATTCGACGACGAGGACGACGACGAGGACGAGGACGATTTGAGGCGTCACGCGCTGTCGGCGCGTCCCCAACGTGGCGCGATCACCGCCTCCTGTGCCTACGCTAAACACGTACCTTTCTTCGGAAAGGTTTCCCCCAGAAAGGTCTCACGCGACGAAGGCAAGGGCTGCCATGGAGAAGGTGCGATACGAAGAGATGCTGCCGCACGAGATTGTCGCGCGGCGCAGGGAATTCCCCGCAGCGTTCATCGGGCTGGGCGGGCTGGAGTGGCATGGCGAACACCTGGCCGTCGGCAACGATGCGCTCAAGGCCGAGAAACTGTGCGAACTGGCGGCCGCGAAGTCGGGCGGGTTCGCGTTTCCCACGCTGTGGTACGGCGACCCGCGCGTTGCGGGCGCGCGCTTCATGGATGCCGAGGATCATCGCACCACGAAAAGAATGAAGCTCAAGAAACGGAAGTTCACCGAGAAGCATTTCGGCACGACCTGCGCAGAGCAGATTGAGCTGTGCGGCAGGCTCATATACCATCTGCTCGTCCAGATGAACCAGCTCGAGATGAAGGCGGTGTGCCTTCTTTGCGGCCATTATCCGCTGCTCACGTGGGGCGAACCGTTCGTCAAGCAGTTCAACAAGGAGTTTTCCGATACTAAGGCGTTCGCCGGCACTGAGGCCCACTACGTGCGCAAGACGCCGAAGGTGGGGGCCGACCACGCCGGCAAGTGGGAGACATCATACCTGTGGTACCTGCGGCCCGACTGCGTGGACATGAGCATCTACCGCGGCCGCGAGAATGAAGAAGCTGTGGCGGTGTGCGGCGAGGATCCGCGGACGGAGGCGTCCGTTGAGATCGGCCGCATGGCCTGCGAACTGATCGTGGACGGCATGATCCGCAAGGCCGAGCAACTGATCAGGAAGACGAAAAAGGGCGCGCGATGATGGAAAAAGTAAGATACTACGAGATGCTGCCGCACGAGATCGTGGCGCGCCGCAGGTGTTTTCCAGTGGCATTCATTCCGTCGGGTGTCCTCGAACTGCACGGCGAGCATATGGCCGTGGGCAACGACGCGCTCAAGGTCGAAAAGCTGTGCGAACTCGCGGCGGACAGGTCGGGCGGGTTCCTGTTTCCAACGATGTGGTACGGGGAGCCGAGAACGACCGGCCTGATCGAGACCGCTCCCGATGTCGGCGGCGGGATCGGCTCTAAGATGAAGCTGATGAGGCTCAAGAAGCGCAAGTTCACCGAGAAGCATTTCGGAATGACGGCCGAGCAGCAGATCGAGCTTTACCGGCACTTGATCCGCCACACGCTGATCCAGATGAACCAGCTTGAAATGAAGGCCGTGATAATCGTGTTTGGCCACTGGGCGATGCGCACGTGGGCACAGCCGGTCGTGGAGCAGTTCAACGCCGAATTCAGCGACACGCAGGCCCTTGCGGCTGTCGAGAACGATTTCGCGCCGAACAATCCGAAGGTCGGCGGCGATCACGCCGGCAAGTGGGAGACGTCGTACCTGTGGTACCTGCGACCCGACTGCGTGGACGTGAGCATCTGCCGCGGGCGCGAAGAGAAGGAACTGGTCGGCGTGATATGCGATGATCCACCGCAAGAAGCATCCGTCGAACTCGGCCGAACCGCGTGCAATCTGATGGTAGATGGGATGGTGCGCAAAGCGAGAGAGCTGGTCAAGAAGGCGCGAAGATAGAGCAATAGAGGCGGGCAGGATACCGCACGACGACAGGTACTTGGCGCTTATGCCGACGCCGTTCCGGAGAATGCTTTTTTCTCCAAAATCGTTAAAGTCTCGCAGGAGCACGCCGTTCCACTTTCAACTGCGCAATCTCGCGGCCCGGCAGGGCGGTCTCGGGTGCGATCGAATATTCTGGTTTTAAGCCACGATGGTGGGAGGGAAACTCTTTGAAAAGAGCTTCCCCCCACGCCCCCTTTCAGAAACTTTTGGGCTGTTACAGCAGCCGTGCCGGCGGCCGGCACGGCAGTGAAAAGTCTTTGGAAGGGGGTCTGGGGGATAACCTTTCTTCAGAAAGGTTTCCCTCAGAAGGTCTCCCCCAGCACAGGGGCCACTTGAGAAGGCGGCGCGGCGAAGCCCACCTGAGAAGGCGGGGAGACGTTCGTCGACGAGACCAGGGCTTGAACCAAGATCTCTAATCACGCACGGCGGTCTCTCATGCCGGCCCTTTCTATTGACAACGCCTCGTGTTCGTGTATAATTAGACGGGCGCACCCACAAAGGAAATCGCAATGAAAGCGGGAACGAAACTGTTACTGCTGGCGGCGCTGCTTCCGGCACTCAGCCAAGGAGCGCAGGCTACAATAGTCTCGCTGGTCGATATCGACTCGGGCCTGACTTCGCCCACCGGCGCGTACCGCTGGGTGGACGTGGCCGACCAGACTTATAACGCCACGTACCGCGGCGCCTACAACTACACCCAGGCCACGGTCCAGGTCGAATACGAGGAGTCGGCAATTACCCTCCACGGCACGCTCACGGCCACGAATCTCAAGCCGAACTTTGCATACCAATTGAAGCTGGTCGGCACGCCGGGGACCGACACCAACGAACGCATCGGCTTTGCGGGCCGGTGGTGGGAGCAAAGCTGGACGGGCTCGGACTGGAGTGGCGGGTCGAATCTCAACAGCAAGGGAAACGGCTCATCCCCCAATCCCAATGACCTCATGTATCTGTCGAGACGCGATGTCCCCAACCCGACAAGTCCTACCGGCCTGCAATATCTTTACAGCGCCTACCTTGTGATGGATTACTTCACCACCGATGGCGACGGAAACGCAGCGATCGCTTTCGAGGCCGACAGCAGCTATCACGTTCTGTGGAAGACAACGCAACTGGCGGCAGGTGCAGACGACGGCCCCGTGAAGACCGCCATCTTTGATCCGGTTCCGTCACACCCGGCCTACGACGGAATGCCATACTCCGCGGCGTCGGTGGGCGTTTACGGCGAGTGGGAACGCCTGCCGATGGACGGCGTGTTTCTCGACCCCGGCTACTACTCGTGCAGCCTGATGCTGACGGAAGAATCCTTTCACGGCAGCGGCGGCACGTATGCCGGTGCCTGGGCCGCGGCGATGGGCGGCGACCTCGAGTTTGCCATCGTGCCCGAACCCTCCACCCTGATCCTGCTGGCCGTGGCCGGATCGGCGCTGTTTCTGCGGAAAAGGACCTGACGCACCCGCCCGCACCGGAAATCTGACAATGCCTACGGTCATCACTCACGCGTTTGTCGGGGCGGCCCTCGGTACGGCGGCGGCTCCCTCAAAGATGACGCGCAGATTCGTGGCCGCCTCGGTCGTTTGCTCTGTCTTGCCCGATCTCGACGTGATAGGATTTCGCTTGGGCGTTGAATACGGCGATCTGCTGGGCCATCGCGGCCTCTCCCATTCGCTCTTTTTTGCCTTGATCGTGAGCTCGATCGCAGGCCTGTTGGTGCTCGGGCGGAAGGCTGACTTCGGGAAGCACTGGTGGCGGCTGTGGCTGTGCTTGTTCCTGATTATGGGCTTGCACAGTTTCCTCGATGCGACAACGGCCGGCGGTCTGGGGGTCGCGTTTTTCTCGCCGTTCCGGGCAACGCGTTACTTTATGGCGTGGCGGCCGATCCAGGTTGCCCCGATCGGCATCGCTCCTATATTCACCCCAGCGGGCGCACGGATGATGGCCTGCGAACTCGTTTACGTCTGGATTCCAACTATCGTCATCGCTGCCGCTATCCTGATTGTGAGAAAGAAGGTAAAGGCCGCGGACTGATTGAAAGGTAAACTTCCGTGACGAGCCGTGACTACGTGAAAGCCGCAATCGAACACCGCGAGACGGATCGCGTGCCGTTTTCCATCTCTCTGTGCGGAGAGACTATTGAGTTGATGAACGAGGCCGTCGGCAAGCACGTTACCTCCGCACTCGTTGAAAGCGACGTGATCTGCATTCATCCGCCGTGGTGGAACTGGTACGAGCTCGGCCCCGACTGGCAGGAGATGGCGGCGCCGACGTCCCCGCCCAAAGTGATCGGCTACGGAAGCTACAAGGACTTCGCCGATCAGGCCAAGGCGGCGCGGGACACCGGCAGATACGTGCTCGTGAACATCTGGGGCAGTCATTTCGAGAAAGCCTACTTCTCGCGCAGCATAGAGAACTTCCTCGCCGACATGGCCGCAGAGCCGGCGTTTGCGCGCAAACTGCTCAATACCATCATCGAGAAAAACATGGTGATGCTCGATAACTTCCTCGGCATCGCCGATATCGACGGCGTCATGCTCGGCAGCGACTGGGGCTCGCAGGTCGACCTCCTCATGTCGCCTGCAGTGTGGGAGGAGATGATCCGGCCGGGCGAGCAGAAGGAATACGACCTCATCCACGGCTACGGCAAGAACGTATGGGTGCACTCGTGCGGCAACATCGAAAAAGCGCTGCCGTCGCTGGTCGAGATGGGCCTCGACGTGCTCAACCCCGTGCAGCCGGAGGCGATGGACATCGCGATGCTCAAGCGCGAATACGGCGAGCACCTCACATTTTGGGGCGGCATAAGCACGCAGCAAACGCTTCCCCGCGGCACGCCCGATGAAGTCCGCGCCGAAACGCGACGTGTCCGCGACATGATGTCGAAGGGGGGCGGCTACATCCTGTCACCCTCGCAGGGCATCCAGGACGACGTGCCACTGGAGAACATCTTCGCGCTCTTCGAGGTGGCGAGGGAGAAGAAGCGTTGAGGAGGTCGTGGGCGTGGGGTGACGGCTGTCCTCCCCGCGCACGAATTCTAACACACGTTTGGCGAATGTGAAGCCCCTGTTTTCCGCCGGAATCCGACTGTCGTCTCGCGCCGGGGACTGCCGTCTGCGCCGCGATAATACGCTCTCACCACAACGGAGCAGTTCACCCCATGTTAACTACCGGCCCGAAAATCTTCGACCGGTTCGCCACGCCCCCAATTGGCCGAGGTCGTTAAAGAAAGCCACTCTCGCTACCAGAGAGCACGAGAGTCTTGCTAATTCTGGTCGGAGAGGGACGAGCTCTACTCAAAAGAAAAAGGAAATTGCGACAGCTTTTCGGGCCGCATGTTGGCGGGAGGGATCTCGTAAATCGTAGCAACAGAAAAGATTTGACATCTGCAAACGTACCAGTATAATGGTTCTGTCGTGGGCACAACATGGGCTTGATTAGGAGCGTTGCAGAATTGACGAGGCGGGCAAGCCGTGACATCTTTCGCCATTCGTTCGTAACAGATATCCTTGAGGATGGATACGGCATGCGGACCGTTTAGGACTTGTTGGGCAGCAAGGACGTAAGCACGACCATGAAATATACTCACATGCTTAGTAGAGGATGTCACGGCGTGGGCAGCCCCGTCGATGAGCCCTGATCCGCAACGGTGTTGGGCATCAGGAAGGATAACAGTGGTGGCCGACAATACGCTTCGCGTGGAAGACATTCTGAGGAGGTTCCCATCGCCAGTTTTCCTTGGCGGCGGGGGGCAAAAGCAGGTCTACCGGGTAGATCACCCTGAGCATGGTGCAGTTGTCGTCAAGATCGGTAGTTGTCGGTCTGCCCAGGAACTGGAGCGGATCCAACGTGAAGTCGACCTTCTCTGTGACCTTGACTCGCCCTACTTTCCGAAACAGTTCGCCTTTGAAAGATGGGACTCACAGCGATTCTGCATCGTTGAGCAGTGTGTCCCAGGACAACCGCTGACTGAACTCCTCGATCGCATTGCTGATGAGGCCGCAGCACTTGGCCTCCTCAGGCAACTGATTTGCGGAATGTCTTTGCTGTGGTCCCGTCGAGTTGTCCATAGAGATCTGAAGCCGGCGAATATCATGATTGCGGAAGACCATCCCAGAATCATTGACCTCGGGATCGCTCGTGTTCTTGACGGCACCTCACTCACTATGTCCCATGCGCCATTCGGGCCGTGTACGCCCAACTACGCATCGCCAGAACAGCTCACAAACCGGAAGAGAGACATTGACCACAGGTCGGATCAGTTCATCTTGGGGATTGATATCGCTCAGATCCTTCTCGGCGGTGTCCACCCATTCGACCCTCATGGGGTCCGACAAGGCGCTTCTATTCCAGAGAACATTTTCAATGGTAGATGGTGTAGAGATACCTTGCGGCAGCGCTGTGCTTCTAGTACGTACACACTCCTTGAACGGATGCTCGGGCATCACCCGTACCAACGATTTCGTCGTCATGAAGATCTTGCGCAGGCCTTGTCTGCGCTAAATGAGGGATGACCGACCATGGCTAGACTCTATCATCAACTCGGCCACAGGTTTCAGTGGAGCCTTTCGAGCATTCAGACCGATGCCACTGGGGACGGAACGATCGTCGGACCCCGATATATGGCCCCGCAGAAGGTGCGTGCCATCCCGGCCGCGCTGCGGCAAAGCTCCCTCTTCGATCCCCAGTTCTTCCTTCCCAACTCCGCGAGGGGCAAGCTACCTGAGTACTCGTTTTTCCCAGAAGTCTTATCAGGGGGATTCACGACAGAGGAGTGGGGGCCTGAGATGGCACGATCTTGCGCTGATAGATGTCTGAGCTTTCAGAACGCATACGAGTTTGAAGCTGTGGTCATCCCAACTCGTTTCTATGAGGGAATGCCAAGCAATTTCATCTCAAAACAAGAGGCACAATTTGTTGTACCCTTTCTGCAGTCAATCGAAGCATCGGGCACCAACGACCGACCGGTCTTCCTGCAACTGATCTTGACCGACCAAATGCTGAAGGACGAGTCGTACAGGTCAGAGCTTCTCAATTGGGTAACTTCTTACCCGGAGCTGCACGGTGTCTACCTGGTCTACTACGTGCACAACCGGCAGAAGCAGATCACGGATATCCAATTCCTCATCGGTCTACTCAGTTTCGTGGGTGCGATCAAGAGCTCTGGACTTTCTATCGCAATTGGGTATGCCAATACAGAAAGCGTGCTCTTGCTTTGCGCTGGCGCCGACATTCTGACAGTTGGAACTTACGAGAACCTTCGGATGTTCAATCTCAAATCATTCGAGGAACCTGACGAGTCCCCAAGGCGAGGCCCAACGCCCCGCATCTATGTGCCCCGCCTTATGCAATGGATTGACCACCAGTATATTGGCGCAATTGGAGCAGTGGTCGAGGATCTGGGGGAATATCTTGAGGACAACGAGCATAGTGTGCGAATGTTTGAGCCCACCTATAACTGGCACTTCACGAAGCCCGAACCATACAAGCACTACTTCGTCTCATTCGCCCGGCAGTTCCGAAGGCTGAACTCACACGGCGCGGATGCTATTGTGGACGCTGTCCTCGAAGAGTGCCGGCGAGCCACGCAGGGATTTGAGGAACTCAATGAAGCCGGTCTCGTGTTCTCGCCCGAAAGCGGCGGCGGTCACTTGGCAAGCTGGATGACCACACTCAACCTGTGGCGAGGTGGGCGATGAGTAGCCAAGAACCAGAATTCCGGAGCGAGAAGGACCTCGCCAGCGTCTTCTCATCAGAAGCATGCATACGTCAAGGATTCAGATACTCAGGCTGGTCGTCATGGGAAAGAGACGAATTAGAGGGTCTTTTCGGTATCCCAGACCGCATTGCTGTGTTCTGGAAGAATGACGCGCTCGGCCGGCGAATTGTCAGGACCTTCGCATTCGAGGTGAAACGTCACCATTGGAAACGCGCCCTCATGCAGGCGTACAGATACGCCTCTTTTGCAGATTACTCGTTTGTTGTACTTGATCATGCATATGTGCATCGGGCTGTTGCTGGCCTAAGCCACTTCGAGCGCGCCAACATCGGCTTGCTGAGTGTGCGGCTTGATGGCAATGTGTTGTGGCATCTTCGCCCCAAACACAGAAAGCCTTACTCTGAGCACATGACGCACCTTCTGCGCGCGGCTCTCGATGTGCATCTCTTTGGAGAAGACGACAGAAGGCCGAACAGCAATCGCGCTTCAGAGACCATCTTGCGGGTCTCGTTCAAACAGATTCCGATCGTGACCCGGCCCCATACCATAGCGCTTTGACAGTGAGGATTCAGCCCCCAGTTTCTTCAATCGAGGCATTTGCATTGTGTGCCCCGGCGGTGCGGCTCGGAGTTATGTGTGGGGTAGGCAAAAGAACCCTCGACCAGACCCCGCAGCTTGAACGTCCAAGACTGCTCTCAGCCCGATACTGAGTGCTTACGTGCTTCTGATCAAGGCTCACTGACACTATAACACCCAAGCCAGGCGGAGTCAATCGAGAGGGTGAAAGGGCGCAGGCGGCCAAACGTTAGGCTGTCTGTAGCGGCCGCGTTTTTCACTCGCACCTTGCGTTCAGTTCGAGGTGGCGAGGGAGAAAGTCGCTGCGTCGTGAGGGCGCGTCCTATCCCTGATCAACCCGGATACCCCGGCTGTGCCTTGAGCACTTCCATCATCGCGACGAGATTCTCGGGCGGGACGTCGCGGGGCACGGAGTGCGAGGGAGCAAAAACATAGCCGCCGTCACGACCGGCTTCGATCAGGCTCCCGGTCACTTCACGTACTTCCTCGACAGTGCCGAACGGGAGGACCTTCTGAATGCTCATGCCTCCGTGAAACGCCAGCCGCCCGTGATACTCGCTCCTGATGGCAAACACATCCATCACCTCCGGCTGGAAGGGATTGAACAGGCTGAGGCCGATCTCCACCAGGTCGTCGAAAAGCTCCGTAACACAGCCGCACGAGTGCAACTCGACGTACTTCCCCGCCTCGCGCACTACGGCAAACATCCGGGCCAGCCGCGGCTTGATGAACCGTCGCCAGTGGCGTGCGCCCATAATCAGGCCGGTCTGCATGCCGTAGTCGTCGCCGAAATATACCATGTCGACCCCGCACTCCAGCGCCCGCCGCACCTGCACGAGGTTGTGCTCGACTATGGCATCGAGAAACTCGTCGACGAATTCCGGCCGGTCGATCATGTCCATCAGCAGTTCCGACATGCCGCGCATTGTCCACGCTCGCTCGAATAGCGAAAACCCGACCTCGTACATGCTCAGCAGATCCGGGTGCGCGGCCATGCCTTCCTTGATGCCGGCGTACCATTGATCATTGTCCGCGTTTGGCCAGGTGTATCGGTCGAGGTCGGCCGGCTCCCTGATCGGCCACTCGCACGGGGTGCCGATGTCCTGGTCTATGGTGCGGTCCCACACCACGCCGTAGGCATCGCGAATGTGGCCGGCGTCGACCTGCTCGGCAACGCGAACGCCCGCGCCGAACTGCAGGAAATGCGTATCGGCGAAGTCGCTGAGGTCATCCGTCCCCAGGTACTCCCGCACCCTCTGCGCACAATCATGGTTCATCTGCCACGCCCACGGCACATAGGCCGGAGCGCGAAACTCCAGTGCATCGATGACGACGTCTCTTCTAGTCATGCCAGGCTCCTTATGCAAGGGCAAATGTTTTCTCGTATTCTTCTTCGGGGGTGCGATCAAGTACTTTGGTCTTTCTTGTGTTTTGACGGTCCAGTAGCTGTCCGTACACGGGATCACAACGGCTGTTTGAGACGTTTTCAAGCAATGATGGTGGGAGCGAAACTCTTTGAAAAGAGTTTCCCCAACGCCTTCTCCGAAAGGCGCCGCCTTCAGAAGGTGCTCGCCTTCAGAAGGTGCTCCCCTTCAGAAACTTCTTGGCTGTTACAGCCGTGCCGGCTCCTGCCGGCACGGCAGCCGAAAAGTCTTTGGAAGGGGGTCTGGGGGAAAGCCTTTCTTCAGAAAGGTTTCCCCCACTGATTCTCCTTATTATTACTTCCTACTTCCGCTTTGCCGCCTCGCGGTCGAGGATCTCCCACGCCTTCCTGATGTAAAACCGGTAGTTCTCCAGCGGCGTGCCGTTGGGAATGCGGTGGTCAAGGCCCAGCACGCACCCGCCCGTCGCGACCATCGGCGGAATCTTGTATTCGAGTTCGGCGGCGATCTCCTCCCTGCTGCGGCGGATCACGTGCTTGTCGATCCCGCCCATCATCGCCAGTCGCGCCCCGTACTTTTCGCGAACCTTCACGATGTCCATATCCGCCGCCGGCTCCATCGGGAACATATAATTGATCCCCGCGTCCATAAACGCATCGATCACACCATTCATATCGCCGTCGGAATCCTGCGCAAAGAGCCGCGCCCCGCGATCGCGGAGCATATCCCATATCCGGCGGTAATACGGCTTGATGAACTCGGCCACCTGCTTCGGCCCGGCGAGGGAGCCGTTGCGGCCGGCCATGTCTTCGTGGACGAAAAGCTGATCGATCTGCACTGCCGCCGAAACACGGTCGAGCACCTTTTCCGCCGTGTCGCCGATTGTATTGAGGATGTCGTGGACGAGTTCCGGCTGGTCGTAGTATGCAACGCACAGCGCCTCCTCGCCCATCAATTGTCGAGGCTCATCGAACCCGCCCGCAATGCCGACGCCCACCACCAGCGCGGCCGCCAGCCCCTCGCGGGCGATCTTCTCCCAGTCCCTGCCGAAGCGCTCCTCGGAAAACGCATAATGATGCTTCACCTTGCGCCAGTCGTCCATGTCCTTGACCGGCCAGTCCATCGGCAGGGGGATCGTGGCGACTTTCCTCGACAGCTTCAGCCGGCGGCCCATTCGGTCGCGGGAGATGATGAAATCTTCGGTTTCCTCCAGTGTCTCTTCCGGCGCGCCGCCGATCCAGCCGCAATGGATCGGCAGATGGCAGCCTCCGGAGCGGCGGTATCTGAACGCCGACATATCGAGTTCTTCAGGCGTTGCACCCTGGGCGGCCCATTCTTCCTTCAGGCCGATCAGCGGGCCGAATATCTCGGTGAACAGCGGCCGAGTGTTGGCCCTGAATGTCATGTAGTCCAGGAATTCTTCCCGCGGGATCTCCACGCTCCTCTTGATGGCCAGCGCCGCGTGAGTGTCCTTTGCCCGTTTCTTGCCCATTTGCTCTTCCCGCGCGATTGAGTGTCAGGAGCCGATCAAACAGATTGCGTTGAATTCTATCAATGGGGGTGGGTGTTTACAAGAGAGTTGTCGTTCATTAGAGACCGACCACCCGCCGTCGCCACGGGCTATGGCGGACAAGCGGAGAAGAGATTCACCGCAAAGGCGCAAAGAGCGCAGAGAAGAAAGGAAAATGAGTTTGAGTTATGAGTTCTTGTCTTCTTTCTTCTCTGCGCTCTTTGCGCCTTTGCGGTGGTTTCTTTAGACCTTGGACTTTAGGCTTGGACTGATGACTGCCGACTGCCGACTGATGACCGATTCGGTCATTTCGCCACGATGGCGATGAGACGGCCGGGGACGACTCTGATGTGCTTGACGGTCTTGCCCTCGAGATGCTTCTGTACGCCGCTGTCGGCGAGGGCGGCCTCTTTGGCCAAGTCTGCGGTGATGTCCGACGGCAGGACGAGGCGGGCACGGACCTTTCCGTTGACCTGCACTGCCATTTCAACTTCTTCAACGGCCAAGGCGGCCTCGTCGTATGTCGGCCAGGGCTGGTCGAGGATCGTGCCTTCGCCGCCCATCGCGCCCCACAGCTCTTCGGAGATGTGCGGCACGATGGGTGACAGCAGCATCACGGCGGAGCCCAGCGCCTCGCGGACGACGGCCGGGTCGGCCTCTCCCGAAACGACGGCGTCGCGGGTCTGGCCTACCAGTTCCATCACGCCGCTGATGGCGGTGTTGAAATGGAAGTTGTCTTCGATGCCGGCGGTCACGCGCCTGATGGTGTCGTGCGTCTTGCGGTGCAGATCGCGGGATGTTTTGTTGAGTTCGTCCGTCTTCATCGCTGCGCCGGGCGGTTCACGAACCGCGCCTACATCGAGGTTGTCGTGCACGGTGTTCCACAGGCGGTTGAGGAACCGGTGTGCTCCCATCAGGCCTTCTTCGCTCCAGAGCTGGTCGCGCTCGGGCGGGGTATCGGAGAGGATATACAACCGCAGCGTGTCGGCGCCGAGCTGGTTCATTATCTCGTCGGGGCTGACGACGTTGAGCTTGCTCTTGCTCATTTTGGCTACTTCGCCGTGGACTTCGCTCCCGCACGTTTTGCAGTGGCCGTTTTCCACTTCCTCTTCGGGCAGCCATTTGCACTTTTGGCAGTAGTAGGCCTCTTTGCAGACCATCCCCTGGCAGAACAGGTTGGTGACCGGCTCCTCGAACGGCACCAGGCCGAGGTCGTGCAGCACGTGGGTGAAGTAGCGGCAATAGATCAGGTGCATCGTGGCGTGTTCGATCCCGCCGATATACTGGTCGACGGGCATCCAGTGCTCTACCTCCTTGGGGTCGAAGGGCCGCTGTTCGTCGCGCGGGCTGAGGTAACGCAGGAAGTACCACGACGAATCGACGAAAGTGTCCATCGTGTCGGTCTCGCGTTTGGCGGGCCCGCCGCATTTGGGGCAGGTGGTGTTCACAAACTCCGGGCACAGGGCCAGGGGACTGTCGCCCGTCGGGCGGAACTCGACGTCGCGCGGCAGCAGCACGGGCAGGTCCTCGTCGGGCACGGGCACCTCGCCGCAGGCCTCGCAATAGATGATGGGGATCGGCGCGCCCCAGTATCTCTGGCGGCTGAGGAGCCAGTCGCGCAGGCGATAGTTGATCGTGCCTTCGCCCCAGCCGTTCTTCGCGAGGTGCTCGGTGATCTTCGCCATCGCCTCGCGGTTTGGGATTCCGTCGAACGGGCCGCTGTTGGCCTGGACGCCGTCGTCGACGTAGGCTTCGGTCATCTTCTTCGGGTCCAGCTCGTTGTCGGGCGGCTGGATGACGACCTTGACGGGCAGGTTGTACTTGCGTGCGAACTCGAAATCTCGCTGGTCGTGCGCGGGCACCGACATCACCGCTCCGGTGCCGTAGGTCATCAGGGCGAAGTTGGCCACGTACAGCGGCACCTCGTCGCCGTTGAGGGGATTGGTGACGTGATAGCCGGTGAACACGCCGATTTTTTCCATGTCGGCCCGCTCGCGCTCGGCGGTGCCGCGTCGGCGCATATCGCCTACGGCTTCCATGATCCGGTCGGGCGCCGGGGAGCCGTCTCTTCCTTCGGGCGGCAGCTCTTTCACCAGCTTTTCGACCAGCGGGTGCTCGGGTGCGATGGACATGAACGTCACGCCGTAGACCGTGTCGGGCCGGGTGGTGAACACCGGCATCGGGTCGCCGGTCTCGGTCACGTGGAAGTCGATGCGGGCGCCTTCGGATCGACCGATCCATTCGGTCTGCATTTTGAGGACCTTCTCGGGCCAGCCGATGAGCTGATCGAGGTTGTTGAGCAGTCGCTCGGCGTCGCCCGACATCCTGAAGAACCATTGTTCGAGGTCACGCTGCTCGACGGGTGTGCCGCAGCGCTCGCATTGGCCGTCGTGGACCTGCTCGTTGGCGAGCACGGTATTGTCTTTGGGGCACCAGTTGACGGCGGCCATTTTTTTGTATGCCTGGCCGGCCTTGTAGAACTGGAGGAACAGCCATTGGGTCCACTTGTAGTAGCCTGGGTGGCTGGTGGCTACTTCGCGATCCCAGTCGTATGCCCAGCCGGCTCTTCGCATCTGCTCGCGCATCTTGGTGACGTTTTTGCGGATGCTGTCTTCGGGGTGCAGGCCCGCCTTGATGGCGGCGTTCTCGGCGGGCAGGCCGAAACTGTCCCAACCCATCGGCGAGAGGACATTGTTGCCTCCCATCATGCGGTAGCGGACGATTACGTCGCTGATGGTATAGTTTATCACGTGGCCCATGTGGAGTGCGCCGGAGGGATAAGGATACATGGAGAGCACGTAGCATTTGGGTTTATCGGTACGTGCTTCGGCTTTGAACTTTTTTCTGTCTTTCCAGAACTTCTGCCACTTGGTTTCGATTTGTCTGTGGTTGTAGTCGGGCATTGTTCTCTCCGGCGGGTCGGCTGCTGAAGGCGCCGGCCTTTCCTTTCGTTGCGGTCCTCGTGTGCGAGCGTCGCTGCAATAATTTCAACAAAAAAACCGTCCTGGGCTGTCCGGGACGGGTTTGGTCTGACTTCGGCTCTTTGCGCGACCTTCAGCCAAACGGCCCCGTTCCCTGCCCCTGTAGGGCAAGGCGGGTAAGTCGAAGGCTGAGCAAGATCGCGATTGGGGCCATGTTTGTGATCCTTTCCGGCGGGGGCCATCCCCGACCGTATAATATAATACTCGGCGCAAGGCGTCGTTTCAAGCAGTTTTTCTTGAGTTTGAAAGAACGGGTATGGCAACGAAATATGGTTTTGGGTTGGTGTGCGACATCTCCGCTCAGTCGCACAGTCGCACAGCTTGCCCGCCATAGCCCGGCGACGGCGGGTCGTTCAGTCATCAGTCCAACGTCCGAAGTCCGGAATCTTTATTCATCCTTCCGCCTCCGCCAAGTCGCCGACGCGCCAAAGCCGCTATGGCGACGGCACGGCTACGGCGGACGAGCCAGCCTTCCGCCTTCATCCTTCTCTTCATCTGCCGCGCCCTGCGGGGGCTCTGGGGTTGTGGGGCCGATCTTTTCCACGGTCTCACGCCCGGTATCTGTTTAGCGTTTCCGTGTAACGACACACCTCCGTTCCCAAGCAGTACCGCCCCCTGCCGGCTTGATCGGCAGGGGCGAAAGATTGACAGGCTACGTGGGGAGAACACCGACGTCCGTTCTACGGCCGCCGACCTTTCTTCGGAGCCTGCCAAACGGCAGGCTCCGAAGAAAGGCCACGTTGCCTGCATC
>Ga0114922_10002811_pt1 | contig 16246 bp, 14 predicted proteins | sample AartaG_FD_100975 | JGI IMG/M metagenome (GOLD analysis project Ga0114922, IMG submission 100975) | Deep subsurface microbial communities from Aarhus Bay to uncover new lineages of life (NeLLi) - Aarhus_00045 metaG | ecosystem: Environmental > Aquatic > Marine > Oceanic > Sediment | place...
GAGGTTGTGGTTATCGGATTGGACTCCTATGGAAGAATCAACACTCAGGATCTGTCAGAAAAAATCCAAGATAAAGCATTCGAGAACCGTTTCAAAATCGCATCCTTTTCTGCCGGTTCCAATATCACAGGCATCCGGACTAATGTCTACGACATCGCAAAGATCTGTCATGATAACGATTGCCTGATTTTTTACGACTTCGCGGCTGTGGCTCCTTATGTGGAAATCGACATGAACAAGGACAAAGATTCCTATTTCGATTCAATATTTTTCTCGCCCCATAAATTCTTGGGCGGACCGGGTGCGAGCGGCATCCTGGTCTTTCGAGAGGACCTTTACCGGAGTGATTTACCCCCAACAACGGCAGGGGGAGGCACCGTGGATTTTGTGGGATACGATGTCCATGACTTTGCCAAGGATATCGAAACCCGAGAAATGGCAGGAACACCTCCCATTTTGCAGACAATAAAAGCCGCATTGGCGATGGAATTGAAAGATAAAATCGGGGTAAACAAGATCGGGCAAATCGAGGCCGACTACACAAAGGACTTCCTGGCAAAAATGAAGCGAATACCGAACTTGGAGATGATGGGCCGGGTGGATCCTGAGGAAAAAATTCCGATCATTTCATTCAATATCAGACATAAAAACCGGATCCTCCATCCCAAATTCGTGACCAAGCTGCTGAACGATCTTTTCGGGATCCAATCCCGGGCTGGATGCAGCTGTGCAGGACCGTACGGACATCTCCTGCTCGACATCGATGACGAGCAGTCCCACAAGTATAGGGATATTGTTCAAAAAGGTCTTCTCGGATTGAAGCCCGGTTGGGTGAGAATTAATATCCATTACACCTTCAGTAAAAAAGATGTCGATTTTCTCACCAAAGCCATAGAGTTTGTGGTCAAAAACGGCCAGCTCTTTTTACCAAAATACAAATTCAACATCCAGACAGGAGAATGGACTTACAAAGGATATCGGTCGAGAAAAGTTGAGTTTGGACTCGAAAATTCCTTTCAAGCAAATAAAGTGGATCTCTCCCAGATCGATGCGATCCGGGATTCCTACTTCCAGCAAGCACAATCCCTGGCTGAAGAATTAAAGGATCTTCCTGCTTCCTCTTTCGTCGCAAACGACCCAAAAATCGAAGAACTCAAAACCTTCTACTACTGTTCTTAAAGCAATGGGCGGTGGATAATGGTGAGTTCGCCTTTTAAATCGAGGCCTTCTCCCACAATTTGGATCTCGTACTTGCCCGGCGGAGCAAATTCCAAATAGCGCGTAAAATAGGGCTGCGGGCTGTCAGTTCTTTTGGCAACAAGATCCCACCTGAACTGGTTAAAACCTTTTTGGCCTTTTAATGGCTTCGCCCAAATCGTTTTCCCCTTCTCATTATTCACCCGCACTTCAACGTCTGCATCATTCATCAGGTAAAAAGTGATCGGGACCTGCTCAGCCGTCCTCATTCTCGGATCCCGATGGGTGTCATTGATCCAAGGCAATCGGGCGATCGGCGTCTTTAAAATCTTGTCAGTCTGGGGGATGCCTTTCTTAAAAGCATCCTGGATCGCCCGTATATTCATCTTGTATATCCCTCTCCCATGGGTCCCCACCACAAGGTCCATCTCTCTCTCCTGGACGACGAGATCTGAAATGGCCGTCGCAGCCATCCCCGGGCCCAACAGGGACCAGCTCTTCCCCCTGTCCACAGAGATGTAGACTCCCCTGTAAAGCCCGGCATAAAGGATATTTTCATTGACCGGATCTTCCAGTATGACATAGGCAACCTCATTGGGAAGGTTGGCAACGATCGACCGCCAGGTTTTCCCATAATCTTTCGAGACATACAGGTAGTTTCTCAGGTCATCATAGTTGATCCCTGTGACAGCCATATACACCCGGGATTTGCTGAATCGCGACGGACAGATGCTCCGGATATACCCGTTGGATAATCGCGCAGAAAACTCCGTCCAATTTTTTCCATCATCCTGTGTTACCCAAAAAGCGCCCCTGTCCGTTCCCACAAACAGAACACCCGGTTCAAGCGGAGACTCTGCGATGGCACCCGCAGCAACCGATTTTTTCTCCTCGAATGCCGACTGGGACAGATCCGGACTGATCAACCGCCATGAGTCCCCTCTATTCAGGCTTTTGAAGATGTAGTTGCCGGCATGATACAGGGTCAATGGATTGTGTTGGGAAATGATGTACGGTGCAACAAAATTATAGTTCAGCCTTCCTTTGTGCTCCTCGGGCAGCCGCGGCCGTATCCCAACAGAGCGGTCGGCCTGCATATCCTTCCGGAATATTCCCCCGTTCTGGCTCGAAGTGTACACAATGTTCGGATCAAGAGGATCAGCCATGGTGTAACATCCGTCTCCACCAGCCCAGGCATCTATCCAGACATACTGCCACTCATCCTGGTATTTGGGATTCCACTCCTTGGCCGGTCCATACACGGATGAATCATCCTGTGTGCCCCCGTACACATAATACGGATCCTGATTGTCGACGGAAATGTCATAAAATTCACCGGCCGGAATGTTGTTGTGATGCATCCAGGATTTCCCTTTATCGTAGCTGACATAAAGACCCCCATCGTTTCCCAGGGCCAAATGATCGGGATTTTCCGGATTGATCCACATTTCGCAGTGATCCAGATGCAGGACTTCAGCTTGGTTGGGAAAAAAGTGGAACACATCCCCTCCGATCAATTCAAATGTCTTGCCACCATCTGTGCTGTGCGCTACTCTCACACCCAGTCCGAAGATTTCATCGTCATCCTGAGGATTCACATAACAATCGGTGAAATACCACCCGATCCTCGAAAAGATGTGGAGCTCATCCTCGTGGGTTCTCTTCCAGGTTTGGCCCCCATCCAGTGTCCGGTATACTTCGGCATAAAGCCTGTTTTTTTTATTAAGGTTATCCACCAAGGCATAGGCTTTATCCGGATTGCTCCAGGATACGGCCAGGCCGATCCGTCCCGTTTGCGGCCCATCGGGTAGACCACCCCTAAGCCTGTTCCAGGTTTTTCCTCCGTCGCTGCTGCGATAAACACCGCTTTCTTTCCCACAGATGCCAGGATTGTTTTCCCACATAGATACATAGATGACGTCCGGATTGGAGGGAGAGATCACCACATCATTGGCTCCTGTCCGTTCGTTCACATAAAGGACATGCTCCCACATCTTCCCGCCATCGATCGTCCTGTACAAACCCCGGTTCTCATTGGTGGACCAGAAATGGCCCTGTACGGCGACAAAAACAATATCGGGATTTTTCGGATGTACAGCAATCTCCCCGATGTGAAAGGAATCGGGGAGTCCTGTGTTTCGCCAAGTTTTGCCACCATCATCACTCCGAAATACACCCGTGCCCGGCATCGTAAAATTCCTAGGTTTTTTGAGGCTTTCACCCGACCCGAGCCAGATAACATCGGGATTGGAAGGGGATAGAGCGATGTCGCCGATCCCGAGAGCCGACTGGTTTTCGAAGATCGGCTTCCAGGTCAAACCATGGTTGGTCGTCTTCCAAAGGTTGCCCGAGCCAAAAGCCACATACCATGTTCCCGGCCGAGAAGGATCACATTGGACAGCCTCCACCCTGGCCGAATTGATGACAGGCCCGAGTGAGATCCAGTGGAGGCCAAACGTGGAACTTTTTTTCATCTTCAGGTACTGTTTCCACGAATCCAAAAGCGGACTCTTGGCTCCCTGTGCTCCAATATAAAGATGACTCCCAATTACAAGTGACAAAAATATGCCCACTAATAATCTTTTAGTTTTCATCGATTTTGACCTCCCTTACCATGACATCATTAAAATCAAAAATTGATCAACATTTCCAATATTCAAAGACGCTAGTCAAATTAACATAAATCCATGTGGGCTGTGGCCGGTTACTTCTTGGTCTTGATTGCAGCGCCCTTGGAATCACGAATGAACTGTGCCACGTCCTGTTTGAACTTTTGAAGCATCGATGGCCTTATGTACATCATATGGCCCGCTTCGTAGTAAGCCATACGCACTCTCTCACGGTACGTGGGCTCGAAGCCAAGATGATCAAAGGTCCATTCCGTCGCGGCATAAGGAGTAGCCATGTCGTAGATGCCGTTTGCGACGAGGACCTTCAGAAAAGGATTGCGTGCCATGGTACTCCGGAGCGAGTCGACGAGGTTGAGATACCTGGCGCGGTATTGGGCGCCGTAATCCCATGGGCGGACGGGTCCGCTGGTTCTGTATCTGAGCCCCGATTCCCATTTGAGTTCATTCCGAACATAGTCATTGAACAGAACCGTATAGGCACCTTTGAGAGCAGTATTGGAAGGATCAAACTCCTGGGTCTCGCCGGCGGCATCGGCGTCGATACCTGTGAACCGGCTATCGAGACGCCCCGTTACCAAGCGTCGGTCCCGCAACAACTCCTTGCGAAACCTCTGTGGACTGATGCGAAGGTTTGCTCGTTTAATGTACTCTGGTGATAGGCCCGTGAAACGCGCCACTTTGTTCGCTATATCATCAGTCTCCCTGGGTGTCAACCGATTCCCTTTGGTTAGCGCAAGAAGATATTCACCAAATGCGAACTCACGGGCCTCGTCCATAATTTCTTCAAGATTACCCTGAACATCTGTCGGCAGCTTCTTGTGATACCATGCGGTCACCGTATAGGTGGGAAGGAAACAAGCATAGTGAATGTCGTTGCCAGGAGCTTCGTAAAGTGTGCTGAAGTCGATGACCGACGACACGAGGACGATTCCGTTGAGCTCGATGCCGTGACGAGATTGGAGCTCCTGCGAGACGCCTGCCGACCTAACCGTACCGTAGCTCTCCCCTAGCAGATACTTCGGTGATGGCCAGCGGTTGAATTTCGTGATGTAAAGACGGATGAATTCAGAGAAGGCCTCGATATCTTGTTGGACACCGTGGAACTGTTTTGGGTCCTCACCTTCGACGGCTCGACTGAAACCGGTCGACATCGCGTCAATGGCAACAATGTCTGTAATGTCAAGGAGCGAGTGTTCGTTGTCTACGAGACGATAGGGTGGTGCCGGTTGGAATCCTTCCTCTGCCATCTGTACTCGTTTGGGGCCAAGTACGCCCATGTGGAGCCAGATGGTGGCGGAGCCAGGGCCGCCGTTGTAGCAAAAGGTGACCGGTCGGGAGCGCATGTCGGTGACACCATCGCGGGTGTATGCGACAAAGAACATGTTCCCCCTGGATTCACCGTTGGGACGGCGAAGGACGAGTTGGCCGGGTGTTGCCGTGTAACGCACTTCTTGTCCGTCGATGCGCACACTATGTTGTGTTGCGACGAATTTCTCCTCAGCGAGAATGGGCTTGTCATTCTTTTTCTTCTCCTCTGTTACCGCCGCTTTTTGGGCGAGAGCCACATTGAAAACGAGAGCAATGAGAACGAAAATCAGGAACATCCGTATTCGCATCAAACTACCTCCTGTTGTGAATATGAAGGGCAGTACAAAACAATGTGATAGCTACTTTGCCCCTCACGTCCGGAGAAAGGATATCAACACGAGCAAGTGAAGTCAAATGACATATCTACGTGAAGTAGACCCTGTCGTTTTGGATGTGATAATCTATTTTTATGATTATTTTCCCCGGACCAAGATTATTTATCTCTAGACCGCTTTTTCTGGTTTTCATAGTGAGGAGTGTAGAATTCTTCTTCAAACGTCCCTAAGATGCGTGGGTCTTTTGTTCGTCTTAATTCTTCCTCCAGGTCCCCGGCAAGCTTATCTTTGATTGCTGCATAATCCGGATTCTGCGCAAGATTATGGAGCTGATAGGGATCCTTCTTTACGTCATAAAGCTCCTCTGCCGGACGCTTCCCATCGATCCTCATGTAAATTTGGCTGTCCCGGGGAAGGGCTTTTACCGATATCCATGTGGGAGAATAACCCCCCTCCGACTCCCAGTATTCCCGGCAGAGGTTGATGGGACGTTCTGTTTCATAATTGTGGATATACAGATAATCGTGGGTGCGGACAGCTCGGATGGGATACCGGCCGCAGTGGATCTCCATGGATGTGAAAACTCTGTCCCTTAACGGATCGATTTGTCCGGATTTTTCAGACAGCATGATATCCATCAAACTGCGGGCGGTCATGGCGGGAGGAGGCTTTTCTCCAGCGGCTTCAATAAAGGTTGGGGCCAAATCCGGCAGGATTGTGAGCCCGACCCGTATCTTCCAAAATCCCTGGGCCCCAGCCTTTACCACGGTAGCCGATATAATAACCTGCCCTCTCTAGAACTTCGGTATAGACCTGAAACTTGCTGGGAAGAGCTCCCCAAAGATGGACTCCTGTCTCGAGCTGCCAGGGATGCATCCCGGTCAGCATCGATGCCCGCGACGGTGTGCACGAGGGTGAGGCAACAAAGGCGTTTCTGAAAAGAACGCCCTCACGGGCTATGCGGTCAAACGTCGGAGTCTTGATATTCGGATCGTAGACGTGGAGTGCATGGGGCCAGTTCCAGGATTCTTTCGGTCAATCCATTGCTTCATCCCTCCTGAAGTATAAAAAGACATCATTGAGTGCTTATCACAAATCCAACTTGTGATCAACATAGGACTGTTATATGTTATTGGAGTATAAAAGGATCTGATAATGGAAAAGGCCAAAACACCATCCAAAGTCACAATCATCATACGAACCATTTTCACCGTTCTTTTTGGCATAGCTGCCATTTTTGTTCCCGCAGGAACGCTCAATTGGACCGAAGCCTGGCTGTTTATCATTCTTTATGCAATTGCTGTTACAGCCGCGATATTCTGGATGAAAAAAAAGGCGCCCGACCTGCTCAAAGAACGCATGAAAAAGAAAAAGAATGTCAAAAGCTGGGACAAAATATTCATGGCCTTTTATTCGATCTTCCTGTTAGTTATCCTGATCCTGCCCGGTCTGGATGCTATCCGATTCCAATGGTCGAACGTTCCCCTTATTGCAAAAACACTTGCCTTTATCGGTTATATTCCGGGATCTGGGCTGGCATTCTGGGCAATGAAGGAAAACGCCTTTCTATCCGATGTCGTGCGGATTCAGGAGGATAGGGGACACACCGTGTGCACCACAGGCCCGTACAAATATGTCAGACACCCGATGTACGTGGGAGTCATCCTGATCATGATCTGCTTCCCCTTCTCCCTCGGCTCCGTGTATACTCTTATACCTGCCGTAATTATCGTGATTCTCTTCTTTATCCGGACCGCCCTCGAGGACAAAACTCTCCGAGAAGAACTGCCCGGCTATGCGGAATACGCGCAAAAGGTCAGGTATCGCCTTATCCCTGGCATTTGGTAATCAAACATTTCATATTTTTTTCAGAATCATTCCATTGTGTGTCAGCCAATTGCCCAATGGAGTTGCCATAAGGCATGCCTGAGTATACGACACAATTAAAAACGTCCCAACCAAAAAGCGGATTAAATAAGGCCATCTCTGCTCTGAAGAAATTTGCCGAATTTCCGGCCATCAGCGAACTCAAAGAAATACTGGAGGGAGCATGAGTATGCTAATTGTTGATGTTATTTTTTGGGAGGAAATCGAACCAATAAAAACGAAGATTATCTGTTCCCTTGCGTGGTTTTATTATATGCAAACCTTCGCTTAAGAAAAATCATGAGTGGTCCGAATTTAGCTGAACCGAAACAGAATGGGTACTACAACAACCATCGCTACCACGAAGCCATAGACAATGTCACCCCCAGTGACCGCTTCTATGGAAAAGACAAAGAGATCCTGGAACAAAGACAACGAACGAAAATAGAGACCATGAATCAGAGGAGGAAAATATATCGTTCGTTTTTGATAAATGACTTGATGGGAGGTCTTAATTAAGGGTAATATGAAAAAGCAATGTCGTCGCTTAAGGGTGTGTCCGAATCATTTGATGACATACAGTTATTATATACTTAATTAATTATGCTTTTTAAAAAAAAATTAATAAACTATATAATATATTTATCTATTCTTTTAATAATATTCACTTTTTTTGCTGAAATAATAATCTTACCTTTATTCCTTAAAATACCTTCTAGAAGTATGTTCTTAGTTGGTTTTATTGCACCACCTAATACTGTAATAGATGATACAAAAATTAATTCAATGGGTTATACAGGCGATGTAATAAATACTGAAAAGCCTCAGAATAGTATAAGAATTTTAACTCTTGGGGGATCTGCTTTTTTTAATAGAAGAATGGCAGATAAATTAAAAAAAAGCTTGCAAAAAAAATCGGATAAAAAAATAGAACTTTTGGGTGGTGCTTTAAGGGTGCATTCAACTAAAAGCAGTATTATAAAATTTAAATATCTATCGAAATACAAATTTGATTATGTATTAATATACCATGGGATAAATGACCTTGATGCAAATCATATAATTAAAAACGACTTTAAAAGCGACTATTCTCATATTAATCCTTGGTACAAAAGAAATTTATTATTAGATAATAGTATAATTTGTCGGATAATATATAATAAATTTATATACAAAAATACAAAACTGAAATATATGGCAAGCCCCTATATTTCTGAACCAATCTTTAAAGAAAATTTAATTACATTAATAAATTCAATTAAGGAAAGCGGAGCAAAACCAATACTTATGACTTTTGCATATTCTATCCCATCAAATTATAGTTTTAATAATTTTAAATTAAATAAAGTTGGATATAATAATTCAGAAAAATATGATCGTTGCCCAGTAGAAATGTGGGGAAACCCTAAATATGTTGATACAGCTATAAGACACAATAATAATATAATTCATAGTATAAAAGAAAAATATAATGTTATGTTTATTGATCAACATGATTTGATGGGAAAAGATTTACATTGGTATGGAGATTTATGTCATTTTAGTAAAGAAGGTACTGATAAATTTATTCAAAATATTGTTGATTATTTTAATGAAAATAAATTAATTAAGAACCTAAATTCCGCAAGTAAAAATTAGCGATTTTAAATTCGCTCAATTTGCATTGAACCTCTCCCCAAATTTTGGACAGAGCAATATGAGGGTATGTCTAACGGCAATAAATCTTTATTAGCTAATTATTCTTTTGTATCGATTCACGAGATTTTTCAACCACTTGAATATCTCGCCCCACTTGTTGTACCCGGTATGGTAGGCATTCTTGACCTCTATGTATTCGTGAGGAATGCCCATTTTTTTTAGCTTTTGGATGGCCTTTCTCGCGGCATCCACAGGAACAGCATTGTCCTTTGCACCATGCACGATGAAAAAATTTAATTTTTTCCCTTTTGTTTTCTCAAGCAAATCGATGATATTTTCCCCTTTTAGAAAAGGAGGCGGAGATATCGCCCCCGACAAAATCACAGCAGCCTTGAAAAGGTCCGGATACAAAAGAGACAATCGCCAGGCTCCATACCCTCCCATGGAAAAACCGTGGATAATGATATTTTTCTCATCGATATCGTATAAAGATTTGACGTGGTTGATGCACTCGACGACATCCTTCCCGGAATTGCCAAGATACCAATCGGAAAATCCCCTGGCTTGCGGAGCGATCATGATCATTTTCGGAATTTGCAGCTGCACGCGTGCTTGATTGATAAGCCGCGCCATATTCACGGCATAGCTTACTTCATCCACTCCGCTTCCATGGAGAGCGACAAACAGAGCTATCGGGACTTCCTCATCATAATCTCTTGGGACGTAAATGGAATAGGACTGGAGGGTCCCGTCGATTTCCGACCTGTGGGCATACCTTCCGACCGAACCTAACGGGAAAAAAGCAGGTTCTCCCTCATCGACACTCTCGGTCAATATCTTGACTTCGTCCATCCATTCTTCGATCGATGCGATCCCTATGTGAGGGGGGGCTTTTTCCATAAACTCTTGGATCCAATCAAACCGGACTTCCAAATTGGGCATACTGTTACGGAATTTTTCATCCTCCGCAAAAAGCTTCCCTTTTTTTGCCTCCTCGAACTTTGCCCGATATTCCTCGAGTTCTATCCTGTTTACAACAAAAAATCTGTTATCCTCTTTGAATCGAAGGGATCCTTCCTCATCGATAACTCCCACACTAAGATCGTACACACCGGTTTCGAATTCCTGCTCCTTGAGGTCAAAACGCAGCATGTTCATCCCTTTTTTGAACGCAAATTCCTCCTTCTGCTGGACATTTCTTACTCCGGGACCAAGCAGGTAGGACCGGAAAAGCCACCCTGATTTGTCTTCGGGAGAATGAATCGCAAGTGTGAGGGTTTTTTCGCTGTCATGATAATAATGAAAGGAATCGGTCAACATCTGAACCTCGGATTTTTCAGGAACGCGGTTTACGAACTGAAAAATCGCTCCCTTCCTCTTGTTGGACATCTCGGTGTCATAACCAGGATCAGGATAAAGTTGTGCCAGTTTTCTCTCGCCCTGATCGCGGTCTGCATAGATGAGATTGATCCCCCACTTATCCTGCATAAAAGGCCTGAACGGAACCAGGATTTGAAACGGGATGGACAGTTCATAGGTAATGATGCCCTTTTTCTCGTTGGGAACGATCGCCAGTTCCACATCCCGGACATCAATCCCGGGAAAATAGATCCCATCCTTATTGATAATTTGTTTTACAGGATTTTTTTCGACAAGCGATATCCCGAAAGAATAAAAACTGTCGCTTTCATTGCCTTGTGAAGGATCTAGAAAAGTCAAGAGAAAACCGTCGCCGTATCTCCAGCTTCTGTTTGGAAATTCAAGAGTATCGTCTACGGCATTTATGGCAGCGTAAAAATTTTTAGCATCGTATGCGAATTTGGCCGTGACGGTCATGTCTTTGGAGGGTTTGATCCTGTCTCCGGTTGAGGTGAAGTCTATCGGGAATTCCGCTATCCCCTCCCAATCGTCCAGTTCACCATCTATCTGGATCCTTTTATCGGTCTGGAAGATTATAAGATCCTCAGACTGCGGATAGGACTGGGCAAAAACGAGCAAAAAACCTGTCAAAAAAGCTAGGGAAACCAAAAGATTTCTTTTTCCTGACTTATCCATAATCATATTCCTTTATAAACGAATTTAATGGTTATACTACACTGTATATAATATCTATTCGTGTAAGTTTATGGAAGAGAGTTACCTGTTTTGCAGGAGAAAATCTCTGATAAGGCTCTGGAATTTTTCCATGTGGATAAGGGGAGCCATATGCTTCCAGCCCGCTGGAAAGGAATAAAGCTCCGTATGGGGATAAAGGGTCATCAGCAATTTCACATCTTCCCGGTAAGGCTCGTCCTCACTGGTCACGATCAACACCTTTCCCCGCCAGTGGCCGCCATTCTCCACAGCCGCGAAATCCTTTTCATTAAATTCAAAAATCATGCGGACCACAGCAAGCAGTGTTTTTTTTGAGGCTGTTCGATCCATATCATGGCGCAGAAGAGCCATCCTGAATGCCAGTTTTTCTTGAACTTCCGGAGAGATCTCAGCATCGATTTTTCCCACCCGGGCAAGCTTCTTTTTGATTAAAGACATGAGCAGGAAACCGGGAAAAACTCGAAAAATGGTCAAAGCCGCTTTTTTGTTCCTCTCTTTTTTTGGCGCCAGTGTGTTGGTGAGCACCATGGCTTCAACGCGGTCCACATTCCTTCGAAAATACGATTGAGCGAACATCCCAGTGAGCGACTGCCCTGTCACACAGATCCTATCGATCCTTTCCAAGTCGAGGACATGATTGACACACCGGCAGAAGTCATCCAGGTTGTCAAGTGAAGAAAAATCGACCACAACGACCTGAAACTCATCTTCAAATCCGAGCACAGAACTATACCCGGCCCAGGGGCCGCCGTGCCCTCCGCTGAACATGAGTATGGTTTTCTCTCCCTTCCCGCAGCAATAATAGGAAATGGACTTTCCTTCAAAATCGGCGTACTTAAGAGGGTGGGTGTCTAAAAAATCTTGGAATCTCCGGAGTTCCGTTTCAGAAATCCCTCCGAAATATTTTTCTATGGTCTTTGCATCCAGCTTCATTTTGGCCTCCTTTTTTGCCCCATGCCGCCACGGAGAATTCGCGCAAAACCCTCCAGTTCTTTTTTTAGGGTATCTTCGTGGATATCAAAAAGGGGCTTCCCTTTCTGGATGTTTTTTTTGAAGTTTACTTTGTACTTGAGAGCCAGGTAATCCACCACTCCCTCCTGAATCTGTAAAAGGGTGTAGATCATTTGATCGACATCCAAATCCTTCCTGATGTTGCCCTTTTTCTGCTGTTCTTCAAAAAGCCTCCTGAGGACTTCGATCCCTAGCATCTTGCTCTTAAGGGCCACATTGCCAAGCACGACATTGTCTCTCTCTTGGGCGACCCTGTAGCCAAATCCTCCAAAAGCGGGATATTCGTTGTCGAGCTTGGCAGCTTGGAAGTAAAAACGGGACCAGGCACCGAGAATGTCATCCCCCGGGTCCTTCAAGGTCTTTTCATAAAGGCCGATATTAAGCTTTTTGGCATACTCGATAAGATACGCGTACAGGTCTTTTTTTGATTCGAAGTAACGGTAGAAACTCCCTTTGGCCAGACCCAATTTGGCGATGATTTTGGATAGGGAAACCTCGTTGTAGTTGCGGAGAGCGAATTCCTTCAGGCATGTGTCGATAATTTCCTTTTGCCTTTTCTTGTCAAGATTCATGAATGTTTTTAAGGGCATTTTTTCACCTATGCGACTATATGGTCGCGACTACTGAGTCGCCATTCTAAAATATCACCCTTCTTTGATGCTGTCAAGGTTTTCAAAAATCAAGAATTTTTAGTATAATGCGGGAGAATTAGAGGAGATCGTCCATGAAAAAAATCATCACTGCATCGCTGGCAACAATATTAATCGTTTTCCTATCTTTCGTGCTGTCTGCCCAACAAACGGATATTTACAAGAGGCCGCGTCAGTTTGAAAGAAGCCGGGATTACGACGCCAAGCACTATCGTTTGGAATTGACATTTGACCTGGATGAAAAAATCTTCTGGGGTACAAACACAATCACTTTGACACCCCTCAAGAATGAATTTTACACGTGTGTGTTGGATGCAGAGGAACTGGTCGTGGATACTGTCAAAAATCCCGTAGGCACCCAACTGGACTTCGAGCAGACCGGAAGGCATCTGATCGTACATTTTCCGGAAGCCTACAACCTTGGAGAAAAAGTTCTTTTCACTGTGGAGTACCACGCCAAAAACCCAAAGCAGGGCCTGTATTTCGATGAAGAAACAGAGGAGCATCCCCAGATGGTCACCACAGTGTCCTGGCCCGAATATGCCCACCACTGGATGCCTTGCTATGATTATCCCAATGACAAGGTCACGCATGAATTCATTATATCTGTCAAAGACACGCTTAAAGTCCTCGGAAACGGTCGGCTGGTCCGGGTGATCGAAAACGAACCTAACGGGACCAAAACCTATCACTGGTCACAGAACCTTCCCCACTCTACCTATCTCTTTCTGTTGGCCATTGGGCCTTATGCAGTCATCGAAGATTCGTTCGGATCCCTTCCTGTAAATTACTGGGTGTACGAGGATGGAGTGGAGGATGCGAAATGGATCTTCAAAAAAACACCGTACATGATCAAGTTTTTCAACAACATCTATGGCTACAAATACCCCTGGGCCAAATACGATCAGGTGATATCCCCCCGTTTTGGAGGAGGAGCCGAGAACACATCCGCCACACTTTTGGGACAAGGGGTCATCCATGACAGGAAGGCCGAGCAAGACTATTCCTGGGAAAAAACCATCGCCCACGAAGTAGCCCATCAGTGGTGGGGCGACCTGATCACACTGCGGAGTTGGGAACACACATGGTTGAATGAAGGCTTTGGCACATATTCCGATTATTTGTACACGCGATATGACAAAGGGAAAGACGATGGGGCTTACGAATTGCTGCGTAAAAAGAACTCTTATCTCAGAGAGGCCCATACGCGTTATATGCGGCCGATCGTATTCGACCGGTATGAGCGGCCCCAACAGAATTTCGACAGCCATACCTATCCCAAGGCGGCTGTGGTTTTGCACATGCTGCGGTTTATCTTGGGAGACGAGCCCTTTTTCCGCACGCTGAAACATTTTTTACACAAACATGAATTCGAAGCAGTAGATACCCATGATTTCATGAAGGCTGTGAAGGAGGCCACGGGGCAAAATATGGACTGGTTTTTCGAACAGTACATTTTTTCACCCGGCCATCCGGTGTTCGATTTAAGCTATGTTTTTGATGAGAAAGCAGGCAAGGTTAAGCTGACCGTGCGACAGGTTCAGGATATATCCAAAGGTGTGCCCATTTATAAAATTCCTGTGATAATCGGAATCCACACGAATGAGGGTATGGTTTCGGAAAAGGTCTGGATAGAAAAACAGGAAGAGGTTTTTGAGTTCACTGTCGATGAAAAACCTTTGATGGTGCGGTTCGATGAGGGGAATTATTTGCTGAAGGAATGGACGTTCTATAAAAGCGTGGATGAACTTCTTTACCAGCTTAAAAATGATGATGCGGTCGGTAGGAGTTGGGCAGCATCAGAGTTGATAAAACACAAGGATAATACAGATGTTGTGGCGGCATTGATCGCAAGTGCCCAAAGCGATGACTTTTGGGCCGTGAGGCTGAGTGCAGTCGAGACTTTGGGACAACTGAAACGAGAAGAAGATATCGCGTTTTTCAAAGAAAAATGCAGCGATGAAAAATCCAGGGTAAGGGCTACTGCCTTGAGTGTTCTTGGAGAATTCGGAAAAGTTGAGTTGGTGCCCTTCCTCAAAGAAAGATTCGAAAAGGACGAAAGCTACCTGGCGCAGGCGGATGCGCTGCGGTCCATCGGAAAATGCGGTGACCAATTGCAGATTCCATTCCTGGAAGAGGCGGCACAAATGAAGTCCTACAGGAACGTTATCAAACGAGCCGCCGAATCCGCCATTAAAACCATCAGGGAACATTCTTCAATGTACTACCCTATTCCAGTTGTTTTTTGATTTCTTTGATCAGAAACTCGACGGTTTTCTCCAAATAAACAGCACCTTTCTCAGCAGAAGCTTTGGTCGGATCTCCCAAAACACCGATTTCCGACAATGCAGGCATTCCATCTTGTATGATTTTTTTAACTTCCTTTTCACCCAAAGGCCCGAGATAACCCGGGCCGAACCGGTCTTCTCTCACCAATTGGTCGGCAAAGGCCAAAATCAGGGAGGTTTCATTTTCGCCGGCATGTGCTCCGGCCTCATCCTGTGTGATCCCGAACTCTGCAGACACCTCGAACAGGCAACCCATCAATCCCATCAGATCTGTGTATCCGACGATTTTAAGCTCAGGAAATTTTGCCTGCTGTTCTTGGATGGCTTCTTTTACGGCTGCAAAATTCCCTCCATGAGAGGGCAGGTAGATAATCGTTTTAAAGCCGTGTTTGGCAAGGCTCTCCGTGTAATCGGCGATGATTGCCTTTAATGAAGAAGCCTTGATGGATATGGTCCCGGGAAAGGCCAGGTGGTGTTCCGAACAACCCACTGGGATGGTCCTGGCCTGCAAAGCCTTTCCCCATTCCAACGCAAACCGAAGAGCAAACATATCCCCGATCATGGTATCGGTTTTGGTCGGAAGGTGGGGACCATGCTGCTCGATCGAGCCGACGCCCACCACAACCGTTGTGAAACCTTCGTCGAAGGCGTTTTGAATGTCAGGCCAGTTCATGTCCTCCATTTTAATTGTTTTCATGATTTTCCTCCAAAACAGCAAACGGCATCGTCCATTGGCGTAATTTCTTCTTACTTCACAATTTTTTCACATTCCTCTGAAAAAATAAATAGACAATTTAGCCAAAAAAACTTGCCCAGACACCTCTGCAAATCTCTTGTCAGACAAAAGTTCACAAATTTTTTCTTGACAGGGGCGGATTACAACCTATATGATTACACTCTTATAGGAGTGTTATATGAGTGTCGACAGAGAGAAACCGGCAGACAGCAAAGTGACCATCAAGATCCCAGGCCCTCTATACAACCGCATCGCCAAGATCGTTGCGGGAAGCGGGTTCAACTCGGTCACGGACTTTATCGTGTATGTGCTCAGGGATTTGGTTTCCACATCATCTGAAGCCGACATCCCCAAAAAGCTGGAAGATGCAAGCCTGAGTAAAGACGAGATCGAAGCCATCCGAAAACGCCTCAAATCTCTCGGATACCTAGAAAAATGAATTCAATTTGGGGACAGGATACTCTTTCACTTAATTCCAAAAGAAAGGAATTAA
>Ga0114922_10002812_pt1 | contig 16244 bp, 6 predicted proteins | sample AartaG_FD_100975 | JGI IMG/M metagenome (GOLD analysis project Ga0114922, IMG submission 100975) | Deep subsurface microbial communities from Aarhus Bay to uncover new lineages of life (NeLLi) - Aarhus_00045 metaG | ecosystem: Environmental > Aquatic > Marine > Oceanic > Sediment | place: Aarhus...
GGGATCGCTGAATACCTGAAAGTCGGCAAAATCCTCAATCAGATAGGGAGTTATTTCCGACCCATCTCCACCCCCCATATTACCCCCGACAGCATAAAGTCGGCTGCTGAGTATGATTAATGTCAGAACTAAAAACACTACATGTCTCATCTTTAATCTCCTTAAGTAATTTTCATTCACCCCAAGTGTTTTGTTGACAAATAACTTTTGCGTGTAGACTCCTTTGGAAAGATGTCAATCACCCTGAAAGCTGATTTTGTTCAAACTTCACTTATTATTCTAACCACTCCGCTCAAAAAAACAAAAAAAAAGTTTTTTTGTAATACCTTTTTTCTCCCCAAAGGTTTTAGGTCGGCTACGGTTAAAATCTTTTATTTCAGATTTTTTGGATTGGCGCACCTACAACCACAGTACAACCAAGGAGGCCGTTATCTACCAATCTTCAAAAAAGTTAATTTTGTAAGTGCTTGCTTATCAATGGCTTATTAAAAACAGAAAAATTTGTAAACGTTTTCAATGTACGTTGCTTTTGAGCACAAACTTGCGGTCCCATTTTTCTTTCCCCACATTGATTGGCATGTCGTAATTGGGCCTCGTGCTCCAGAAAGGAGCTGAAAGGAATGGCAAAAGCAAAGGACGTTATCACATAAATCAAAAAGGCCACCCGGCAAAGATTCTCCGCAGATGAGAATATCCGCATCGTCCTTGAAGGCCTGAGGGGCGAAACATCCATATCAGGCAGGAAACACTATGTACACGTAAGCACGCAATATGCTTCTCTGACTGCAAAGCGTTTACGGTCGGACGAATCATTCTGACCGGGACTGCGCGGCATCGAGCTTATTCGACAACCAGCTCGATTCCACAAACGACCGTCTCGACGCCCTCAATCTTCGAATCCAGCGATATGTCCACGCTGTCAGATGCCTGCACGCCGGAGAACTCCTTGACAATCCCGATATTGGGCGCGCCTGCTTCTTTGACAATATCGAAGTCCTCCATGACCGTGTTGCCCTGGATTGCGACATCAAAAACACGTTGCCCTTCGCTCATTCTATCGGGCTCGGCGAAATGTAGGCGGATTGTATATCGCCTCTGATTAGGATCTGCGAGCGGGTCCGGCTCAGAGACAGCGGATTCAGCCTTCTTCTTGCCGGAGGCAGTCAGCTTGATGTTGATGCTCGTGATGCCCTTTGCGCCCGAGGCCTCGACCCATTCGAGAACACCTTTGTGTATTCGCGACGAATGCGATCTGAACCATTTCGGCTTCATCGGGGCGATGGTCATCTTCACAGCCGGCGAGGGCCCGCCAACGCTGGGATAGTCCAACCAGAGCGTGCCGTTGCCCGCCTTTCTATCGCCCGGCGCACCGAAGTTGATCCCGAGCCTGCGGATCGACATGTCGCCTGCCTTGATGGGATTGAACGTCCACATCTCGACCTCCGGCATGTGGACCAACGCCAGAGAGGTCTGGTTCTGATAGCTGCACGTGCAGGTCCTGGTGTATTCGGGTGCGTTCAAGACGCCGTTGGCTACGATGAGATTGGTCGTGCAGCCGGACCTGAATCCACCGAAATTGCCTGTCCCGCTGTCGTTTGCCAGGTCGAAATAACCGGCCGCCGCGGAGCGAAACGTCAGCAGGTTCCTGCTCGCCACGGCAGTATTGCAGCCGTGGTTGCGGGAGTACTCCCACGCAACCGGCTCGCCTGTAAGCGGGTGTTTGCGCATGAGCCGTTCGCCGGTCAGAAGGTTGTAGGCGGCCTCCTGGGTGACGATCCTTTCTCCGTGAAGCATGCACGGGCCACTGTAGTCAATAGCATTGTCCCACAGGGGCTCGCCCGTTTTGCCCCGGTAAATCGCCATTCTGTCGCCCGGTTCGGGCACCATGTCGCGGGACTTTCGATGCGCCTGCAGCAGGACATCATACTCCTCGGAATATCCGAGCCAGCTTCCGAACACGTCCTCCGTCTTCTCCCAGACGACCGAGCCGTCACGCACATCAAGCGACAGCAGTCGGGCGGCCGATTTCATCTTGACCTTTCGCTCGGTCGTCACCTTTGCGAGGTAGGGCGGCAGTCCGTCGAGGCAGAAGATTCGACCCTCGCCGGCTGCTATGCAATTGTGGATGAAGCCAATATTTGCATCAACGGCCCAGCGGACCTCGCCCGTGTGGCGATTCATAACAACCAGCCTCTTGCTCGCATATTTGTCGAAGAACCTTGCAAAGCCATCCAGCTTCTTGTTGTTGCTTCCGAGCAGGTCGAGGTACCTGGCGAAATCGGCCCCGGCAAACAGATGGTCGCCGTAAACGCCGATATACGCCCAGTTCGCCGGCGCCTTACCGTCCCGGGCCGGAAGTGAGAAGACGTCGACTTGCCCGCCTGTCGCCGCATCGAGGACCAGGCATTTCGCCCCGTCTATGATGTAGACTTTGTCTTGCGTCGCTATGAAGTTGGTCCCGCGACTGTTGGCTCCCGGGATATGAAGCTGGTTGTAAGACAGAACTCTGTGATTGCTGTTGTACGATGCATCGTAGTACACTCCGAACGTGTTGGGATTCTTCAGTTCCCTTTTCCAGAGCACCCGGCCCGTATAGACGTCGCGTGCACTTATCGAATCGATGCCTTCGATGAAAAGCCTTCCTCCGATGACCTGCTCCGGCGGGCCGTGACCGTGCCTTGGAAGGACATCGGTGAACTCGGAATCATCCCCGAACCACAGCAGGCCCAACGGCACCCTGAGCTCGTCTTTCGAGACCAGGGTATTGGCGGCGTCGCCATACTGGCCCACCCAGTCGCCCGAGCCGGGCAAGGGGCCCTGGCGGCGCAGCACAACAGCCCCGGCCCTGGCGATAATCCTGCTGCCGGCAAGGTCGAGACCCGATATTCGCCGGGCAGCGGATTTTGCTTTTCTGCCTGCTGCTGAAAGCCACGCGGTTCCGCCATAGGGCCTCAGCGAACGATAAACCTTTTCGACGTATTCCTTTGCTCTATCGAGGTTTCCCGAGTCGAAGTCCTCGGCCACAATCAGATTCGCCAGGTACGGGGGCAACCGCAGCGACGAAATCTCACCCGGGAGAATGGAGATGCGCCGGCCGGGGACGCCTGCCTCATCCATTTCCCGCCGCAGCGAGTCAACAGCATCCGCGTCGCGTTCGACAGCTATGATATGAAAGTCGGATTCGGCCAACATCGCCTTTGCCAGACTGCCGTCGCCTACGCCCAACAGCAGGCAGTACCCTTCCTTTGTCCCGGCGACTCTGAGTATTCGTCTTACTCTGCGGCGATCCTTACGAGGTACCTGCAGGGCCGACTTCCCGCCTTCGCCGTGCCATCTCGTTTCCATTTCCTCGCCGCCGAAACAATAGAGCAGCCCGTCTTCGGTGACGACAAAGAGCTTGTCGTCGCCCGCCAGCATACTCCATACCTTGCCTTTGATTCGGTAGCTCCAGGACACCCTGGCCTTGCCGTCCTTTTGTCCCGGCGCGCCGGGCTCAATCGCTGCAATGTTTCCCTGGCTGTTGCTGCCGTACAACCGCGTGCCGGCCTTGATGTGTATCTTTTCAATCGCCGTCCCGAATTTGGCCTTCCACAGGGCCTTCGCCTTTATCTCGGGCTCGCCCTTCTTCCTTTCGGCCTTGGCGACCTCCTCGGGCAGGTATGCAACGATATTTCCGTCATTATCAAACGCCACAATTGCATCTTCAGCCGTTACCTGCACGGCCGTCTTGACGAGCCCTTCGCCGTCGCGAAGCCGGTACATGATGCTGTTGTTGAAGAAAAAGTCCTTCCAGAGGCTGACGTCATAGCCGCCTACGTACTTACCCATGCCCCTGTCGGACAGCCGATAGTAGAGCAATTCGCCCGTTCCTCTGTCATAGCACGCGGGCGTTGTCCTGCTCGGTATCAGAAGCCTGTCCTGCGTCGCAGCAAGATACCCCTGCGGCGCGACCCCGCCGAATGCAGGGCTGTTGTGCTGATGCGTCATGTATGTTGAGCCGCTGCCGCTGTTCTCCCAGACAATATCGCCTGTCTCGGCGCAGATAGAGTAGATAAAGACCCCCATAAAAGGCCAGATGCCTGCGGCGCAGTATATCTTGTCGTCAAAGACTACCGGCGCACCCCGCGCAGGCCAGGTCGAAATGAGGCGGCCGTTGCCCAGTATCCGCGCATCCGACGGCCCCAGCCGAATCTTCCATTTCAACCCGCCGTCCGCCGCCGTCAGGCAGTAGAGATATCCGTCATCACTAACGAAGAATATCCTGTCCTTCCAGGCGACTGGTGCGAATCTGATTGGGCCGTCGCAGTAGAACCGCCAGATTTGCCGGCCGGTGTCGGTATCATACGCCGTGACTCTGTCGCTGACCATGGAGGGGACGAAGATGAGTTTGCCCATCACAACGGGCTCGTAGGAACGGTCGAACCGGAGCTTGTATTGCTCCTCGGGCCATGCCGGCGCCGGCCGATGCATCTGCCGTACCCACTGCAAATGCAGCTGACTCGGCAGCGAGTGCGAGGTTGCAGCGCTTCGGGTGGCATCATGGCGCCACATGGGCCAGTCGGCTTCGCTGCTCGTTTCTACGGCGGCCAAAGGACGTGAACAGGGCAAGAGAAGAAGAACCAGCAATACCCAATAGAAACCCGACGGTGCGGCGGTCTCAGTATTCTTCCCGGTAATCGGCGACTTTTTCATTTATGATTTCCCATTTGTCTTCATGAACAGTACTCCTCCACCCTGCAGTACGTCATTTTACCTGATTGACCTGGTCTATTTCAATACCCTTTTATAGCACCGTATAAATATAGTCGTCGATTCTGACCAATTACTTCATTGAATTATTGATTCCTTGCATGCGGTTCAGAACCTCCGGGCCCAAAGTCGGCGCACGAAGCACCCACGAAATACGGGCCTGTTTTTGCTATTATTACAAATTCCTATACTATAAATTTATTCAATATTAAAAGGGCACAAGGAATTATTCCTTTTCGGTAGTAAACACGGACTCATATATAAATCTTTTATAAATCTTTGCATTTTCGTAGCTAACGTGCTCCGAAGATTCAAAACGCTCTGCCGGTAAGCAAGCCTTCCACAGTATTCCATCCACGACTTGCGTCGAACTTGCATTACGAATTGGGCGACACATCTACCGATTCACGTTGTGCGGCAATTGGCCGGCCACAGTAACATCCGAACCACGCAGAAGTCCCACCTGAGCGTACACGAAGAAGACATCTGACAATTTACTATTTACTATTGACTATTTACTATTGTCCCAAATTCATAACTGCCGTTTCCATTTTCAATTGTCAATATTCAATTGTCAATACCGTGGGCTTTCCCAGCCAGTACGACAAACAAGGGGAATTCGCAGGATGTTGCGGATAAATGACTTACAAAACTATCCCCGGTGCGACTCGAACGCACAACCTCTGGCTCCGGAGGCCAACGCTCTATCCAATTGAGCTACGGGGACCAAAATCCATAATGTTCTACCCCCTTTACTACGCCAAAACAGCAAACATGTCAAGAACATAACCACCTGTATTGACCGATACTTGCAGTTTTATTGGAATTTTGCACGTAAAAATTCGGCCTATTTATGGTACAATATGTATATATGGCCCTGAGAGATTCGCAAAAAGAGGGTGGTAACAAAATGCTTGGAATTCGTGGATATTTTCGGCTGATTGTACTAATAATGCTTTGTGCTGAGCCGGTCCTCGCCATCACACTCTCCGAGCTTGCTCCCGATTTTTCCCTCAAGGCTCTTGATGGCCGAAACGTCAGGCCAAGCGCCTTGCGAGGCCAAAATGTTCTTTTTCTATTTGGCGCTACTTCATGCCCACACTGCGATGCCGCCCTGCCAATCCTGGACAATCTGTCCCAGGTCCTTGATGATGAACTGAAAATATTCTTTATTGCCGTACGCGAAAACACCGACCAGGTTGCCGATTTCTTCGCAGACAAGGCTCCCGCATACGACATACTCGTTGACGAAACCGGCGTTATCAGCACCCATTACGGAATTAAACGAGTCCCCACTTGTGTATTCATTGACGAGCAGGGCCTGGTTCAGTATATCGGCCGGCCAAACGAGCATGTAATCTGGCGCCTGTTGTCCGGGGAACGCCCGGTCTATCCTGAAGCTCTCGACAATAAATTGCCGGCCTCTGCCCGACTGTGGCACGGGCTTCCAGCCCGTGAAAACACGGCCAGGATGGCCGCGCCACGCACTAACCGCTTCATCGTCGAGCTTGACGAAGAGCCACCGGTTCTAAAAAAACTTTCCAAAGCCGCCCTAAAGTCACGCCGCGCACAATACGACAAGGCAGCCAAACGTATCGGCGGGCGTATCATCCATAACTACGGCAGGTTGAAAAACAAAATCGTCATCGAAATAGCCCTTGACAAGACCGAAAGACTCAAGGAGCTGCCGCGTTTCAAAAGTTTCAAGCAAGACCGCCGGGTATACGCCCTGCTGGAAGATTCCGCATACCAGATCAATGCCGATTATGCCTGGGATAATGCAATCACCGGCCAGGGTGTTAATGTCTGTGTTGTCGACACCGGCATTGATTACACCCATCCGGACCTGGTCGGCAAGCTAATCGCTCAATTCAATTTCACCAACTACACTGAAGATGCAATGGATGACCACGGCCATGGCACTCACTGTGCCGGCATCATCGCCTCAGAAGGACTGCTGTACCGCGGCGTCAGCCACGACGTAGCGCTGATGAGCGCAAAAGTGCTCGACTACACCGGCAATGGTTATGCGTCCGATGTTATTCTCGGCATCAATTGGTGTGTCGAACAGGGAGCTGACATCATCAGCCTGAGCCTCGGTGAAGGTCTCTATAGCGGAACTTGTGACTTCGACGACATGGCCCAGGCAGTAAACAACGCTGTTGATCCCTGTGGCGTAATCGTCGTCTGCGCAGCAGGTAATGACGGTGATTCCACCGCCATGGTCTCACCGGCATGTGCATCAAAGGCCATCGCTGTCGGTGCCGTTGACAAGCTCGACAACATTGCCTCATACTCTGACGGCGGCTCCGAACTTGACCTTGTCGCTCCCGGTGGAGATATGCTCGGAGGAACCAATTTTCCTGAAATCGCTTCCACGTTCAGCACCCTCGTGGCCAACAATCCTCTCTATTGTCTCTACCTTATCGGCCAGGATTGCTATGACAACTATTTTGTCGTCGACGGAACACGCTATATTCGGGCTGTGGGAACATCTATGGCCGCCCCGCATGTTGCTGGGGCCGCGGCATTGTTATTGGAGGTAAATTCGTATCTAACTCCTGACCAGATTAAAACCATCCTCGAAGAAAACGCTGATGATTTCGGCAGCCCAGGCTGGGACAACATCTACGGCTGGGGCAGAATCAACATCGAAAAGGCCCTCGAAAATATACCGTCCGCACCAGCCGAGCTAAGTGTCAATATTACAGAACCAAATAGCACAGAGACTTTTATGGTTGGCCGCGAGTTCAAGCTGGCCACCGAGGTCGACTGCTTCGGAGGCGACGGCTGTGGTGAGGTACTCGTCTATGCACAGTTCTGCGAAGGCTATGACTGCAATGACTTTGTCGATATTAACTCCACAACAATTATGTCCACAATAGATGACAATCCAAACGAACTCGGCATTCTAAGTGGCTACACGGTCGACACCGACGCGGGCATTATCTTTGACGCGCAGACTATGCTCGATATCTCGGAACAGGCCTACGCAAAATCCATCAATCCGAGCAGCTCTATGGTCGGCTCAACATTGCCGGCCCAATATAACACAGGTGACCTTGAACCCCGAGACGGCATCGGCGCCATCGGTGAAGACGCAATGGAAATCTATGAATTCGAAATCCCGCAGGGAGTCGTCAGCCGCATCAAAGTACGATTGGAGCACTGGATGGTTATTCATTTGGACCCCCCCGATGCAGGCTGGTATCTATACACATCCAATGCGAACGGGGAAAGCCTCAATCGTATCGGTGACGATTGCATTCCCATCGACGGAGGCGGCGGTTACCCTCCGCCGCCCGACTGCTGGTTCATTTCCGACGACCCTGAGGTGCTGGAGGACCTCAACGCCGGCGGCAACAATTACATCAAGCTCATCTCTCACAACGTCAACGAGGAGAACCCGTACACCCAGGACTGGCTGACTTTCAACGACATCGAGGTCATCATTGAATACGAAATTGACCCAAATAACGACGAGGTTTACGAATACTATGTTCAGTTCGACTTAAACGACATCGACGTCTCCGACGAGCTGACTGCCGCCCGCCTGAAAATCAACGTTACACAAGGTGCCGAGAGCTGCATCGCTGACCTCTATCTCGTCGATAATACGCTCCTACCAACAGACTCGGCCCAGGCGATGCACGAAGCCAACGACCCCAGCTATTCCAGTCTGCCAAATCCAATAAAGAGCTTTAGCTGTGAAAACACTGGAACCATAAGCTTAAACGTCAAGGCAGCTATTGATGAAGCCTTGTTCGCAGGCCAGATTGTCTCTGCATTCCAGATTAAGCAGCGCAACAACAACTACTTGTTCACCATTGATGCCAATGACAGCCTGAATCCGCCGATACTCACTATCTCACAAAAAGTCCAGCAGGTTCCGGGTGAACAGCCACCTGATGGCCAGCCTCTTGAGGACCCCAACAACGGACCACGCCGGCTCACCTACGACACCGTAGTTATTAAAGACGTCAACGACCATACTTATGTTAAGCACGATAATCCAGCCTCCGCTGAGATTGGTGCCCAGTTCGCATCAGAGTACAACACAGGCGACCTCGAACCACGAGATGGTATCGGCGCCATCGGACAAGACGCTCAGGAACTCTACGAATTCGATATTCCGACAGGTGTGGTCAAGACTTTGAAAGTCAGAATGGAAAATTACCTGGTAATGCACTTTGACTACCCACCCTTCGCCGGCTGGTACGTCTATACATCCAACCCGGATGGTGATAACCTCCATCTCGTCGGTGACTGCGTCCCTGCTGAGGGAGGTGGTGGCGAGCCTGCACCGCCGGATTGTTGGTTCGTTTCAAGTGACCCGGCCGTTCTGGCAGACCTTGACCCCGGCGCGACCAGCCACATTAAGCTGGTTTCCCACGACGTCGGCGAGTTCGACTGGCTCACTTTCAACGACATTGAGGTCATCGTCGAATACCAAGTCGACCCCAACAATGACAACATAAACAGATACTATGTCAAGTTCGACATCTCGGGGCTTGGCAGTGATGCCAAGATTGACTCAGCAACACTCAATCTCCACGTCAACGAGCCGAACGTAGATGCAGTGGCGGAAATCAGCCTCGTAGACAGCACTTACGACCCCTGCACCGGCGCCTACACTATTTACCACGCCCAGGATGCTCCTTATTCCAGCCTGCCCAATCCCATAAAGAGTTTTGCCTGCAACACAGCCGGTCTCAGGCAGGTAAATGTCAAAGCCGCTCTTGAGGATGCCGTGGCAGGCGATGTCGATGATATGGCATTTCTTATTACAGAGCAAAATGAGGACGCTCTCTTCACTATTGATGCCAACGGAAATCCAAATCCACCATCGCTGAATGTCTACCTGAAATCGGACATCAGCAGCGGTCTCGCCCGGTGGAATATTCTTCCCAATGCGAATGGGCAGTTCACACTGCGCGTCAAGGCAGGCAACAACGTAGGTCTAACCAGCATCTCCGATACAATGGTTATCGATGTTGACGACCCCAATCTGCCGGTCATAAACAGCATCGACTGCATGATAAACTCCATCTGGCAGGACTGCCGAATGGCTCAATATGGTGATAATCTGCAACAGATTAGAATCGATGCCACCGACCTACAGGAAACACCGGATGTATGGCTGAAGCTAAGGAATATCCCTGACAACCACAACTTCGTGGATAACCAGGTAACATACAGTGCAGGCTATTTCACATATAACACCAATCTGACCATCGCCGACTCAGGCCAGTGGCAAATCCAGGTCAAAGCCAGCGACTCCGACAACAACCTTGACACAGAAACAATCACCTGGAACATACCCTGGGGTAATCTCAACAGCTACCTTATCAGCCCCACCTCCGACATAACCGTACCCAAGAGCGGCAGCTTTACTGTCGAAGCCGGTGTCCAGTGCCTCGACGCCGAATGTCCCGACGTAAACATTGGCCTTAGCCTGAATAAACCAAAAGAATTGATATACGATGACTACACCGCCGAAGACTACGGAGACATCGGCTCCACCGATGGCTACTTAGCTGTCAGGTTCACACCCACCAGCTATCCGGCTCATCTTAAAACCGCTCGGTTCTATATCTGGGACAAAACCGCCTATCCCTTCGAGCTGAACGTCTGGGACGACAACGGCAAGGATATGTTTGGAATTGAGGACGGCTCCCCGGGAGATATGTTGATTACCCCTATGATTGTGGACCCCATAGTGGCTTCCAGTGCGGTCCCAAATATGGACCCAAATGTAGCCTGGTTCGATGTCGACCTCTCCGAACACAACATAACTATCAACACCGGCGATTTCTACATAGGCTGGCGCCAGCTCCAGGGAACCAAAAACAACCAGGTCGGCTTTGACATGGAAGGCGTCCCCTATTACCCCTATGTACGTAGCTGGGGCTACCTGCCGTCACTTGGTTGGTTCAACCTTGACGAATACTGCCAGTGGTGCGATCCCGTTTGGTTCCCCGAATTCTGTGAGTATTGCGGCAACCTGATGATTCGTGCCATAATGTCAGAGCAGGGAACTTACTCCGGCGACCTTCCAAAAACCGTTGGCCCCGCCGTTTTATACACAACGGACGACCATCCCAAACCCTGTCCAAATCCGGATATGGACCCCGGCCAAAGCAGTCAAGTCACTCTTACGGTTCACGCCGTCGGCCCGGTCGGCCAGTACACTAAATTCCACGCTGTCTCTGCCAATAATTACAGCGCCGATAGTGCCGGCCCAATAAAAGTCACCATCACCGAACCACTGACCCCCTGTGATGGGGCTAACCTCGACGCCGTCTACCCCGTCGATTACGGCGATATCCGCGTACTCGCCGGCCAATGGTTGCGGACCGCACCGCCTCTCTGCGCCGACATTGACAACGACCAGTCCGTAAACTTGCGAGACCTGGCACTTATCGCTAACTATTGGCTCCAAAACTGCGATTAAACACCGGATTAATAAGCTCACTCAAAAACATCGCAATAAGCCCGGCATTTATTTGACATATCCGCACTTGAACAATATGATTATGCAATTACTTTGCAGAGACTGCCAATGAGAATCCTGATTGACTTTGTATATTTGTTGGCCGCGTTAGCATACAGCCCTATTATTATATATCGGGCCATCAGGCACAAACGCTACCGGACAGGCTGGGCACAGCGGTTTGGCAAAATTACGCGCAAGGACCGCGCCCTAAAAAAATGCATCTGGCTCCACGCCGTCAGCGTAGGCGAGGTCAATGCTGCCAGGACAATCATCGAAGAGCTTGAAATTAGGTTCCCGGATTTCGAAATCGTAATCAGCACCACCACCGATACCGGCTTCGCCCGTGCAAACGCCCTGTTTGGCGAAAATCTGCATGTGTTTTACTTTCCTTTTGATTTGTCCTGGGTAATGCGCCGTGCCTTCCACAAAATTCGACCGGCAATCTGTCTCCTGATGGAACAGGAAGTCTGGCCTAACTTCGTTCATTTAGCACAGCAGTTGGAGGTCCCTGTTGTTGTAGTCAACGGCCGAATAAGCGACAAAAGTTTTGCCAGATACAAAAAAGTAAAGACCATCGCCAAAATGATATGGCAAAAAGTAACTTTAGTTCTCGCCCAGACGGATGAATACGCTCAGCGTTTCATTACGATAGGCGCCCCCGCCGAAAAGGTAATCGTTACCGGCTCACTAAAATACGATACCGCCCAAACAGAAGATAAAGTCGAAGGCGCAGATGCCCTCGCGGCCCAGCTCGATATTTCCTGTCATTGCGAGCCCGAACAAAGTGAGGGCGTGGCAATCTCAAAGCCAACCGAAGAGATTGCTTCGGTCGCTCCGCTCCCTCGCAATGACGCCATTGAAGGTGAAAGACTATGGGTCGCAGGCGCCACCGGCCCGGGCGAGGAAAAAATCATTCTCGATGTCTTCACAAACCTAACTGCCCAACAGCAGTTTAACAACCTGCGGCTGGTAATAGTCCCAAGAAAACCCGAAAGATTTGATGAAGTGGCACAACTCATTGAAGATGCCGGCTTCGATTTTGTCCGTTACAGCACCATCAAAAATACTGACGCCGAGTGTCCTGAAAAAACTCCTGTAATTCTTGGTGATACTATGGGTGACTTGCGAAAATTTTATTCACTTGCGACTATAATCTTCGTCGGCCGCTCCCTCGTTCCAATGGGCGGCTCCGATATGATGGAAGCCGCCGCTCTCGGCAAATGCACCCTCTTTGGCCCGCACGCATTCAATTTCAGACAAACCGTTGATGCACTTATTGAAGATGAAGGCGCCATTATGGTAAAGGATGAACAGGAATTGCTTCAGACCATGCAAAAATGCCTTAGCGAACCGGACTTCGCCCAAAAAATCGCCCGCAGCGGCCGGCAGGTCATCAGAAAAAACCAGGGCGCAACCACCAAAACAATAGAACAAATCGCAATATTCCTCAAATCTGCTTAAAAAACTCCGACGGCTGCAATATTTTTTACTTGCAGGTCAGTTGGAAGCGCGGTATAATCACTTTAGTTAAATTTGCAAAAAGGAGGAAAATGTGTAGGCCATTAAATTACGTATGGCTGATTTTGGCGGTAACTCTGATACCTTCGCCGTCAATGGCTGCCGTCTATCTTAACTGTACGGACTTGGGCAACGGCGTAATTGAACTCAGCTACGACTTCTCAGAAGAACCCGTGCGGGTAAGAGCTTTTGCTCTCGATATCAGCGTCAGTAGCGGCATTATCACCTCCATAGGAAACCTTAACCAGCACTATTGGATTTATCCGGGTTCTATTAAAATCGATCCCTGGGGAGAGCTGGAAGACCTGGGCATACCTGTAGCGCCATCATCCGGGCCGGGCGCACTGCCAGGGCTTGGTACATCTGGTATGACCATCGAAATGGGCTCGCTCTATGTCGGCGAGCCTAATGCTCCACCCCCTACCGGAATTCTTCTTACGTTTACCATTTCCGCCGCCTGTAACATAACTATTGAGGGAAATGCCGCGCGGGGAGGCGTAGTCTTCGAAGAGCCGGAACATAGTGCAACCCTTTATGCCCCTGGTTTACAAGGGGCCCTGCCGCCTGAGTCCGGGGAATATGGTGGCGGCAACGGCACAGTGGCTGCTCCGTTCTTGATTTTCAATGCCGAGCAATTCAATACAATCGCACTAAATCCAGGCGACCTCTACAAGCACTTCAAGCTCATGGCCGATATCGACCTCGGCTGCTATACCGGCACGCAATTCAACATCATCGGAACCCATTTCAGCGACGCCTTTAGAGGAACTTTTGATGGCAATGGTCGCAAGATTTACAATTTTACTTACAACTCCCCCGATGCGAATTATGTCGGCCTTTTCGGCTACGTTGACGGAGATAACACAGAGATTAAGGATTTAGATTTGATCGATCCCAATGTCAATGCCGGAACAGGCACTAAAGTCGGTTCTCTGGTTGGCTACTTGCGGAGGGGAACGGTGTCCCGTTGCTCTGCACAGGGAGGCAGCGTCGCCGGCGGTAGCTCCGTGGGTGGCCTTGTCGGACGCAACTACACAGCCTCGATGGGAAACTGCTTTGCAAGCACTGATGTTTTTGGAGATGCAAACCTGGGTGGTCTGGTCGGAAGGACTTATGTCGAGCTTTCGAACTGCTACTCAACAGGCAGCGTTTCACAATATGCCGACCTTGCCGGCGGACTGGCTGGATTTAATCACGGAAATATCTCGGCCTCTTTCTGGGATACTCAGACCAGTAACCAGCCGGACGGCGTAGGAGGAACTGGAGACGCAGCAGTAACCGATATTACGGGCAAGCCCACCACAGAGATGAAAACCAAAAGCACATTCACCAGTGCCGGCTGGGATTTCAAGGGCGAGAGCATAAATGGGACCGAGGACATTTGGACGATTTCTGAGCCAAATACATACCCGGTGCTTGTACGCGGGAGAATCACAGGAGATTTCGTCGGCCTCGACGGTGTAAATATGGCTGATTTCGCATTTTTTGCCGGTTACTGGGGCCATAACGGTTGCGGCGACTGTGGCGGCACCGACCTTACCAGTGATGGAAATGTTGATGAGAATGATTTGAAGAAGTTCGCCGAAAACTGGCTGGCTGGTATCCAATAGATTCAATGAAATGAACACTGCCGGCCAAACCATCACTATTTCAACTTTTTAATCACTGCTTCGATATGCCCCGGCCCCGCAGCAGCCGCCAAAACCTTCGGTCCTTGGCTTTTACGTCAGTTTTGGGATAAGACTCTCAGCGTGGGCGACAAATTTTTGTGTCTCTTCCAGCCAGCCGCTCACATCCTCAGCCTTGAACCTCGCAAAGTCTGCGTAGTCGCCTTTTAGTCGGCTATCGAACAGTATATCGAAATGTCCCCCTAATTCTTTCGGAATCAGACCTGTCTTTACGAACTCGCGATGCATCAATGAACGCAGGTATCCATGTTTACTTGTAGAAAAATTTCTGGTCAACAATAAGGCTGAGACCGCATAGAAGCAGGCATAATAAAGACGATTCACGTACAGGTTTATGTGTTCTGCCTCAAACAAAATTTTAGCCTCATCAATAGCCTCGTGCGCACGCTTCATACGATAGGCAACTAAAGCTTTTTCCTCTTCGGTCATAAAAGTATTCCCTCGCGGTCGATGTTCTTATGAAACGGCATAGCCCGGTAAAGCGGTGAGTCCCACTGTAGTTTGCTGTAGGTAATCAATGTCAGTACCTCGCATGTCTCCAGCTCTAATGGGTACACGTTGTCATGTATTTTCTCCTCAAGGGGCATATTAACCGGCCCGTTTACTATTATCAGAATATCATAGTCCGAGTATTTATCGGCATCGCCACGGGCGCGGGACCCGTACAAAATCACATCCGCATCCGGAACAACCTGCCTGATAGCTCTTTTACATCGCCGCAGAAGTTCAACGTCCGCGGTGCTGCTTTTCCACGAATCAATAGATATCATTTTCCACCTGTGCTCTAAAATAGTTGCAAGGATTTTTTACCGTCCCCTATATTAACAAAATTATGACATAATTACCACGATATATTCGTAGCTTGACAGGCACTATTGCTATTGTGGCCTCAAACAATCTGCGGGCATCATTTCAGCGTTCTTGCCACCGCTTCGATATGCCCCGGCCCCGTCCCGCAGCAGCCGCCGATGATGGTTACGCCGGCTGAATGTATCTTCTCCGCCGCCGCCGCAAAATCTTCAGGCGATACTTTATAGACCGCTTTGTCACCAACCAGCTCCGGCCTGCCGGCATTAGGCTCTGCATAAATTAACACATCCTTCTCTGAAGCCTTTACTGCCGCGACGTACTTTCCCGCAAGCTCTATGTACTCTTCGAGTGACATCGTCCCGCAATTAAAACCAACCGCGTCAACACCGAGTGAAGTTATTGTTGAAACTGCCGCTTCAACATCTACCCCCATCATCGTTCGGTAATCTCTGCCAGCCCTGTCAAAAGACATTGACGCAAACACGGGCAAATCACCGCTGACTGATTTTACCGCCTCAATTGCGATTGCCACTTCATCAAGTGCCGTCATTGTCTCAATGATAAAACCGTCCACCCCCCCTGCCAAAAGCGCTTTCGCCTGTTCGGCAAAAGCTGATTTTAATTCGTCCTGCTTCAAGCTCCCCAAAGGCTCTAAAAAATCACCGCTTGGCCCAATATCACCTAAGACATACTTTTTCTCCCCCGCTGCCCGCCGGGCTATCTCAGCGCCTCCAGTGTTTATCCTGGCAACTTCTTCAGCTAAACCGTGCCGGCCCAAAGCATACCTGTTCGCCCCGAATGTATTGGTAAGGACCGCATCGCTGCCAGCTTCAAAGTACGCCCGGTGAATATCAAAAACAATATCAGGCGAATCGATATTTACGTTGTCATTGCATGTGCCTGCTTCAATCCCACGAGCAATCAGTTCAGTTCCCATCGCCCCATCCAACAGAAACAGGCCCTGCTTTATTCTCTCTTTCAGA
>Ga0114922_10002813_pt1 | contig 16241 bp, 13 predicted proteins | sample AartaG_FD_100975 | JGI IMG/M metagenome (GOLD analysis project Ga0114922, IMG submission 100975) | Deep subsurface microbial communities from Aarhus Bay to uncover new lineages of life (NeLLi) - Aarhus_00045 metaG | ecosystem: Environmental > Aquatic > Marine > Oceanic > Sediment | place...
CCCTCGGGGAGTATACATAGTTGTACTTTCATCTTCAATGATACATAATGTTGAAAAATTCATAATATCGAGATAATACCATAATTCTTGTAAAATGGGATTATCTTTTGTTTTATAAGAATCTTCTCAGTAATCATGCTTATTTTTCGTATATTGCAGTGTCTCACTGCAAAAACCATATTATGAAATTCAGAAAGCTTCTGAAACAATGGCTGGGTTACAGCAGGAGGGAAAGAGCGGGTTCGATGGTACTGCTTTTGATACTGGTGATGGTTCTTGTTGTAAGAACAATAAGAACAAATGACAAGGTTTTAGGGGATGAGGCATCCACCTCGGCCATTGCTGTATCGGACAAGGAGGTTCTCTCTTCCAATGGAGTGGATTTGACTCGTTCCAATGGTGTGGATTTGAAATCCATGCCAATCTATAGCGGAAAAGGAGAGATTGAGACTCCTTCTCAAACGGAGCGGATTTGGAATCCAGACAAGGGGACCGGCAAAGAAGGGTCCCATGCAACAGTATCCCACTCAGATCCTTCGGTACACCCTGTGGGTTATGCTCAGGATGACATTGACATTAACAGGGCTGATTCAGCAACCCTGGAAGGATTACCGGGAATAGGTCCTGTACTCTCGGTCAGAATAATTAAATACCGTTATTTGCTTGGTTACTTTTACAGGATAGATCAGCTCAACGATGTATATGGTCTTGATGAGGAGGTAATTGAGATGAACCGTCACCGGTTTACATGTGACAGCACCATGGTTAGAAAAATAAATATTAACACTGCAGCTTACCCTGACCTTTTAAGACATCCATATATAAACCGCAGCCAGGTTGAGGCAATAATCACTTACAGGCGATTGTCAGGTTCGTTTACTGATATTTCCGAACTTATACGTAACAGGATTTTCAACAGTGATGAATTAATATGGTTGGAGCCCTACCTGGAATTAAAATGAAGGCACCCCTTCCCGGGATGTTAATCTTTTGCTTTTGTAGTATTATTTAATTAAATTTATGATTGAATGATTTACATTATTGCGTGGGGAAATTTAAAGTTGAAGGCAATATTGTGTGATATTTTTTTGAAAAAATGATTACACTTGCTATCTTTGCGGCTCAATTTTAAAAACAATAATTAGAATATGATAATTGTTCCGGTAAAAGAAGGCGAAAACATTGACAGGGCACTGAAGAAGTTCAAACGCAAGTTTGAGAAAACGGGTGTTGTGCGCGAGCTGAGGAATCGTCAGGCCTATATCAAGCCTTCGGTACGTCGCAGGGAAGAAGTGAAGAAAGCTGTTTATATACAGAAATTACAGGAAGGAGAAGAGTAATTCTGTTTTTTTTAACCTACAGGGTTCTTTTTATGGTTAATAAGGAATCATTTATTGATTACCTGCGTTTTGAGAAGCATTATTCTCAACATACTGTTCGTTCGTATGATAACGATATCGAGCAGTTTTTTTCATTTATAAATATGCACAAAGGCTCTGATAAAATGAGCGATATTAATTCAACAGATGTACGCTCATGGATGATCTTTATGCTTGATAAGGGATATTCAGCGGTAACTGTTCACAGGAAAATTTCATCGTTGAGGACATTTTTTCGGTTTAATATGAGGGCTGGAGTAATAAAGGTCAATCCTGTTGAAAACATTGTTTTGCCAAAGAGGCGTAAACGTCTGCCTGTTTTTGTTGAGGAGGCATCGCTGGACAAATTACTTGACCATTACAGTTTTGGAGAGGGGTACAGCGGAGTGCGTGACCGTACCATAATAGAGATGTTATATACAACCGGGATGCGGAAGGCCGAGCTTATTGGCCTTCGTATTGATGATGTAGATACAGGTAACAGGACCGTAAGAGTACTGGGCAAGCGTAACAAGGAAAGAATAATCCCTCTTATAAGTAGTTTTTGTGATAATCTTTCGCAGTATATTGATATACGTAATGAGCATTTTCCTGACATTACAGAAAGCTGGTTATTTCTCACTGAAAAGGGAAATAAGTTATATGACAAATTTGTCTACAATACAGTGAAGAGATATCTTGATATGGTAACCACTATTGAGAAGAAGAGCCCTCATGTGCTGAGGCATACATTTGCAACTCATATGCTGAATCATGGTGCTGATCTCAATTCAGTAAAGGAAATACTTGGACATGCCAATCTTTCGGCCACCCAGGTATATACTCATAATACATTTGAAAAATTAAAAAAAGTATATAAACAGGCTCATCCCAGAGCTGATAAAGTTGAGGAGGACAAAAAATGAATATCCAGATCCATTCAGTTAAATTTGACGCAGACAGGAAATTATTGAAATTTATAAATCAGAAGATTAATAAGTTAAGTCATTTCAGTAATGATATTATTGCTGTTGAGGTTTTTTTGCGTTTGACAAAGGATCAGGAGAGGGAGAATAAAATCGTAGAAATAAGGATTGAGTACCCACGTGCGCCTTTATTTGCAAAAAAGCAAAGCAAGACCTTTGAAGAGTCAACAGATAATGTTATTGAGGCTTTGAAAAAGCAGATTACCAGGCAAAAAGAAAAGATGAGGGGAGTGTAGATTTTCTGTCTTAAAAATAATACCCTTATAGTTTGTTGATTAAATTAAATATTTCTACATTTGCAAACCGATTTTCAAGGGTGGAAATACTTAATTATTAGCGTTCTTTAAAATTGCCGATGTAGCTCAGCTGGTCAGAGCAGCTGATTTGTAATCAGCAGGCCGGGGGTTCGAATCCCTTCATCGGCTCACTGGAAACGATGCAAGTGTATGTCTTACATAGACATCTGAGTTTAAAGGGGGAGATACCAAAGTGGCCAACTGGGGCAGACTGTAAATCTGCTGTCGAATGACTTCGTAGGTTCGAATCCTGCTCTCCCCACTGAACAAGGATAATAGGGCCGACACTTTCGCCGACGGTTATTGAACACGGCCTCTTTCGGGGAAATAAGCGGGAGTAGCTCAGTTGGTAGAGCATCAGCCTTCCAAGCTGAGGGTCGCGGATTCGAATTCCGTCTCCCGCTCTATTTTTTGCCGATGTAGCTCAGGGGTAGAGCGTTTCCTTGGTAAGGAAGAGGTCACGGGTTCAATTCCCGTCATCGGCTCAAATTGAATTTTTATAATGAATAAATTTTAATATTAATACGTTGGAGTTATGGCTAAAGAAAAATTTGACAGGTCGAAGCCGCACGTAAATATCGGAACCATTGGTCATGTCGACCATGGAAAGACAACTTTGACTGCTGCTATTACAATGGTGCTTGCAAAGAGAGGTCTCTCGGAAATAAGAGACTTTGATTCAATTGATAATGCTCCTGAGGAAAAAGAAAGGGGTATTACAATTAATACAGCTCATGTTGAATACCAGACAGAAAATCGCCACTATGCACACGTCGATTGCCCCGGTCACGCCGACTATGTAAAGAACATGGTAACAGGTGCTGCCCAGATGGATGGAGCAATTCTCGTTGTTGCAGCAACCGATGGACCAATGCCTCAGACGCGTGAGCATATCCTGCTTGCCCGTCAGGTTAACGTGCCTAAGATCGTTGTATACCTGAACAAGGTTGACATGGTTGATGATGAAGAGCTCCTCGAACTCGTTGAAATGGAAGTACGTGAGCTTCTTGATTTCTACGAATTTGACGGTGATAATACCCCTGTCATTCTTGGATCTGCGCTTGGTGCACTCAATGGTGATCCCAAGGAGGAAGAAAAGATACTGGAACTCATGAAAGTAGTAGATGAGTATATTCCAATACCTCCCCGTGATAATGAAAAACCATTCCTGCTGCCTGTGGAGGATATATTCTCGATCACGGGACGTGGAACAGTTGCAACCGGACGTATTGAAACAGGTGTTGTACATACAGGTGATGAGATTGAAATGATTGGACTGGGTGCCAACAAAAGAAAAACTGTTTGTACAGGTGTTGAGATGTTCCGTAAAATTCTTGACCGCGGTGAAGCAGGTGATAATGTTGGTTTATTGCTTCGTGGTGTGGACAAGCGTGAGATAAAGAGAGGAATGGTACTAGCCAAGCCCGGATCAATCACTCCTCACACCAGGTTCAAAGCCGAGGTTTATGTTCTGAAGAAAGAAGAAGGCGGACGCCATACTCCTTTCCATAATAACTACCGTCCTCAGTTCTACCTGAGAACACTTGATGTTACCGGTGAAGTTAAGCTTCCTGAAGGAACAGAAATGGTTATGCCCGGTGACAGGGTGACAATAGAAGTATTACTTATTACTCCTGTTGCCATTAACCAGGGACTGCGTTTTGCAATCCGTGAGGGTGGAAGAACGGTAGGAGCAGGCCAGGTAACCGAGATTATTGAATAAGATAATTGTTACAGGTATTGTAGCGGGGGGTGACTATACACTCCCTGACAACCGGTATACGGGTGTAGCTCAGTTGGTAGAGCACTGGTCTCCAAAACCAGGTGTCGGGAGTTCGAGTCTCTCCTCCCGTGCAAACTGTTTATGAAATGAAAAAAATCAGGAAATATATAAAGGAGTCATTTACTGAACTTATACATAAGGTAACATGGCCGACATGGAGTGAATTGCAGAACAGTACTACCGTAGTAATGATTGCTTCACTTATTATTGCTCTGGCAGTATGGATTATGGACTATGCCTTTGATAATATTATGTCATTTGTATACAGGTTATTATATTAAAAGAAGGATGTTCCGATGAGTGAGAATGTAAAGAAGTGGTATGTACTTCGTGCGATAGGGGGAAAAGAAAAGAAGGTCAAGGAATATATTGAAAGCGAAATTAACCGTCTTGAGCTCCAGGATTACATTTCACAGGTACTTATACCGCAGGAAAAAGTTTATCAGATAAGAGCAGGAAAAAAGATCAGCAAGGAAAGGAACTTTTTCCCGGGGTATGTTCTTATCGAAGCCGCCCTGGTAGGTGAAATACCTCATATACTGAAGAATATACCGAACGTCATAGGTTTTCTGGGGACAAAGGAAGGCGAACCTGTACCCCTGAGAAAATCAGAGATTAACAGGATATTGGGTAAGGTTGATGAACTGGCTGCCAGCGATGAGGAAATAAATGTTCCATTTTATGTTGGTGAGTCGGTTAAGGTCGTTGACGGACCGTTTAACAGCTTTACAGGTATTATTGAAGAGGTGAATGATGAGAAAAAGAAGCTCAAGGTTATGGTTAAGATCTTCGGAAGAAAGACACCTCTTGAACTGAGTTTTATGCAAGTAGAAAAGGAAAGTTAAGGAATTTTTAAATAAAGATATTGGTGGTTACAATAATTATAATGCTTCCTGAGTGACTGCCAAGCTCTCGCGTAAACTAAGCAAAATGTGAATTATGGCAAAAGAAATTGCTGGAATTATCAAATTACAAATACGTGGCGGTGTAGCTAATCCATCACCACCTGTGGGACCTGCACTGGGAGCCAAGGGTGTTAATATAATGGAATTCTGCAAGCAGTTTAATGCGAGGACCCAGGATAAGGCTGGGAAAGTTATTCCGGTAATAATTACCGTTTATGCTGACAAGTCATTTGATTTTGTCACTAAAACGCCACCGGTAGCTGTTCAGCTCCTGGAGTCGGCCAAAGTGAAGAAAGGTTCATCCGAATCTAATATCACCAAGGTGGCATCAGTGACCTGGGACCAGGTGCGTAAGATTGCTGAAGAAAAAAAGGAGGATTTAAACTGTTTTACGATTGAATCAGCCATAAGAATGGTAGCTGGTACTGCCAGAAGTATGGGGATTACTGTAAAAGGTGAATACCCCGGTAGTAAATAAAAATTTATTAAAGGATAAAATGACTAAACTTACCAAGAACAAAAAGTTGGCCTTTGAGAAGATCGAAAGGGGCAGGCTTTATACACTGAGCGAGGCAGCCATACTGGTGAAAGAAATTACTTTCTCAAAGTTTGATGCATCAGTTGATTTAGATGTAAGGTTAGGTATTGATCCACGGAAATCAAACCAGATGGTTCGCGGAGTTGTTTCCCTGCCCCATGGAACAGGTAAAGAAACCAGGGTGCTGGTATTATGTACACCTGATAAGGAAGCAGAAGCGAAAGAAGCCGGAGCCGACCATGTCGGACTTGATGAGTATATTGAGAAAATCAAGGGAGGCTGGACTGATGTTGATGTGGTGATTACCATGCCAAGCGTTATGGGTAAGATCGGTCCGTTAGGCAGAACACTAGGTCCGAGAGGACTGATGCCAAATCCTAAGAGTGGTACTGTAACAATGGATATAGGTAAGGCTGTGTCTGAAGTGAAACAGGGTAAGATTGATTTCAAAGTTGATAAGTTCGGGATCATTCATACACCTATAGGAAAGGTTTCATTTGAACCTCAGAAAATTGTTGAAAATGCCAAGGAGTGTATTTCAACAATTAATAAACTTAAACCGGCTGCTGCCAAAGGAACATATATAAGAAGCATTTTCCTTTCCAGCACAATGAGCCCGGGAATAAAGGTAGACCCCAAAGGTCTGGAGGATAAAATCTGAAAATGAGGAGGAAAAATGAGACGAGAAGAAAAACAAGCAATAATAGACAGCCTGGCTGAACAATTCGAGGAATACAACCACTTTTATCTGGCCGATATTGCTGAGCTTAATGCTGCCCATACATCGGACCTGAGAAGAGTCTGTTTTGAGAAAGACATCAAACTGATTGTCGTGAAAAACACACTTCTCAAGAGAGCCCTGGATAAATCTGAAAGAAACTTTGAAGAACTGTATGATGTTCTGAAAGGTTCTACGTCTGTCATGTTTAGTAATATCGGAAATGTTCCTGCAAAAATGCTTCAGGACTTCCGTAAGAAACATGATAAACCCGTACTGAAAGGTGCATTTGTTGAAGAGGCAGTCTATATAGGCGACGCTTATCTCGACACACTGGCTGCACTCAAATCGAAGGATGAACTTCTTGCAGATTTGGTTGCACTGCTGCGCTCACCAATGCAAAATGTAATATCAGCATTGCAGTCGGGTTCAAATAATATTCATGGAGTGCTTAAAACACTCGCAACAAGAGACAATTAGAATAGTAATAATCATTTTAAAATAATCTGAGAGATGGCAGATCTTAAAAAGTTAGCAGAAGAATTAGTAGGCCTAACTGTAAAAGAAGTTAATGAACTTACAGACATACTGAAGGAAGAGCATGGTATCGAACCGGCTGCTGCTGCAGTTGCTGTAGCTGGTCCTGCCAGTGGAGGCGAAGCAGCCGCCACTGAAGAAAAAACCGAATTTGATGTTGTACTGAATGCTCCCGGTGGTCAGAAACTGCAGATCGTTAAACTTGTTAAAGAAATTACCGGTCTGGGACTGAAAGAAGCAAAAGCTGTGGTTGATGCTGCACCTTCACCTGTTAAGGAAGGTGTTGCAAAAGATGAGGCTGAAAGCATCAAAAAACAACTGGAAGAAGCAGGAGCCGAAGTTGAACTTAAATAAGTTTTACCTGATAAAGGTTTATAGGTTTGATCCCGGCTCAAATCGGGATCAAGCCTTTTTGTAGTTTAAATAATAAGTTCATATAATTCCATAATAAATGACCTCAAAAAGTAATAAAAGAATCAGTTTTGCAACCATTAAAAATCAGTTGGAATATCCTGATTTTCTGGAGGTTCAATTGAAGTCGTTCATGGAGTTTTTCCAGATGGGGACAACACCGGAGAACAGGAAAAATGAGGGATTATACAAGGTATTCAATGAAAATTTCCCTATAAGTGATACCAGGAATAATTTTATTCTTGAATTCCTGGATTACTCTGTTGATCCGCCCAGATACACCATAGAAGAGTGTATAGAGAGAGGATTGACATTCAGTGTCCCGCTGAAGGCAAAACTAAAATTGTACTGTACCGACCCTGAACATGAGGATTTTGATACTGTAATACAGGATGTATATCTGGGTACGGTTCCTTACATGACAGAGAGAGGTACTTTCGTAATAAACGGGGCTGAAAGGATAGTGGTATCCCAGCTGCACCGTTCACCGGGCGTATTCTTTGGCCAGAGTATTCATGCCAACGGAACAAAACTATATTCGGCACGAATAATACCGTTCAAAGGATCATGGATAGAATTCGCCACCGATATAAATAACGTGATGTACGCATATATCGACAGGAAGAAAAAACTTCCCGTAACGACACTGTTGCGTGCCATCGGTTATGAAAGCGATAAGGAAATACTCGAGATATTCAAGCTTGCAGAAGAGCAGAAAGTTTCCAAAACAAACCTTAAGCGACTGGTAGGAAGGAAATTAGTTGCCAGGGTGCTCAAGTCATGGTTCGAAGATTTTGTTGATGAAGATACTGGCGAGCTGGTCTCAATTGAAAGGAATGAAGTAGTACTGGACCGTGAAACAGTTATTGGAAATGAACATATTGACCTGATAGTTGACTCAGGTGCAAAAGATATATTATTGCACAGAGAAGACCAGAATATTTCTGACTATGCAATAATCTACAATACTCTGCATAAAGACCCCTGTAACTCAGAAGAAGAAGCAGTACTTTATATCTACAGGCAGTTAAGGAATGCTGAACCGCCCGATGTGGCAACAGCAAGGGATGTTATTGATAAACTGTTTTTCTCTGATAAGAGATATGACCTTGGTGAGGTGGGCCGTTACAGGATCAATACCAAGCTGGGCCTGAATACCAGCTCTGATGTCAAGGTACTCACGAAGGAAGATATTATAGAAATAATAAAATACCTTATTGAACTTATAAACTCTAAGACGGATATTGATGATATTGATCATCTCAGTAACCGTCGTGTAAGAACAGTAGGGGAGCAGCTTTATAACCAGTTTGGAGTAGGACTGGCCCGTATGGCGAGAACTATAAGGGAAAGAATGAATGTCAGGGATAACGAGGTGTTCACACCGGTTGACCTGATCAATTCGAAGACATTGTCGTCAGTTATTAATTCATTCTTTGGAACAAACCAGCTGTCGCAGTTTATGGATCAGACCAACCCGCTGGCTGAGATGACCCATAAAAGACGAATGTCGGCATTGGGTCCCGGAGGCCTTTCGCGTGAGAGAGCCGGGTTTGAGGTAAGAGATGTTCACTATACTCATTATGGCCGCCTGTGTCCCATAGAGACACCTGAAGGACCTAATATAGGCTTGATCTCATCATTGTGTGTCTATTCCAAGATCAATAACCTTGGATTTATAGAAACACCGTACAGGAAAGTTGAAAATACAAAAGTTGATCTTTCTAATAACAGTGTAGTATGGCTGAGTGCCGAGGAGGAAGAAGAGAAGGTAATTGCACAGGCCAATGCGCCTCTTGATGATGAAGGCAGATTTGTCAATCCAAAGGTTAAAGCGCGTTTCGAAGCTGATTATCCACATGAAGAGGCAGGTAAGGTGCATCTTATGGACGTGGCTCCTAACCAGATAGCTTCTATCGCAGCATCGTTGATACCTTTCCTTGAACATGATGATGCCAACCGTGCTCTTATGGGTTCCAACATGATGAGGCAGGCCGTTCCCCTGATGAAGCCTGAAGCCCCGATTGTTGGAACAGGGCTTGAAGCCCAGATGGTGAGGGATTCACGTATTCTTATAGTGGCTGAAGGTGATGGTGTTGTGGAATATGTTGATGCAGAAGAAATTATTATCAGGTATTCACGTACTGATGAAGAGAAGTTTGTAAGCTTTGATGATGATATCAAAAGGTACAGGCTACCGAAATACCAGAAGACAAACCAGAATACCTGCATTAACCTGATTCCGGTAGTAAAAAAAGGAGATAAGGTTAAGAACGGACAGGTTCTTACTGAAGGATACGGTACCAAGGAAGGCGAACTGGCTCTTGGCCGTAATCTCAAAGTAGCATTCATGCCGTGGAAAGGTTATAATTTTGAGGATGCTATAGTTATTTCTGATAAGGTTGTCCAGGATGATGTATTCACTTCAATACACATAGATGAATACCTGCTTGAAGTAAGGGATACAAAAAGAGGTATTGAGGAACTGACATCTGATATACCCAATGTGAGTGAAGAGGCCACGAGGGACCTGGATGAGAACGGGCTGATACGCATAGGTGCCCATATTAAACCCGGCGATATACTTATAGGAAAAATAACGCCAAAAGGAGAATCAGATCCTTCACCCGAAGAAAAGCTCCTTAGAGCTATTTTTGGTGATAAGGCCGGTGATGTCAAAGATGCTTCATTGAAAGCCGGACCATCCCTTACAGGTGTTATTACAGATAAGAAATTGTTCTCCAGGGCAGTCAAGGACCGCAGATCAAAAACTGTTGAAAAACCATTAATAGAAAAAATAGATGCGGAGTTTGAAAAGAGTGCCGAGGATTTGAAAATGAGGCTGGTAGATAAACTTTTTATTCTTGTTAATGGTAAAACGTCACAGGGTGTCAAGGATTATCTAAATGTTGATATCATACCTAAAGGCACTAAGTTTACACTCAAACAGCTCCAGGATATTGATTTTCTGAATGTTAATCCCAACAAGTGGACTACCGACAAGAAGAAGAATGATACAATCAAACAATTACTTCATAATTATCTTATCAAGTATAAGGAGATTGACGGGATATACAAGAGGAAGAAATATAATATCAGTATAGGTGATGAATTGCCAGCGGGCATTGTAAGGCTGGCCAAAGTATATGTTGCGAAGAAACGCAAGATAAAGGTTGGGGATAAGATGGCCGGTCGGCATGGCAATAAAGGTATAGTGGCAAAAATAGTACGTGCCGAAGATATGCCTTTCCTTGAGGACGGAACACCTGTTGATATTGTTCTTAATCCACTTGGTGTGCCGTCAAGGATGAACCTTGGCCAGATATATGAGACTGTTCTCGGCTGGGCAGGACAGAAGCTGGGTTTAAAATTCTCAACCCCGATATTTGACGGGGCAACCATAGATGAAATAACTGAGTATACCGATGAAGCAGGATTGCCCAGATTTGGTACTACGTATCTCTATGATGGTGGAACAGGTGAGAAATTTCACCAGCCCGCTACAGTGGGAGTGATATACATGCTTAAGCTGGGTCATATGGTAGATGATAAGATGCATGCACGTTCAATAGGCCCATATTCACTTATCACACAGCAACCTCTCGGAGGTAAAGCACAGTTTGGGGGACAGCGTTTTGGTGAAATGGAAGTGTGGGCACTTGAAGCATTCGGTGCTGCACATATATTGCAGGAGATACTTACTATTAAATCTGATGATGTCATAGGAAGAGCAAAAGCATACGAGGTAATAGTGAAAGGAGAACCTATGCCTCAGCCCGGAATCCCGGAATCACTCAATGTGCTTCTGCATGAGCTCAGAGGGCTGGGATTGAGTCTCAACCTTGACTGATAGTCAGAGTTTGTGTTTTGTGTTTGAATTTTTTTGATAATAATAATTACATCATATGTCATTCAGGAAAGACAATAAAGCTAAAACCAACTATTCGAAGGTCACTATCGGACTGGCTTCGCCTGAAGAAATTCTGGATCGTTCAAGCGGTGAAGTACTTAAGCCCGAGACTATCAACTACAGGACATACAAGCCGGAACGTGACGGCCTGTTTTGTGAAAGGATCTTTGGACCTGTTAAAGACTATGAATGCCACTGTGGTAAATATAAAAGAATACGGTATAAAGGTATTGTATGCGATCGCTGTGGTGTTGAAGTAACTGAAAAAAAAGTACGTCGTGAGCGAATGGGTCATATATCACTGGTTGTCCCCGTGGCTCATATATGGTACTTCAAATCCTTGCCTAATAAGATAGGGTACCTTCTAGGATTACCTACAAAGAAAATGGATTCGATAATTTATTATGAAAGGTACGTAGTAATTAACCCTGGGATAAAACAGGCAGATGGTATTAATTACCTTGATTTTCTTACAGAGGAAGAGTACCTTGATATTATTGAGAGCCTTCCGAGGGAAAACCAGTATCTTGAGGATGATGATCCCGATAAGTTTATTGCAGAGATGGGAGCCCAGGCACTGCATATGCTCCTGAGCCGCCTTGATCTTGATGATCTTTCATATACATTGCGTCATAAAGCAAATACAGAAACCTCTCAGCAGAGAAAGAATGAGGCACTTAAACGACTTCAGGTTGTGGAGGCTTTCAGGGCTTCCAAGAATATCAACAGACCTGAATGGATGATTATCAAGGTCGTTCCTGTTATACCACCCGAACTGCGTCCACTTGTTCCTCTTGACGGGGGAAGGTTTGCCACGAGTGACCTGAATGATCTTTACCGCAGGGTTATAATAAGGAATAACAGGCTTAAACGACTCATTGAAATCAAGGCACCTGAAGTGATCCTGAGGAATGAGAAGAGGATGTTACAGGAAGCCGTTGATTCTTTATTCGATAATTCACGAAAGGTAAATGCAGTAAAAACCGATGCAAACCGTCCGCTTAAATCACTAAGCGACAGCTTAAAAGGTAAGCAGGGCCGTTTTCGTCAGAACCTGCTTGGTAAAAGGGTTGATTATTCGGCACGTTCGGTTATTGTGGTAGGACCTGAACTGAACCTTCATGAGTGTGGCCTGCCTAAAGATATGGCAGCAGAACTTTATAAGCCTTTTATTATAAGGAAATTGATTGAAAGGGGCATAGTAAAAACCGTCAAATCGGCCAAGAAGATTGTGGACAGAAAAGATCCCGTAGTATGGGATATACTGGAGAATGTACTCAAGGGTCATCCCGTGTTGCTTAACAGGGCACCTACACTCCACAGACTAGGTATACAGGCTTTCCAGCCAAAGTTGATTGAGGGTAAGGCTATACAGCTGCATCCGCTTGTTTGTACTGCATTTAATGCCGACTTCGATGGTGACCAGATGGCAGTGCACCTGCCACTGGGCAATGCAGCTATACTGGAATCACAGATACTAATGCTGGCCTCACACAATATTCTTAATCCTGCCAACGGGGCTCCAATAACAGTACCTTCGCAGGATATGGTGCTGGGATTGTATTATATTACTAAAGCAAGACAGAGTACTGAAGATATTAAGGTTAAAGGAGAAGGACTGGTGTTCTACTCACCTGAAGAAGCTACAATAGCCTATAATGAGAGTAAAGTGGATCTTCATGCTGTAGTAAAAGTTAAGGTTAATGATATTGTGGAAGGCAAGAAAGTTAATCACCTCATTGAGACTACAGTAGGTCGTGTTATTTTCAATGCATACGTTCCCGATGAAGTCGGATATATTAATGAACTACTGACTAAAAAATCGCTTAGGGATATAATCGGTTCTGTTCTTAAGAAAGCAGGTACAGCCAAAACAGCTGCTTTCCTTGATGCTATCAAAGACCTTGGTTACTCAATGGCCTTCAAGGGAGGATTGTCGTTCAACCTGGAAGATGTTATAATACCGGATGAGAAAATAAAGTTTGTTGATGAGGGTTACAGCCAGGTTGACGATGTACTTGCCAACTATAATATGGGTTTCATTACCAACAATGAAAGGTATAACCAGATAATTGATATATGGACGCATATTAATGCCAAGCTCACACAAACCCTTATGAAACAGTTATCAAGTGACAGGCAGGGGTTCAATTCCGTGTATATGATGCTTGATTCAGGTGCTAGGGGCTCGAAAGAACAGATACGTCAGTTATCAGGTATGAGGGGACTCATGGCTAAACCACAAAAGTCTGGTTCAACTGGCAGTGAGATCATTGAGAATCCTATCTTATCAAACTTTAAGGAAGGCTTATCTGTCCTGGAGTATTTTATTTCAACGCACGGTGCGCGTAAAGGTCTTGCCGATACCGCCCTGAAGACGGCAGATGCCGGTTACCTTACCCGTCGTCTTGTTGATGTATCGCAGGATGTTATTATCGCTGTGGAGGATTGTGGCACACTCAGGGGACTTATTGCTACAGCCATCAAGAAGAATGAAGAAGTGGTTGAATCACTTTATGAAAGAATACTGGGACGTACCACAGTACACGATATTTACCATCCTCTTACTGGCGAACTGCTTGTAAATGCAGGTGTCGAGTTAACAGAAGACCTGGCACAGAAGATAGATGAATCACCCATTGAGCAGGTTGAGATAAGATCTGTACTTACTTGCGAATCAAAGAAAGGTGTTTGTGCCAAGTGTTACGGTCGTAACCTGGCAACAGGCCAGATGGTGCAAAAAGGAGAGGCTGTTGGTGTTATAGCTGCCCAGAGTATCGGGGAACCTGGTACACAGCTTACGCTTCGTACATTCCACGTGGGAGGTACGGCATCGAATATAACAGCTGAATCCAAAATAATAGCACGTTATAATGGTGTTGCTGAAATAGATGAACTGAGAGTAGTTGAAAAAGAAGATCCCGACCTCGGGGAAATAAGTATTGTTATCGGCCGGCTGGGAGAATTAAGGATTGTTGATAAAAACACAGGTATTGTCCTTACAACTCATACCATACCTTACGGATCGAAACTGTATATAAAACCGGGTGATGAGATCAAGAAAGGTGACCTGATTTGTGAATGGGATCCTTTCAATGCTGTAATTATTTCTGAAATAGCAGGTAAGACAATATTTGAGAATCTTATTGAAGGTGTTACTTTCAGGGAAGAGTCTGATGAACAGACAGGCTTCAAGGAGATGGTTATCACTGAAACAAGGGATAAGACCAAGAACCCGACAATCAAGATAGAGGGTGATAAGAAGGAAATAAGCAAAATTTATAACCTTCCCGTTGGAGCTCACCTTGTGTCGACAGAAGGTAACAGGATTAAAGCAGGCGATGTACTTGTGAAAATACCACGTGCAGTGGGTAAATCAGGAGACATAACCGGTGGTCTGCCACGTGTGACAGAATTGTTTGAAGCACGCAATCCTTCAAACCCTGCAGTGGTGTCAGAAATAGACGGCGAAGTAAGTTTTGGTAAAATAAAGAGAGGTAATCGTGAAATAATTATCATATCAAAAGCCGGTGAAACTAAAAAATATCTTGTTCCCCTGTCAAAACAAATACTTGTCCAGGAAAACGATTATGTGAGGGCAGGTATACCACTGTCCGACGGTGCTATTACACCGGCTGATATACTTGCTATCAAGGGACCAACAAAGGTACAGGAATATATTGTTGACGAGATCCAGGAGGTTTACAGGCTCCAGGGAGTGAAGATCAATGATAAACATTTCGAGATAATCGTAAGACAGATGATGCGGAAAGTGGAGATCATCGATCCGGGTGACACCAAGTTCCTTGAAAAACAAATAGTTGACAAGATAGAGTTCATGGATGAGAATGACTGGATATATGACAAGAAGGTTGTTGTAGATAAAGGTGATTCCCAGACATTGAAATCGGGTCAGATAGTTTCAGCACGTAAACATAGGGATGAAAATTCGATGCTTAAGAGAAGAGACCTTAAGATTGTGGAAGCACGCGATGCAATCCCTGCTACTTCGAGCCAGGTATTACAGGGTATTACCAAGGCAGCATTACAGACAAACAGCTTCTTCTCCGCAGCTTCATTCCAGGAGACTACCAAGGTGCTTAATGAGGCAGCAATACTTGGTAAGGTTGATACTCTTGAAGGCCTGAAAGAAAACGTTATAGTGGGTCATCTTATACCCGCCGGAACAGGCGACAGGTTGTATAATAATATTGTCGTGGGTTCAAAGGAAGAATATGATGCACTCGTACATGGAGCCGAAACAGAGGTGGAAGAAGAAGTAGAAGAAGAAAAGCAATAAATAATAGTTATGGCTGAAAAACCAAAGAATCCAAACCAGATTAATATTGAGCTCAATGAGGAAGTGGCCCAGGGTATATATTCAAACCTGGCAGTTATTACTCATTCGTCTTCAGAATTTGTAGTCGACTTTGTAAGAATAATGCCGGGCATAAAGAAAGCCCAGGTAAAATCAAGGGTTATTCTTACACCTGAGCATGCAAAAAGACTGCTGGGCGCCCTTACTGATAATATAAAGAAGTATGAGGCAGTGCATGGGCCTATTAAAGAAGTAAAAGGATCGGGACCGGTGATGCCAATGAATTTTGGTGGCCCTACTGCACAAGCTTAATAAACTGTTTTAGAATAAACCTGCCGGAAGAAGTAATCTGGCAGGTTTTTTGTTGTGCGCCCGGCATGGGCGATAACTATAGGGTGAAAGTCCCGAATGCACTTTGACAGTGGGAAGCATTAGCTTAAGGCAAGGGTGTCCATCGTGAGGTGGAATCTGAAGGAAGCCA
>Ga0114922_10002814_pt1 | contig 16240 bp, 11 predicted proteins | sample AartaG_FD_100975 | JGI IMG/M metagenome (GOLD analysis project Ga0114922, IMG submission 100975) | Deep subsurface microbial communities from Aarhus Bay to uncover new lineages of life (NeLLi) - Aarhus_00045 metaG | ecosystem: Environmental > Aquatic > Marine > Oceanic > Sediment | place...
CAAGGACGACTTGGATGTTCTGGAGGATGTGACAGTCGAATGCGCTGGTCAACCGTTCATCATACGCAGCCAGACGCGCGGCGACGCCGGCAAGGCACTGCAGACTGCGGGCGTCGCGTTGGGGCCGGCGGTGCGCACGCAGGACAACAGCACCCGGGCGTAACCGATCGTTCCCCGACGAGACGCCTCTGTAGTGCCAACGCTCCTGCGCGCTGACGTAAGCTCCAACTCTACAAGAACATGCAAACTGCAACTGTCGAAAACGGGCTTGAGATAAGAATTTACAGGAGTGCCGAGTTCATCGAGCAGAGGTGAACATCCGCTCTAACAGCAAGAACCCGTGAAACGGGCTTTCCAGCCCGTCAATCGACCGGCTGGAAAGCCGGTCCCACATTCTGTTGGGCCCTGCTGACACCGCATCCAGCTATCGCGTCTGCTCTGATCCCGCTTGCTCTCATTCCGCAACTGTGCGACGGGTTGTTGGGTGGGGGATCGCCCAGCCTGACGACGAGCGTGCTATCCTTCAGAAGGCCCATGACGGTACCGATAAGTCCCGTGGGTCCGATCCACGTTGGCGCTTCCCGTTGATCTGAGGCCCCACGGCGTCTGCCTCAATTGCGACTCATTTGAGCTTGAAAGGTGACGGATTGTCCACGATGCCTGGTTCGCTCTCGGTGACTCCAGTCGCGCCGGTGGAATCTCTACCCGGCAGGAGCGCCGACCTGCGCGGCGTGGCGTGCGACCGTGGGCACGCGTCGCACCGCTATTACCAGCGGGAGCTGACCCGCCTGCTGCGCCACCACATCCCCGCGGGGGCGCGAGTGCTGCAGGTGGCGTGCGGCACGGCGGATATTCTGGCGGGCGTGGAGCCGGGTTACGGCGTGGGTGTTGAAGCCGGCAGTGAGCTGATCGCATCGGCCAGACGCCGCCACCCCCAGTTGAACTTCATCCGGGCGAAACCGGAATCGTTTTGCGTGGACGAGACGTTTGACTATGTCATCATCGGCGACGCGATTGGGGAGATGGCCGATGTTCAGGCCTGCCTAGAACGACTACGGACGGCGTGCAGGCCGAACACGAGGATCATTGTCACCTACCACAACGCGCTTTGGGAACCGATCCTGCGCCTGGCCAGTTGGCTCGGGATGCGGAGAGAAACAAAGGACCAGAACTGGCTTAACAGCGGCGACCTTCAGAACCTCTTGCACCTGGCCGGCTTCGACGTGATCAAGCGCTCGAAGGAGATGCTCATGCCGCTGCCGCTGCCGTTGATCTCGCAGGCGTGCAACCGGGCACTGGCGAGGGTATGGCCGACGCGTCATTTGTGCCTGGTTCAAATGCTCATTGCCCGTGTCGCCCCGTCTGGCCGGCCTGATTCAAATCTGACGTGCAGCGTTGTCATTCCCACACGAAATGAACGCGGCAACATTGAATCGGCCGTGCGGCGCACCCCGGTGATGGGCGCTCACACGGACCTGATTTTCGTCGACGGCGACAGCTCGGACAACACGGCCCAGGAGGTCGAGCGAGTCATGGCTGCCTATCCCGACAAAGACATCACCCTGATCCACCAGGGCGACGGGCGAGGAAAGGGCGACGCCGTGCGCAGGGGGTTCGCCGCGGCCAAGGGCGATGTGCTGATGATCCTGGATGCGGACCTGACCGTGCCGCCCGAGGAACTGCCGAAGTTCTTCGACGCCGTTGCGACCGGCAAGGGCGAGTTCATTAACGGATCGCGGTTGGCCTACCCCATGGAGCGCGACGCCATGCGCACGCTCAACCAAGTGGCCAACTGGTTTTTCAGCAAGTTATTCACGTACCTGCTGGGTCAGCGGTTTCGCGACACTCTATGCGGCACCAAAGTTCTAAGACGCCGAGACTACGACGTGATCGCCGCGAACCGAGGCTACTTCGGCGAGTTCGACCCGTTCGGCGACTTCGATTTGATCTTTGGAGCCGCCAAAGCCAATCTCAAGATCATCGAGATCCCCATCCGCTACCGGGCGCGAACCTACGGCACAACAAACATCAGCCGTTTTTTGCACGGCCTGTTGCTGCTGAAAATGAGCTTTGTTGCGCTGCGGAAGCTGAAGCTGCGATAACAGGTATTCCCAGGCCAAGAGGGTGTTCAATAAGCTCGTGCATCCTGTGGATACGGTGTGATGGAACCACGTTGAGCCGTCAGCTATCAGCTATCAGCTATCAGCCGTCAGCCGGAATATTAATTGACGTCACGCAACGCGTTGCCAGGAAACAAGTTACACTCCTGTCTGCGTGCAACGCACTGGCAGGCCGTGTTTGTTGTGGGCCTTGGCGGTTGTAGTCCTCCGGCTGATAGCTGATAGCTTCTTAAAAACGCTCTAAGAGGTCTGTCGCCCCAAGGTCGCCCACCTGTTGAATTTCCTACTTCGCCCGTTCGACGTATTCCCCCGTGCGGGTATCGACGCGGATGCGCTCACCGGTGTCGATAAAGGCCGGCACGCGGACGCGGGCGCCGGTTTCTAGGGTGGCGTCTTTGGGCTGGTTGGTGACGGTGGCCCCCTTGACCACCGGCGGCGTCTCGATGATGGTCAGTTCGACGACGTGCGGCAGTTCGAAGCTGATCATTGCGCCGTCATATATCTGGCAGGTGATTTTCTCGTTCGGCGCGAGGTATCTGACCGCGTCGCCGACGATATCCTTGTGGACGGGAATCTGATCGAACGACTCCAGGTCCATGACGACAAATGAGTCGCCGTCCTGGTAGAGATATTCGTAAGTCTTCGACTCGACAAACGGCACCTCGATGCGATCGTCCACGTTGAACCGAAACTCGTTGATCACACGGGTCTTGAAGTTCTTCAGTTTGGTCTGCATGTAGCTGCGCTTGTTGCCCTTTACCACGTGCTGGGCGTCATGGACAACGCAGAGCTCACCCTCGTGGATGATGACCTTACCCTTGCGAATATCGACGGCTTTCATCATTGGACCACACTCCAGGCAGAACGTGCCGGTCAAACCCGGCTCATGGACCATCATCTTGAAACCACATCCGCGCGTCAAGCGGCGTCAGCTCTGTGTCAAGCGTCGTCCCACGGGTGGGAGTACGTTGGGTGAGCGTCACGATTATGGGTAGAACAAAGTTCCACTTTGCTCCGTGGAGTCGAAGCGGGCGCGGGCGGGCAAGGACAATCCTTACCCGCCCCCGCACCCGTCAACCTGACGCTCACCCGGGCGCGTGACGCCCACTCACATGCCGCGACGGATCGGGCGGCCGTGCGCGTGCGGTGATCGGCCAGCCGGCTCGTGACCGGATGACTATGGGCAGACCGTCTTCTTCTCGACGCCGCATTCCATAATGGTGACGGTCCGCTCGCCGCTGGCGACACCTTTGAATTTCACCTTGGCCTTGCCCTTGCCGTTCACGTTGGCCTGAATCATCTCGCCCGTATCCAGGCCGATGGTGATCACCGCATTCGGTAGGCCCTTCCTGACTTTCGCCTTGAGTTTGCCGCCCGTTTTGCACTTGGCTTTGAGCCGCTCATTCCCGCTGCAGGAGGGCGTCCGGTCGTCGGCGGCGATAAGCACGACGCCCGCATCGGCGCGGGTCGATGCGTCCATCCACATTCCTTCCTGGAACGTGATTTCGCCCAGTGGGTACGGCTGTGTAATGTGGTGGGCGTTGTTGAGCACGAAGGCGTTGTCGCGGAACTCGTGCATGGTGTTCGCACCGGTTCCGATGCCAAGTTCGTCGGTCTCACCGGCGCTGGTGGTGACGAATGGTTTATTCTGGTTGAGAACGTTAGTGGCGTTTCGAGGGTATGTGTTGACATAGAGAACGATGTCATAACCGGTGAAATCGCCGGTTTCTATGCTGGTCTGGTGAGCCACGTGGATGTTGTCCGCCGGGATCCCCATGTCGTTGATCAGATAGTTGTACACCGCGATGCCGTCCTTTTCCGCGCTGTGCTTCGGGTCCAGTGAGCCGTTGTAAGTGGCCAACCACACCTTCGTATCGGGCGGATTCTTGAACCCGTTCGCCCAGTTGAAACTCCGCTCATAAAGGTCCCAGCCCGGTTCGGTCATCATGCACGCCCGGTAGAAACCGAAGAAGACGATCAGTTCGCTGCGGTGGACGATCACGATGTCGCGATCGACGTTGCCGAAAGTCTCCGGTCCGGAGCCGTAGATGGCCTGTCGCTGAGCCGGCGTGAAACCGTCGTCGGTGAAGTCGGAGCCGCCCGCCGGCAGGACCGGCGTGGCGCCCCACGCCGACGACACGCCCACCAAAAAGGCGGAAAGCAAGACCACAAGAATCCCAAGGCTACGTTTTACTGTTGTGACTTTCCGTTCCATTGTCATCCTCCTGTCCAAAGGGAAACTGCGAGACCCAATCAAACGCTGCCGTTCCGATCGTGGCCGCGTCAGGAGCGACGCGGTCGCAACGTCGGGACATACTGGGCTATTATACCGAACTGGACGGGCAAGTGCACGCAGGACATCGAAAAAACCGAGCGTCGGGCGTTCGACAGCGCCGGCCCGCCGCTGGCGCGGCTTGCCTTCGGGTTTATGCCCCTACACACGGGATTCGTGTCGGATCGTCACTTTTTTCCGGGAAAGCGGCCTCATCGCCGAGAAATCGACCGGGCAGGGCGAATCCGGCTTGCAATTCACCTCCTCAATCCGTTACCCTATGTGGTAGTGGTTGTGGCCAGACGGTACGAGCCGTATTGGCCGACAGATCTTTCACCCGTAGAGGAGAACTGAAATGAAGCGAATCTGTGCTGCAGTGTCAACGGTGGTATTGGCGTCGGCCCTGGCGTCCGTCGCGGTGGCGGAGACGCAATGGGGCAGCTTTGACGCGTCTCGGATCAACTACCCCACCGGCACGCTGACAGGGTCGGCCCACTCGGTGCTGCGGTCCATCATCGAGGCGAATGACGGCGTGGTTGCCGCGCCGACGCCAACGCTGACGGACCAGTACCTCAGCGGTGTGGATGTGTTCTACACATCGTTGCTGAGCACCAACACCGGTACGCTCTCCGATCCGGAGAAGCAAGCCCTTCGAACCTGGATCATAGGGGGCGGCACATTGATTGTCACCGGCGACATCTTCCCGCTGGGGGCCTACGAGTCGTTCACCGCTCCCTACGGCGTCACCAACTGGCGTGCGCTGACAAACGTCGGCGTCGGCAGTCCGGTGGCACAACACCCCATCACCGAGAACGTCAACGGCTACGGGTTCAACACCGAGTCGACTTACACCTATGGCAACGACGCGAAGCTGCTGGGCGACAACGGGCGCGGGGATGACTTTATGATCGTCATGGAACCGGCGACGGGTTTCACCCTCGGCGGCCGCATTCTGGTGTTTGGCGACCACAACATGTTCACCAACGGCATGATCAACGGCAACGACAACAGCACGCTGGCCGGCAACATGGCTGTGTGGGCTGGGCAAGGCCCGGTCTGCGAACAAATCAAGAAGCTAAAGGTCAAGTGCAAGCCGAACCTGAAGTTGATCGGCAAGGTGAGAAGCAGCCTTAGCGAAGGTAGTACCTTGAAGCTGACGCGTGACGGCGGCGATGAGCGCGTTGTGGTCCTCAACAAACGCGGCAAGGGCAAGGCTACGTGGAAGCGTAGCGCCCCCGGTGAGCATGAAGTCTGCATCGTGGGTTGTCCCGAGTTCTGCTGCAAGGCAGTTTGCAACCCATAGGCTCGTGGCGGCACAACGGCTGTCCGCGGGTCTTTCCGTACCGGGCTTGAGTCGGGTCCGGCACGGCTGCCCGATGGCCGGTCTGATAAACGCGCCCAGGCATCTGATAGCCGTGCCGGTTGTTGAAAACGAACCGCCATCTCGCAAGGCCGCGCGCCGACCAACGAACGAAGATGTATAGACGCGCGGTCTTGCACTATTGAAAGTGAAACTGACCCCGGCTGTCGTGCGCGTCAGCGATACCCCGGGTTAAACGCCTATCCCAGAACTGTGGGACAGGTTTTCCAACCTGTCATCTGACCGGCTGGGAAGCCGATCCTGCAGTGGTCTTGGGATAGGCCCGAATAACAGCGCAGAAAACGCTGAGGGGGCAGGGCCGATCGCCCCCCATCACATTTCGACAGCGCGTATTCATTCGTTCAACGCCGGTTCCCTTGCCCATCGCCCATGGCACCCTCCGCGGTGAGTAATCCGAGGTGGGCGTTGGACTGGCTCGGTGTTCGCTCAGATGCAGTTCCCCGATGTCCGATGTAACGGTGCGATCACGCCCGGTGAGCGTTTCTTGGGGCTGCCGGCAACCAAACACTTGGCGGACATGTGCCGTCCGTACAGGTTCTCATCGCCTTCTCACCACCGGCACACGTCGGGGCGGCCGGTAAGACGCAATTGTAATATTGGGAATGGCACATCGCCGGGGGATTTCGAGCGTTGTCGGAACCACAATCACAGGAGAATCTGGTCCGCACGTTTCGGCTGGATGACGCCTCGCTCGCGGAGTTACTGGACCGTCTGGACACCACCGATCGAGACGCCAGGCCCGCGCGCGCCCACGAACGATACAACTACCGTCTGAATCGCTGCGTAATGCACATGCAGCAGCCGGGCTCAGGGTTGTCGACGGCGTACATCGTTGCAACGCGGAACCTTTCCGCGGGCGGCTTATCGGCGCTGCACGGGGGCTATGTCCATGCCGGAACCCGGTGCGTTGTCCAGTTGATCAGCACCCACAGCGCATGGACCATCGTTCCCGGCACCGTGGTCCGATGTCAATACGTCCAGGGGAAAATACACGAAGTCGGCATCGTATTCGACAACTTGATCGACCCGGCCAACTTTTGCCCCGAAGCGGCGAAGACGCGCGTTCTTCTGGCAGAGGATGATTTAGCCATCACCAGACTGGTGACGGCGCACCTGACCCGACTCAACGCCGAAGTGGATCACGCCGAGGACGGGCAAATCGCGGTTCAAAAGGCACTCAGTGGCGTCTACGATGTAGTGATGATGGATATAGAAATGCCTGTCATGGACGGGATCGAGGCCACCAAGGAATTGCGCGAAAGCGGGTACACGGGACTGATCGTCGCGGCCACGGCCCTCACACAGCCCGAAGATCGACAGCGTTGCCTACAAGCCGGTTGCGACAGATACATCGCGAAACCCTACAGCCGCGAGGACCTTGCCAAACTGATCGAGTCACTCAGACAGGAGCCGCTGTTCAGTACTTTCCAAAACGATGTGTCGATGCGGGATCTGATTGACGCGTTTGTGGCGGAACTTCCGGCCAAAGTCCGCGCGCTCGAGGAAGCAATGGTTTCACAGGATGCCAAGAAGCTCGAATCATTGGTCCGTTCGCTCAAGGGTGCGGCCGGCGGTTACGGCTTCGAGCCGATTACCGAATTGGCAGCGAAGCTCGAGAGCGCTTTGATCCAAAACACGCCGATCGGCCAGTTGCAGGAGTCCCTGAACGAATTGTTGAACTGGTGCCTGCTCGCTCGATCTTCGGCGTCCGTGACCCAAGGCGTTTCCTAGCGCCGTTTACCATCTGTAAGGTTTCGGCAGACCCGCGGCTGTCTCTGTGACGCGGCGGAAATCACTTTCTCTCATCGCTGCGCTACATAGTCACGTGTCATTCGGCACGCATGAGCATGATCGCACACGTCGAGACTCTAACCCGCATTTCTCACACCGCAGAGAACGCAGAGACCACAGAGTGTTATTCAGAGAGAGGTTCTGACGAAACCATAGAGCGTTTCATTTTGACAGTGTGTTCATCTACTGTTTCTCGCTTGCTTCAATAACCTCTTTGCCTATCAACTCTCTGCGATTTCCGCGTGCTTTGTGGTGAGATGTCCGGGCTAACAATACCTGTGGCGCCGGTTTCCGACCGGTGAATAACACAGGTGGAAAACCCGTGCCGCACGGCGCTGTAGTGTCGGGCTGTCATGCAAACACGAATCCGGCGTAGCCGACCGAGTCCCGGCTCGCGCCGCCCAGGACCTCTGCGCTGGTGGTATGTTCCAGTAAAGTAGCGGAAGTGGCCTTGAGTTTCGTGACGGCCGAAATGGTGGCCGCAACGGCGCCGGCGTTGCAGGCGTTGTGGTGGGCCGCCTCCTCCTCAACGACCCCGCCGGCATCGAGCCGGCAGACCAGATCGATGAATGAAAGATCGTTTTCCTTGGCCCATCGGTTTCCCGCTTCACCGACACCGTGTGGTGTAAACCCATAGCTGGGGCCGTAGTGAGTCAGATCCGTGGTCCCCACAATCAGGCAATTGTATTCATAGGCAAGAATCGTGCGGGCGACGGCTTCGCCGACCTCCGGCGCAGTGTCAACCGACGGCACCATGATGGGCACGATCGTCGCGTCTGGAAACAACTCGACGACGAACGGAAGCTGGACCTCTATCGAGTGCTCGTCCTGGTGGGCGTAGGGATCGTCCACGATCAGGTTGGTCAGACCCAAGATGCGCTCGCAAAGCCGCGACTCTACGTCCACCGAGCCGATCGGCGTCTCCCAGCGCCCGGCGCCGAACAAGGCCGCCTCGCGCCCCCGGTGTCGATGAACCCCGCCGAACAAGACGACAACGTCAGGCTGCTTCGATCGGGCCAGCAGGCTGAATACTCTGCCGGCCACCCGCCCGCTGAACGTCCATCCGGCGTGCGGGACGATGCCGCCGATCAGCGCCCCCGGGGCATGCGGCATCTTGGCGTCCTCGGCCAGACATTCGCGAAGAGCGCTGCGGCACGCTTTTTCGTCGTCGGGGTAGAACCGCCCGGCTACAACCGGCTCGCGAATACGCACGTGGATCCCCTTATGCTTGTTATGCTTGAAGCCTCAGACAAAAGAACCGCGAGACACGCCTTTCAGATACTAGATCCCATCCCGCGACCGGACGGGTTTTCAATCTACTACCTGACCGGCTGGAAAGCCGGTCCCACACTATGTCAGGTGTTCTTAGTCCACAGTAGCGCGGGAGTAACCGTATTCGCTATTCACCATTCGCCATTCGCTATTCGCCATTCTGCATTCTGTCGTCATCCCTGCCCGACGACCAGAACCGTTGCATCGTCATCCGGGGCGGCCCCGGCCAAGTGCGTGTTCAGCGCTTCAGTGATCCGCGCGACGATTCGCTCCGGCTCGGCAAATACCTCAGTGTCGAGCAACAGGTCGTGCAGGCGGCGTTCTGAGAACGCCCCCCCCGCACCGGCAGCGGCCTCCACCAATCCGTCGCTGTAACACACAAGGCGAAAACGATCCGGCAGATCCACGCGCGTCGGCTCATAGGTGTAGTGCCGATCCACCCCCAGCAACAGCGAGGGCTGATCCAACGTCACCAAACGCCCCGGAGCGACCATCAGCAGCGGCGATAACCCGCCGGCATTTACGTAGCTCAGTCGTCCAGCCGCCAGATCGATGCCAACATAGGTGCAAGGCAGCACCTGGCGACTCGTCTTGCCGGCGACCATGCCGTTGATCTGCCCCAGCAGATCGGCGGCGTCCATGAGGGCATCGTCCGCCAGGGTCAACGCCGCCCGCACCGCTGCGTGAACCGAGGCTGCCTGGGCGAGCCCCGTTACGCCCAGTCCGCCGCCGTCGGTGACAAGGACGCAACAACGACGCTCGTCCAGATGGATCACATCGCACAGGTCACCGCATCGGCATCTGCCCGGCGTGCGATGGCTGGCCACCGCGAACGTGTCGCTGCCTTCCACCGTTGGGGTCAGCACCGCCTGCGTCTGCCTGGCCGCAGACACCCAGGCAGCCCCCTCGCGGGCGGCGTTTTGAGCCAAACGCCGAGTTGCTTCAGCCATCAACGCTCCGACGTGGGCCCCGGCAGCGGCCACCAGCGCAACCGCCGCGCTGGGGAAGGGCTTCTTGGAGACCGGGCGGTCAAGATAGATCAGCCCTACGGAGGCCCCCTGATGAGTCACCGGCGCGACCAGGCCGGCCGCCGCGTATCCGGACTTCGGATCAATCTGGGAGGCGCTCTGGGGATACCGCCCGGCCACGTGCTGTAGTATCGCCGCGTAAACGAATGCCTGACTGACCGGCATCAGCGAACCGCCCGATGAGTGTCGCAAACCCCGATGCGTTACCAGTCTTAGATCACGCTTGCTATCGCCTCGCAGAGCGATGAAGCCTCGCTCCGCCTGAAGATCGATGATCAACCGTGAAAGCGCGGCATCGGCCAGGTCCTCCGGCCTGGAGGTCAAGGAGGGGTTGGCCCCCAGTTGAGCCACCCGCTCTAACTGCGTAACGGTCAGCGACAACGGCGCCTTTATTTTGAGCCACTCCACGCCGGCGGGTTCGGTGCGGTCCGGAGTCAAGAAGCTCAGGTCGATCCGGTCGCGCACCTTGCTGTCGTCGAGAAACTCCAGCACCCGGTCGCCGACTCTAATCACATCGCCGGGGGCGAGCACCGACTCGGAAACAGCCTGGCCGTTCAGAAAGGTCTTGTTGCGGCTGCCCAAGTCGCGCAGGGTGAACCGCCCCTCCTTGTCGCGCTGGATGCGGGCGTGCTCGCGCGAAATCGTTTCATCCTCGATGGCGATCTGACAAGACGGCGCCCGCCCGATCACGGAAGACTCACCGCCTACGTCACACGTGCAAACCCGCCCGGTATTGTCTACGTATCTCACGACGGCCATGCCATCCAGTATAATCCGCGGCAACGCCCCCGCAAGGTTTGGGCTGACCGGCGTGATTTGCTACAATGGCGCTTCATCGCAGTCCGTTGGCCCGTCGACGGATGGGTGGGGGACACGGATGGGACGGACGGGTGGGCCACCCGCCAACATAGAATCAGGTCCGAGGTGAGGTTCACATGATCTCGCACCCACCCAAGGTGTTCATCAGCTACGCTCACTCGACTGCCGAGCATAAGCATCGCATCGCCGACCTCGTCGGAACACTGCGCGCGAAAGGGCTGACCGTGCTGGTGGATACCGACGTGAAGACGCCGCAGGGGCCGAAGACTCTGTGCGAGATCGTTGGCGTACGTATTGGCTAGGACAGATGACGGACGATTTCACCTTCAACGTTTTCCTCAGCCACAACAGCAAGGACAAGCCGGCGGTGCGCGAACTGAAGGGCCTGCTGTCAGCAAATGGCCTGGGCGTCTGGCTGGATGAGGACGAGCTTCGCCCCGGCATTCCCTGGCAGCAGTTGCTCGAAGAGGGCATCAAGACCTCCGCGAGCGTGGCCGTCCTAATCGGCAAAGACGGCCTCGGACCTTGGGAAGACGAAGAAATGCAGGCCGCCCTCCGCCTCGCGGTCAAGGACAAGCGCCCCGTGATTCCCGTTCTCCTGCCGGAAGCATCCGCTAAGCCGAAGTTGCCGATGTTCCTCGGCAATCGCACGTGGGTCGACTTGCGCGCCGGTTTGACCGAAGACGGTCTAGCCAAGCTCATCTGGGGCATTACAGGTGTAAAGCCGGAACAAAACGAGAACGCCATCCGCCCGGGCACGGAGATCAGCGTTGCTCCCACGCGCCTGCGCCACGGGGCCGAGCACCTCTTCGGACGCGACACGGAACTCGCCGGACTCGACGAGGCCTGGGACGCCCCGGCCACACACGTCCTGACCATCGTCGCCTGGGGCGGCGTGGGGAAGACCTCGCTGGTGATCGATTGGATGGCGCGGCGGTCCGCGGCCGGGTGGGCCGGCTTCGAGCGCGTCTTCGACTGGTCCTTCTACAGCCAGGGCACCCGCGAGCAGGGGGCCGCCTCGGCCGACGCCTTCGTCGCCAAGGCGCTCGAGTTCTTCGGCGAACCCGCGAACGTGTAAGCGACCGACGTTCACCCCTTCTCTCTGCCTCAGATCGAACGAATCAAAAAAAATCAAAAAAATCTAAATCGATTGACATGATCGCGGTCCCTTGCTAAGCTCCTAATATGGGACTCTAGAGAGCTAGGAGGGCACTGGAGAAGCGTCATGACAAAACCTACACAGAACTGGGTCGCGATGACAAAACCTACACAGAACTGGGTCGCGGCCGCGGCTCTACTGGTTACGACCATCGGCCTCGTCTGGGCGATCAAGTCTGACTTTACCAAGCAGCCCGTCGTGGTCCTGACGAGGGAAGGTATCCCGGCCTCTGACGCGGAGTTGGTCACGGAGGGCGGATCACGGTTCTCGGTCGGCGAGCGCACGGGCCTCGTCCATCTGCCGCGCTCGAACATCGGTGAGATCATCATTGTCCGAGACGTCCTGACGGGCAAGGAACTCGGGCGGTTTGAACTCAAGGCAGGCCGCAATGAACCCGGTCTCTGATGGTGGTTTGAGCCCGAACCCCGAACGTCAGTCCGTCGTGGTCGAGAGACTCCGGAGGTTCGTGCGCACCAAGCAGATCAGCCAAAGGCGCGTAGCCGCTCGAATCGGTATTTCGCAGGGCACGCTCTCCAGAATTCTGTCTGAGGAACCGGGGGAGATAAGACAATCAACCCTCGATCAGATCGCTGCCGCGCTCGCCACATATTCAGGCGAATTGCCCGACTCAACCCCGGACACCTTCGTCGATGCTGATCTGAGTTACGACGTGTTCTTGTCGCACAACGGCAAGGACAAGCCGGCGGTGCGAGAACTGAAGCGCCTGCTGTCGGCAAATGGTCTGGGCGTCTGGCTGGACGAGGACGAGCTTCGCCCCGGCATTCCCTGGCAGCAGTTGCTCGAAGAGAGCATCAAGACCTCCGCGAGCGTGGCTGTCCTCATCGGCAAAGACGGCCTCGGACCTTGGAAAGACGAAGAAATGCAGGGCGCCCTCCGCCTCGCGGTCAAGGACAAGCGCCCCGTGATTCCTGTACTTTTGCCAGGGGCGTCTGCGCAGCCGAAGATGCCCTCGTTTCTCACGAACCGCACCTGGGCTGACCTGCGCGCCGGTCTGACCCAAGACGGTCTAGCCAAGCTCATCTGGGGCATTACCGGCAAGAAGCAGGACCGGATCGAGAAGGCGTTATCAGCTTCCTCAAAGCCGGTCACGGACGTCGCAGTCTCGCCCACGCGCCTGCGCCACGGCGCCGAGCACCTGTTCGGACGGGACACGGAACTCGCCGAGCTCGACGAGGCCTGGAATAACCCGGCCACACAGGTCCTGACCATCGTCGCCTGGGGCGGCGTCGGGAAGACCTCGCTGGTGTTCGAGTGGATGGCGCGGCGGTCCGCGGCCGGCTGGCCCGGCTTCGAACGCGTCTTCGACTGGTCCTTCTACAGCCAGGGCACCCGCGAGCAGGGAGTCGCCTCGGCCGACGCCTTCGTCGCCAAGGCGCTCGAGTTCTTCGGCGATCGCCAGATGGCCAAGAGCGCGGCCTCCCCGTGGGACAAAGGCGCGCGCCTGGCCCAACTGGTCGCCGGGCGGCGCACGCTGCTGGTGCTCGACGGCCTGGAGCCGCTGCAACACCCGCCCGGCCCGCTGGGCGGCCAACTCAAGGACCCGGCGTTGGAGGCCCTGCTCAAGGGCCTCGCCCTGCACAACCCCGGGCTCTGCCTTCTGACCACGCGACAGCAACTGACCGACCTGGCGCCCTTCCGCCAGACCACCGCGCCGCAGTGGGACCTGGAGGACCTGAGCGAGGAGGCCGGGGCCGCGCTGTTGCACCGGTCGGGGGCCACACGGGCGGGGCCCGCCGCCATCAAGCAAGACGACCCGGAGCTACGGGCCGCCAGCCGGGAAGTTGAGGGGCACGCACTGACGCTGCGTCTGCTCGGCAGCTACCTCGCGCTCGCCGAAGAGGGTAACGTCCGCAAGCGCGATTCGGTGACCTTCGCGGACGCCGACCGCCAGTTCAGAACCGGTCGGGACGGCGCGGAGGAACCGTACGGTCACGCCTTCAAGGTGATGGCGGCCTGCGAGAGATGGCTGGCGACCGGCGGCGACGATGGGGCGCGCCAGCTCGCGGTACTGCGCCTGCTGGGCCTGTTCGATCGTCCGGCAAGCGCCGGTTGCCTTACGGCGTTGCGTGAATCGCCCGCGATCGCCGGCCTCACCGAACCGCTGGTCGGCCTCAGTGACGCGAACTGGACTATCACGCTCAAGCGCCTCGCCGACTGCGGCCTCATCTCTGTTCAATCTGAGCAATCCGCAATCCGCAATCGGCAATCCGCAATCGACGCCCATCCGCTGATCCGCGAGTACTTCGCCAAGCAACTCCGCGAGAAGAACCTTGAGGGCTGGCGAGCCGCCCACCGCTGGCTCTACGAGCACCTCACCGGCAGCACCGAACACCAGCCCGACACACTCGAAGGCCTCCAACCGCTCTACCAGGCCGTCGCCCACGGCTGCCAGGCGGGGCTCCACCAGGAAGCGTGCGACGAGGTTTACCACGACCGCATTCAGCGCGGCAAAGAGGCCTACAGCACCAATAAGCTCGGCGCGATTGGCGCGGACCTTGGCGCTGTCGCCTGCTTCTTCGAGCAGCCGTGGAGCCGCGTCTCGCCTGCGCTTTCGGAAGGCGACCAGGCTTGGTTGCTGAACGAAGCCGCCTTCCGCCTGCGCGCCTTGGGCCGCCTGACCGAGGCCCTCGAGCCCATGCGGGCCGGGCTGCCGATTGAGTTAAAGTGGCAGGACTGGAAAAACGCCGCCATCCGCGCCAGTAACCTGAGCGAACTGGCGCTGACGCTGGGTGAGGTCCCGGGGGCGGTGGGCGACGCCGAGCAGTCCGTGATCTTCGCCGACCGCAGCGGCGATTCGTTCTGGCGCCTTGTCAGTCGCACGACGCTGGCCGACGCCCTGCACCAGGCGGGCCGACGCGCAGACGCGCAGGAGCGCTTCCGCGAGGCCGAGGCAATGCAGGCCGAGCACCAGCCACAGTACCCGCTGCTCTACTCGCAGTCGGGCTTCCAATACTGCGACCTGCTCCTGTCCGGGGTGGAGCGGGCCGCGTGGCGGTGTGGCGCCGGCTTCCAGGCCGTGACGGATCACCGGCAAGATGCCGGCGCCACACCGATGGGGATGTTGAATCACGGTCAGGACGTCCGCGCCACCTTGATCGCCCGCTGCCGCGAAGTCGAGCAGCGAGCGGCGAAGACGCTCAAGTGGGCGGAGGAGTTTGCCGGTGCACCGCTCCTCGACATCGCCCACAACCACCTCACGCTGGGCCGCGCGGCGTTCTACCGCGCGGTCCTTGAAGAACCCGCAGTCCCCAATCCGCAATCCGCAATCGAGCAACTCACCGCTGCCGTGGATGGCCTCCGCCGCGCCGGCACGATGGATCATCTCCCTCGCGGCCTTCTCTCGCGCGCCTGGCTGCGGTTTCTGGAGGGCGATGCCGATGCATCGCGACGCGACCTGGACGATGCCTGGCAGATCGCCGAGCGCGGGCCCATGCGGCTCTTCATGGCCGACGTCCACCTCCACCGCGCCCGTCTCTTCCATGCGGAAAAGCCATACCCCTGGACGAGCCCGAAAGACGACCTAGCACAGGCCCGCGCGTTGATCGAGCGATGCGGCTACCACCACCGCGACGAAGAACTGGCCGACGCCGAGCAAGCGGCCAAGTCCTGGTAGCGCCCGGCGCCCGTCGTGGCGTTCTTTTGGGGGAATCGTAGCCCACCGAAACATGATGGTTGGTGGGCGACGGGTGGCCGGGATAGCTTGGGTGGCATGGGCGGGCGCGGCCTGCCGGTGGTTTGTCCGGTAGCTCAAGTGGGTGGCGGGTCGGGGGGACATGTGTCGACTTGCAGCAGGACGGGTGGGCCACCCGCCCAGAAATAACGGCTGAGTCCTCGATTATCCTGTTCGACAAGGAGGGAAAGATCATCTTCAAGGCCCCGTAGCCGTCAGGCGTCGTCTACGTCATCGACATGCTCCGCTCGTTTCTGCATGCGCTGGAACCCAAAGAACATCCGAGCAAGGCAAAAACGGGAGGCCAAACCCCTGGAAGGGGTGGCGGAACATAGCCCAGGGCGAGCGAGGCGAGCCCTGGGTGGATCGACGGGGTGACCCCAAGCCCCCGAACGGGGGCGACGGAAAAGGCTCGGTGTTGCGCGAGGATTTCCGTCGTCCCTACCGGGGCTCGACGGACACGGCGTCGCTGCCCCAGGGCTCGCTGCGCTCGCCCTGGGCTTTATTCCATCGCCCCCGTTGTGGGCTTGAATGACTCGGCGTTTTGGGAGCTTGAATGACTCGGCGTTTTTGGGGGGGGAGTGACTAGTGTCGCGTCACTCGTAAATCTGCGGGTTGCCGATCAGGCCTGCAAGACAGAACCGCGACCGTGAGGGAGCGGAGATACGCCGGACGGTGTCCAGACGGGTAACCGCTTCCTAACGGGC
>Ga0114922_10002815_pt1 | contig 16232 bp, 13 predicted proteins | sample AartaG_FD_100975 | JGI IMG/M metagenome (GOLD analysis project Ga0114922, IMG submission 100975) | Deep subsurface microbial communities from Aarhus Bay to uncover new lineages of life (NeLLi) - Aarhus_00045 metaG | ecosystem: Environmental > Aquatic > Marine > Oceanic > Sediment | place...
AATGGCGCCGGGCCTGTCGTTCTCCTCCGCTGCCTTACCCCAGGCCAACAGAAGCTTGGCGTCGACGGCATAGGTCGTATCAGGGTGTTTCCTCACAAGTGTGCGCAAAGACTTCTTAAGTGGCTTCCACCCCTGAGGCTTGTTTGCTTCCGCAAGTCTGGTGAGGTACTTGAAGATGGGCAAGTCCTGACCGATTCGTTCGTCCCATGGCACCTCCTTGCCAGAGGCCCAAGACATACCTTGTATCGTACAGGCAAACAGAAAAATGATCAGCACCCGTTTGCACATGACATCATCCTCATCTGGTAGGGCCAGTCCAATCTGTACACGAAGGGTTGCTATGTGATATGGTCAGTTCCAGGGCTGAGGTGTGTTGCCAGTGGGCGATGAAGTCGCCCAAGCGCCCCCTGCTCTTCGGGCAGGTAGCAAAAAGTAGGTAACAGCGGGGCTGTTGAAAAAGTCGCCGTCGACCTGGAGACAGCATTCAGCCCCCACCGGAAGCCGGCGGAAAGCACATTTCACGGCATTTTGAACGCCCCAAGCGGAAAGCAGATGCTTGGCGCGGGGATTTTTCAACAGCCGCACTGTCCCCAGTTCTCCGGCCTCATACGTTGCTCGGCTTCGATGAGGGCCCTCCGTACAGAAGCCGCGCGAAATGGCGGTCTCATCAGTCTTCTTCCTCGACGTAGATGGTAGTCTCAGTGAATTCTGTCGCTACATAGGCGTCCCAGACCCCTGACGTGTAAACCAGATAGAACCCGGGCTTCGGGACCACGCACTCGAACGACGAGGGGTCTATTCTCTTGAGGACGGCAGGTTCCATGTCGGGCAACTTCCTTGCCAGTACTTCCACGCGAAGTTGGAAGCCGGCGTTTTTCTGTGCACCGTTATCGCCTGCCGGATCTTTGCCCGGTCTGTCCGCCTCGCCGCGAAGAACGAACGGCTCACCGACTTTGAAGGGGCCGTCCAAACCGCTGACTTCAAAGCCGTATCCCAGTTTCTCTGCAGCCACAACGTCCAACTGCTCGAGGAATGAGTCAACCGCTTTGGCGAAAACATCCGTGGCTCTTACGATATCCTCCGCCTGGATGTCGCGCGACCAGCCATACGTGTAGACCATCACATTTCGCTTGAGGAACACTACCACTCTCGATGGCTTTCCCGAGCCTGAGCGCGCAAGGATCTCTCCTACGGGCGGAGCCTCGTAGGTCAACTGCGGCCCGATCGCTCCGAAGAGACGGGGACCAGAAAGGTCAAAAAGGAACCTGTTCCGCGCAACAGACGAACTGTCGAACATCCAAATGTGAGCTTGTCCACGGACTTTCGGTCCTTTCGTGGGCTCCCAAGAGTACCCGGCAACTCCCTCCCGTTCACCGTGTTCGTTGAACGTAAAACCCTGCTCTGCAAGGTATCTTGTCAATTGCTTGAAATCGATGGACGGATAGACCCCTTCAGGCGGTGGAGGCCACCGGAAGAAGGCGAACTCCTCTGCACCTTCCTGCATGGTCTCGTCGATCCCCCTGAGTTCGCCCGCACCACCTATTCCCATAACGGCTGATAACAAAGCGAGTACGATGGACAGCGAAGACCATTTTACCATTCTATCGGACCTCCATTCTTCTTTCACGGAGGCGGTTCATTCAAGCTGCGTGGAGCCGGACCAACGATCCGCCCAGCCTATGGCATGCCTGAGGTTGCCCGGGAAACCCAGTTCAGTTTGGGCTACTCCGCCAGTCACCTGCAACGTTCCTGCGGCCGGCCCTTGATTAGACTGCAACTTGACAGACGTGCCACACACAGAAGCGGTGCCCTGGGTCGAATCCTCGTTGATGACGGCGGCCACCTCCGCTGCTGTTGCGTTACTGATATCAGTGAAATCAGCTGTATTGAAAGTAGCAAGCTGGTTGGGTGGGCTACTCTCGGTTTGGAATAACAACGTGTCGCCGTCCGAAAGGTTGTATGTTTGTGGGTCTGAGACGAACCAGGCGCCCTGCAACAGCTTCGACTTATACGTATCTCGCGTGAGATTTTGCACAGGCAATGCTGTATGAGGAGCACCCGATGGGTCGCAGTCGTTGTCGAGCTGTAAGGCCGCATCCCAGAGATTGCCGGTGCTCGCCAGTGTGCTATATGACACGAAGGCGTGGTATCGGAAGGAATACGCGGTCCATGTCGCTGAACTCATTGGCAGAACATCGTTCAAATTGTCCTCACATGGAGGAGCAGGAGGAGGACCACCACACCCGGCTGGGTATCGGGCGAGAGTCTTGCTGTCATACCAGCAGTAACTGGTGGCGCTGTGAGCGCCGAGCGCCCTACCGATGATATCAAGCAAATGGGCCATTTCCAGGCAATTCTGGTTTTGGGCGGTCCATCCGTTGTTTAACATCGCATTGAGTGCATACCGTTGCGCCTGGCCGCCAGCTAGATAAGCTACGTGACCGGGATCATACCCGATGCAAGCGCCGCGGAGATCGGCTGTCACTGCAGTCATGACAACCTGCGGGGTTGCTGCTGCCCCGTTAACGTACCCGCATCCGTAGTCCAGAATCTCTTTCCAGGGTTCTTGCATCGGAGTCGAAGGCACATCGTAAACCAAGTAGAAGCCGCAGGTGTAAGCATTTCCGCGGCCTGTGACCGTTTCCAAGTGGGTGGTCTGCTCGCTGTATTCCTCGGCCCCCGCCTTATAAGCCGTTACCCAAGTTTCGGACTTCTGGTAGACCTTATAGGTCCATTCGAGCACGAAATCTTCGTATTCCGCGACGACGTCAGGCATGACAGCGTTCAGCGTGAAGTGCAGATCCGAATAGTCTGTTGGTTCCCAGTCGTTTACATCGAGCGTGGCATAGGAGGGGCCAACGGGAAAACTGTGCCTGAACGGCCGCGACTCTGTGGTGCCGAATTTCGCAGTGGTGTAGATTCTGATGGGCGTTGCAACACTGAGATCAAGATCATTGTCGGTAGGATCGGTCGATGCCGCCATGTCCGCCTCGACCTTGACTCTAGTCTTTTTCTTGTAGCAGACAGGTCTGTTGTAAGGTCCTGGAGCTATTGTTGTTATGTCCCACTCAGGGTCCGTTTGAAAGTCGCGCGCTGTGTCGTAAACCGGGTATTCGTTGTTGCCGTCGTGATCAACGAACTTGATCCTCACAACTCGCGGCCTCACAACATTGATCGCTGACGTTTTTGTGCAGATCTTCTTATCGTCGCCGCCGGATTTCGATTTCACGACCAGGGTCAATATAATACCGGTTTCCGCTGTATCGGGCGCATCCCATTTAATCGTCTTCAAGTCGTCTCCGTCACCACTCGCGGGATCGTCCAACGTCCCCTTGGTGATACTCCACTCGTAATAGAGGTCGTCGGGATCAACTTGGACGGGTAGGATTTGCACCTCAAACTTCACATAACCCGAGCTTATGACCGTGATTGTGTCGCCCACTATGTCCTCTATTTTCCTGCCGGTCTCTCCGTAGATCAGAGCATCGATGTTCACGGTAATGGCGGCCACGTTTTTCGGGTTTTCCCACTCGTGGTCCGGCAAGCAAGCACATTTCGTCTCGTAAACGCCGGGCTCCGTGTAGGTCCAACTGTAGTTGTCTCCGTCGTTGGGGCCGTACAGTTTTCTCTCCGCCTTACTTGTATCCCACCAAATCCATGGATTCTCAGTACAGTTCTCACATTTCATGGGTGTGTTGGGATAGCTTTTCCCCACCTCGACGATGCCGGCGTATTCGTCTTCACATCCCAATGTCGTCACCAATATGACGATAGCAAAGACAACAAGCAACCATTTCAATGATACCTGCTTTTCCATTGCAATTTCCTCCGTGGGTCCTATTCGTTGAGTTCAACCAGCCTCCGTCGCGCGGGCTGTGTGTGTTTCGAATCGGGGAAATCCGCCACAATCTTCTCGAACAGGGCCACAGCCCCGGCACGATTACCCGCCCACGCTCTCATGCCGCCGGTCCACCATAGGGCATAAGGCGTATCTTCGCAACGCGGGTCACTCAGCATCGCTTCAAAGGTCTTCAGGGCATCGTCGTTCAGATTCAGCCTCAGGAACCACTCTGCAATCGTTTTGTACATTGCGAAGCTATCGTCGCTTCGTAGCGGCTCTTCCAAGAGCGTGCGAAATGCACTCGTCGCACGGTCCCTGAGCTCGGGGCTGCGAAGAGATCCGGTGTCGTTGTCGCGCTGCTCAATGCAGAATTTGCCGACGCCGAAAAGTGCCTTTTCTTTCGCCGGCAAATCTTTGCTCTTCTCGAGCACCTGTTCGTAAGCCACGCGGCCGAGAGAGTATTTCGCTCGGCTACAGCACTCGTTGCCAATGTCTATGAGAGCGGCCGATGCGTCTTGGTCCCCCGAAGAGGGAAAGGCGTATTCAGCATAGTCCGTAATCGATTTCTCGAGCAGCTCGTCATGGCCCAAGGAGAGCCTTGCGCGCGCGACGAGCAATTTAGCCTCAGCAACTTCGGGGAGCAATGCTGCACCACACTCTTCAATTATGCACTGTGCGTGGTCTAGAACTACATACGCCCGGGGCCATTCCTCCGACTTCGCGACGCCGGCCTCGGGCTCCAGACCCGACCAAACTGCCAGCATGAGTTCCTTCTCTCCCTCGTCCTCAATCTGGTCCGCCATGCGCCGTATGGCGGAATCGATGTCCCCGCTCAGTATATCGCGTACCATCGCCGTCCGCACCTTCCTCCCAGGTCGCGAGGCGAACTTTTTTTTCAGTTCATCGATTGTCTGCCAGTGGCCGCAGCCACGGATAGCGCTCTCAAATTGCATCAAAAGTAATTCGCCACTGCTCGGACCCGTGTCCGGCGCCAGAAAACTGCGACGCCGCTTGCTGAGCGCAAGTTGTGCAAGCACGCGGGGGGATCTGAGTTGTTCTTTAATCCTTCGCAACTGCTCTTTCACCCGAAGCCTTTCCGTTGTGAGGAATGCCTGACCAGCAGCTTTCTTCAGCAACGAAATATACGAGGGAAGGATCTTGCGCCGGGCTTTCATCGAGGTCGCATCAGAAAGCGCGGCCTTAAATTGGTTGAGGTCTTTTTCCAGACGGGCAAAGTCGGTCGGGTCGCCGGCCTCCGCGACGGGGCGGTCCTCTACTGCATAGGATAAGTGGCCTGCAAACGCGCACAGAACAACAAATGCCGCGCACGCCGGCAAGAAGATCAATCTCCGGCAAGCTCGGGAGAAGTGCATTGTTCGCTCTCCGCGTTTTCGCCAGACTCCGGACCGGCCTCCTGGCTCAGGGGGCAAGCTTCTCGGCTATGGCGTCCATGATTTGCTTCATTACTCGCCGCACCAGCAGTTCTTGCTCAATATCCGAGGCCATTCTCACATCGTGCTGAACAAAAGTCGGGTCACCACTGCAATCACACTTGATTACGCCTGGGGTGCACTCCGGTGCCCCCTCCTCATCTTGCGTGTAGTACACGACGGCGAAGGCGTCTGCGGCAACACCAATCAGCACGGCAATTCCGATCAGGAGCAAAGCTTTGGAACGTAAAGTAACCATAGAGCGACTCCTTAAAAACATCCTTCTACATTCGAATCGAAACCTTGACGATAAGGGAGATACTCAATTAAGGCCGAAGAGACTCGGAGCAGCGCGTCCAAAAGATTCGTGCCCGAACAAGAGACGCACCCTTGCGCAGATCCTCCCGCATCGACCCTCTTGTTATCCCTCACGCCAGAGAGACCCGTCCCAACGGCCCGTGCCTCCCTTGACGAGCAATGTGTGATGTGCAGTTTACTGCTATATTATACATGGAAAAACGTTTCTTGTCAAGTCGATTTGAGTATTTTCTTGATATTTTTTGTGCCGATGCTATCGCTCAGACCGAGGTGTGTTTTCGCAATGCATTGTTGTTCAATGACTTACGCCCGAAACATCTCGTGAACGTCAACCAGGAATTATGGCACTTCTTCTCGGCGTTCCGACGGTTCGCCTGCGATTATTCCAACAGCAACACCCCAAGCCGCAACGGCGTGAAGTTAAGACGTTCAGAGGGCAGTCAATGCCATTGGCCCCTATCCGGGCCGTTGACCTTGTTGGCCGTTGCGGTCTTGTTGCCCTTCTTCTATAGGGCTGTACGAAGGCTGTTGTCTCTTTTCAGAACGCCTTGGCAACATTGATTCTCACCCCCGCGTTTGTTATACTGATTCCCCGAAAGTTTGCACGATCCCAATGGTCGCTTGGAACACTTATGCGCGTTGTGCTGCTAATCTCGCTGTTACTGGCTGCGCCTGTGTGCCTGGCGGCGGACGACGGTCCGTGGCCGTTCCCCGAGCTTGGCCACCGGCGGCACTTTGTCGTTGAGCCGCACAAGGGCGGCGCCGGCCGAACGGCTGTGGTGAGCTTCGGCACCGGCGGTGTGATGGCCCCCGAGGGGCGAGACGTTCGCGTGGTCACGGCTGCCGGGCAAGGCGTACCCTTCCGCGTGCTTCATATCGGCCCGGGCAGCGTATGTCGGTTGGCGTTCAACGTGATGCCGCAAGTGAGGGATTACTATGTCTTCTACGGTTCGAAAGCCGCAAAGCCCGACGCCCCCGCCTGGGCACCCGACGCCGGGCTGTTACTCGAAACCCGGCGGTTCAACGGCGGGAGCTTCAGGAACTTCAACGAGCTGCGGAAGGTGATCGGCCAGTCGAGGCCGAGGCTCGGGGCCGACATCGTCGAGCAGGTCTTCCACGGACACAACCCGTTCGGGCCGTCCGACAACTATGTGAGCATCTATCGGGGCGCCATCCGGATCGACAAGGGCGGCGAGTACACTTTTGCGACGACGTCCGACGACGCCTCGGCGATGCTCGTCGACGGCAAGGTGGTAGCGGGCAAATACGGCCGGGGCGGAGCGCCGCGCAACGCCCGCTTCATGGGCAAGCCCCTGCGCCTGACGCCCGGCCGGCACGATTTCGTGTACTATCACGTTGAAGTCGACGGAGCCCAGGCGGCCGTAGCCGCGTGGAAGCCGCCCGGCGGCAAATGGGCCGTGATCCCTTCTCGGGCATTCGGGCCGGTGCTGCAGGCCAAGTCGGCTGGATACGCGGTGCGCGGCCGGGCGGTGGCACCCGATATCCGCGCCACCAACTCGGGCGAGGTGATCTTCCGCGGCAAACGCATGACGCGATTCAGCTTCCGAAACGCTACGCTGCATCCGGACGTTTTTCAATTCAAGCCTCACTGGGATTTCGGCGACGGGGCGTCGTCGGAGACGGTCAATCCCGAGCACATTTACTTTGAGTTTGGCGAGTATGACGTGGCGCTCACCCTCAGCCGCGCCGGCAAGTCGTACGAGGTGCGTTACAGGGTGGTAGTGGACGAAGGCTGGGAGCGGCAGACCGTTCGCAACAGCGACAACCTCCGTCAGTATCATGGCATCATAAAGCGGTACCAGTTCGGGAAGATGAAGATCCCGCACATCGACCGCGCGATGGATGTCTTCGAAGAGTTGGGCGCGCACGAGGAGATTCTGGAGGCCGGCGGTGTAATGGCGGCCCGAAAGGAGGAGGCGTCCGATCCGATATACCTGCGTCATTGTCTGCTGTACGCCGAGCACCTTTGCAGGGAGAAGGAGCTGCGCGACAAGCGGCCGAAGCAGAAGACAGACGACGGCAGCAGGGATGAATATGCCGGGCTCGATTTCTTCTCGACGGCTGTCGGCGCCCTCACCGACGCCGAGAACAGGCTGCAGAAGCCCGAGCACAAGGTGAAGACCGCGCTCAAGAGGGGCGATGTTTTTTTCTACTATGTGCGCGATCTCGAAAAGGCCAGGGCGGAGTATGAGAGGATACTGAAGATTTACCGGTCGGCCGAGGTGGCCGAGGTGCGCACGGCGCAGATTCGACTGGGCGATTACTTCAGGAAGAAGGGTCAGACCGCCGACGCCCGCAAGGCCTACGAAAAGGCCAACGAGGCGCCGGCTTACGACAGGGATTACAAGAAAGACGCCGCAAGGCAGGGAGCGCTGCACGAATCGGCCGAGAATTACCTGCGCCGGGGCGAACTCGACGCCGCCCGCCGGCAGCTCAACACCTGGGAGTGGGAGCATCCTGAAGTGAAGCTCGAAGGCCGAAGCAGCCTGCTGCGGGCCGAGCTTGCAGCAAAGGAGGAGAACTACAACGAAGCCCTCGCACAGTTGCAGGAACTTGTGACAGGCAACAAAGGCGGCGCCCTCGCGCCAGAGGCCCTGCTCAGGATCGCCAAGCTGCACATTAAGCTCGGCAACTACCGCAGAGCGATTGCCGCCTGCGAACGGCTCGCCGCCGACTACGCCGACAGCTCCCTGAAGGAGGACGCCGGCCGCCTCTCGGCCGAATGCGAGGAGAAATCCAAAGAGTGAGATCATGGGACCATGAGACCATAGGACAATGGGACCAGGGGAGTGAAATTGTAGGCAAGACGATCACTATATTCTGCCTTGCGGGTCCAAAGCCCAAAGACAAGAGGCAATATACAATGATCAGTATCGCAACGCAAATGACACGCGGCGTTGTAAGTCGTTGGTAGTTCACGCGTTGCGTCCCCGCCTGGTGCCAGGCACCGCCTACCAGGCACCGCCTAGGAGCGCAAGTTGTTGTCATGTAAGGACTTACAGGGGCGCTTGTCATTTGCGTTTGGAAATGAATGGCCCGTGACATATAACTTCGGTGTGGTGGCACGAGTCTGGGTATCACATCAGTGCATGGCCCCATAGTGCAATGCTCCACCACTTTTGGGACGTTACCAAGGGGGCGCCCATATTCTCGGCCTTGAAGTGAGATCAAAGGAAAATGCAAACGGATTATCTGCAACGACGCCTGACGAAGTTGCGCGACCGGCTCCGTAAGAGCAAACTGGACGCGCTCCTGGTAACCGACGCCGCCAACGTTCGATACATGAGCGGTTTCACGGGCGACGACTCGTGGCTGGTGGTGGCGGCAGATCGCGCCGCCCTGCTGACCGATTCGCGCTATACCGAACAGGCCGAGGGCGAATGCCGACACTGCGAGGTCGTCGGCCGCCGCGCCTCACTCCGCGATGCCTGCACCGGGTATCTGAAGGCCCACAAACTGCAGACCGCGGGCTTCGAGGCGGATTCCCTCGCCTACGGCGAGTGGCTCGGGCTCAAAGACGGCCCCGTCCGGTGGCAGCCCACCACCGCCATGGTGGAGAAACTGCGGCTGATCAAGGACGCGTCCGAGATAAAAAAGATTCGACAGGCTGCCGTGGTGGCCGAAAAATGCTTCGAGAGGATCAGCGGCTGGATCAAGCCGGGGATGACGGAAGCCCAGGTGGCCGGCGAAATCGAATACATCCTGCGCCGCCTGGGGGCCGACGGCAGCTCGTTCGAGACCATTGTGCTCTTCGGCGAGCGGACCTCCCTGCCCCACGGCCGGCCGGGCGAGCGGGCCCTGCAGCCGGGTGAGGCCGTGCTCATAGACTGGGGCGCGCGCCTTTGTCTTTACAATTCCGACTTGACTCGGATGCTGCTTCCAAGTACAATAAGCGCTAAACTGGAGCGGATCTACCGGGCGGTGTTGGAGGCTCAACAGGCGGCGATCGACGCCGCGCGGCCCGGGATGACCGCTCACGAGCTCGATGCGGTGGCCCGCGACCGCCTGAAGAAGGCGCGACTGGCCACGAGATTCGGCCACGGGCTGGGCCACGGGCTGGGTATGGAGATTCACGAAGGTCCGACCGTTAAGCGGGGGGGCGACACACGGCTTAGGCCGGGGATGGTTTTTACCATAGAGCCCGGGGCGTATATGCCGGGCTGGGGCGGCGTGAGGATCGAAGATATGGTCCAGCTCACCCGCACCGGGCGGCGTGTTCTAACATCGCTTCCGAAGGATCTTGAAGACGTTTGCGTTTTGTAGGCGCATGCATTCTTAGTGCGTAAAGGCGATTTCGATGATAAGTCCCAACGACCTGAAAAACGGAATGACCATCATGTGGCGTGGTCATATTCATCAGATAGTGGAGTTTCAGCACGTGAAGCCTGGCAAGGGGCACGCTTTTGTGCGCACGAGGCTCAAGAACCTCAAAACCGGCCAGGTGATCGACAATATTTTCAAGGCCAAGGAGAATGTAGAGCAGGCGATCGTCGAACGCCACATCGTGCAGTACCTGTATCGAGACACCAACAATCTTGTTTTCATGGACACCAGCACATACGAGCAGATGGAGGTGCCCATTTCGCAAACAGAACATCTGCTCCCGTATCTCAAGGAAAACGAAGAGGTTACCGCCGTGATGCACGAGGGGAAGGTCATCGACATCACGCTGCCATTCACGGTGGAGCTCAAGGTTGTGTCCGCACCCCCGGGAGTGAAAGGCGACACCGCCACGGGCGGAACGAAGCCCGTAGAGGTGGAGACTGGTACTACCATTCAGGCGCCGCTTTTCATCAACGAAGGCGATGTCATCAAGGTAGACACTCGCTCCGGGGAATACCTGACGCGGGCATGACGCTAAAGAGAAACGGCCAGCGTAGGAGACGCGCATGAAAGATGAAAAGACAATGAGGGAGCTCATCGCCGAATTGATCGATCTCATGAACAAAAACGATCTGGTAGAGCTGGAAGTAGAAGAAGAAGGCAGCCGCATACGGCTGAGGAAAGCCGAAGGGACCATCGAACGCCCCGTCATTATCTCTGCGCCCGCCGCCCCCGCGGAGGCCACTTCCGGGCAGCTCGCGCCCGCCGCCGGACGCGAGAGCTCGCCCGCCGACCCGGATTTGATCACGGTGAAGTCGCCGATGGTCGGCACGTTTTACCGGGCGCCCAGCCCAGACGCCGACGTGTTCGTTGACACCGGCGACCCCGTAACCGAAGATGCCGTTGTATGCATAATAGAAGCAATGAAGGTCATGAACGAGATCAAGGCCGAGTGCGACGGATCGGTAAAGGACATCCTCGTAGCCGACGGTGAGCCGGTCGAATACGGTCAGCCGCTTTTTCTCGTTGAACCGGCTTAGTTCGGAGGCTGTAGTTGTTCTCAAGAATACTCATCGCAACCCGCGGCGAGATAGCCCTGCGCATCATCAGAGCCTGCAAGGAGCTGGGCATCGAGACCGTGGTCGTCTACTCGGAGGCCGATAGAGACAGCATCTATCGCCGATTCGCCGACGAGACGATCTGCATCGGGCCGTCGTCGGGCGCCGAGAGCTACCTCAATATTCCCAGCATCATCGCCGCCGCCGAGATCGCGGACGTCGAGGCCATCCACCCCGGCTACGGATTCCTGTCGGAGATGAGCCACTTTGCCGAAGTCTGCCAGTCGAGCAACATCGGTTTCGTCGGACCGTCGCCAAAGGCGATGGAATTGATGGGCGACAAGTCGCGCGCCCGCAAGCTGGCCGAAGACTGCGGCGTGCCGATCGTGGCCGGCAGCGACGGCAAGGTCGAGACCGAAGAAGACGCGGTGCAAATCGCACACGAGATCGGATTTCCCGTTATGATAAAGGCGTCGGCCGGCGGCGGCGGGCGCGGCATGAGGGTCGCACGCAACGACATCAGCCTGCGCCACGCCTTCAATGTAGCCAGGGCCGAAGCCGAGGCCGCCTTCGACGACGGTACCGTCTACGTCGAGAAGCTGATAACCGAGGCCCGCCACGTGGAAATGCAGATCCTCGGGGATCACTTCGGCAACATCATAGCACTGGGCGAGCGCGACTGCAGCCTCCAGAGGCGCCACCAGAAGCTAATAGAAGAATCCCCCTGCCCCTCGATAACCAAAGAGGTCCGCGAGCACCTCAGCAAGGCCGCAGTCGGTATCGCCACGGCCGCCGGCTACTACGGCGCCGGGACCGTTGAGTTCCTCGTCGACAAAGACCAGAATTTCTTTTTTATCGAGATGAACTGCCGCATTCAGGTCGAGCACCCCGTGACCGAAATGGTCACCGGCATCGACATAATCAAAGAGCAACTGCGCATCGCCTCCGGCCACAAGCTCCGCATCAGGCAGGAAGACGTGGAGGTCCGCGGCGTGGCAATCGAATGCAGGATCAACGCCGAAGATCCGAAAAACAATTTCAAGCCCTCGCCCGGAAAGGTGGCAACCTACTTCGAGCCGGGCGGCCCCGGCGTGCGCGTCGATTCACACCTCTACAGCGGCTACGTGGTGCCGTCGGCCTACGACTCGCTCGTGGCCAAGCTCATCGTGCACCGGGGCAACCGCAGAGAAGCCGTGGCCTGCATGAAGCGGGCGCTCGAAGAATACGTGATCGAAGGCATACAGACAACCATCCCGCTCTACCTCGAAATCTTCGGCCACAGCGCGTTCCTGAGCGGCAAGGTGGATACCAACTTCATAGACACGGAGTTTTCCGACTGAATCACGCAACAGGTTCAGCCGAAGTTATCACCGAAAGGACCTGCAAAAATGAAAGCGTACATCGCGACCGTTCGCGCGTTGAACTGGCTGGCAATCGTGGCCATTTCGATAGCGGCCATTCTGTGGTTTGCCGGCGTGATCCCGGCTGATTTCCTCGCGCCGGGCGAGCAGCCCGAGGAGCAAGAAGCAGGCGAGCAGTCCGGTGCGCTCACCTTCAAACAAATCCAGACAATCACCTTCGCCGGCGGCGTTACAATACTCGCACTCAACCTGGCGGGCATGATCCTCCGGGTGCGCAGTGCCGTTCGCCCACATTATCTCATCTTCGAGAAGGAAGGCGCCGGCAGCCTCAAAGTGGCCGTAGACGCAATCGAAGACACGCTCACCAAGTGCGCCGCAAGCATCCCCGAAGTGCAGGAAGCCGGCATCGAAATAGTGCTCGAAAAGGGCGGCAAGATGCCCCGCCGCGCCATCGCGCACTGCATCTTTACCGACGCTCCCAACCTCTTCGCCGTGCAGGAAAACGTGAGGCAGTTGCTCACCAGCCGCTACCAGGAAATCTTCCCCAGCGAAGACCTCAATTTCGAGATCGTGGTAGACCGCCTCAAGCCCGAGCCCGGCAAACATCACCGGAAAAAACCCGACGAAGATACCCAACACGGGGACGAAGAAGCCGAAGATAAGCCATTCGGCCCCAAATACCCCGTGGAGCATTGAGTGCCGCGTACGTGTTTGGCGTAGGCACCGGAGGCGGTGATCGCGCCACGTTGCAGACGCGCCGACAGCGGGTGACGCCTCAAATCGTTCTCGTCCTCGTCGTCGAATTGTTCTGTCGCCCCCTGCGGGGGCTCTGCGGTTTTGGGCGATCGTTCTCCACGGGCTCAAGGGCGGCTCGCGAGCCGCCCCTACATGCTGAAGAGGCAAGCCCGAAACAGATTTCATCTGTGCACGCTAAACACATACAGTGCCGCTCCACGGAAAAGGGGCCCGGAAAGGCGAATCCCCCCGGCTATAATTTAACCTGTGAATAAGATGCTCGCACGCCTTACTTTGCTCCAGGGGGCCGGTGCCCGCAGGCTGGGGCTGGTGCTTCTGCTGATCATCGGCGGACTCGCCCTGGCGGCCCCGTTCATCAGTCCGTACTCCTACCAACAGCAGAGCCTCGAAAACGCCTACCAGCCGCCGACGGGGCGCCATCTCATGGGCACCGACATGAAGGGCCGCGACCTCTTCACGCGCGTGCTCTACGGCGGGCGCGTATCATTTGCCGTGGGCCTCACGGCCACTGCGGTGAGCTTGGTGATCGGCGTGTCATACGGCGCGGTCGCGGGTTTCGCGGGCGGCAAGCTAGACAACGCCATGATGCGCCTGGTCGACGTGCTCTATGGCCTGCCGTACATGTTTTTTGTGATACTGCTGGTCACGTTCGTGGGTCGCAGCCTCGTGAACCTTTTCATCGCTCTGGGCGCGGTGCAATGGCTCACGATGGCGCGGATCGTCCGCGGGCAGATTCTCGTGCTCAAGGAGCAGGAATTCGTAGAGGCCGCCCGGGCCGTAGGTGCCGGCCCCGCGCGCATCGTGTTTCGCCATCTGCTGCCAAACATCTCGGGCGCGGTGATCGTGTGCGCAACGCTGACCGTGCCGTCGGTGATGCTCCAGGAAGCATTCCTCAGTTTCCTGGGGCTGGGGGTGCAGCCGCCGGCGTGCAGTTGGGGCAGCCTGGTGGCCGACGGCGCCGCTGCGATCAGCCCCGCCCACACGAACTGGTGGCTTGTGCTCTTCCCCGGCCTCGCGTTGTCGCTTACGCTCTTCGCACTCAATTTCTTCGGCGACGGCCTCCGCGACGCCCTTGATCCCGCGGTCGACCCCCTGAGGTAAACTGCCTGCCTGCGCATCTTGTGTGCCGTGCGGAAGAATGCCACATCCGGCGCACCCTCCTTCTGCCGCCATGTTGAGAACAAGCCGCCGTAACGTCCGAAATTAGTATGGAGGCCCAGCGCCCGGAGGGAGAATAATGAGAAAGCTATGGCCTGTCATCACCCTCGTGATATTCTGTCTTGCCGCCCGGTGGGGCGCCTGCGAAGACCTGGCCGACCTGTTCAATCCATCAAGAGAACCCGGCATCAAGCTTGGTGTTTTCTGGTGGGGGGCTGCCCTGCAGGGCAATGTTGGATTCCCCACCAAGCTCAACGGTACCGGCAATAAGATCAACTTCTCGGACGACCTTGGCCAGGAGCGCGCCGCCAACGTGCCGCTCGCCAAGCTTGATATCATGCTCTCGCGGAAATGGCGCCTTCAGCTTGAGTATTGGCAAGTGCAGCAAGAAGGGGAAACGATCCTCGATCGTACCGTGCTTTTCGGCAATCAATTCTTCACCGCGGGCGAGAAGGTGGCATCCACCTTCACCGCGCAGGTCGCCGAAACGATCATCGGATATCGGTTTTTCACCAGAGCGAAGCTCGACCTCTACGTGACCGGCGGATTCAATGTCGCCCGGTTCGATCAGGAGTTGAGGAGCCATACTGCGACCAGCAAGTTTTCCATGACGCAGGTATCGACCTTGCTGGGCTTGTCGGGCGACTACAGGCTCACCTCACGGATTTCGCTCTGCGGGTCCTTGGCGGGCTATTTTCAGAGCAGTCTCAACCTCGAAGAGTACCTCGTCGAAACCGACTGGGCCATGGCAGTGCGGTTTTTGGGCGGGGCGCGATTCGTGGCCGGTTACAAGGGCTACTGGCTGTCGGCCCAGGACGATGTCAGCAATTTCAGATACGAATTATCCGGGCCCTACGCCGGCTTGAGCCTGGCGTTTTAGATTCTCAGCGACCCCGCAATCTCTTCAGCAGCGCCAGGTTCACCGGGTCCCAGTCATCGCATTCGTCGTCGCGTTTGGGCGTTTCGATTATCTTCGGGAGCCTGCGGAACCTCGCATCGTTGAGGAGCAGGCGGAAGGCCCCGGTGCCGATCCGGCCGCGCCCGATGTGCTGGTGTCGGTCGACGTGGCTGCCCAGCCCCGACTTGCAGTCGTTGAGGTGAAACGCCCGCAGGTAGCGGCGGCCGACCACCTTGCCAAACTCGTCGAACGTCTTGTTGTAAGCGGGCCGTGTGCGTATGTCGTAACCCGCTGCGAAGATATGGCACGTGTCTATGCACACCCCGATCCGCCTTGGAAACTCGATTCGGTCGATCATGCGCCGCAGTTCGTCGAAGCTCCGGCCCACCTGCCTTCCCTGGCCCGCCGTGGTCTCGAGAAGTATTCGCACTCCGGTGGCCGGGGTGCTCTCGAAAAGCCTGTTCAACGATTCGCAGATGAGCCTGATCGCCTCGGCCGGGCCCCGGGGATGCGAGCCGGGATGGATTACCAGGTCGCCGATGCCCAGCATCCGGCAGCGGCGGACCTCATCGAGCAGCGTCGCAAACGATTTGCGCCGGATGGCCCGGTCTCCGCTTGCGAGGTTCACCAGGTAGCAGCTATGCGCGAGCACGGGCTTGAGGCCGGTTTTCCTCACTGCCTTCCTGAAGGCCCGGGCTTCCTTCTCTTCGAGCTCGGGGAAACTCCACCGCACGTTGCTTCGGGTGAAGATCTGGAGGGCCTCGCATCCTGCCTCGTTGCCTCGCCCGGGCGCGTTGTACACCCCGCCCCGGATCGACATGTGCGCTCCGATGGGCATGCAAACAGGCTCCTGCGGGGTTGGGAACAGTGGGAGGTAAGCTCTTTGAAAAGAGATATGTGTTTAGCGTGCGCCCGGTCTATATCAAATCCGGGAAGATACAGAGATCGGACCAACCGACCGAAGCGGTCGGCAGAGGGCAGGCAATGCCTGTCCTTCGGACAGGTTCGCCGAGCTTACGCTCGGCGGGCCACGGCCCCGCGACGGGGCCTATCCGCCATTCGGCGGGG